>Ga0080005_112645_pt1 | contig 36533 bp, 38 predicted proteins | sample JossMetagenome_2_FD_69208 | JGI IMG/M metagenome (GOLD analysis project Ga0080005, IMG submission 69208) | Hot spring sediment microbial communities from Joseph's Coat, Yellowstone National Park, USA - JC3_ASED (SPADES assembly) (version 2) | ecosystem: Environmental > Aquatic > Thermal springs >...
TATGATAGATAGTAACGATAGATTTGAAAATCTTTTCAATAATATACTTACTTATGAAAGGGATATTCTCCTCTTCAAATCAAAACCAATCTAAAACATTAGAAGAAGTAATAAGGAAAAAATTAGATAAAGCCATAGCAGCATACACATTTTATTTATCTACAAAAGGCCATGCACTCAAAGGAATATTAAAAGTTGCACCACAAGCATTCCGATCATTATCAGAACTAATAGAAAATTTGGAGAATTTTGGTGAATGTAAAAGTTTTTTAACTAAAGATCAAGAAGCTCTCCAAAAGTGTATAGATGAATATAACTTTAGAGAAGGCGTACTTGGAGGTATTTTGGAATATATCATATGGAAGCATACACCAGAAGAAATTAAAGAATTTACAAAAGGTTTAGAAGCTTTAGCAAAAGGAGAGAAACAAGTAATAGAGGATTTATATAATCGATACCAGCAATATAAAATTACTTCAATACCTAAAGAAGATTTAGATCCTAGAGTACTAGAAATAATACCTGAAATTAGAGCTATTAAGTCTCTTATAATTCGATATTTAGAGAATCCTAAAGGTTATGGAAAACAACTTAGTAAACATTTAAGAAAAAAACTATTAGAAGTAAGAGTAGAGGAAAGGGAAGAAGTAAAAGCAGAGAAAGAATTAAGAAAAGCCACAAAAAAGTACACAGATTATCTATCTTTAGAGGTCTACAGAAAATCAGAAATGGAAAAAAAAGAAGGTCGCAAAAAAGTAGAAATGGGAGAAGTGGAATTAAGGGAAGAACTAAGAGAAGCTATAAGAAACTATACTCTTTATGTATCTTATATGATAGATGCACACCAGGTAGTATCAGAACATATACCAGAAGCTTTACCATCATTAGCAAAATTAATAGAAAACTTAAGAGACTGGAACAAGAGCGATCTTTTAACTAACAATAAAGAAGCTCTCAAAGAGTATGCAGATAAATATTACTTTATGGCTTACTTCATGGGAAGTATTCTAGAATGGTGGATATCAAAATTGAAGATTCCACCAGAGGAAATTAAAAGATTCATAGAAGGTATGAGAACTTTAGCAGAAGAAGGTAAAGAAATAATAGATGGCTTATATATACATTATAAAGAAGTAGAAAGAACCACATTAGAGAAGATATTAAAAGATAAAAATTATCAAACAATCCCCCCATATAAACTAAAAGAAGTACGTGCAAGTGCAGCTAGAAGTATTAAATATCTTCTAGTAAATTATTTTAAGAATCCTGAAGAGCATAAATATCAACTTATGAAATATGTAGAGAAGCCATTAAGAAGATAACTTAATATAACAGCATGTAGATTATATGGTGATGTAAAACAGAAAAGTAAAAATACACAAGACTTTTTGATAAAATCTTTTTATTTAATTTTTATATTTAACGACCAAATAAAGATAAAAGTCCACTTAATATACCACCACTTTCGACTATTTTACATGGTAAAATAGCTTCATATTGATTACCATTTACAGTATACTGCACTCTTACATATGCATTTCCTACAATAATATTATTATTTAAACTACAACCATTCATAGATCCATAATTTATATTTCCTAAATCACATGTTGAATTTTTATAAAAATTATACACTATTACATTTTTTAAATTTTGTTTTGCAGTAATTATAATTAAAGATTCTCCATTTGCATGTTGACAACTATATGTAAAATACTTTAAATAAGGGGGCAAATAAGATGTTACATAATATGTATATACTGAATACAATACAACCAATATAAAAATTGCTACACCCACCCAAATCGCGAGTCTAGGTATCTTTGATATGTCCATAAAATTAATTTTAATCTACGTATATATAAACATTAATATATTTATTCCCTTTATCTTCAATCTTCATATTTTTTACAATCTCTTCATATTTTTTATCGTCTATATCAAATAAATCTGGATATTTATTCAATATATAATCAAATATTAATCTTTTTATCATAGTATCTTCATTCTTATGCAAATCTTCAACATTATATTCGTCTAAAACACCTTCTATTATATATTTTGGAATCTTAAATTCATATTCAATATTATATGGCATGTAAAATTTTACACTTTTCTAAAATATAAATAATTGCTTTATAATCTTGAATTTCAAAAATGATTATCAAAAATTATTTTCTATTTTGTAAACCTCTAAGCCCTATATACGCTAGCAAAGCACCCAGTTGTATTATTGGATCCGAACCTTCTAATAATCTATATTCTATTTCTCCAGCATAATATATTATATCTAATTTTTCTTTTTCAGGTATATTCATTGAGTAAACTTCCTTTGATAGATATTTAATTATATCTTCCCCCGCAAGACCATATTTTAGCATTAAATCTATTAATTTTTCCCTAGCCTCAACAAATTTCCCTTCATATGCTAATTTTAATACTTCCTGTAATTCTTGTGGTTTTGCTACAGAAGCAACTTCATATATTAACTCTGGAGTTATATCTTTAGAATATAAAGCTGCGGCTTGCAATATATTTATTGATTTTCTCATATCACCTTCTGAAATATAATATATTGCTTCTAATACATCATCACTTATATTTAAATTTTCCTTTTCGGCTATTGATTTTAATAATTCAAATACATCCTTTTTATTTAGTTGTTTAAACCTAAATACAACAGTTCTAGATTGTATTGGTTCTATAATTTTTGATGAATAATTACATGCTAATATGAATCTTGTTACTGAAGAATATTCCTCCATTATCCTTCTCAAAGCTTGTTGCGCATCTCTTGTCATTGCATCTGCTTCATCCAAAAATACAATTTTAAATGGAACATTTCCAATTGGTTTTGTTCTTGCAAATTCTTTTACCTTTTCTCTTATAACATCTATTCCTCTATCATCTGAAGCATTTAATTGTAATACATTTTGTTCCCATCTATCCCCATATAATTCTCTAGCAAGTGCCAATGCAGCAGTTGTTTTTCCAACACCAGCAGGTCCAGCAAATAATAAATGAGGCATATTTTTATTTTCTACAAATGCCTTCAATCTTTTTACAATCTCATCTTGTCCTTTTATATCATCTAATCTTTTTGGTCTATATTTTTCAGTCCATATTTCGTTCTCTGGCATAAATTAATAATTTAAATTAAAACTTAAATAAATATTATTATGAACCTTGAATATGTAAAACATAATGATTTAATAATATATTATAAGATTTATGATCTTGAATGTTATCCTCCAAAAGAGGATTCTTTTTTATTAAATGATCATATAAAAGAATTTGCTAGAGGTAAAAAGGTTTTGGATATGGGATGTGGATCTGGAATCCAAGGTTTAGAAGCATATAAATACACAAAAGATGTTTCTTTTTCTGATATATCCGAGGAATGTTTAAAATTATCTAAAATAAACTTTTATATAAATTATATAAATAAGAATATTGATTTAGACTATTTATATAAAAACATAGAAAAAATATATTTACCAGTAAAATTTTATCATTCTGATTTATTTAATAATATAAATGAAAAATTTGATTTAATATTATTTAATCCCCCATATTTACCAGAAGTAAGTTATGAAGGAATAAAAGTAAAACGATGGGTTTCTGGAGGAAAGTTTGGATATGAGACAATTGATAAATTTTTATATCAAAGCATAACTAAATTAAATAATTTTGGAGAAATATTAATAATAATGTCTTCAATAACAAATCCTCAATATATATTAAATAAATATTCGAAGTTTTATGATTATAGGATAATAGATAAAAAACACATTTTCTTCGAGGATATATTTTTAATATATTTAAAAAGAAAGTTTTAATTATGATAGTCGATGATCATGCACATATATTTTTATACAATAATGTAGATGAAAAAATAAAGGAGAATGTTGAAAGAAACGTAAAATATATAATTGAAAATTCTATAGATGTCGAAAGTATAAATAAAGTAATTAGAGAATCTAGAAAATATGATATAATATATTATGCTTTAGGATTATATCCTGAAGAAATTGTAAAGATGAATGATGATGATATAGAAAAAATATTGGAATTTATTGAAGAAAATGAGGATAAAAAATTTTTGGCAATTGGAGAGGTTGGATTAGATTTTTCTAATGTAGATGAAGATAAAATTAGAAAACAAAAAATATATTTTGAAAAATTTTTAGAATTAGCAGATAGATTAAAGAAACCAGTAATAATTCATAGTAGGAAGGCTGAAAAAGATGTATTGGATATATTAACAAGTTATAATAATAAAAGGATATTACACTCATTTTGGAAACCTTCTTTAGTAGATAAAGCAATTGAAATAAATTGTTATTTATCAATACCGACAATTGTTTACAGAGATCCTGGATTTCAAAAAATTGCAGAAGATGTACCATTAGAATTTATTTTAACCGAAACAGACTCTCCATATTTAGATCCAATAGAAAAAGGTAAAGCGGTAAATAATTCGTGGAAGATAATATATTCATTAGAAAAAGTATCTGAAATAAAGGATATAGATAAGAAAGAATTGGAAGAAATAATATTTAATAACTTTGTTAAAGTATATAATATAAATAATGATGAATAAATATAGGCTGAAAAATGATGTAGAACCCGGAAACTGATAAAATGAAAATAATATCTTGGAATGTTAATGGGTTAAAATCTATAATTCAAAAAGGTTTAATTGACTTTATTAAAAAATATAATGCAGATTTCTATCTATTTCAAGAAATAAGAACAAAAGAAATACCATTAACACTCCAATTACTTGGATATAATATATACTCATTTCCTGCAAAGAAAAGCGGATATAGTGGTGTATTAACATTAGCAAAAATAAAACCAAATAATGTAAAATATGGAATTGGAATTGAAAAATTTGATATTGAGGGAAGAATTATAACCATGGAATATGATAAATTTTATTTAATAAATGTATATTTTCCAAATGCTGGAGTTGAAACATTAAAAAGATTGGATTTTAAATTAGAATTTAATAAAGAATTTGAAAAATATGTATTATCTTTAAATAAACCATGCATAATTTGCGGAGATTTTAATGTAGCACATAAAGATATTGATATATATGATCCAATAAATTTGAAAGGTTATGCTGGATTTACAGATGAAGAAAGACAATGGTTCGATCATTTTTTATCTTTAGGATTTATTGATACATTTAGGTATATAAAAGGAAATATAAGAAAATATAGCTGGTTTTCATATTCAATTATTGCAAGAAAGAAAAATGAAGGATGGAGACTTGATTATTGTGTAGTAAGTAAAGATTTAAAAGATAAGATAGTTAATGCAGATATATTGGATAATATTTTTGGATCTGATCATGTCCCAATATTATTAGAAATAAATATATAAAGAATGGAAATCATTTTTTATTGATGGGTATAACTTTGTTATCTGAAAAGCCAAAAGTTGAGATAAAAAGTGAAGAACTAAGAAAAATAGTAAAATATGATAGCGACGGTTTACCAGTATTCCCAGCATTTATTAATGGAGAATGGTATTATGGAGATGGGGAATATATAGTTATTAATACTCCAATAGATTTATCACCTATTGCAAAAGTTCCAAGAGTCCCATATGAAGTTGTAGAGAATGAAATCGATAGATTATATAATGAAAGATTTAATGCGAGAAATTATCCAGGATATCTAAGGGTTGAAAAAATATTAAAAACTTCAGAATTGTTAGAAAAATATTCTAAAGATTTTGAAAATTTATTAATTATAAATGCTGGAAAAACGAGAAAACAAGCCTCTGGAGAAATAGAATCTACAATTAATAGAATAAAAAATATTGAAATTGATTATAGAAAAATGGTGGGTGATTATTTATTTGGTGAATTTAGTAAAGATTATTTAGAATCTGAAGGAATTATAAAAAGAGAACCTTTGGGATTAATTCTAGCAATAACACCATTTAATTATCCATTATTTGATTCTGTAAATAAAATAATATTTTCATTATTGCCTGGAAATGTATTAATTATTAAACCTCCATCTTTAGATCCATTACCAGTAATATTATATATTAGATTATTAGAATTAACAGGTTTTCCAATGAAGTTTATTTCATTAATAACAGTACCTGGAAGGGATATGAATAAAATAACACCAAATAAGAAGATATCTTCAATAATATTTACTGGATCCACAGAAACTGGAGAAGAAATAATAAAGAATTCCGGAATTAAACAATATTTAATGGAATTGGGTGGAGGTGCTCCTGCATTTGTATTAAATGATACAGATATAGATTATGCAGCAAAGAGAATTTCATCTGGAATTACTGCATATTCTGGTCAAAGGTGTGATTCTATAAAAATAATATTTGTAGAAAAAGAAATATATGATAAATTTAAGGAAAAATTAATAGAAGAAATATCAAAAGTAAAAATTGGAGATCCAAGAGATGAAAATACAACATTCGGACCAGTTGCAGATCCCAAGACTGTAGATGAATTTGTATATTCTGTAGAAGATGCAAAGAAAAAAGGAGGAAAAATATTATATGGAGGAAATAGATTAGATAAAACATATATTGAACCTACTTTGATAGAAGTTGACAAAGAAAATGTAGATAAATTATATTTATTTAATAAAGAAGTATTTTTATCTATAGCACTATTAGTAAAAATAGATAATATAGATGAAGGATTAAAAATTATAGAAAAGAGAAGATATGGACTAGATGCAGCAATATTTGGAAATGATATAAATAAAATTAGAAAAATAGCAGAATATTTAGAAGTTGGAGCTGTATATATTAATGATATGCCAAGACATGGAATCGGATATTATCCTTATGGTGGTAGGAAAGATTCTGGAATTGGTAAAGAAGGATTAGGTTATGGAATTGAATTTACTACAACATATAAATCAATAGTATACAACTATAAAGATAAAGGCATTTGGAATTATAAGATATAATTTTTTATTATCAATTAAATCCTGTCTACGTTAAATTAAGTAAAAAATATAATCTTAGGTTAAAAGGCTACCATTATAGCTTTTAAGTACAATTTAGATAAATAATTTATAATGAAAAAGGTAGGTGACGTTGAATTAAGATTAGCAAAGGGACCTGTTCCACATTATAAAGAATTAAAAGAATTAGAAAGGAGTATAGTAAAAGTAATTATTGAAGAATTTGGGACAAAAGAATTAATAAAAAGATATTCAAATCCATTATGGTTCAATTCTTTAGCATGCTTACTTGGATTTGAATGGAATTATTCTGGAATGACTACTGTAACACTAAAAGCATTAAAAGAAATATCTATAGAAGATAATCTACCAATAATTGTTTTAGGAGGAAAAGGAAAAGATTCCAAAATAACTGAAGAAATAGAAAAAAGAGATATAAAAGATAAATTAAAGGATAAAATAAAAGATGTATCAATAACTTCTGCAAAAGTTGATAATTATTTAATTCAAGATGGTTATAATTTATATTTTCATTTTTTAATTTCTGACGAAAAAGGCAATATGACTATTATAAATCAAAAAATGTCAATAAAAGAACAAAGGGTTAGGAGATTTCATTGGATAAATATAAATTATTTTGATGACTCACAAATTGGTTTTGGATCTAATACAAAAACACTAAATTTATCATCAAAAGAATCTGGAGAGTTAAGGAAAGATATATTAGAAATAATTAATAATGAAAGGATAGAGAAAGTAAAAGAATATATAATAAGATTAAAATCTTATCAAAATAAAAATAATACTATATTAAAATATATTAATAAGGATGATGACAGCAAATATATATTTTATCAAGAATTGCCTTACTATTTGAAAATACCTGATAAAATATATTGGAAAGCATTAGAAATTAATAGAACTGTAGAGAATTTCAAAGATTTACTTTTTATAAAAGGTCTTGGACCTGGACTATTAAGAGCACTAGCATATACTGCAAAAATAATATATGGAAGTGAATTGTCATGGAAAGATCCAATAATATACACATTTGCGCATGGAACAAAGGCTGGAAAACCATATTATGTTAAAAGATCATTAATGTTAGAAGAAGCAGAATTATTAAAGAATGCTATTGAAGAAGCAAAAGTTAATAATAATTTTAAGTTGAGATCTTTGAGAAAATTAAATGAATTAATAGATATATGATAAATTTATAAAATAATGGTGTTATATATTACTAAATGGCTGAAGAAATTCTAAGTGAAGAAGACAAAAAAATATTAAAAGAAATGTTTGATAAAAGTTTGAAAAATACGGTAGAAATAGTTGTATATCTAGATGAAAAAAATAATAAGGAAACTAGTGATTTCGCAAGAAAAATTGGAGAATTATTAATGCAAATAAATAGTAAAATAAAGTTCGAATTCCTAGATGCATATGATCCAAAAGTAGAAGAAGAAATGAAAAGTAAAAATTTATTAATAGATAAATATGGAAATAGAAGAGGCCCAATATTTGTATTTAAGAAATATCCAGGGATCATATATTATGGATTACCATCTGGAGAAGAATTTCCAATATTCTTAGAAGATATTATACATGTATCAAATGATCATTTCGACATAGATGGAGCTACAGCGAAAAAATTAGCATCAATAAATGAGCCCATAGATATATATGTATTTGTAACCCCAACATGTCCATATTGTCCATATATGACACACCATTCTCATCAATTTGCAATGGTAAAAAGTAATATTAGAGGAATAATGATTGAATCTTATGAATTTCCAGAATTTGCAGAAAAATTCAAGGTATATGGTGTACCACATATTGCAATATTAAATAAAGATGGAAAAGTTTTAACAGAATGGGAGGGGGCTATTGCAGAAATGGAAATATTTGCTAATAAAATAAAAGAAAGTTTAGAAAAGGTTTCTAAATAAGCATATTTTTTATAAATTTTAAAATACATATTGGATTTTTACATAAAATATCCACAAATCTATAACAACGTAGGTATAGGGCTATATATTTTCGTATACCTAAGGCTTCCTATTTGGATATTAGAAATCCTCTAAACCGAATTAATGTAATTGCAAGTATATATACCCTCATCTCATTATAAAAAATCACAAAGGATTTGTCAAAATATAACAAGGAATTTTACAATTCTTATAAATTAAATGGAACTATTATTAATGTTTCTTATAGATGACCTAAGTACAGTGAATTAGAAAAGAATATAACCAAAAAGCAGTAAAAATATTACCAGAAGATACTTTAGAACATAATATTGAAATAATAACAAATCATATTGGTTTATACCAACTAACAAATAATAAAGGAGGTCTTGACATGATAATTAAAATAGATATATTTTAAAATTATTAATAGTTTCATTTATAAATTTTTTAAACATATCTTTTTCTATGCCGATAAATTTATCACTAAGTAATATATCTAATATGGAGAATTTAGATAAAGAATGGGATGTAATTATTATCGGAGGGGGTCCTGCAGGTTATACTGCTGCATTATATTGTGGAAGATATAGATTAAAAACATTAGTAATAACAAAAGATATTGGAGGGACATTAAATGATGCAAACATTATTGATGATTATCCTGGATTGGAAAACTTTAAAGGATCTGAAATGGGAAAATTATTTAAAAAACATGCAGAAAAATATGGAGCTAAAACATTGTTAGAAAGTGTTGTTAGAATTGAAAAATTACCTGATGAAAACTTTAAAGTTCTCACAAATCTAGGTAAAGAATTTATTGCAAAAGTTATTATAATTGCAACTGGTTCCCGAAGAAAAAAATTGGATGTTCCTGGAGAAAATTTAAAGGGTGTATCATATTGTGCAGAATGTGACGCTCCACTTTTTAAGGATAAAATAGTTGGAGTAGTTGGTGGAGGAAATAGTGCATTCCATGATGCACAAGTACTTGCACAACATGCAAAGGAAGTATATATAATTCATAGAAGAGATGAATTTAGGGCAGACCCTGTAGAAGTTGAAGAAGCAAAGAAGAATCCAAAAATTAAATTCCTACTAAATAAAGTTGTAAAGGAAATAAAAGGAACTGAAAAAGTAGAAGAAGTAATTTTACAGGATACAAAGACTGGAGAAATAAGTTCAATGAAATTGGATGGATTGTTTATAGCAATAGGATTAGCACCATTATCTGAAATAGTTAAAGGTTTAAATGTAAATATGGATGAAAGCGGACATATAGTTGTAGATCAATGTGGAAAAACAAATGTGGTAGGATTACTTGCTGCAGGAGATGTAACAACACAAATATGCAACTTAAGACAGGTTGTTACTGCAGCAGCACAAGGTGCTGTAGCTGCATATAATGCTTTCATATATATTAAAACAAAAAAATGGTAAAGATTGAAGATATATTAAATAAATTAAGAGAAGTAACAGATCCAGAACTTGGATATGATATTGTATCTTTAGGAGAAATAGAAGAAATTAGGGAAGAAAATGGTGTGTATATTATAAAATTTTTACCTACTTCTCCTCTTTGTCCATTTATATCAGCAATTCTAGAACAAATAGATGAGAAATTAAAAGAATTAAATATATATGAAAATTCAAAAATAGAAGTAGATTTTGAAAATAGATGGAGTTTAGATAGAATAAGCCCAGAAGTAAGAAAACAATTAGGAATATAATGGAAAATAAAATTAAAAAAGAATTTGAAATGTTTTGTAAAATAAGTGGAGGACAGTATAGAGAGGGAACGTATATAGAATGTGTGAAGGATAAATATTATATTAGACTATCTGAAGAAAATGGACTAACGTTTATAGCAGGTTCAACTATGACTTCTGATTTTGAAATATTAAATATAAAAAATTGTAAAATAATTGATTGCGAAAGACTAACAAAAAGTAATGAAATGAATGAACTAGAATATTACGTATTTAATATTTATTTAGATAAAGGTTTATTATCAATAAGAAGAAAAATAAAAGAAGATAAAATTATAGTATATTTAAAGACTCCAGAAATTGAATATGAATCTTCAATAGTATTTTAAAATTTTTACAAAAAATATTAAATGAGAGGGACCGTAGTCTAGTGGTTATGATGCCGCCCTTACAAGGCGGAGGTCCGGGGTTCGAATCCCCGCGGTCCCATACTAAATTTTTATATATTATAGATCATAATCTGTTTTTTAATTTTCAATTATCATAAAATATTTATTACCTAAGAATATTAAATATTATATGTATATTAGATCTATTTCTCCAATAATAGCAACAATATTAATAATTGTTATAACAGTTGCAATTGCTGGAATATTTTATGCATTTACTTCAGGTATTTTTGGTTCATTAACATCTTTATCAAATAATTTAGTTAGTTAACAATCTCAAATAATATCTTTTATAATAAATAATGTATATTATTCAAATAATACATATTATAATTTAAATTATAATCTATTTCAATATCCTACATTAGAAATAGGTGCTGGAACTGGTGGTACTTATTCATATCAATATATACAATGGGTAATTGCTAGAGTATATCCTCCAAATGGAGTAATGCCTTCAATTTATATTAGTTAATTTTTGTTATTAGAAGTATTTTCGTCTAAGTATAATAAAATTATAATTCAACATTAATAATTCTTAATGAAAAACGTAAGTCTAATACTGTGATTAATTTATCTATATACTCACCCCCTATCAAGTTAACAGTTTTTAAAAACAAAATTTTTATAAACAATTTTTACAAAAAATCTTAAATGCCAGAAATATCATTATTAGAAAAATCTACTGATAAATATGCAGTCGATAAAGATAAGAAGATATACAAGTTAAAATTACTAATAAAAGATGAAACTCAAAATTTCCTAAATGTTTTAAGAAGAGCAATATTAGAAGAGGTAAAAACATTAGCAATTGAAGATGTTTATATTATAGAAAACAATTCTGCAATGTGGGATGAAATGATAGCACATAGATTGGGTTTGGTTGTATTAAACACTCCTGAAAACATTAAGGAAAATGAAGAAATAAAACTTTATTTAGAAAAAAATGAAAAAGGATATATATACGGTTCTGATTTAAAGACAGATAGAAAAGATGTATATGTAGTTTATCCAGAGACAATGATTGCATATATTGATGAAAATCAAAAAATAAAAATAGAAGCTGTTGCAATGCTTGGTAATGGAAAACAACATGCAAAATTTATACCAGGACATGTTTATTACTATAGAACTGGAGAATTAAAACTAGAAGGAAAATTAGATGAAAAGGAATTAGAAAATTTAAAATTGTTAGGAGTAGAAATAAAGAAAAATAAAATACAAATACCAAAAGAAAAAGAATATGACAGAACTTTTTTAGATGCAATAGAAAGAGCATCAAATGAAAAAATAAAAGTTATACCAAAAGATGAATTTATTTTTGTTATAGAATCCTTTGGACAATATTCAGCGGAGAAATTAATACCATTAGCTATTAGAGAATTACAAAATAAATTAAAAAATTTATTAGAATTTTTATCTAAATAAACTTATAAATAAATACTATATAATTTATTAATGGATTGGAAGAAGGTTGTTTTAGTTTCTATATTTTCAGTATTAGTATCTTTTTTACCAGGAGTAGGAACAGCAGTAGCAATATCATTACTAATATATATGTTAGTAAAGGGTATGGATACATGCATTATATCAAATTTAGGATTAGCGTTAGAATTCGCAGGACTTTTAATATATATGATAGGAACTTTATTACAGCCATTATATTTAAACTTCCAATCAATAATTCAAACAGGAATTTATCTATTAATAGGCGGCCTTGTATTATTATTAGTAGGAATGTTAATAGTTATGCTAGTTAAAAACAAGGTAAAGGAAAATATATATGAAGCATAGTCTATAGTCTTTTATATATTTTTTTATATATATTTTTGAATGGATAAGAGACCTGATTATAAAACAATCGAAAAAGAGATATTAAACCTCTGGAATAAAAATAAAGAAATTTTTAGATTTGATATTAATAAAGATAAAAGATATATAATAGATACCCCACCACCATTTACTTCTGGAGAAGCACATATGGGTCATGCTCTAGAATTTATATGGATAGATTTTTTGGCTAGATATAAAAGATTAGAAGGTTATAATGTATATTTCCCTTTAGGATTTGATTGTCATGGTTTGCCAACAGAATTAAAAATTATAAATAAATTAAAGATATCTAAAGAGAATAAAGAACAATTTATAAAAGCATGTATTGACTGGACAAATAAAATGATTGAATCTATGTATAAAACATTTGAAAGATTAGGATCATCTTTTGATAGAGATAAAGTATATAAAACAATTGATAAAAAATATGAAGCATTTGTTCAGTATACATTAATAAAAATGTTTAATGAAGGTTTAATTGAAAGAAAAAGATATCCAATAATGTGGTGTCCAAAATGCCAAACAGCAATTTCAATGCAAGAAGCCGGATATTTAGAAAAAGAAGGATACTTAATGTATATAAAATTACCAACAAATAATGGAAAATATATATTAATAGTAACAACAAGACCAGAATTAATTAATTCATGTTCATTAATATTAATTGCAAAAAATAAATATGTAGAAACTGAAAATAATATAATTGTATCAAAAACATATGCAGAAAAAAATAATTTAAAGATTATAAAAGAATATGATTATAAAGAATTAGAAAAACTAGAAGTTACAATTCCATTAATAAATAGAAAAGTAAAGATTATTTCTGATGAAGATGTAGATTATAATTTCGGGACTGGAATTGTATGGGTATGTACATATGGAGATCCATATGATATAAAATGGAAAGAAAAATATAATTTACCTGAGATAATTTCAGTATCTGAAGATGGAAGAATAATATCAAATATAAATGAAATAAATGGATTAAAAGTTGAAGAAGCAAGAGAGAAAATGAAAGAAATATTAAAAGATCATATATATAAAATAGAAAAAATAAAACATAATGTATTATCACATACTGAAAGAGCCGATTGTTTATCACCATTAGAGTTTATTCCAAAGGAACAATTTTTTATAAAAATAAAAGATTTAAAAGAAAAAATATTAGAATGGCAAAAAGATATTAAAATAATTCCTGAAAGCGAGGTAAAAAGATTAATCGATTGGATAAATAATATAGATCAAGATTGGAATATTTCTAGGACAAAAATGTTATGGGGTCTTGCATTTCCATTTTATGAAAAAGATGGAAAAATATATCCAGTAAATATAGAAGATTTACCAATTGATCCAAGAATAGATAAAGAAAAATTAAAGAAATATAATGGAAAATTCTTTGAAAATGAAACTGTTGATGTATGGGTTGAATCTTCAATAACACCTTTAGTAATATTATATTATGCTTTAACTGAAAATAAAGAATTTGATCCAAAAGAATTACCAGAATTATTCAATAAAACAAAAGAATATTTACCTGTAGATTTAAGACAACAAGGATATGAAATTGTAAGAACATGGTTATTTGATACAATTGTAAGAGTAAATTTATTAACAAACAAAAATCCATGGAAATATGCATTAATTCATGGAATGATATTAGATGAAAAGGGAAGAAAAATGTCAAAATCTTTGGGAAATGCAGTAGATCCAAATGAAATAATAGATAAATATTCTCCAGATGCTTTAAGATACTGGGCTTTATTAGCTGCACCTGGTAATGACTATAGATTTAGTATAAAAGATATGGAATCTGGACAAGCATTTATAATAAAATTATGGAACATTGGGAGATATATTGAAATGAATATAAAGGAAAAGCCAGAAAAAGTATTAGAATTAAAAGATGAAGATATAGAAATAATAAAAATATTGAAAGAAAATATTATAAAATCTAAAGAATATGTTGATCAATTTAGATATTCTGAATATGTAAAATTGTGGAGAAAATTTACATGGGAAGATTTTGCAAATAATTATTTAGAAAAAATAAAAGAAAGAATAAAAAATAATGATAAAACTGCAAAATATTTATTATACACAATATATAAAATAATCTTAATTATGTTACATCCAATTTTACCATATATAACAGAATATATATATCAACAATTATATAAAGAAAATAAATTAATTATTGAAAATAAAATTGATGAAATAATAAAACTTATTTTATAAAGGATAGAATTAAAAATAATATTATGAGAGATTATGTTGAATTATGGTTAAAGCAATCTTTGGAAGATTTAGATACAGCAAGAGTATTATTAAACAATAATAAATATTATGCTTCTGCATTTTATTCGCATCAAGCAGCAGAAAAGGCTTTAAAAGCTTTATTATTATATTTTGGAAAAGATGTAAAAACACACGATTTAAGTAAAATGTTAGATATAATTAAAGAAGAGGTAAATTTAAATGTTGAAGAAATAAAAAAAGAAGCTTTAAAATTAAATCCAAATTATACTATTTCTAGATATCCTGATGCAGCAAATAGTTTACCATATTTATTATATGATAAAAAGGATGCAGAAGAATATTTAAAGATGGCTGAAAAAATTGTCAATTGGGTTAAGAAATTTATTAAATGAAAGCAAAATCTGCTATTAAAAGTCAGAAAGAACTATTAAAGAAGGCTATAGAAGTAATAAGTGACATAAAAAAAGAAATTAGCATAATTGATGTTTATGTCGTAGGTTCTAGAGCTAGAGGAGATTATCTAGATACAAGTGATTTAGATTTAGTGATAATATCTGATGACTTTAAGAACTTAAGATATATAGAAAGGTTAGAAAAACTATATAAATATTCTAAAGGAGATATAGAATTTTTTGCATTTACAAAAGAAGAATGGGATAATCCAAAAAGTTTATTTATAATTAATATGAAAAAGGAAGCAAAGAAATTAGAAGAACTGTTAAAAATTTATGATATAAATTTTTAAATATACTAAAATAATAAAACTTTTTCTAAAAACTTTTTAATTTTAGCATGGTCAAAATTAAAACATATTTAAAAATTATCTTATAAAACCTTCGGCCAATTCTTTTATTTTTTCATAAAAATTATTAGCCTTTGTAACTGCAGATGATAATAAAACACCTTCAGCACCAAATTCCAATGCTTTCTTTATATCTTCTCTATTACTTATACCAGCTCCAACCAATACTTTAATATTTGGATTTATTTCTTTGATCATTTTAACAGAATTTATTACTATTTCTGGCTTAGCAATTGATACAGAAATTCCAGTTCCTATTAATTCTGGTGGTTCTACAGCAATATAATCTGGATTAAATTTTGCAACTGCAGATCCTACAATATTATCATTTGCACATACTATTGTAATTAAACCCAATCTTTTTGCTATATTTATTGCTTTTTCTATATCTATAATCCTCATTGGTTTTTCTGAATGATTTATTAAAGTTCCAACAGCACCGGCCTCTTTTACAGCTTCGGGCAATATATATCCCGTATAAGCACCCGGTTCAATTGGATCTATATGCTGTGCAAATATTTTTACTTTCTTTGCATTTTTTGATAGTAAATATATATCAGTAAATTGTGGAGCAATCGCTATATCAATACCATACTCTTCAGCAACCTTTTCAGCAGCTTCTAATAATTCTAAACCTCTTTTTCCAATTGTTTCTATATAAGATTTTAAATTAATAACCAACATTTAATAATTTATAAAATTCGTAAATTTATAAAAATTTATAATGTGGCATTCTTTACCAGTTGAAGAGGTATTGAAAAAGCTAAATACATCAAATAGGGGTTTAGATGATTATGAAGCTGAAAAAAGGTTAAAAATATATGGAGAAAATAAAATAAGATTAGAGAAAAAGAATTTTATAGAAATTGTAATAGAATATTTAAAAAATCCTTTCTTATTATTATTTCTTGTTGCAGATATATTATCCATTATTTTTGGTGGTATTACTGAAGGATCTGCAATAACATTATTTCTAATATTATATATAATATCAGATTATTTACATGATAAGAAATCTGAAAAAATAATAAAATCTTTAGAAGAAAATATAGAAAGTAATGTTTTAGTTATTAGAAATGGAAAATATAAATATGTAAAATCATCAAAAATCGTTCCGGGAGATATTATTGTATTAAAATATGGACAGAGGGCTCCTGCAGATATAAGGATAATAGAGTCAATTGATTTAGAAGTTGATGAAAGCTCTTTAACTGGTGAATCCGAACCTGTAAAAAAATATAATACAATATTACCAAAGGATATTCCAATAAAGGAAAGAAAAAACATGATATTCCAGAATAGTTATATAATAAAAGGAATTACAATTGGTGTTGTAGTTGAAACTGGAAATAATACATATTATGGAAGTATATATAAAAATATAAGTAAACAAAGAAGGGGTAAATCTCTATTACAAGAAGAATTAGATAAATTTTCATATTATATGATAATAATTATATCAATAATTGTAATTATATCTTTTGTAATATTATTAATAAAAAATATACTAAATTTATACCAGCTAATAATATTTGTAATAGCTTTAGCTATTATTGTAATACCTGAGGGATTGCCTGCAGCATTAGTGTTAGTATATACAATAAGCAGTCAAAAATTAGAAAGAGATCATATATATGTAAAAGATCCAAATATATTGGAAGATATTAGCAATATAGATACTGTTGTCTTAGATAAAACAGGTACAATTACATATAATGAATTAATTATAAATAAATTTTTCTATAATGGTAAATTTTATAATGTAAAATATTATAAAGATAAGGCAAGGATAATGTATAATAAAAAAATAATAAATATAGATGAGGTAAGAGAATTTTTAATATTTTTATATAATTCAATAGAGGATTATTTAACAATAGATATAGAAAGAAATATTGGAGATCCTATAAATTTATCAATATATAGACTAGCAAAATATTTAAAGATTTCTAAATTTTTGGAAAGATATTCTATAAATTATTTTGATCCTTATAGAAAAAGATCTTCTGTAATAGTAAAACATAATGATAAAAAATATGCAATAATAAAGGGATCTCCATCTTCCCTTTTGTCAATTTCAAAATATATAATGATAAATAATAAAATACTTAAAATAGATAAATATAAAGAAAAAATTGAAAAAATTGGAAATGAATATGGAAAAAGAGGTTATAGAATATTGGCAATTGGTATTAAAGAAATAGAAGAAAATGAAGAACCAGAAAAGGATATAACATTCCTAGGATTATTATTTATAAAGGATAGGATAAGAGAAGGAGTTTTAAAATATATAAAAGAATTAGAAGATCTTGGTATAAATATATATATAGTAACTGGGGATAATAAAGATCATACCTTGGGGATATTGAGATCATTAAACTTAAATTATAAAATAATAGATGCAAATGAAATAAAGAAATTAAATGAAGATTATTTATATGAAATACTAAAAGAATATCATGTTGTAGTAAATGCAGACCCTTTAGATAAATATAGAATAGTAAAAACATTAAAGGATAAAGGTCATAGAGTATTATTTGTTGGAGATGGTACAAATGATGCTATAGCATTGAAAATATCTAATGTGGGTGTTTCATTTTATAATGCAACAGATATAGCAAAAGATTCTGCAAATGTTATATTAATGGATAAAGGAATAGATAAAATAACAAAATTAATTATGGAAGGAAAAAGAATTATATACAATTTAAAGGTATATATCTTAGTATTATTATCAGAAATATTGGGAATATTTTTATTTATTTCAATTGGATTTTTTATATATGATCAAATATTTCTACAGGCTTTACAATTATTATTATTAAATTTAGTAATTGAAACAATTAATTCATTATATATGGGTTCATCAAATGTTAAAGATAAGAAAATGTTAAAGAAAATAAAGGTTAAAATATTTGATAGATTTACAAAATTAGAAATAATAAGAAATATGATATTTATTGGACTTACTTCTACAATTGTTGCTTTAGCTACAAATGATAATAGCTATATAATAATATTATTCTTAATAGCAACACAAGGAATATTATATATACATTATGAAAAAATATTCTCATTAGATATAACAAAAACAAAAGAATATTATATATCAATATTTTTATCTACATTTATAGCATCTCTATTTTTGGTTGAATATTTAAGAAAAATTGTTCAATTTATTATACCATCTTTAATTGATATAGCAGTATTTGTAATAGTTTCATTATATTTCTTCTTTATATATTCAATAATAGAAAGAGTAGAAAATGTCAGAGGTATCTGAATGTCATCATGTATCAGCTAACTCTGACCTTCATCACTATTTTTAATAATATTAGTATTAAATATAATCTTTATGGATCTCCCAAAAGTATCGATTATATTTCCTATTTATAAAAAAAGTAAATATTTAGAAAATAATATTCAAAAAATATTAGAAGATCCCTATCCGAACGATCTAAAAGAAATAATAATATCAATAGACTCGCCAGAAGATGATTTCTTAAATAAATTATTAGAATTAAAAAATAAATATAAAAATATAATATTGATTATATCAAAAGACAGAAGGGGAAAAGTTTCTGCAACTAATGATGCAGTAAAAATATCTTCTGGAAAAATTTTATTTTTCTTTGATGCAGATATTATTATTGATTATATTAATATAAATGGAATTATTGAAGAATTAAAAGAATACGATATAATAGAATTCTATAAGGAAATAATTAAAAAAGGTTGGCTTGGTTACCTTATGTTTATAGAATTTTCTTCATATTTTGATATTATTGATCCTATATTAAATAAAACAAAAAAACCTTTATTTCTAAATGGTAGTGGATTTGCAACTAAAAAGAGTGTATGGAATGCAGTAAATGGTTATTCTAAAGTATACGTAGAAGATGTAGATTTTGCTATGAAAGCTGGGAAAAAGGGGTATACATACAATATGTCTAAAAATGTAAAAATACTAATTGAACCATTGAAAAGTTTAAGACAATGGATTGAACAAAGAAAAAGATGGAGTTTTGGATTAATAGAAGTAATATTAAATCATCTAGATTATATGATAGATTTTTTTATGCGCAATATGTTAATTGCCCTATCGATAATTCTAATTTTATATTTACCATACATAATATGGACCTATATATATATTTACTTACCGGCCTCTTTCTTATATCAAATTGCTATAGATATATATAAAAGTCTATCCAATAGTGTTAGTTTTATATATTTAATAATATTAAATCCTTTATCTATCTTCAAAATATTCAACATTCTATATCTAACCTTATTATACATAATAATAACTTCTTCTTATATATATCTATTAATTTCAATAAAGAGAAAAAAATTATATAATTTTCTCCTATTTATACTGTTTTCAATATTATATATACCATTATATGAAATAATCATAATATATGATATAATATACTATGGAATATTTGAAAGAGCTCCAAAGATGAATTGGAAGGTTTAATGATGAAAAAAATAGTAATATTGGGGACTTCATCTTCAATACCTACTGAAAGTAGAAATCATCCAGGGATATTTATAAAATTCAATAAGAAAGGAATTTTATTAGATTGTGGAGAAAATATACAGAGGCAATTAAGGATAATGAAAATTTCACCAACAGATATTGATTATATATTAATTACACATTGGCATGGAGATCATGTACTAGGATTACCAGGTATTTTTCAAAGTTTATCTAGCATGAATTATAATAAAGAATTAAATATAATAATTCCAAAAGAAAATATAAAAAACTTAAAAAGAATAATTGAAGATTTTATTATCCCAATAAACTTTGATATAAATATAATAGAAGCTAGAGAGGGTTTAATAGTTGATGAAGAAGATTTTCAAATATATGGAATAATGACAAAACATTCCATAGTTTCCTATTCATATTATATTATAGAAAAAGATTATATTAAACTAGATAAGAATTTATTAAAAAAATATAATATAAAAGATAAAGAATTAATTAAAAAATTAAAGGAAGGTAAAGAAATTGAAATAGACGGCAAAATAATATCTTATAAGGAGGTTGGATATATAAAGAAAGGAATTAAAATTACATATATTACTGATACGATATTTTTTGATAAATTGATCGATTTTGCAAGGGATAGTACAATATTAATATCAGAATCTACTTATTTTTTCCAACCAGATTTAGCAAAAAAGAACATGCATATGGATTTTTTAGAAGTTAGAGAAATATTTAATAGGAGTAATAGCAAGATATTACTATTGACACATTTTAGTCAGAGATATGAAAAGGAAATGGAAAATATAAGGAAGGATTTTGAAGAAAAAAATGAAAATATCTATATATTGGATGATTTTGATGAGATAAATATATACAAAGATAAAATAGAATTAAAATTAAAGAGAAAGAAAATTACTTACAAATATGATGAAAAAACTGGAGAGGTATTAAGACTCTATTAATTTTTTCAATTCTTCCTTTAATTCTTCTAACTCAGCAGATATCTTATCTAATTCTTTTCTAATTTGATCATCTTTTTTGTTATTTTCTTCTTTTATTACTTCAATTTTTGGTTTCTTCTTTGCTTTCTTTTTTTCTGTAATTTCTAATTTATTTAGTTCCTCAGAAATAATATCTTTATACAATTCTTCTATCTCCTTTGTCTCCGGTAATGAATTTAATAGCTCATCTATTATATCCTTTATAGACCTTACATTTTCCAATAGTTTATCCAATCTATTACTTCTAACTTCATGATCTTTCATATTATGCAATACATCATATAATTGTAAATATATATTTTTCTTTATTCTCTTAATTATCCCTAATATATCTTTCTCAGATTTTATTTCAACATATAAATTGTCTGGGGACATTTTATGAGCCATTTTATGCGCCGGCCGGGATTCGAACCCGGGTCTTAGGCTAGGCAGGCCTACGTCCTACCACTAGACTACCGGCGCTCTCCATTCTATCTAAATATATCTAACACACTATTTATATTACTTTTGGATTCTTCCAATTTTTCTTTTAATCCTCTTATACTTTCTAGTCTTTTGTTTTCATCTTCTTTTAATTCACTAACTATTTTTTCTATTTCAGACATCTTTTCTTTTAATTGCTGTAATAATTCCCTAACCCTTTTATAATCTTCTATCTTTATTAATAATTCTTTTTTTACTTCTAATGATTCTTCATCTTTTAAATGTCTTTTATGAACCTTTTCTTTAACTTTTTCCTTTAATAAAGGTTTAGTTTCCTGCAAAGGTGGTTGTTGTACTTGCTGAGCACCGATACCTGGAAATCCAAATGGTTGTTGGTTCTGATTTCCAAATCCTCCAAATTGCTGATTGCTAGTACCTTGAGCTCCTCCAAAACTTGTTTGTTGACCCATTCCAGCAAATGATTGTTGACCAAACCCCTGATTTCCAAATCCTCCAAAGCTACCCGGGTTCGTATTATAATCATAAATATTTTGGCTAGTTCCTGGCGTACCATAATTACTACCTATATCCATTGACATGCCACCTGCTCCCACAAGTTGGTTTTTTAAATTGTCTAGGTCTTCATAAAATTCTTCCTCCTTTTTATTCTTTTTCTTAAATAAACTCAATACCATATAATATAATTAACAAGTCATAAAATATAAATCTTATTATTCAAAAAATACAATAGCTGGTTTATATGGCATTGCCCTACCTTTTTTTGATTCTTTTGATTCTTCTTCATATTCTATAATTATATCTCCAACATTTAATTCAGATTTAAATAAATCTACAGCAGAATTTAATAGTTCATATTCTTTTTCTCTATCCAAAAACTCATCGAGCACATATATATTTCTCTTTATAAACAACAATATATCTTTATAATTTTGATATTCATTCAAAAATTCATCAATCCTGCTTTTATTATTTCTTAATTTATTAAATAATTCATATTTTTCTTTACTTGCTATTATTATTTTTATTTTATTAAATTTTTTGTTATTCATTAATATTTTTAACTTTATTAGATCATCCCTTACAGATTTTACATATTTTTCATATTTTTCATATTCATCTGTATAACTTAAATTTTCTGGATATTTTATATTAAATGGATCTAAACCAATTTTTTCAAATATTTCAGAAATAATATGGGGGACTATTGGATACAAAAATATAGCTTTATATTCAATATATTTGTTTATAATTTTTCCATTTATCTTATTCAAAGATCTCTTTAAGTACCATTCAAAAGAATTGTCTAATTCAAATATCTTATTAATAACATTCATATAATTTAATTTTTCATATTCATCTTCAATTTCCTTTGCTAATTTATTTAATTTATTTTCAAACCACAGATCAATATAATTTTTTTCGTATTCTTGATATTTGTTGTAATTTTCTATTGAATAATTATAAAATGATATTAAATATTTCATAACAAATTCTGATTTATTTAAGTCTATCTTTGCATCATCATAAGATGAATTTGCTGACATTGCAATAATAAATCTTATTATATCTGCAGAATATTTTCTTAAAGCTTCTCTTAATGATATATAATTTCCTAAAGATTTAGACATTTTTCTTCCCAATGCATCTACAGCATATCCGTTTATAGCAATTCCCCTTGGCCAATATTTTTTATCAAATATTGCAACATGATGAAATATATAGAAACATAGATGATTTGGAACTAAATCTTTTCCAGAACTTCTTAAATCAACAGGATACCAATATTCAAATTCTTCCTTCATCTTTTTTGCAATATCCCCATATTTCCTTACTATTTCTCCTTCATTCCCTTTATTCAAAAATATATAATCAAATAAATCATCTTCAATTTTATTTGGATCTATATTCTTTATTAAATGGGCAATTGTATAAAATGCCATATATATTGTAGAATCTGATAATGATTCTATGACCCAAGATTTATCCCAGGGTAGAGGTGTTCCCAACTCATCCTTATTATGTGCACATGCCCAATCTTTTAACCAATCAATTTTTTGATGAAAATCTTGTTTTATATAATCAGGATAAAAGTTCATATTATCTATACATTCATGGGCAAGTTTTTTCCATTCAGGATCTGAATATTTTAAGAACCATTGATTATCTATAATTTTTACTATACATGGATTACCATATCTAGATTCGAATCTTGGTTTTAATGTATAATGTATCTTTGCTATATTTTTTTCTATAAAATCTTTAGCTATGTTATCCTTGGCTTCATATATTTTCATACCGCTATATTTTCCAAAAACATCTGTTAATATTCCATTATAATATTCTAAAGAATATATTTCTTTTGTTGCTTCTTCTAATTTTTGTACATCTTTCTGACTATTTATTTTTATTTTTTCAACAATCTCTTTTGCTGGTATATTATATCCAGGAACTTTAAATAAAACTTTCATGCTATCTAAACATTTCTTTGCTATTTCTTTATATTCTGTATCTAATAAATCCATTAATCCAATATAATCATACGGAGCATGAGAAGGAACACTCATAACAATACCACTTCCAGTATTTATATCTACAAATTCTGCAGGCAGTATTGGTATTTCTTCATTTGTTAATGGATTTATGCATCTTTTTCCAATTAATTCTTTAACATCAATATCTTTAATTTTTTCTAATTTATATCCTTGTGCATTAAATTCTTCAACAATTATTGTATCTGGTAATATATATTTATTATTACTCACTTTATCTAAATATATTGAATATTTTCCATTCGGATTTATCCATATATTAGTTACCCCATATAATGTTTCTGGCCTCAATGTAAATGCAGGTAATATTATATCTTCATCTTTTAATTTAAATAAAATTACATAACCTTCTGTAGGACCTATTCCAACATATTCATCTGGTCTATCATGATCACCAACAGGTATGTTTGCAACTGGATCATATACTACCGGATGCTTTCCGGTTATAACTAAACCCTTCTCTTTCAATTTTCTATATTGCCATTCTATAAATTTATTATACCATGGATGTAAATATGTTGTATAGAATTTTCTTCTCCAATCTATCGAACATCCTAAATTTTTTATATCTTCCTCAGCCTTTTCTACAAAGTATAAAGCCCATCCTGCTGGATCCTTTAATTTTTCTATATCTTCATCAGAGACTCCTTCATCTTTTAGTTCCTTTATAATTTTTTTATCTCCATTTCTTAATCTCCACGATTTTGCAACGATTGGGGATCCAGTTAAATGAAAACCTTGGGGAAATAATACATTATAACCCTTCAATCTCTTATACCTAGCAATAATATCTACTCTGGTTAAAGATAATGCAGTACCAATATGAAGAAATCCACTTACATACGGATAAGGAAATGTAACAAAAAATTTTGGCTTTTCTTTATCAGGATTTGAATAATATATATGTTTTTCATCCCAGATCTTTTGCCATTTTTTCTCTATCTCTTTAAAGAATTTTATATTATTTTCATTCATAAAGTAATTTAAATATAAAAATACTTTTAAAATTATTTTTTATGATTTTATTAAATGGCGTATAATAAAAAATATGCTGATTGGAGTAAAAAGATATGGGTAGATATATATGCGCCTGTAGAAATATTTAATGAAAATAAAATTGGAGAAACACCAGTATATAAAGACAATGTTGAAAATGTTATTGGAAGATCAATAGATTTAAATCTTGCATTCGTATTAAATAATTTTAAATATCAAAATTATAAGGTTATTTTTCAAATAAATAAAATATCTGGACTAAAGGCATACACAGAAGTAAAAGAAATAATGTTATATCCATCATATATAAGAAGAATAACTAGAAAAGGAACATCAAAGATAGAAGATTCATTTATAGTAAAAACAAAAGATGGATATGAAGTAAGGATAAAACCATTAGTTATTACAAGATTTAAAGCTCATAGATCACAAAAAACCGAAATAAGGAAAACATACAGAAAATATTTGGAAGAGAAAGCTTCTTCATTAAAATATTATGAGCTAATTGAAAAAGTAATAAATTATGATTTGCAAAATGAAATAAAGCCAACATTGAACAAAATATTTCCAGTTAGTAATGTTGAAATAAGAAGAATAACAAAAATAAGCAAGGTTAATCAGAAAATTCCACAAACAGTAGAAAATAAATAATTATTTTTTAATTTCTATTAAAAATCCTTTAAGATATGATAATTCTTTGTGGGGAAATATAACTTTATGATCTAAAGCCTGATTAAATTTATACAATATTTCAAATTTTTTATTTTTTCTTCTTATTAATGTTCTAATTAATGAATAAAATTTTCTTTCATTCAAATCTTGAGAACATGAAAATGTTATTAAATATCCTTCATCAATTAGATCTAAAGCAATAGAATTTATTAATATAAAACTCCTAATTCCCTTTTCATAATCTTCCGCTAATAAATCTGGAGGATCTAATATTATTATATCAAATTTTCTTTTTTCTAAATAAAACTGCTTTAATATTTTATATGCATTATCATTTATAACATTATAATTTTCTATATTATTTAATTTCAAATTCTTATATAACATACTAACAGCTTCTTTATTTTTTTCAACAAAATATTTTTCTTCCCCATTAATAATTATGCCAAAAGATCCTGAATACGAAAATACATCCAAAATCTTATCTCCATATAATTGACTAACAATCTTTCTATTTTCTCTTTGATCCAAAAACCATCCTGTTTTTTGTCCTTTTAATATATTTATATAAAATTTTTTGTTGGCTTCCTCTATTTCAGTCTCATATTTGTTCCCATAAATAAACCTTTCTATAGGTTTTAAATAAGCTCTTTCTCTCTGTTTTCCAATACTTTTCTCATAAATAGTAATATCTTTTCCATATATATCTATTAATGCATTCTTAAGTAGGTTTATATTCTTATCAAAAAATGCATTTGAATTTTGTATTACAAATATATCATTATATTTATCTATGATTAGACCTGATAAAAAATCAGATTCTGAATATACTAATCTATAATGATTTTTATAATTTATTCTTTTTTCTCTATATTCTTTTGCTTTCTTTATTTTTTCCTTTATCTCATTATATACATCTATGTCTTCATTATATGAAAATATTCTAATATAATGATATGGGTCTTTTGAATTTATTACCCCCCAAGCTAGAAAATTATTATTATATTTTAATTTAACCAATTCGCCAGGTTCAGCTTCGATCTTTTTAATCCAATTTACAGAAAAAACCTGTCTTCCTTTTTTTATCTCTCTTTTTACTCTTTCTCCAATTTCAATTTCATATTGCATATTCTGTCGATAACATTAAATAATACAAACCTGAATTTATATTACCCATATTTATTAAATCTTTTCCAAATTGTAAATAATTATAGGAAGTTATAGAAAATCCATATTTGTTATAATAGTAATAATTTAACTGTTCTATTGATTTTATAGTATAATTACTAACATAATTTGTACTATTTGCTATGTAGAGAAAATATAAATTAGATAAATAGCTTCTTTTTTCAAAACAAGATAAATTTAGTGGTAATTTATACCTATATAGATATTGCATTAGTATATATTGCTGATCTATTAATGAACATTGATTTTCTTTATATATATTATTTGTTATTGATAAAAATTGTGCCCAACCAATTGCTGAATAATATCTCCAATATGATTGCCTTAAATTATCTAATGTTTTGTTAGCTTCTTCTAGTCTTAGTATTACTTGATATTTTATTTCCTCACATTCATAATTTCCAAAACACTGATAATTACTTATATAATTATAAAAATTTGTTATATTTTTTTCTAATTCTTCTTTAGTTATGTTAGGATAAAATTTTGGGTCTGTAACTTTTGTTTCAAAACATAAACTTGCTGCTGTATAATAATTTCCCAAAGAGATATAGTAATTTACAGTATCATTGTTTATTCCTTTACATATTTCATTTGTTATATTTTTCATAACAAGAATGTAATCTTGAGGAACATTATATGTATTATTAAATTGCTCTCCAAAATATATTCTTTCTAAATCAAGTATTGTATATGCAGGGATTACTTTAGAATTATTATAATATGGGGCTACCATATATGGAAAATGTTGTAGAGTTGCATTTAGTTTATATTCAATACCTTCAACTGGTGCTATTATACCATTTGGTAACATAAAACCAGTAATTGGATAACTAACTATCACAGTTTTATTTGATAAAGCTTCTAAAACAAGTAAAGTTAATCCTGCAGTACCTGAAAATCCTTCCGCAAATAGTACATCATTTGAACTAAAATAATAATCATAATTGTTACATTTGTTTGGATATATATTACAAGCAGCAACTTTTGCGAATAAATATGCTAAATCATAATCACCATATGATATAGGAGGAATCTTTGCATATACATTTCCAGAACCTGGAGATATTCTTAAGAAAAACTGTGTAATTTCTCCAGATAAATTATTAGATTGATTTAGAACTGCAGGAATATATACCGAATATTCATTACTATATAAAAAATTAAATTTTTCACTATATAATAAAATTAATAGAAATCCTAATAATACTATAAATAATGCAATTAAGTAATATATTATAATTCTTTTGTTCATTTTATTCAAAATAGAGGAAATCTTTATAAATTTCTATTATCCACTGATTTTAAAGACTTAAGTAATTTATCTAAATTATTTAAATGATTTTCTACTACATCTTCATCATATCTTACTTTAAAAATAATTTTAAAGTAATATAAAATTTCACCATCCATATATGTTTTTTCTTCTTCTTTTAAACTTAAATTATAAGCATTATATTCATTTGCATCTTCTGCAATTCTATTAAAATTTTGTTTTATTATTCTTTTTGCACTATATACATCTCTTATATTTTTAGAATAAAAAGAAATTATTCCATGAGATTCAGTGTTATCAGGCTCTTCAATTAAGCCAAGTTTTGCTGTATTTTTTAATAAATATTGGTATAATATTAGTTGTTTTGAAGTTGTATTTACCATATCGAGAACTTTTTTAATAAAACCTTCATTTGATCTATATATAGTATAAGAGTACATAAGATTATATGTTTTTATTTCATACATCCTTGCTTCGTTATTCATATTACCTTCAAAATTTAAGCCATCAGGTGCCCCAATTATTAATATGGGATATCCATTACGGTATTTATGGTATTCAACCGATATTAAATAATATTTCTTAGAATTTGTCTTTAATCTTTCTATATTTTCAAAATGTTCTGCAATTTTTTTCCTTTCTATATCTATATAATTAAATTTTCTATTATTAGAACTTTCCATAAGAGAATATAAAGCTACTGTAGGGATATTTCCATATTTACATCTCATACATTCTAAAAATTCTTTGAACTTCTTTAGATACAAATTATCATTATAAGGATCATTTATTTTCATTTTTGTTTCTATATTTCTTATTAAAACATCCAATGTTCCTATACCATAACCGCTCACTATTATAATTAATATTAATACTTATAAATATTAGTATTTATAAAAAATAAGCGCCGCGGGTGGGATTTGAACCCACGCCCCCTTTCGGGGAATGGATTAGCAATCCATCCCCTTGGGCCACTCGGGCACCGCGGCATATTAAATTTTTTAAAAATTATTATTTATAACTTTAAATTATTTTATCATTTCATACTTCATATTATACATCGTACCATTGAATTGATATAATAATTGAATTAATGTATTATTCTCTATAATTATGTTTTTTACATAACATAATACGGACTGGTTTGGATATATTATTTCTTTTTCACATGTTAAATTGTAAATATTCCCAGTTATATTTAATATGAAATTGGAAGTATTTATATATGGCAATTGATAATCAGTTATATTTAAATATAAAGTATTATTTACATAATTTACATTATATTGATATGGATTTGGATAAAATGTTATATTTATTGGCATATTTTCATAACTTCCTAAGTTTTTATCAAGTAATTTATAAAAGGCTATATAAAATATTACAAAAAATATTACTGTAAGTACGATAAATGTTATTATATCTTCTTTTTTCATTTAAAAATTTTTTAAGAATAAAACTTAAAAAATATTAATGAAAAAAATAAGGGTATTTATTGAAAGATATTATACTGAAAATAATATTGAATTTAATGGAAATACTGTAAAAGATTTATTAAATATGTTAAACCTAGATTCTTCAAGATTTATTGTTGTAAAAAATGGAGAAATTGTAACAGAAGATGATATAATAAATGATGGAGATTATATAAAAATACTAGATTCTGTTTCTGGAGGATAAACTTATAATATCTGAAATATTTCTCTATTTTATGTATGATCCATTTTATTTGGATTATTATTCAATAATTAAAAAATATGAAAATCTTGAGGAATTAGATTATAAAAAGGTATTAATATCTGGAATGGGGGGATCTGGAATTTTTGGAGATTATACAAAACAAATATTAAATGATAGGGAAATAATTGTTTGTAAAGATTATTTTTTACCAAAGTTTATTGATAAAGATTGGCTAACAATATTTATATCATATTCTGGAGATACTGAAGAAACACTAAATTGTATGAATGAAGCAATAAACAATGGAAATAAAATTATAGCAATTTCTTCTGGAGGAGAAATGGAAAAAATAGCTAAAGAAAAGAATTTATATTATATAAAAATTGATAATAATTATCCAGCAACAAGATATACATTTCCAGTAATTTTAGGAATAATTTTATCAATATTGGATAAGAAAAAATATTATGAACTATTAGAAATATTAAAAAATTATAGAGAAAGATTAAAAGATTTATCAATATTTGTAAATGATATAAAAAATCCAATAATGATTTATACAGATGCTAAACATGAACCTGTTGCCTTAGCATTAAAAATGCATTTAAATGAAGATGCAAAATGGTTCTCTGAATATGGAATTATTTCAGAATATAATCATCATGATTTAGAAGGTATATCAAAACTAAATATAGATTTTATTTTATTGAAATTTAATTATTATGAAAGAATTGAATATAGGATGAATTATATGAAAGATTTATTGGAAATATATGGAAACAATGTTCTTGTATTTGATTTAAGATATAGAAATTTAATGGAAGAATTAGTTTTAGGTACATTATCATTAAGGACTTTTACATTAAAATTAGCGGAAAGAAATAATGTAGATCCATATCATAGTAAAAATATTGCTGGATTGAAAGCTTTTTTAAAAAATATTAAATAGGTTTTAAATTAGGACTTTAAAATTGTATCAAAGGAAAAATTAGGATTAAAATATATTGAGTAAGAAATAATAATAGTTAATAGAAACGAATTTTAACTCTTCTTATAAAAATAACTTAATATATACCTGTTAAACTATGAAAAATTATTGTCTATCAATCGCATGAGACCAGGGTGAAGGTAATCCATGCTTCTTACTATATGCTGCATTTAACAGTGCAACAAATATTGGATGTGGATGTAAGGGTCTGCTTTTAAACTCTGGATGGAATTGCGTAGCTACAAAGAAATAATGGTTTGGCAACTCTATTATCTCTACCCTTGGCACATCAATTCTCCAAGCTGAGAAAACAAGACCTTTTTCAGTGAGTATCTTAAAAAACTCAGGATTTACTTCATACCTATGCCTATGCCTCTCTATTATCTCAGTTGTTCCATAAATTGCATGAGCTATTGTACCCTTAACAATATTAATCCTTCTATTACCAAGTATCATTGTACCACCAAGCTCCTTAATATTTTTTTCTTCTGGTGTTATGTCAATTACTGGATATGGAGTATTTGGGTCAACCTCAGTCGTATGAGCACCCTTAAGATTGGCAACATTTCTTGCAAATTCCACTATAGCTAGCTGCATTCCATAACATATTCCAAGAAATGGTATATTATTCTCACGAACATACCTAATAGCTTCTATCATACCCTTAACACCCTTAGCTCCAAAACCTGGCAACATAATCACAGCATCAGCATTATCGAGTTCAACAATCTTTGTAGGTTCCTTTTCTATCTCTTCAGTATCATACCAGATAATATTTGGCTTAATCTTTAACTTAGCCGCAGCATGTTTTATAGCCTCAACAATACTTATATAAGAGTCATGAAGTTTCACATACTTACCACACATGTATATATTAACTTCATCTTTACTATCCTCAAGAGACCTTACAAAATTTACCCAATCATCTAGATTAGGCTCCCTAAGTTCTAACCCTAACTTTGTTACTATATATTTTCCAAGTCCCTGTTCTTCTAAGATAAGTGGCACTTTATATATTATATTTACATCAGGTGATGTAAATACAGCATTAATTGGTACATTTGTAAATAGAGATATTTTCTTTCTCGTTGACTCATCAAGTAACCTTGGTGCCCTTGCAATTATTATATCAGGTTGAATACCAACCCTCCTAAGCTCAGCAACACTATGCTGTAATGGCTTCGTTTTAAGTTCACCTGTAGTTGATAGCAAAGGAACTAGAGCAACATGAACAAACAATACATCACTAGGTATCTCAAGCTTCATTTGTCTTGCAGCTTCAAGAAATGGTAATCCCTCATAATCACCAACTGTACCTCCAATCTCAATCAAAATAATATCAGGTTTTTCTCGTTTTGTCACAAGCATTATTCTTCTCTTTATTTCTTCAGTAACATGAGGTATTAATTGAACTGTCTGACTTAAGTACTTACCTTTACGCTCTCTTCTAATTACCTTATAATAAACCTGACCGCTAGTTATATTATGATACTTAGGAATCTCAACATCAAGAAATCTCTCATAATGACCCAAATCAAGGTCTGTTTCACCACCATCAAATGTTACAAACACTTCACCATGCTGTAATGGGTTCATTGTACCAGCATCCACATTTAAGTATGGATCTATCTTAACTGCTGTTACACGATAACCACGAGCTTGAAGTATTTTGCCAATAGAAGCTGTTGTTATACCTTTACCCAATCCAGATAACACGCCTCCTGTAATAAATATGTACTTTGTCATTATAATTATTTAATTAAATGTTTAATAAGGTTTAATCCCTCAGTATTGAATAAAAATAAAAATCACTAAAATTAAATATAAAAAATACAATAGAAAAAATTAAATACATCTCTAATGAAGATGGTATAGATATAACTAAAATACTTAATACATTGCTTATAACTAAAGACTATTATATTGATATAAACAGAATGTTTAACGCATTAATTAAGGTCTTAATGTTATTATATCATGAATAATTACTAATAAATAATTTCTAAGATGAAGGATTTACAACTTGGCCAATAAATAATATTTCTTTTGTCCTTAGATCTATTATCATAAATATAAAGGGTCTATCTATTTTTATTACCAGTTCTCTTAAAGCTACAGTTACAGCTCCTATAACAGTTGCTGCAGCAGCTTTAGTTCCTTCTTCATTATTTTCAATATATGTAAACTGCTTAAATAATGAAACATATAAATTCTCATCAGGGCTTTTAGAATATACTATATTTGAAAGATTTGAAGATCCTGGATTAAATATTGTATTTATACCCAAAGATTTAAGATATGGTATTAAATCATATTTTCCTTCAAAACTAAACTTTGGCATATATAATTTATCTGCTACAGTTTCATATAAATTATTTAGATAATAATATAAATTATCTAATGTGAGATTCGATATTATATTTGATAAGTCACATAGATTTTCTCCCGAATTATCTAATGTAAGATTCGATATTATATTTGATAAGTTATATAGATTTTCTTCTTTTAATCGGATACATGGATTACCTATAAGATGATATAGATCATAATAAAGATTATATGGAGTAATTACAACCATAGCAGTATTATTTCCTTTATAAGGTATTTCTACAACTTCTATATCCCCAAAAATTCCATATTTCAATGGAACATCATATGCAACCATTGTTTGTACTTTTTTAACATCTTTTGGTGAAATATAAAAATCTCTAGGCTTAGTATCCTCCTTATTAAATTTTGTTGCCCATTTTCCATAGAAATATATGGCATTTGCCATAACTAATACTGTACTTTCATTGATATCAGATGGTGATATTACATTATTTATTAAACCATTTGTATTTTGAGAGATAAAGTTATTTATAGTTTCTGCAGATTTTACTCTATTAGTTACATCTATATTTTCAGTTTCTGCTAAGAAATAATCTTTTGCAGTATTTATAAATGTGGGTTTGAATTCATAATCTTTATTTAAGAATAAACCATTTGCAATTTTTAATTCATAGTTACCACCAGTATTCATTAAAATATTGTATAATTCTCCAAAGTTTGGATTAATATAATTTGGCTCATTTAAGTTTAATACATTTTTTAATTCTTCATATGTTTTCCCACCAGCTCCATTATATAATAATAAAAGAGTCGAAAAAACACCATAAGGAGAAATCATAATATTATTATTTGGATTACTTTGTTGTATTAATTTAAATAATTTAAGCCCAAAACTATTGCTAGAATTTACTATCTGACTTAATCCTTCAGGTGTCCATCCTGTATTCTTAGCAATCTTGGTTGATGAATAAAAAGATTCATAGAATAATACGAAGACTCCACTTAATAATATTACTAAAATAACAATTTTAACAGTTATTCTCATTTAGTGTAAATATATTCTAAACTTTATAAATCTACCTAACTTTTGCTTTTTTATCAAATAACAGAATTATGTTTTTGCAAATGATACCAGTTAAAATAAAAAAAGACTAAAACTTTTTCAACAGTTTACATAATCTTTTATAGAAATCTTTATAAATGTATACAACTAATAAACAATTATGTCTACAGTCATTAGCGTTAGGATAAATAAAGAAATAAAAGAAGAATTAGAAAAACATGGAATAGATATTAGTCAAGAAATAAAAAGGTTTTTAGAAGAACTTTATATAAAGGTCAAGGCTAAAGAGTATGTAAATAAATGGATTGAAGAATTAAAAAATGTTAAACCTAGTGAAGAAGGTTTCTCTATAAAATCAATAAGAGAAGACCGTGAAGGTCATTGATTCATCTTCCTTAGTAAAATTTTTCTCTAAAGAAAAAGGTTGGGAAAAAGTAGCTCAAATAATATCTGAAGGAGTTATAACCCTGGATTTATCAATCAAAGAAGTTGCTAATGCTTTATGGAAAAAGATTCTTATGGGGGAAATGAAAGAAGACATTGCAATTAAAATACTTTCCGACTTATTAAAACGAGAAGCTATGATAATTGTAAACCAAGATGAATATCTAATTGAAGCATTTAAAATCGCTAATAGGAATAAAATAACTATTTATGATTCCTTATTCATTGCATTAGCTAAATCAAAGAACCTTGAGTTAGTAACATCTGATATAAAACAATATGAAATTGCAAAAAATGAAGGAGTAAATGCTCAGTTGATATAAGGAAATATTGAATACAACTAAAATTTTATTACATTAATTAAAATTATAATTTTATTACATCCATGAAATTTAGACATAAAATAGTGAAAATTTATGAAAATTTATTACTATCATTTAATAATGCAAGAAAATAAAAATGATTTGGATATTTTTATAAAAAATAGCTTTGAGGAAACTATAGAGTATTTAAATAAAATTGGTATAAAAATTGAAGGACTAAAATTGAGAATATTTGAATCAACAGAAGTATTTAGAGGATTTGGTGTTGGAGAGTATGATCGACAAGCAAATGAAGTTCATATTATAAAAAGTGAGTTAGAAAAAAATATAAATGAAAAAGTTAACGATCCAAATAAAATTTTTATTGGTAATTTATTTGCTATAACTCATAATGGAATACTATGGCCAGTATATAAAAATAATGATGATATAGAAAAGGTTATAGCAAAAGCTGTTACTGATACAATTGTAATCCATGAAATTGGACATGCTGTACTTCATTTAATAGGTAGTAAGGGTGAATGGAAAGCTTCTTTTGTTGAATTTTTAGTATATTTCTATAAAAATGAGTTATATAAATATCCTGAAGTGTATGAAATTATGGAACAAAATATGAAAATATGTGAAAATTTTATACAGGAAAAATATCCATATCCTTATGCTTTAGGATCTTGTTTTGCAAATGATCTTATATATATTCATGAAAATCTATTAAATAAAGATAAACAATCACCAAAATTAAATATAAAAAATACAATAGAAAAGCTCAAATATTTCTCTAAAGAGGATGAAATAGATGCAACCAAAATGATTAATACATTAACTAAAATTCTAATGTTGTTATATAAATAATATTTAGGCTAGATTGGAACTTTGATACAATAACACATATTATATTTTTATTAATTTTTTAATCATTTATTTATTTTGTCTTGTTAATCATGAATGATAAAAGTTTATAAATTTTACGTTACTATTATATAGTAATGAGTGATCTAAAAGAATATATAAATCATGTAGCCTATAAAGTAAAAAATATGTTTTCTTTAAATGATGATTTAGATAAAATTATAAAAAGTGAGTATGAAAAAGC
>Ga0080005_120130_pt1 | contig 36235 bp, 36 predicted proteins | sample JossMetagenome_2_FD_69208 | JGI IMG/M metagenome (GOLD analysis project Ga0080005, IMG submission 69208) | Hot spring sediment microbial communities from Joseph's Coat, Yellowstone National Park, USA - JC3_ASED (SPADES assembly) (version 2) | ecosystem: Environmental > Aquatic > Thermal springs >...
ACCGGCGTCTACGAGATATATGCCGAGTTCCTCGGCAACGGTTTCCTCCTCCCAAACAGATCCAACGTGGTCACAGTCACCGTGGAGAGCAGCTACTTCGGAGTTCCCACCTTCCTCCTCGTCGTCTACCTAATCCCAATGACCCTTGGGTTTGCGGCGGCCTACGTCTTTAGACGTATCAAGAAAAGTCTCTAAGGAGGTCGGGCGACTCGGCGATTTAGTGATTTACGTCATCGGCGTAATAGCGTGATTTTCGAAAAAATAAATATTAAAGAGGTCTCTCTAGACCCCATGCTTGCGGTGCCGCCCGCGGTGATCGTGGTGCCGCTGGCTTCTAAAGAGCAGGTGTACCAGACTGTGAACTACGTGGTAGGCCGGCTTAGGCAGATAGAGGCGCCTCTCCGCCACGTGCATTCAGACGCCCCTCTCTACGTGGAGAGCCGCGTCGGGAAAGACGGCTCGGCGGAGCGCATCGACGTATATTTAGCCACCTCCACAGGCGACTTTGCAAACGTGTTGCCGCCGAGGGAGGAGATCAAGGAGGGCTTTATCGAGAAGTCGGCGGTGGTGCACATAGCACAAGGCGTTGCCGTAGTTTACAGATACAACTTGGAAGGCGGGCCTAAACTGGTGGAAGTGGTCATTTATACAGTAGGCGGGGTCTACAGAGATTTTAAGCTGTATGGATAGGTGAATTATGTAGTCACACGGTGCCGACGCGTTCACCGGCTCGACTCCTCCAGCCACTTCTCTATGGCGTCTGCCAGCTCGGCGTAGCGCCTAAAGCCTTCTAGATGTCCCTCGTAACAATCCATCATTATCTTGCCCTTCTTCATGCGGTATACCCTCGGCCTCCTCCCAGTCAATGCCTCCACCAGCGCTGAGAATCTCTCGGCGTCTGCCTCCTTACCCCCAGGCGCTTCGGCGCTGGCATAGGCACGGCCCCTGGCCTCGTTTTTCCCATATCTGCCGTATGTAATCTCGTAGTCGCGCCTTACGCCATCCACCTCCGCCGTTATCCTAATCCTCAGCAACTTCCTGCCGCCTCTGTCCTCCTCAACGGCTTCTCCGCCTATGACCTTCACCTTGTATTTCTTGCCGTTCACCTCGACCTCCTTCTCAAAGCCCTCCAGCTTCAGGGAGCCCCACGCCTTGCCCTCCTCCACGATCTCCTCGGCTTTCTTGCGCACGTCTTCGCCCGCCTCCTCCGCCCTCTGGAGTATGATCTTGACGAAGTCCGCCGCCAGCTCCCTCTGGTCTTTATCCTTGCTGTGCACGGAGAGCCAGGCGGCGTAGGCCAAGCCCTCCTTGAGGATCGAGACGTAGCCGTCGCGGCCTCCCTCCGGCATCTTCACCGAGAAGTGCCTGCCCTCCACGAGGCCTATATCCCTAAGCCGCTGGGCCTCCCGCTCTATGCTGTCGGGGTTGGTGGAGATGAATCTGACCTCAAGCGCGCCCTTGGCCAGCCCCACACTATACTTTGGCCATCCCTCCCTCAACACGCGGCCCTCCTCCAGCTTTTTCAGCCAGCCCTCAGCCTTGCCGGTGTCTACCCAGCCACTTGCGATGGCTTCCCTAACGACATTGGCGATGGCTTTTCTGAGCTCCTCGCGCCCAGCCGCCAGCACGTCGGTGGTGGCTTCGACGTACCAGACGTCTCTGTCGCCCTTCTTCCTCGTCTCTTTCCTCACCTCCGCAGTGACGCCCGCAAGTCTCAAAAGGCTGGCCGCAAGCTCCACGCGGTGTCTGTCAGTCGAGCGGAATTGGAGCAGGATATCTCTACGCAGATATACGTTGTACTTGATCTTGATATCGCCCTCCGATATGGTCAAGTCGGCGGCGACGCGTCCGCCCTTGGTAAGCTTTAAGCTGTTCTTGTCAAACTGCACCTCTACCCGGGCATCCTTCACGAATTCATTGAACTTGTCGCTTAAATACTCTCCGCCGGCGGAGGGCGCCGTCACGGCGAGAAGGCGCCTAAACCTCGCCGCATCTCCGCCGGTTGCGGCTATGTAGTAATATCTGCCCCTCACCACGTATATCCGCACGTTGAACTTCAGCTCCTTAGGCAGTAGTTGGTTGAGCAGATGCAGTGCGGCTAGGCGCAGAAGCGCGGCCCCACCGCCAAGCTCCCCACCGACGGCTAGCGTAATCTCATCCGGCCCCACCGAGCCGTCTCCCGCTACTGCAGTTGCGTACATCTCGCCGAAGAGGAGCAGGGCCTCCTCTTTGTCGAATTCGTTGTTCAGAGCCTTGTCCAGCATAACCAGCTCAAGGGTGGGGGCGACAAACTTCCTAACCACTTCATCCCTAGCGCAGTCTCTAGCCAGGCAGTACATATCGCTGAGGACGAAATCGACGACGCCCCACACCTCCTCACTAGGGACGCCGACCTCTTTAGCTAGGCTTTCGATGCGCCTCTCTGCCTTTTTCTTATGCCCCTCTGCGTAGCGGATGATCGCCCAGGCCAGCTCTTCGGCGTGATTGCCGGTTATCCTCCCGCCGCTTAACGCCTCCACGGCCCTCGCCAGCCTCTTGGCTCTCTCCGCGTGCCACTTATCGTCGTCCATACCCCTCCTGGCCTCGGCGAAGTGGACAAGGAGAGTCAACTCGCCCAGCATCCTCCCCACAAGCCCCTCCCTCTTTGCACTGTCCATCTTCTTGTGGCCAATCCAGGGCTTCAACTCGTCGGCCAGCTCCTCGACCCTCTTCAAGACCCAGCGCCAGTCTATGGCGTCCACCAGCTCCCGCCAGCTCTTGACGGCGCGGCCGAGGAGAGGCCCCAGCCATCTTCTCTCCGCGGCGATGATGCGGTCCAAAACCTCCCTACGCCAGTACATAGTGACGTTGGGCTTTACGCCCTCTTCAGTGACGTTGGCTCCGCCCCCGCCTATCTTCCCCTCGCCGAAGAGGGCAAAGTACCACCTCAACTGCCAAAGATGGGCAGTGCCGCCCACTATCTGTCTTCCGCGGATTGACATATCTGTGTTAAGCCACTCCAATGCCTGCCATATCTTTTTGATCCCCGATAGGTCTGGCACTGTCCTCTTCGCCTCCTCCACGAAACGCCTCAACACCTCCTCGGCGGCCTTAGAGCGGGCCGCCGTCTCCCCTATCTTCAGAGCGTCTACAGGAACCTCAACACCGCCGTATGCCCTTAACACCTCAAAACCTCCCTTCACCCGTCTAAACATGAGATCCTCACTAACGGTTCTGCCCAGGAGGTAGCGCAGAAGCGCAGAGGCGGCCTTGTCCTCGTAGCCTGCCGCACCCATACGCGACGGGTCCACAGCCTCGCCGCGCCCCTTGGCGATCCTCCAGGCCTTTTGGTAAACGCCTTCCGGCGTCGATAACACTATGTCGGCCAGAGCACCCTCCCCCATAAGCAACATTGCCGCGTGGCCGTATATCCCGCCTCTCGCCACTGAGAGAAGGGCGGCGTAGGCCTTAGTCCCCATGTTAGCGTCAGAGTACTCTCAACTCGCCATGTACCTTGCCTCCGCCAGCTCCTCAGCCTTCTTTACATCCACCTCCAGGTGGGGTCTGAGCTTTTCGTACATGTCGCGGCTGTGCAACGCGTACAGCGCCAACACGGCGTTCAGCCCCCTCACCTCCTCCGCCGCCTCCTCCAGCCTCCTATGCGCCTCGCGGAGTCTTTTGATATCGCTGGTCGTCACAGTGAACTCCTGCCTCTCAACCAGACCCCTCGCCCATCTGTACAGCTCAGCCCACTCCCTATACGCCCCGGCGTTTTTCACAAGCGTCTTATACAAAACAAGCGCCGCGACCACCGCGGCGTCTTGCACCACCTCGTCTTGGACGTGCTCTAGTGCCTCTTTCAGCTTCGCGAGGGGCGGAGGCAGATTCGTTGACTTTGCCAGCTCCTGAAACGCCTCATACGGCCTCTTCCCCCTCTGAGGGGGCTTTAGCACTTCGTTGATGGCTTTCTCCTCTATCTTCCACTCCTTGTACCTCTCGGCCAGAGTCTTACGCCGCTCCACCGCCTTCCCGCCCGTATCCGCCAGCCCAGCCACAAGCGGCGGCACGCCCACGGCGGCGTAGGCCAGCTTCTCCATCTCCACGAGGCCCCACATGTTCAGCGCAACCGACAGCGCAACCACCCCAGCGGCGACGGCGGCCATCAAGAAGAGGTACGCCTTGTGTTCATCCACCCAAGCCAGCACCCTCGCCACCGCCTCCACAAACAACTCCACGAGACGCTCAGCCGTCACCTTAACCCGCTCAAACACTTCTCTAGCCGCCTCGTATAGCGTTTTGGCGGCTTTTTGAACGTATTCAACGGCCTCCTTGAAGCGGCCCACGTCCACAAGCGCCACAGCCGACGCGACAGAGGAAACAACGGCCTCCGAGTAGAGGCCGCTGTATACAGAATACAACGCCGCTGTTGAAAGCCCGGCGAAGGCAGTCGCCCTAAGCGCCTTCTCCACCGTGGAGATGCCCTTCAGCGCGTCTCTCCCATACCGCTCGCCAGCCCTCGCCAGTACGTCGATAACCTCAAGCACAAACTGCTTAACGCGGTACTCCGCGTCTGGGACGCCGGCCTCATCCGCCCTCCTAACGGCTTCTCTCACCGTGTGTTCAATCATCTTAAAGAGCACCTCCCCGTCTCTCGTCTCATACCCCTCGAAGAAGTAGAACAAAGCCTCGTGCACGTGTCTCGCCGCGTCGGGAGAGGCCATAAGCCGGCCGAAGGAGCTCAGCACATGCTCCGCCACCTCAGCTAGCAGATGCGCAAACTCCGGCTCTTTTACAGCCACCTTCTCCAGCCTTCACCTCAGCCGTCACAAGGCTCTTCGCCTTAAACACCGCCTCTCTGTTTTTCTCCAGGTCGTGGCCGGGTGTCCGGTCTGTGGGGGTCCACTAGTAACCGTCTTACAAAGGGGCGAGGTGGTGTGTAGACAATGCGGCCTAGTGGTGGCTGAAGAAACGATAGACACAGGCCCGGAGTGGCGCGTCTTTGACGAGAGGGAGAAGAGGCGCGTTAGGACGGCCCCGCTTAAGCTGGTTGTCAAGACGGATATGGCGGTTAAGCCGGAGCATGGGGCGAGGTAGCGTAGGCTGGCGAGGTTTCACAGAGAGACGCTTCACGGCTTTGAGAGGAGGCTGGTTAAAATCGGAGGCGAGCTTAGGCGCGTTAAGGAATGCGTCGGTTTGCCGCAGAGCGTGGCAGAGGAGGCTGAATCACTAGTGAAGAGGTATTTTGACGTAGTGGGGGGCTTTCCGGCTGAGGTGGTGGCTGTGGCTGTGTTGTGGACAGCCGCGAAGGCGGCCGGCACGCCTAGGCCGCTGGAGGATTTCCTAAAATGTAGCAAGGCGAGTGAACGCCGGGTGAGGAGGGTGGCGTGGAGGTTGAAAGAAGTAATGAAGCTGGGGAGGTTGTCTATTGAGGACTACGTGAAGACGCTGGCGGCTAGGGTTAATCTGCCGGCGTCTATTGTCAAAGCCGCGGTGGAGCTTCTGGAGCGGAATAGGAGGGTTCTGTTTGGCAAAAACCCGTGGGTTTCTGTAGCCGCCGCCCTGTGGCTGGGGTCGTTGAAGAAGCTGGGGCTTCTGAAGGCGCTGGCTGAGGCGGCTGGCACAACGACGGCGAGTGTCAGAACTGCCACCAATTCGAAAAATTTATAAGACTACAGATAACGACGCCTATGCCATCGATAGTACTGCCACCAAAACCAACGGCCCTACAGAAGCCGCACTTGAACTTGGCAGTGGTGGGCCACGTCGACAACGGCAAGTCGACGCTGGTGGGGCGACTGCTATACGAGACGGGCTACGTCGATGAGAAGGCTTTCAAAGAAATTGAAGAGATGGCGAAAAAGATGGGTAAGGAGGACTTCGCCTTCGCCTGGATCCTCGACAGGTTTAAAGAGGAGCGCGAGCGCGGCGTCACCATCGAAGCCACACACGTGGGCTTCGAAACCAGCAAGCTGTTCATAACCATCATCGATCTGCCGGGCCACCGCGACTTCGTGAAAAACATGATCGTAGGCGCCAGCCAGGCGGACGCCGCCCTCTTCGTCATATCGGCGCGCCCGGGCGAGTTCGAGGCGGCCATTGGCCCCCAGGGGCAGGGCAGGGAGCACCTCTTCCTCATCAGAACCCTCGGCATTCAGCAACTGGTCGTCGCCGTAAACAAGATGGACGTAGTGAACTACGACCAGAAGAGATATGAACAAGTCAAGGCCGAGGTGTCGAAGTTGATGAAGTTGCTTGGCTACGATCCAAGCAAAATTCACTTCGTACCGGTTAGCGCGGCAAAAGGCGACAACTTCAAATCGAAGTCCCCCAACACGCCGTGGTACAACGGGCCTACCCTGCTCGAGGTCCTCGACACGTTCCAGCCGCCTCCAAGGCCGACTGACAAGCCGCTTAGGATGCCGATACAAGACGTCTTCACAATAACCGGCGCAGGCACCGTAGTCGTCGGCCGCGTGGAAACCGGCGTGTTGAAGGCAGGTGATAAAGTGGTGGTGGTGCCTCCTGCGAAGGTCGGCGACGTTAGGTCGATAGAGACGCACCACATGAAGCTTGAGCAGGCCCAGCCGGGCGACAACGTGGGCGTAAACGTGAGGGGTATCGGTAAGGAGGATGTGAAGCGTGGCGACGTGTTGGGTAGAGCCGACAACATACCCACGGTGGCTGAGGAGATCGTGGCGCGCATCGTGGTGTTGTGGCACCCGACCGCCATCGGGCCCGGCTACGCGCCGGTTATGCACATCCACACAGCCACCGTGCCGGTCCAGATCACAGAGCTGATCAGCAAGCTGGATCCGCGCACCGGCCAGGCGGTGGAGCAGAAGCCCCAGTTCATCAAGCAAGGCGACGTCGCGCTCGTGAAGATAAAGCCCCTGAAGCCCATCGTGGCTGAGAAGTTCAGCGACTTCCCGGCGCTTGGACGCTTTGCCCTCCGCGACATGGGCCGCACAATTGCCGCTGGCCAGATAATCGAGGTGAAGCCGGCGCAGGTGCAGATAAAGTAACGGCTTTTTGCCGTTAGTCTCTTTCTTCCTTTATTAGTTTGGGGGTTGTCCCGCCGTGGTGCGTCCATCTTTGATCTACTGTTATTAGAAGCGGCGCTGGTACTGATACGCCGGTTATCAGCGCCTCTGTCTCGTCTAGAGTTCTAAGAGGTCTTGGGTCGTCTAGATGTTCTGCCACTGACGTTACATACTTCAGGTCGTTTGGGTTTATCATCCGTTTGAAAATCTGCGTCATTGCCTGTGAGGCTACGTCTTGATCCAACTTGGCTGGTCTCTGTGTTATGAGGCAGAGGCCCAGCCCGAATTTTCTGCCTTCTCTGGCTATTTTCGCGACGTAGCTTCTGCTGACGGCGGACGCCGCGGCGGGGGCGAAGTTGTGGGCCTCCTCTACCACTATGAAGGTGGTGAGGTTTTTTCTCTGGGTGGCGGCCCGGTAGAGCTGGTCTAGGAGGACCGCTAGGAATATCTGCTGGTCGAGGGTGTCCAGTCCAGACACGTCGAAGATGTGGATGGCAGGTGTGGTGGTGTAGGTGTGGGGGTCTATCAGCTTGAGGGGCTCGCCTTGGTAGGCGTCTCCGTATCTGGTGAGGAACAGGGGGCTTGCGTAGAGGAGGGATCTCAGCCGGCCCTCCAGCCCGCGTAGGGCCATCTCGCCGGCGTAGCCGGGGGGCGCGGCGTGTTTCCCGCCTTCTATGACCTCTCTTATGAGCTCCTCCGCCGTGGTGAGGGGTTGCCTCTCGCCGTAGCTGGTGGCGGTCTGCCACCCCTCCTCGAGGATCCTCCTCTGGGCGTCGGTGAGCCCGTAGAGGGTGTCCAGTATCTTCTCCAGGTTGCGTAGGGGGAGGCTTCTGGGGTTTATGCCTACCCTGGTGTATGTGCGGGGTCTGCCGTATCTGCGCCTGAAGGCGTCGTCCACCGGCCCCACGTCTACCTTCCCCACTACGTAGATCTTGGTTTTCTCGGCGACTGCGGCGCCTTCCTTCCTGAGGGGGATCGACATGGCTGAGTACTCGCCGTGTGGGTCTACGACTAGTATGGGTATGCTTAACATGCTTAGCCTCTCTATTATGACGCCGGCTAGCCAGCTTTTGCCCGCGCCTGTGCTGGCGAGCATGGCGCAGTGGTGTGTGACGAGCTTCTCGGCGTCTATCTTGGCGTCTATCTCGGTGCCTCTAACCTTGCCTATGGTGATGTATGTGCCCTCCTCCGGCGGCGAGAAGAACTCCTCCAGCTCCTGCTCCGTGGTTTTGTAGACGTATGTCAGAGGCTTCACGGGCTTCTGGGGTCTGTAGATCTTCCGCCCCCTCCTGGCGCCCAGCACAACGGCCTTGGCCTCGGTGTAGTAGAGGGCCTCCTCTATGCCGAGGGTTTCCTTGATCTCCTTCACGGTTTCCTCCACGTCGAATTGCGCGATGAGGCGGGGGTCGGTGGCTGCGTTTCTGTACCTAAGCGCCGCCACCCGGGAGATCACACGCATCCCGTCTATCTCGGTGGCGACGAAGGAGCCCACGTCGAGCTCCACGCCTCGGAAGGGCTTGAATATGTAATGATATATAGAAGGCGCCTTGATGACTACCCCTATCCGCTCCACCTATCTGTGTGTGTAGCGTAATTTAAGCCCAAGGCGCGTTAGGATGTAATCTTCTTCACAGCGTCAATTAAGGGGGCGGGGTCCGTTATGTACGTGTGACCGTTTCTGTCTATAATCTCGGCTTTGTCTTCATATATATGTACGGTGTAGAGGGGCGGGTCCACCCTCACGAAGTGCTCCACTGGAAAGGCCCTCCTGACGTAGCCGTTTGCGTCGACGTATATCTTTACGAGGTGGTCTTCGTGTTGCACCGCAGCCTCGTGGAGCCCTCCGACGGGCTCCTTCTCGGTCTTCAGCTGGATGTTGAGCTCCTTGCCGCATACGGGGCATCTGAACTTAGCCACGTAGTTAATGGGGCGGTTTTTAAAGTAGTCTTACGGCGAGTCTGGGGTCTAGCCGCCCCTCTTTGTACTCGTGGTAGTTGAGGATGGGGGTTTTTACCCTGTCTAGGTCGTCTATCCCTATGCGGGGGCACGCCGTGTTTATGACTAGGTCGAACTGCAGGTCGTCGATGTAGTCTGGGGATGCCTCGTCTAGGACGACGACGGTCATGCCCATAGTTGCTAGATTCCTCGCCTTTTCGTCTTGTCTCTGGCCGGGTTTCGTGGTGAGCAACACGGCGACGCGGCGCGGCGTGGCTAGGTGCGCCCGGGCCTTCAGCTTCATCAACCTGGCGAAGTCGGGCTCTACGTTTCTCACCTCGCCGCGGAACGGATCTATCTGATACACCTTGGCCTCGGGGTAGAAGAACTTTATGGTGAGCGGATAGAAGAGCCCTGTGGCCACGACATATGCTGCGGGGCCCGGCGGCTCGCCCACCCAGCACCCTGTGATGGACTCCTTTGCGAGGGGAAGCCCGGTCTCGGCGTGGAGCTTCTCCGCGATTTTTCGATACGGCACAGGGAAGTATATCTTGCCCTCCTCAGCCGGCTTGGGCAACTGTGGAGGGGGCTTGTAGTAGACGGGTATGAAGTACACCTCCACGTCCTCTCTCCTCAGCCGGTAGAGGTCTGTATCCAGCCTCTCGACGGTGGCTCCTAGGTTTCGCTGGAGGAGGTGCGCTATGTTGGGGGGCACCCCGTGGCCGAGGTGGAAGATGCGCCGGTAGGCGGGGTCCAGCCTCACGTCGCAGGACCCCCAGACGGGCCGCCCGGACACGGCGGCTCCGGTTTTCTCGGCTATCTCCACCGCCACCCACTTGAACCCGGGCGGCGCCTCTATTAGGGTATCTGGGCCGGCCTGCCAGGCGAGGGGGTGTACCTCAACTGTGTCCACGCCGCTCTTCCTGTTTGCCATTTAAAACCGCTTCCAGCGCCCTCCTCAGCTCCTCTCTGCGTTCTTTGAGGGCTTGGTAGTATTTCTCGAACTCCGCCTTGATTTCGGGCACGAGGTTTTTGGGGGAGATGCCGTCTTTGACTATGCTCTGGAGGGCTTTTTCCATTCTTGCGCGCACAGAGGGCTCTATGAGCTCTGGGGCGTATTTAAACAGCGCGGTGGCTAGCGCGATGCCTAGTTCGGTTGGTATACATTTCCCCCTCTGCATCTTCATGTAGCCTCTCTTGACGTTGGTGTAGATGTGGTCTTGCATGGTGGCGTCTGTGCCTATGCCGTGTTTCCTCATGAGCGCCAGCAACTCAGATTCCGTCATCTGAGGAGGGGGCTCAGTTTCTCTCTCCACGACTTCTACCTTGACGGCGCGTGCAACGTCTCCCACCTCGACCCGCGGGAGGGGCTTCTCTGACTGGCGCTCCCAGGGGTATATACGCCAGTATCCCTCGTCCAGCGTCTTCTGGCCCACGGCCTCCAGCTGTATCTTGCCGAAGTCGGCCACTATCTTCTGCTTCTCAACTAACGCGGGTGGGCTGAGGGTGGCTAAGAAGTGGCGCACCACGAAGTCGTATATGGCCCACGCGTGGTAGCCCGCCTTGCCGAAGGTCCTGTATATCTCGGCCTTGGTCGCGGCTTTTGTGGGGTAGATGGGCGGGTGGGCCCCGTCGTCTGAGTCGCCTCTGGTGGGCCTGAACCCTCGCCTAAGTAGCCCCTCTGCGTAGTCTCCGTGTTCTGTTGCGGCGAGCACCTGCAGAACCTCGCGGAGGTCGAGCGTCGGCGGGTATATGGTGGTCTCCGTCCTTGGGTACGATATGTAGCCGGCGCGGTACAGCTCCTCCGCCACGTCCAGCGTCTTCTTGGAGTTTATGCCAAGCCACCTGCTGGCTCTCCGCTCCAGCTCGACGGTGTCCAGGGGGTCCGGCGGCTGGACGTGGTGCGGCTTGTAGACAGCCGCTTTAACCACCCCCTGTCTGATGGCCGCGGCTACCGCCTCGGCTTCTTTCCGCGTCTTGAACCTAATGTCGGCAGACATCTCGATTTTGTTGTCGCCTATCTCCACCAGCGCCTTGATTACGTAGTATTTCTCTGGCTTGAAGTTTCTCCGTTCAAGCTCTCTGGCTACCACCATCCCGAGGACGGGGGTTTGGCAGGGCCCATAGCTCAAGAACTGTCCCTTCTGTAGGGAGTTCTTCACGGTGAGGGTGAGGAAGCGTGTAAACACGGCGCCGAGGGTTAGGTCTATCTGCATCCTCGTGAAGACCTTTTCCGCCTGTTTGAGGTCTAGCCTCGTGGGTTTCTGAAATGCCGCTCTTATGTCTTTATACGTGACTGCGTTGAAGCGGACCCGGTACATCTTCGCGCGTCTGTTGACTAGCCTGACGGCAAGCGCCGTCTCATACGCTATCGCCTCCCCCTCGACGTCGGCGTCTAGCGCCAGGTAGACCTCCTCTGCCTTATACGCCAGCGACCTAAGCGCCTTGAGGTAGGGAAGCGTCTCGCCTCTAGCCACCAACAGGGGGGGTGTCTGGAAGAGCTCCTCCGGGGGGAGCCACGTCCATATGTTCTGCCTCGCCGCGAAGTCGAAATCCATCAGATGCCCGCTGAGGCCCAGCGCGGCTGCCTCTCTGCCGTTGTATCTAAAGTAGTACGTGGCCACCCCGTAAATCTTCTGCAACCTGTAGGTGCCGCCCAAATATTTAGCGATTGCCTGCGCCACGGAGCGCTTCTCAGCCACCATAAGGATCACAGATGGAGAGGTGCCGAGTTATTTAAATGAAAACTTTTTATAAGTGGGCGTGGGGTGGCATATGGCCGTGGATGATAAGGAGCAGGACAAGCCTCTTAAGAGACCTCCGCCTCCGCGTCAGCAGCCTCCACAGCCTCTGCCGCAGCCTCCGCCTCCCCCTCCGCCTCAGTATCAGCAACCTCTGCCTCCGCCGCCTCCGCCTGCGCCGTACCCAATGCCTCCTGCCACTGTTAGGACTCAGCGGTCTATGCCGCCTCAGTACCAGCCTCCGCCTCCCCCTCCACCCCTTGTCCCGCAACCTCAGCAGGAGGCTCCACCTGTTAAGAAGCCTCTGAAGCAGACCGGCGTGGAGAAGACTCAGCCGTTGCCCCTCGTCGGCATGGTGGTGGCTTTGATGGCGGCTTTGATGGGCATAATCACCGCGGTTTTATCCATGTTCAACGAGGCGCTCAGCATCCCTCTGCTTGCCGTTGCTATTGCGGGCACAAACGCGGCGCTTATCGTCGTGGCGATGGCCATCTGGAGGCTGTTGACGCGGAGGTGAAGAACTCCGCGGTCTTCTCCGCGGCCTCCTCTAGGTGGCTAACAATCAGCGACCCCGTCAACACGTCTTTTAACTCGTTCCAGAGCTCAGGCTCCGCGTAGCGTCTGTCGAGAAACACCAACACGCCCCTGTCTTCGGGGCTTCTGAACAGCCTGCCTATTGCCTGGCGTGTGCTCACGACGGCGTGGTAGAGGTACACAGCGCTCCACGCTCTTTCCCTCAGCCTGGGCCTCAGCAGTTCCACCCTTCTGTCGAGGTAGGGGGAGGGCTCGGGGTAGGGGACCCCCACCACCACGACTGTGGATAGGAGGTTTTTTCCGTCTTTTACATACTCTACGCCTTCGACGTATCTGCCCCTCGCCACGGCGCCGATGAAGAACTTTTCCGGTAGGTTTTCCCAATCCACCTCCTGGGGCCCCTCGTACCAGTGTGGTATGGAGATCTTGAGGTATTTCCGCACCCCCTTCATGACGTCGTAGGAGGGGAACATGGCCAACACGCCGCCTGGCGACAGGTTAATGGCGGTTGCAAGGCGTTCGGCTATCCGAAGGTACATCTCTTCGGTCCTCTCCTCGAACTTTGTGGTGACCCCCACGTCGATTACGGAGAGGTAGTTGTGCCGGGGGATGAAGTCTGAGAATGATATGTCCAGCTTGACGAAGTCGGGAAGGGCGAGGCTCTCGGCGAATATCGATATGGGCATGGTGCCGCTGATATAGACCACGTTTTTGACCCCCCTCAGCGACTCCTTAATAAGCGCTGTGGGGTCCAGTGGATAGAGGGCGAGCGTCTTAGCCAAGTTCTCGCCTCTTACCTCCGCGTAGTATCTCAGCCTGCCTCTTAGGGCGTCCCGTAGCTCTTTAACCAAGAGCAGGTGGGTGTAGGGGTTCACTCTCTCCTCGGTTTTTCTCTTGGTGATCTCCCATATGGCGTTTTCGAGGTCTAGATCCGCTACAAGCCCCAGGACATCCCCCACGTCTACGGCGCCGGCGCTTCTCTTTATAAATGTCAAAAGCCGGTAGATTTTGGCGGCTTCGTCAAGGAAGCCGTATTTCTTCGTCTCTTTATACGCGGCCCGCAGATCGCCTTCAGACAGGGCGATGCTGTGGAGCTGGGTCACGGCGTCAAACAGCGAGTGGGCTTCGTCTATTATAACCACGCGGCCTTTGAGATCTGCGTGTTCTCTCCCAAAGACGTAGTAGTACGTAGATATGACGAGCTTGGCGCCGCTCATCTTCTGCCTGGCGTATTCGTAGGGGCAACTCTGGGAGGCACAGAGAAATTTAACGTACGTAGACACGGACCTAAGCGGTGCCTGAACCTCCCTCGGGGGGTAGTAGGCGCATCTCCCCATTCTCTTTAGGAGGCTACACTCAGCCAGAAACTCCAGGTAGTCGAGTTTCTTTAATGAGGAGTAGCAACACATGTCTTGTCGACTCTTAATAACAACGTAGTCCAGATCAACGCCGCGGTTTAAAATCTTCGACAGCTCCCTCACGGGGGGCTCCAGCTCCGCCCTAGTCCTCACCACGTAGTGCACCGACGTTTCTGTATCGAGCAGGTAGCGTAGGGCGGCTGTCAACACCGCCGCGGTCTTGCCGAGACCGGTCGGCGCGTTGATCAACACAGGCTTCTCCTCTAGAAGCCCGCGGTAGACTGCGTCGTGCACCTCCTTCTGAAAGGGCCTAAAGCCGCGATAGGGGAAGAGTTCCACAATTTATATAGCACATATATATTCCTCTTTGATGTTCCACGTCGCCACGCCCAACGACATAGTGTCCGGCAGATCGACAGACGTCTATTTGCAGAGGACTGTCGAGGTTCTGAAAAGCGCAGGGTTGGAAGACGTGAAGGTCAGGGCGGAGTTTCACGTCTCCTCCCTCCCCAAGGATTACAAATGGGCCGTGTTCACCGGGCTGAAGGAGGTGGTGGAGGTTTTGAAGAGTAGGCGGGTTACCCTCTACGCGTTGCCCGAGGGCACGGTGTTTTACGAGAACGACCCGGTGCTGGTGATAGAGGGCCCCTACCTGGAGTTTGCCGTGTTGGAAACTGCTGTTCTCGGCATTTTGCGCCACTATTCAAGCATATCTACTAAGGCTGCGCGCGTCAAGAAGCTCGTAGGCGACAAGACCTGCCTCTTCTTCGGCGCCCGTGCCCTCCACCCGGCGGTTCAGCCAATGGCTGATCGGGCGGCGTATATAGGCGGGTGCGACGGCGTCGCCACGGTGCTCGGCGCGGAAATGATGGGGATAAGGCCGTCGGGCACCATGCCCCACGCCCTTATGATAATCTTCCGGGCCGTGGCGGGGGACCACACCCTGGCGTGGGTGTGGTTCGACAGAGCCGTCTCGGCTGACGTGCCCCGCATAGTCCTGGCGGACACGTTTTTAGATGAGAGAGAAGAGGCAATGCTCGCCGCTAAGCTCCTCGGCAAGAGGCTCTACGGCGTTAGGCTAGACACCCCCGGTAGCAGACGGGGCAACATGCGCAGGATCGCCGAAGAGGTGAGGTGGACGCTGGATCTCCACGGCTACAAACACGTGAAGATCTTCGTCAGCGGCGGGCTGGACGAGCCCCAGATAGCGGCGTTGAGAGACTTGGCAGACGGCTTCGGCGTGGGGACCTCCATCGCCTTCCCCCCATCTGTAGACCTCGCCATGGACATCGTGGAGGTTGAGGTGAACGGGAGGTGGGTCCCCATCACCAAGAGGGGGAAGCTACCAGGTTTCAAGCAGGCGTATAAATGCGGGGTAAAACACGTGGTTGCTAGATGGGACGAGCCCGCGCCCTGCGGCGAGCCGCTTCTGATCAAGTGGATTGAAGACGGCAAGGTCGTGAGGGAGCTACCCAACGAAAGGGAGATCAGGGAATATGTGCTGAGTCAGCTGAAGGAGCTTGAGCTATAGCCTCTCCACGGGTTTTAGGAGTAGGCTGTAGGTGGCTTCGCCCGTGTATACCTTTGTGTATAGGTTCAGCAAGCGCCTCCCAAGGAGCTTGGCAACCCACCTTCTAGTCCCGAGGGTTTTGGCCATGCGTGACAGTAGCCTGGATTTTTTGATCTCCTCCACGTAGGGCCGGATCATCTCTCGGTATATTCCGAAGGCGAGCTTCTCTTTTCCGTAGATCTTCAACGCGGCGTATGCGGCGACGGCCGCCGCGGCGCCTGTGGAGACGGCGTAGTAGATCCCCTCGCCGGTGGTGGCGTCCACGAGGCCGGCGGCTTCTCCTGCGAGAAGCACGTTTCGGTTGCCCACTCCGGCGACGTAGCCGAGGGAGAGCGGGTGGCCCAGCACGTTTCCTGCCTTGTAGCCTGCTTTTTCTGCGTAGTCGATGACCAGCCTCCTCATGTCGATCCAGGCGCCCCAGCCCACGCCTGCGCCTATGTTAGCCCCCTCGCCTAACGGGAAGACCCAGGCGTAACCCACCTTTTTTGTGGCGTTGACCACCACGTCGAAATCTATGACGCAGTTGTCGGAGGGAGGCCCCTTCGCTATCGTCATGTAGGCAATTGCGTGGGTTCTGTGACCCTTGTAGTTGGCAATGCCGATAGATCTGGCCACGGTGCTTGTGGCCCCGTCGGCCCCTATGATGACTCTGCCTTGATACTCCCCGGATTTACCAACAACGGTGTTGCCGTTTACAGAGACCACCTGGTCTTTTACGAAGTCCCCCCCGCTTTGTTTCAGCAACGCGTAGTCGAAGTCCGGCCGTCTCGTGACTAGGATGGGCTCCTTCCGCAGGACGTATTTATAGCCCGCGGCGCGGGTTTCTATGGTCTTACAAGCGCCGTATACAGGATACTCAACCCCCAAGCGCTCCAACAGCTTCCATGTGCGGGGGGTTAGGCCACCGCCGCACGGCTTCTCCCGCGGGGGCTGAAGCCTGTCGACGACTAAGACCTTGAGCCCTAGCCTATTGGCGACCAGAGCAGCGGTTGAGCCGGCGGGCCCCGCGCCTACCACCACCAGGTCGTACATATTTGCGCCTTCCGAGAGACGGTAAAATATTTTACTGAGACGCCAGGCGGCTCTGGTGTGGGAGCGGCCTGAGTGGTTTGAGGTGAAGTTCAAGTGCATAGCCTGCGGCGTCTGTTGCATAGGCACAGAAATGGAGTTGTTGGCCGAGGACATAGGAAGGATCACTGCGCGGGGGTACAAGATGGAGGATTTCGTAGCGGAGAAAGACGGCGTGTATCGACTGAAGAACGTGGATGGACACTGCGTCTTTTACGACCCCCAGACTAGGATGTGTAAGATCTACGACATAAGGCCTGTGGGTTGCCGCATGTATCCCCTCGTCTACGACGGCAGATCTGTAACTGTGGACAAGACGTGTCCCACGTGGGACACCGTGCCGCGGAGCGAGATCAAGCGCCTGGGCCCCTACGTCCTCCGGTTTCTGGAGGACGTGAAGTTGACTAAGATAAAGATTAGGCTAAGGTCTTGACGTCTTTTGAGGTGACAATGGGCACCCCCAGCGATGCCGCCAGCTTCTCCGCTTCCTCAAACGGCATGGCCTCGAGGTGGTCGCCCAGCGCCTCGATTATAACCACGGCGGGGGGTATGCCGGCGGCTTGGGCTAGTAAGATGGACAGCTCAGTGTGTCCCCACCGCGTGCCCGCGCGCGCGCCCAACACGGGCACGTGGCCCGGCATGTAGAAGCTCCTCCTGAACTCGTGGTAGGCGGTCTCCGGGTTCTTCAGGGCGAGCTCCACAACCCGCGCAAGTTCTCTAATAGTCAGCGCCTTGTCGGTGTCTCTAACCCCCGTTTTGGTCTTGACGTGGTTGACGTAGCCCATGAAGGCCGGCTCATCTCCGTAGGGCGCCTTCGTCGAAAAGCCCAGCCTTCTGTAGACGTCGCTTAGAAACGTGAGCCCCAGCAATTCGCCGATTTCTTTCGTCGTGGCGAAGCAGAGGAGGCCTCCTGCGTTTTTCCGAAGCCACCTCACCAGCTGGGGAGTTACGGCATCTGCACGGACCACGAAGTCTATCTCAGCCTCTCTATCGTCTCCGTCGTATAGCATGACAAGACCGCCTCTTTTGAGGGCTTGGATGGCTGTTTCAAGAGTGTTCACAGTCAACACGTGTTGTAGGGTATTATATTTTTTGTGAACTACTGTTTACAGTTGATTTTATATGTGAGGACGACCTCCCGGCCGCATTCGCAGAGTTTTATAGAGATTAGGCTGAGGGAGAAGGGGGCTTCCTCTGTGGTGGAGTAGCCCTCGCCGTCTATAAGCGAGACGCCGTTTCCAAAGACATATGGCGTAATGGTCAAGATTATCTCGTCCACGAGACACCTCTTGAGAAACTCCCAGTTGGTCTTCCCCCCGCCCTCCAGAAGGACCTTCCTAACGCCGCGTTTATAAAGAGTCTGGAGCACATTTGCTGGGTCTACAGATTCGCCATCTACCACGTGGACCTCCACGCCCCTGCTTCTCAGCTCCTCAATCTTTTCCGGGGAGGCCCGCATGGTGGTGAACACAAGGGTCGGGGCTGACGTGTCGAAGATGCGCAGATTCGGCGGAGCTCGGAGAGCGCCGTCGATCAACACACGTATAGGGTTTCTGCCCTCTACGTATCTCACCGTAAGCCTGGGGTTGTCCACGATGGCCGTGTTGGCCCCCACTATTACGGCGTCTACAGACGCCCTCAAGGCGTGGAGCCTTCTCAAGTCGTGGGGACAGGATAGACGCGAAAAGCCAGTCGCGCTGGCGATCCTCCCGTCGATAGTCGCCGCGGCGGCTAGGTAGACGTATGGCCTCATCTCACGACTTTAATGCCGACTTTGTTCACAGATCTCAAATAGTCGAGGGCCCTCGTGGCTTTGACAAAAGCGTTGTACGGCTTCTTAGCTACCCCAACGCCGGCCCTGACCTTCACGGGCAACCCCTCCGCCACTTCGTGGATAGATTCGGCGCGGGGGAGGAAAACAGCCACGTTGTCTCCTCCCAAATAAAACGAAAGACAGCCCACCTCCTTACACCTCTCCGCCAGGTGGTTCAACAATCCGAGGATCTCCACGTAGACCTCCAGCGGACCACCGCTCGTGGTGATGCCGGTGCTGTTTACGATGTCTACATGAGCCACCGCGGCTAAACCGCCGTCTTGGCCCTCGGTTTCTGCGCAGTTGAGATACGCGGCGTATGGGGTCTCCCCAGCCCCGGAGCAATGATCCACGGGCACAGGTGATTTCTTAGCCACTTTACGCACGGCGCGCGTAATCGAGGCGTTGTCTACGTTAGTTGTCAGCGCTATGAAAAAATCGTGACGGAAATGATGCGGCATGGCTCCCACGGCTGTAAACGCCTCCCACAAAGCGGCTTGAAGACGTGCCTGTGTATTCTGTATGATGTGCTCCCGGCGGGCGCCAAGCGACTCAGTCCACTCCCGGTACCCTTTAAGGGCGATCACGGTTATCTTATGCACGGCGTTGTCAACTGCCGTGTTTTTAAAAATTTGGAGTATGTCAACAAGAGTTTACTATACGTACATTAAAGAGCTCCGCTACAGACTCCATGGTCTGTATAATACCGGTGGGCTCCTTTGAGCAACACGGCCCCCACCTCCCGCCTACCGTAGACGCAGAGATCGCGCAACACGTCGCGAACGCTCTAGGGGAGAAAATAGGCGCAAGGGTCCTCCCCCCGCTGTTTTACACATGTAGCGATGAGCACAAGGGCTTCCCCCAGACAATATCGGTGTCATGCCGCCGCTTCATCCCGTATCTTGAAGACGTGGTGCGCTCAGCCGCGGAGAAATGCGGCGCGGTGATTGTTGTGGTGGGCCACGGCGGTGTGTGGGAAGCCATCAGCATGGTGACTCAGCAGATAAACTACGCGATGGGCCCCGTAGCGTTTGCAGTCAACATATGGACATACGCGGCGCCGCGCGACCACGCCGGTACAGACGAGACAAGCATATACCTCGCGACAGGCGGAAGGCTGATAGGCGAGATGCCCGAGATATGCGAAGGCGACGTCTCCCTATTCGGCAAAATGCCCGTCCACGCCTTCTCCTCCACAGGTATCGTAGGTTGCCTAAAGCCAAGCGAGGTTTCTGCGGAGAGAGGAAGAGCACTTCTAGACAAAGCCCTTGAAAAAATGGTAAAAAAAGTCGGGGAGTTCCTCGCCCTTACTGGCCGCACCTATTCAGCGCCTCGGCAAGTTTCTTAACGGCTTCCACGAGCTCCCTCAACCCCGCTATCTGTATCGTCACAACGGCAGCACCGTTTGTAGCAACGTCGCTTTCCTCTTCCTTCAGCTGAGAAAGAATTTTCTCAAGTTCGTCCTCCTCCTCTTTCTTTTGAATTTTCTTCTTCAGAATTGACACGTAATATCAGCCGCCATAAAAGCAACTAAAGACGGTACAGTTTCAGGAGACGGTACCGATATCAACATCACGCACTTTAACAATTCCCGTCTGCGCTGGGCGTTAACTTTCTACGCCAAGCCCCGCCGTCTCCGTAACAGCAAAGGTTATATTAAACCTAGCAGGTGTTTCCGTGCTGGTATACTTCTCCCCTGTATTTAAGAACCACGTGCCCCCATACCGCCACCCGGAGGCCCCAGACCGTCTGGACCATCTGCTACAAGGCGCGCAGGCGGCAGGCGCCGTAGTAAAGGAGCCGAAGCTGAGGGAAGACGCGCGGCGGCTTATAGAGCTTGCACATGAGAAGAGCTACATAGAGCTGGTCAAGAGGCTGTGCCAAAGTGGACACGCATCTATAGACGGCGATACCTACATATCGCAGGGCACCTGCGACGCGGCAACTCTCGCGGTTTCTGCCATAGCAGATGTCTTAGATAGGAGGGAGACGGCGCTCGTCGCCGCAAGACCGCCCGGCCACCACGCGGGGTTTGCCGGCAGAGCCCTAACTGCGCCCACCCAGGGTTTCTGCATCTTCAACACCGCGGCCATAGGCGCGCTGTATATAGGCGACGGAGCCGCGGTCTTAGACGTGGATGTACACCACGGCAACGGGACCCAGGAGATACTCTACGACAAGGACCTCCTCTACGTCTCCACGCATCAACACCCCTACACCCTCTACCCCGGCACCGGCTTCCCCGAGGAGGTAGGCGTCGGCAAGGGCGAGGGCTACAACGTCAACATACCGCTACCCCCGCAGACAGGCGACGACCTCTACGTAAAAGTGGTAGACGAGGTCATAGTTCCGGTCTTGAGGCAGTACGGCCCCCGCGTCGTCATAATCTCGCTTGGGTGGGACGCCCACAGAGAGGACCCGCTGGCCGACATGAACCTAACGCTTAAGAGCTACCTCTACGTCTTCGACGCGGTGCTCAAGCTACAGACCCCCGTCGTGTTCCTCCTAGAGGGGGGCTACAACCGCGACGTAATCAAGAGGGGGACCTACGCCCTGGTGCGCTTGGTGGAACACGGCGAGTTTGCGCCGGGGGAGTCCCAGACCGAGACAGACCTCCACGCCAGGAGGAAGTTCGAGGAGGTGATGAGAGAGGTCAAGACCCACGTCGGCAGATACTGGCGTTTATAGCAACTTTTCAAGCTCCTTCCGCAGGATGGGACCTGCCTTGACCTCCGCGAACTCGTTGAGGATTGTGTCGGTACATATCAGCCTGTCGATGCAACTTCTCACTTTCTCCCTGGCGTCTCTCAGCAACTGGCAATGGGTCACTGCGGCGTAGACCTCTGAGGCGCCTAGAGTCCTGGCGGCTCTGCAGGCGTCTACCAACGTGCCTCCCGTTGATAAGATATCGTCTACTATGGCTACTCTTTTCCCCCTCAGATCCACGTCGTGCCGTGGGAGGAGAGCGATCGCCCCGGTCTCCCTGTCTCGGTACTTTTCAAAATAGGTGTGGGGAACCCCAAGCGACTTGGCCACCGCCTCGGCTCTTTGGATAGAGCCGAAGTCGGGGCTTAAGACCACGTCAACTTCAGAAAGCCTCTCGGCGAATTCGGAGGCTGGGTATACGTTCACCAGGGAGATACGCGGGGTGTAGTCGGCGATATACGGCTTATGTACATCGAGCGCCACCAGCGCTGACACGGGGTAGCTCCCCAGAATCCTCAAGACGGTCTTGGAGCTTATGGGTTCGCCGGGCCTAAACCTCCTATCTTGCCGCGCATACGGGAGATACGGTATGAGGAGGATGATCTTCTGCACGCCTAAGTCGCTCAACGCGTCAAGCGTCAACACCAACTTGACCAAATTGTCGTTTACGTTTGGATAAAGGCGTGTCAACACGGCGACCTCAAGCCCCACATCTTGCGGTAGGCGGACCAAAACCTCCCCGTCGGGAAAAGTCCTCTCCTCTACCTGCTTCACGGCGCCAACGCCCTCCAAGTCCGCGGCTAGGTCAAAGGCGTTTTGAAAAACCAGCACGTCCATGGCCCGTATAAAGTACCTGTTTTAAATCTGTCTATTCTCGGAGGCCCACTCCACGGCGTGTTTCAAGGTCTTCGACACGCCGCTTGTCTTCACCGCGACCACTATAATCCTGTCTGACTGCCTCCTGTATTTCTCGCCGTTGAAGTCCCCATATATCTCCTCAATGGAGAACCCCACGCTGGACAGCATGATCCGTAGCTCGCCTAGGCTGTAGAGGGTGAGCTCCAAGACCCGCTCCCCGAGATACTGCCCAGCCCTGTATATGTGTCTAGTCTCTCTTATTCGAGAGGTCACCGGGTTGTAATACGCCGTGCTTAATACCCTGTAGGGGCCGGCGGAGATCCAGAAGTTCCACACCTCGCCGAGGGAGGCATATATGTCCTCTATCTTCTCCTTGTTCGCCACGTCTATTAGGAGCCGCCCACCTGGCTTAACAACGCCGGAGAGCCACGTCAAGAGCTCCATCTCCACCTCCTCCCCAAACATCCCAAAGGTGGAGTGCATGATGTAGGCGCCGTGAAAGGCGTTACGGCGGAAAGGTAAATTCCTCACATCGGCTTGTATAACGTCGCCAAACCTTTTCGCCGTCTTCAGATACTTTATATTTATGTCGATCCCCACCACGCCGTCCCGCGGGAGGTGGGCCATATGTCTGCCGTGGCCGCACGCCACGTCAAGCACCCGCACGCCGGGCTCCGCCTTAAGCGCCCTCTGTATAAACAACGCCTCGGCTCTTGAGACCTCCTCTCCTCTGTAATGCATCATAAAATCAAGGTAAATATCATCGAAGAACTGCTCTACCCAGCTCACAGTCACGGAGAACCCGCATATTATAACTTTCACATCAAACAGCAATGGAAGACGGGGCCTAACCACGCCTGTGCACTACTAGGACAACATCCTTTTACAGATAATGGAAAGCCCCGCCCTTTAGGGCGGGGAGGTGGTTCGTTAAAGTTTTTATGGGTGGTGGGGACATGGAGAGGGTGAGGAGGGCTGTTGCTGTAGAGCTTGAGCACCTGCCGCCTGAGCTATACGCCGTGGAGGAGCCGTACCGCCACATTGTGGAGGAAGTTGCGGCATATGTCGCAGAGAGAGGGACGTTGGAAAAGGAGAAATACAACGAGCTGTACCGCCGCTTCAGAGAACAATACACCTTGCCCGCCCAGCTAATCCAGCAAGCCATAAACCAAGGCGTAGAAATCGGCAAATCGTTTCTCGCGCTGAAGAGAGACGGCCGCATCCACAAACCCCATCCAGAGGTGAGGCGGGTTTCGATAAGATTCGCTAAAGACAGCTGGAGCTACCGAAAGACAGTAGTCTCAGTTGCCCCCGTCGAAATCGCCGTATCCCTCCCCGGCGGGAGGAGGGAGGTTTGGATTAAGCCGCATAGGAGGTTCTGGCTCTACTGGTGGAAAGTCTTGCGTAAAGAGGCTGAGCTCGCCTCCACGCTGATGCTGAAGCGGCGGAGAGGCAGGTGGTATGCGATATTTGTCTTCGACGTGGCGCCCAAGAGGAAGCCTCCGGCGGAGGTTGTTGCCTTTGACGTAAACGAGAACTCGGTGGCTGTTGCCCGCGTGAGTCTGCTCTCGACAGTAGACGCCGTGGCGCGGTGGAATAGGCAGTACGTAGACCCCGCCGTCTACTCCATAAAGACAGACTTCGGCAGACTTGCCAAGCGGTACGAGGCGGTTAGAGGCAGAAAGCTTGAGGAGCTGAAGCAGAAATACCCCTTCGCGGGGAGAGACAACGAAGAGAAAGTACAGAACGTGACGGACACCAGAGAGTACAAGAAGTTCGCGAAAAGGCTTAGGGAGAGGAGTCGTAAGGAGGGCCGGATGAGGCAGGTCGTCCGCGAGGTGACGAGAAACCCCGCCGTAATCATAACCGAGGAGCTTGGCAAAAACCCACAAGAGGAGATGATCGGCAAGAAGAAGAGAGAACTGAGACACCGCATCAAACAAACGCCGTTCAAAAAACTGATAAGGGCCGTGGAGGACAAGGCGAGAGAGACCGGCTCAGTAGTATTTTACGTCTCGCCGTATCGCAACAGCAAGGTATGTCCCATCCACTTCACGCTCTTAAGGAACGATGGCGATTGGCACACTTTGCACTGTCCCCGCGGCCATGCCGTGGATAGAGACGCGGCGGCGGTGTTAAACATGCTGTGGAAAACCACGCCAGAGGGCGTCGTGAAGGTCGTATGGTGGGACGTGAAAGAGGTAAGAAAGAGGTTGAAAAAGGAGATCGTGCCGAGGGAAGCTGTAGGGAGGGCGAATCCCATCATTCCACGGCCTATTGTACACGCCGCGTGGGCCTCGCTCAAGACGCTGATGGCCAGCTCCCAGTGGCCCGCGGTGCTGGCCCGGGCCGCCCCCATGAACCCCGCCAGAGGGGCCTATGAAGGCGGGACGAGGGCGCCTCCCCGCCCAGAGGGAACCCCCGCCCTTTAGGGCGGGGAGGAGGTCAGCAAGTCCCCAACTACTGCTTATTCGGCAACGCCCTGAGAAGATCCTGTATGTTGCGGGCTTCTCTATGTCCAGCGGCCTTCCTCAACCTGTTCATAACGGCAAGTCCCAACCCCATTTCCTCAATTGCCGGCACAAGCCCCACGTCTACCCCTAGTCTGTCGAGGTCTCTAAGAGACTTGTAGAGGTTTTTCGCGACTTCGTATAGGTCGGCCCCCATCTGTATCACGGCGTCGGCATCTGCGCACCGCCCCATCGCGCAGAGCACGGCCACCCTCACGCCCCGCGTCTTCAGGTCCTTCGCGGCTTCTTTCAGATCGAAGTGGATTATTATCAGCGGGGTGCTCGGCGCGTAGTGTCGATACTTCATGCCGGGCGCCAGAGCTACGTCGGCCTCGGCCAAGCCCCGGGCCACCGGCGGCACCTCTATATGGCCGAAGTATTTCTCGAGCTCCTCTACTGTGAAAGGGCCCGGCCGCAACAGAACCGGCGGCTTCTTCGTCACGTCTATTATCGTGGACTCTACGCCTAAGAAGGTGGGGCCGCCGTCGATTATGACGTCCACCTCCCCGTCTAAGTCCTCAACCACGTGAGCCGCCGTGGTGGGGCTGGGGCGACCCGCCTTATTTGCGCTGGGCCCGGCGATGGGGGCCTCCAGCTCCCTTATGAGAGCCAGCGGTATGGGGTGTGCAGGGGCTCTCACAGCCACGGTGTCGAGACCGGCGGTTACGCAACGGGACACGACGCCACGGGACCTCACCACCACCGTGATGGGCCCCGGCCACACCCGCCGCAAAACGTCCACCAGCTCGTCCGGTATGTAGCCCACGGCCTCGGCCATCTCCACGGAATCCACGTGAACAATCAGGGGGTTGTCAGGCGGCCTCCCCTTCGCCTTAAAAACCTTGGCGCATCCCTCATCGCTTTGGGCATGCGTAAACAAGCCGTAGACGGTCTCGGTGGGCGCCGCCACTATGCCGTCTCTCCTCAATGCGTCGACAGCCACGCGGATAATATCCCTGTCGGGTGCGAGGGGGTCTGTACGTAGCAACAGCACGAGAATCGGCGGGAGTAATATTATAAACCTTGCCCTGCACCAACTCCATGGAGCACATCACCGTGGTGGGAATGGGCAACATGGGAAAAGCCTTCGCGAGACGCGCCGCCTCCCAGGGCTTCAGCGTGTTTTGGTGGAACCGCACGAGGGAGAAGGTGAGGGATGTTCCAGGCACCCCCATCTCCAAGCTGGCCGACGCCAAAGGCCTCGTGGTGGTGTTTGTCGCCGACGACAAGGCGCTCTTCGACGTGTTGCCTGAGGTGGGAGGCGACTACGTGGTTCTTTCGGGAACCTACTCGGTAGACGGCGTGAGGAGGTCTGTTGAGATGCTGGCGGCCCGGGGGAGGAAGAGCTTCGCCATGCCTGTGGTGGGTAGCCCCCGCAACGTGGAGGCTGGCGACGCGATATATATCGTGGGGGCCCCAGACGACGTATACACCAAGCTGAGACTTACGCTTGAGAAATTCGGCGTACTTTTCCACGTGGGAGACAGCGTAAAGGCCGCGGCGCTGAAGCTTGCCTACAACTCGCTTCTCATATCTACGGTGGCTGTGCTGGGCGAGTCTCTCTCCCTAGCGTCTAAATACGGGGTTAAGCCCGACGTGTTTAGAGAGTTGCTGTCGCATACCGTGTTTAAAGATTTTGCCGCGCGGTACATAGACAGAATGCTAGGCGGCGGCACGCCCACATTCACGATCAAGAACGCCGCTAAGGATGTGCGTTACGCCTCGCTGGCGGCGGGAGAGGCTGAGGCGGGCAATGTGGCGATAAGCGGCGTCAAGGCTCTGTATGAGTTGCTAACGGCTATGGGATACGGAGACGAGGACTACGTAAAGGCGGGCATGTTGGCGGGGAGGAAATGACGGTGTGGGACTACGCGTTGCTTCTCGCGGTGTCGTTAATAATGTTGATTTTCTTCATGTACATGTTCTGGAGGGAATCGCTGACGAGGGGACGGGAGAGGCTGGCCGAGGTATATACAGTGATCAAATGCGGCGACGGGGCGGAGAGAAGGAGGAAATACCAAGACGGAGACTACGTGGGGAAGCAGACGGAGGAATGCGCCGGTGGCGTCATCACAGGGATTTATAAAGAGACGCCGCAACAATAGGCGATGGAGGTATTCAAAAAAGCGGTTCCCATATCAGAGGCTGTAAGACGGGGCGAGGGCCGCGTCACAGTTAGGGGCTGGGTCTACCGCAAGAGGGTGCTTAAGGAGAAGATCTTCCTGGTGCTGAGAGATTCCACCGGCATACTCCAGCTCGTCTTGCCGAGAGACAGATTCAAAAACGCCGAGGAGCTCAACCTGGAGTCCTCCCTTGTAGCCACGGGCACCTTGGTGAAGGAGCCGCGGGCGCCGGGGGGAGTTGAGCTCCACGTGGAGAGCATAGACTGGGCCTACGCCGGCGAGCCGTACCCAATCAACGAAGACGCCGCTGTTGCCGACAGCGAGTATCTGCTGGACGTGAGGCATCTATGGCTTAGAAGCAGGAAGATGCAGGCGGTTTTGAAGATAAGACACACGGTATTTGGCGCCTTGCACGAGTACTTTAGGAAAAACGGCTTCTACGAGGTGCAGACGCCGATGTTTATAACCGCGGCCGTGGAGGGCGGCGCCACGCTTTTCAAGGTGGACTACTTCGGCCAGCCGGTTTACCTAACCCAAAGCTCCCAGTTCTACCTAGAGGCCCTCATTTTCAGCCTCGAGAAGGTCTACGTGGTGGCGCCTAGCTTCAGGGCGGAGCCTTCGAGGACTAGGAGGCATCTGACGGAGTTTTGGCACGCTGAGATGGAGATCGCTTGGGCAGACATTGAAGACGCGGCGCGGGTTGGGGAGGAGGTTATAAGCTACGTGGTGGAGAAGGTGTTGCAGGAGAGGCAGGAGGAGCTAAAGCTCCTAGGCCGCAGAACCGAACCGCTTGAGAGGACGAAGCCGCCGTTTTACCGGGTGAGCTACGACGAGGCGATAGAGATTCTGCAGAAGAAGGGTGTGAAGATAGGCTGGGGCGACGACATAGGCGCCGACGAGGAGAGGGCGCTGACGCTGGAGTTCGACAAGCCGATAGTGCTCTACGGCTTCCCGGAGAAGCTCAAGGCCTTCTACCACAGGAACAACCCCAAGAGGCCTGAGGTCACGCTCAGTTTCGACGTACTCCTCCCCGAGGGCTATGGGGAGGTCATCGGCGGCGGCGAGAGGATATACGACGCCAAGGAGCTGGTAGACAAGATCATACGTTTTGGTTTAAACCCGGAGGACTACCAGTGGTACATCGACCTCAGGAGGTACGGCTCGGTGCCGCACTCGGGCTTCGGCCTCGGCATGGACCGCCTCACCATGTGGATCACAGGCGCGGACCACGTAAGAGACGTCGTGCCGTTTCCGCGTGACGTCAGGAGGACGCGGCCCTAAAGCCCTCATCGCGGGGACGCCCGGCGTGGGCAAGACGACGCAGTGTAGAAAACTTGCGCGGTGGCTCTCCACCCGTTGCATCACCGTGGGGGATGTCTTAGCTAAAACGCCGTATGTCAGGTACATACCGGAGCTAGACACCTACGAGGTGGTGGATCTCCAAAACTCGCGGGCCTTGGTGTATATGGCCGTGGCGCCTGGCGACGTGGTGGACACACATGCGGTTGAGCTTTCGCCGGATCCGGAGGTTGTGGTTGTCCTCCGCAAGGCGCCCGACGTTTTGTATAGAGAGCTCGCCGAGAGGGGGTGGCCCTCGAAGAAGATACTAGACAACGTATGGGCTGAGATGCTGGATGTTGTTTACATAAAGGCGGTGGAGAGGTGGGGGGAGGTGGTTCAGATAGACGTAACCCGGAGAACGCCTGAGGAGACCTTTGAGGTTTTGAAGCTCTGCGTCGGAGAAAAGAGATGCAGTAGCGACGAGGTGGATTGGCTGGGCTACGCGGAGAAGACGGGTTTCCTAGATTTTATCGAGCGTCTGTCTCGCTAGTGGTGCTCCTCTTGACGGTCTTCCTCTCGACGTGGATAAGAACCCTCCAGCCTTGTTGCGTGAGCCTCTTCAGCACCCCCCTGAGGGTGTTTTTAGGCGACGCCAAAATCACGTAATACACCACGCCCCCGGAGGTGTAAAGCCTTGCGACGTAGCGCCGACCCGCCGTGTCTTCCAACACCGTGTCTAACACGTACATGTCCTTCAGCTTCGGCATGACGGCGAGGAGATCCACCTGGATCGCCTCCAGCTCCTCCACGTACTTCACAGGCTTTGTCCCCGTCTCTCTGAGGCCGGCGATTCTGAAGTCTAGAAAAGCCACGCCGTAATCGCGGCCGGCCCTCAGAAGAGCCACAGCTCTCATATCCACAACACTGTCTGGAGGTTTAAAATCTTATCTCGTAAGCACGCCCAAGGCGGTCTCTAGTATCAACGCAGTTGGGTCCTCCAACTTAGGGCCACCCCTCCGCCCCATCTTAAGCATCTCCCCGACCGCCGCTAAACAGCCCTCGAGGTCTCTACACCTAAAAAACGGAGCACCTATCTTCTGGAGATACGCGTCTATGTAGTAATCGCCGGGGAAGTAGGAGAGGGCCGGCACGCCGAGGAGAGCCGCCTCGGTGGCCATCGTGGCGCCACCTGTGACGACGCCTGCGGAGAAGTAGGCAAGTTGCAGATGGTCAACAGCCTTGGTGAGGTTAACAACGCCGTCGATGATTTGATCCGGGTACCGAGGCACGTTGACCACCACGTAGCCCCTCCTCAGAAACTCCTCCATAAGCCTCAGCCTTAATTTGGCGAAATCCCATCTGTAGTAAGAGGCGTGGACCTCCTCCGGCCTAAACACCACGTACTCCCCTCTCCTTAGCCCAAGCCGCCTTATAACCTCCTCGTCTGGGACAAATCTAGAGATCCACATGTATTCAAACACGCTGTTAAACTCCACGACGCGTTTCGGGCAGTATGCGGCCCACGCATCCCGAGGTATGGCGGAAGGCGCGACGAGCACCTCCGACAGAGGCAACGTCAGCCTATTCACATGCGTGGCATGTGGCGTGTCGTTGAGAATCACAATAGGTTTCCCCAGGCCAAACACGACGCGCGCGGCGTCGGGCGACGGAAAGCTCAACATGCCGTCGACCTCCTTGGCCACCTCGGCGAGTTGCCTCTGTCTCTCAATTCCAAACACCAACTTCTCATAGGGCGTTGCGCCGTATCTCCCAAAGCAGTTATGCGGAACGCCGTGTATACGCAACATGTCGGCCAGGTGCATGTACTCGCGACACGCGATGGCTATCTCAACGCCGCGTCTCGCGCCCTCCTGGAAGAGTACGGCGGCGATTCTCGCCTGCTTAGGCGTAAGCGCGTCGAATAGAAACCTAGTCATGGACGTATACAAAGGTGGAGGGCCCCACCTTCTTCAAGAAGCCGTACCGCATAAACTGGACGTAAGCCCCGGTCTCAACCTTTTCGAGGAGCTTCTCACCCAAGCCTGTTTCCTCCTCCTTCTTGCCCACAGCCGCGGGCTTGATGACCCGTACCTCGACGGGGTCCACTACCCATTGGATAATAGGTGCGCCGACTTTCCTCGCCTCCTCGACGCCGAGGCTGTGGATGCGTCCATAAGCCATGCCTCCCTCAAGCGAAGTCACCTCGATGTTTGCAAGCTCCATAAGCCTCACCACAGCCCCCTGCTTGAGGTCCCGACGCGGCACGTAAACCTCAACTCGGCCCGGCCCCAGCCTATACGTCCTCTCCCCCCTCTCTCTAAAGCTGGGGTGCAGAGGAACCTTGGCCACAAGCTCCTTCTCGGTTTCGAAGACGAGTTTCACGGGGTTCGGCACATACATGTACCGGTTGGCGATGGGCTCTATCCGCTTCCTGTTGAGGGCGAATAGGTTAGAGAGAGCCACCGTTGAGTCGGAGGGCTTTACGCCCACTGTGAGGATGAGCTCCCAGATGGCCTCAGGCAGAATACCCCGGTTCCTAAGCCCCGCAAGAGTTGGGAGGGTCAAGTCGTCGTGCCTCACCTTAAGCGCCTTGAGCTTAGACTTGCTCAGCGTCGCGCCCTCGATCCTCAGCCTCCCGAAATGAATCGTAACCGGTTGCTCCCAGCCGAAGTGCTTGAATATGTACGACTGCTTCGTGGTGTTTACGCTGTGTTCCTGCGCCCTCATCACGTGGGTCACGCCCATGAGGTGGTCGTCGATAGACACCGCGAAGTTGTATGTAGGCCATGCGACGTATTTGCTCCCGACCACGGGATGCGGCGTTTTCTCGGTATCGATGATCCTAAAGGCGACCCAATCCCTCACGCTGGGGTCTGGGTGGCTTAGGTCGGTCTTGATCCGCACCACGGCCTCCCCCTCGCGGAAGTCCCCCCTGAGCATCCTCTCCCAAAGCTCCAGGTTCTCCTCAGGACTCTGGTCTCTGTGGGGACACGCCCTCCCCTCGTTTCTCAGCCTCCTCCACTCCTCGGGTCTGCACAGATCGACATATGCGGCGCCCATCTCCAACAGCCTTTTGACGTGGTCGTAGTATATCTCCATCCTAAGCGACTGGATGTACTCCTCGTCCCACGCCACCCCAAGCCACCTCAAGTCCTCGCGGATCGCCTCGTAGGCGTTCACCTCCTCCGTAACCAACGGCCGCTTGGTACGCGGATCCGTGTCCTCAAACCTCAAGATGAATTTGCCTCCGTATTTCAGCTTGTAGGCGTAGTTCAAAATAGCCGGCCTGGCGCTACCTAGGTGAAGCACGAAGTCTGGATTGGGGGCAAACCGCACCACGACGCCCCCCCTCACGTTGGGTAGCTCCGGGAGGCTCTCTACGCCGGGGCGCTTCTGCTCAACTCTCCTTTCCTCCAGCATCTCAGGCCACCTCTCTCTAAGGATCCGCACCTGCTCCTCCTGCGACATGGCGTTGACCTGCGCCACCACCTTCTCCACCACCTGCTTCACCTCCCTGGCGCGTTGCCTCAGCTCAGGCAACTCCGCCATCAACTTAGCCATGACGGCCTTCACATCGGCTTTACCGCTGTATCTAACGGCGTTGGCCAGCGCGTATTTCAATGCAAGCTCTTCAATGTTCATTGTTGGCGCCAAAGAACCGATCCACCTCCTCCAGATCTTTCAAGCTGTCTACAGACTTCCAGAAGACGTCTCTATACACCACCGCCTTGAGGCGGCGCTGTTGCGCGAGTCGGGGGAAGAGGGTCTCCTCGATGTTGCCGCGGTCTGGCAACTCCGCCAACATCCTCCTCCTGAGGGCGTACACCCCGGCGTTTATGTAGAAGCCTTCTAGGAGGGGCTTCTCGCGGAAGTGGGTGATGTATCCGTTTTTGTCGTATTCCACTATGCCGTAGGGGCTTCTGAGGGGGATCAGCGCTATGGCGCCGTCGGCGTCGCCCAGCGCCTCCACTAGCTTATCTAGAGAGAGGTTAGTCAAGACGTCGCCATTGAGGACCACGAAGACGTCGTCTGTGATGAAGGGCTCTGCGTTCTTGATGGCGCCCCCAGTACCCAAAGGCTCCTCCTCCACACTGTAGAAAATCCTCACGCCCAGCCTCCTGCCGTCGCCGAGAGCCTCAAAGATCTTATGCCTTAGATAGCCCACGGCCAGCACCACGTCGCGTATCCCAAACCCCCTCAACCACTCAATCTGCCTCACCAAAATCGGCCTACCCCCCACCGGAAGCAAAGGCTTAGGAACCTCCGAAGTCAAAGGCGCCAACCGCTTACCAAACCCACCAGCCAAAATAACCGCCAGCATATCACCTACGAACAAAAAAGATATAATTGGACAAATCGGATAATATTGTGAAATTACGATAAGTATTGAATAAATTAATTGCATATCCACAACAAGTTTTATCAACAATAATTAGTCGTATATCATTACCACTAATAAAAGAGTCACAGGTTATTACTCTAGGCGGGTTTATCTTGATATTATTGATAAAAACATCAAAAGATATAGTAAGATTTCTAATGTCGTCAACTGGATATAACATAAAATATATCTCTGACGAAGAATTTGTATGTTTTATTGCAAATTTAGTTGAATTTGGCCAAATACTTATAAAAATACGACTTAGGTAATACTGCGGATACCATGGCTCTTTATATACCTGGGCAATTTCGATTTCGCTAACATTCGGATATGTGTTATATTTTATAATGTTAATTCTTATAACTTTTGGCTCTCCTAATACTAGTTTTAACTTTAATACCTCAGGTATGTATGAAAGATTAAATGTGTAGGATAATCTAATATGACCTACTGAATCACTAGATAATATCCGTATATTGTTTATTATTTTGCCAGCATTGGTTATGTATGACAATAACAATTTGTTTTGGTTAGTAACTAAACTTATATTCGATATATTTATTGAATTCAAGTAAAAACGGTATAGATCGACGGCATAGGGATATTTTGTAACTGATACAACTATTTGAGAATCTTTAAGTTGTGGCGCCATTGTTCCGATTTTTACTTCACCGTTATCAATCCATGTAACTCCATTTGCACATAAGTGTGCGAATATCGTTGCATTAACTTGTAATGGTTTTATATACCAAACGGGTTGCCGAGAAGAATAAATATTTTTACCTGAGACAAAAGCAAGTGGGAATGTATAGGGTTTATCAGACACAAATAAAATATTACCATGAATGAAATGTGAAAATTGGTGTACAGATTCGAGTAATTCTGTATCAATAGAATAAAAAGAAAGCGCATTAGTATATATTAATAAGCCTTCAATAGGTAGAATAATCAATATAAATATTGAAATAATCAAAATCGGTACAATGATTATTATACATTTTTTCAGTTTGTAATAATAGCTATATAAGACAAATACGTTGGTAAAAGTAATAAACAAGAGAAATGGGTGAAGACATCGGTCCAGATACTGAATGGGTGTAAAAAGAAGACATTGCAGTACTGAAGCCAAAAATTGTGCAATTAAGAAACTTAAAAATTTTATATATTTTTTATTTAAATTAATAACTAGCAAAATGAAAATAAAAACAAGTAAATATAGTAAATAGGATCGATCAAAAGTAAGTCTACTCGCAAGCATTTGACAAACCTCTGCTCCGATAAAATGATAGACTGGTGGCGTTAGCATATTAATAGCATGATGATATGTGGTACTATAAAAATATATAATCATAAGAATGGGTAAACTAGAGATTATGAAAACTTTCAATAAAATTTTTAAAAATTTTTCTTGATGATACAAACCGTAAATTACAAGAAATAGAATAGATGACAAAGCAATATATATAAAAATATAAGGTTCACCTATTAATGATAATGAAAGAGTAGCTGATACTATCATCAACTTTATAAAATTGTTTCTTTTTACATCAGAATTATATAGGTTGATCCATGTTATTATACCAAATAGCATTGCTAACATAGTCGCTTGACCTCCCCATCCAATAACGTCTAACCAGAGCGGATAGAATCCAAAAAATAACGCACCTACCACACTTACAAGCAGATTTTTAGTGATATCATAAGCTAATTTTAGTATAACTATCATTGAAATTGTCTCCAAAAAAATCGATATTAAATTTCCAATCTTTATAAGATCTATTGGATTACTATTACTCCACAATATAAGAAGAACATAAATAAGAGGAACCCCAGGATAGGGATATACATAAATATTCTCACAATTTTTTAAATAGCACTTTGCAGTTAAAATATATTCGCTGACATCTAATCCAAATAGTTGATTCATATGATAAAGCCTATAATATGCTGGTATAAAAAGTAACATAAAATATGTTAAAGTGATACTGATTAATATATATTTTTCTAATGATAGCCTTTTAATCATCAATTACCTAAATACCAGGCTATTGTTTCTTTAAGTCCCTCCATTAAGTCTACATGTGGTTTCCATCCTGGGATTGCATCAGAGATATCAGCCCAATTAATTGATAAGTCCCTAGGTCGCGGCTTTCCTTCAAATACTATATCCACATTTTTCCCCATAATATTCTTTATCATATTTGCCGTATCTTTTATTTTATAGGTTTTTCCAGAGCCTAAATTGAATATACCAACAGTATCTTGGCGAATTGCAATTTTGAAGGCCTCAATGACATCAGTAATATATATGAAGTCACGTGCCTCCTCGCCTGTTCCTAAAAGTCGAACCGGATTTTCTCCCCATAATATCTTACGTATGATGTCAGGGATGACATAGGATCTGTTGCATTCTGGTCCGTACACATTAAAAATTCGAAATATAACATATGATTTACTATAATACATAATGATCTGCTCACCTAAAGCTTTGGTTAGTCCATATACGTTCACCGGAAAATAGGGATGACTGACCGGCGTAGGGAGCACCTTGGGTTTACCATACACTGCCGAGCTTGAAGCAAAAATGATCTTTGCATCGTATTTTGATGCTAAATACGCGACATTAAAAGTTCCTTTTACATTTGTATCAAAACAGGTGCTAGGATCCTCTTCACATATAGGTATGGAGGCCACTGCTGCTAGGTGAATCACTACATCTGGCTTTATCTCCTCAAATTTGTGCGAGAGTTTGTTTAGATCACGTATATCTATCCTTTCAAGGGGATCTTCACTTGCCAAATCAATGTTGTATACATCATATCCCTCAGACCTTAAACTTCTCACCAGATGGTGACCTATAAACCCAGAACCACCTGTTATGAGTATTCGTTTACTCACGAGTCAGGGAACGAATCAAACTTGTTATAACCTTTTCTTCGGTGAATTCCTCTCTAAGTCTTTGTTCCCTAATACTTGCATGAAGCCATTCGTCGTGGGTTATATTCAGTATTGTATTCGCGATATCAATATAATCAGGTGAAGGACTGACAAATCCAATACCGTGACGCCGAACAAACTTAAAGACATTATTAAATTTAGCCATAACAGTAAGTATTGGGGTACATGACGCTATTGCTTCTGCTACGACATTAGGGAAGCCCTCCCTTAAACTAGGGATGGCCAGCAAAAAAGCATTGGTTAACAGTTGAATTTTCTCTTGCTCAGAAACTTTGCCAAGAACACTTATACAGCCAGTTTTTGCATATTGCAATAGCCGGGTCTTTAATGGTCCATCGCCCGCAATATTAAGTTTGATAAAACATCGAGAATATCTCTTATTTATATACATTACTGCCTTTACAAGATTTAAAAGATTTTTATGAGGAACAAGTCGACCAATATATACAATATTTCGTTTATCTTTTTCTTGACTATTGCATATGTATCGATTAACATCGATCGGTGTTCGAATTACAGAAATCTCCGCTTTGTTATTATAAGCGTGTATTATATCACGAATTTCCTCAGATACCGCAATTCCGCGTATAAATCGTTTTGTAGCAGGCAAAAGTAGAAACTTTAAAAGTCCCCCTTGATAAGCTTCACACCAATCAATGATAAGATTTGTATTATTTCTAATAAAATATAAATGCACGATTGGCATTTCATTTAGAATAATATAATCATATGATTTATTAATCTTACCTAGCAAATTATTCGTTGCATGTATAAATTTTAGTAATTGAATTATAGAACGTGAACCAGGTTTTACATAGCTCCTCAAGCGTACATATCGGTATACACTTATGCCATTAACATGATCCTCGCTTGGCAATGAACCTAGGTGATCGGTTGTGTAGATGTCCACTTCTATTTGCCGTCTCATCATCCCCCGTGCCAGTTGCATAAATCTATATTCCTGACCTCCAATACTTGGATAGAAAAGCTCAGTTACAAATGCTATCCTCATAATACTATTTTATCTGTGTGAATATAAATGATGATACAATAAATTCTATTCCAATAGCGATAAGCGTCAATGCAACAACATTTTCTCCACGGAGCGGTATTTTTCTATATCCACTTTCTACCCATTGTATTAGTGTTAAAAATAAATAGAAGATACCTAGAAAAACTAACACTAACCCAAATATGATTGCTCTGGGAGGTGTAAGGTTTATTACTTTTTGCGTTAGTTTATGTGGTGTTATGCCTACTCTTTTGGCTAGTGTGAGGTCTGCTATGGCGCCGAGGAGGAGTAGGTTGTAGCCGATTATGGTGGCCATTCCGCCTGTTATTGAGGTGTGGATGCCGGGGCTGTAGCCTATTTGGGCGTTT
>Ga0080005_132795_pt1 | contig 36185 bp, 31 predicted proteins | sample JossMetagenome_2_FD_69208 | JGI IMG/M metagenome (GOLD analysis project Ga0080005, IMG submission 69208) | Hot spring sediment microbial communities from Joseph's Coat, Yellowstone National Park, USA - JC3_ASED (SPADES assembly) (version 2) | ecosystem: Environmental > Aquatic > Thermal springs >...
TTGAGGATATGGAGACCAATTTCAGCAGAGACGCCATAAACTCCCCGTAAACCTCCCCCGGCAGTTTATTATATAAGTCTCGGAGCTTCTCCGGTGTGAATAATCCCCTTAGAAACTCGTCAAACCTCTTACCGGTAGCCTCCTCAACTTCAGCAATAGCGAGGAGCACCCGGGCATACGCTTCCAGCAAGTCGACGACTGCCCCAAGCGTTTTGCCTTCAATAGAGCCCACGGCAAACATCCCTCGAATACAAGTTTACATACCGGGATTTTATGCGTTGCCCCCCAGTGCTGGGGAGGCCTAGGCTTACACTTGCCGTTCCGGCAACGCTGTGATCGATATTGCTGCCCCGCCGAGAGAACCTAGCTCAATCATGCTGGGGGCTAGCCGTGCTCCTCCTCGTTGGGTTGCTCCAGCTCCACTAGCCCTCCCTTCTCGAACTCCTCTAGGACGGTCTCCAGCTTAACGGGGGCCTTGGGCTTCTCCTTGAACCCGAGTATCCTGAAGCCCCTTGCCTTCAGGTGGCTGAACGCCCCCGGCCCGACCTCGTATACTATTACCGTTGAGACCTCCCTCGCGGAAAGCGCCTCTGCTATCGCCTCAGCCCTCCCCCTGCCCTCGAGCCTTAGACCCGGGTTGTCGAATACCTCGACCACTCTCCACCCATCCGAGACCTCCACTACCGCGAACTTGCCGGCTCTCCCGAAGTGGGGTATCAGGTAGAGGACTCCCCTAGACTCGGCGACGGGTAGTGCGACCCTCATAGCCTCAACCGTAGAACCTGTATATCGTCGGGGAGTTCAAGTAGAATATGCCTAGCGTAAGCAGCCTACCAGCGTTCCTGACCAGCTCCCCCAGCCTACCCCAGTACTCCCTGAGGGAGAGTAGCGCACCGTAGAATAAGGCCCTACCCTTAAGGCCCGCGAGCTCTATCTCCAGGAATATCCCCTTTAGAATCCCCTCGAGCACACGGGATTTAACAAGCCCCCACCTCCTCAAAGCCAGGATCAAACCCCTGCTCTCCAGGGGGAGCCTGCCCCACACGCCTAGGCGAAGGGCCTTCCTAAAATACTTCTCCACCAGGGAGCCCGTGATCCTCGATGGGAGGAGTATCTCGGCTACAACCCTCCTAGCCTCAGCTACAGCAACCTCGCTCAAGCCCTCGCTAGCCTTCTCCATAAGGCCCTCCGCTACAAGCGTCATGGAGGATGCGCCAGCAAGAATTATCCAAGGGTTGATCAAAGTTAAAAACATTGAGAGCGAGCCCTCCAGCCATTAGTTTCAGCCTGGCGGCCTCTTCAACACCCTCACTGTGTGAAGGGGTTTAATGGAGGAGCTCCTGGCTGCAGCCCTCTCACTCATGGTCACGCTAGCCGGCTTCAGCCTAGTGCTAGCCTCAGTCTACAACGCCGAGAACACTGTAGAGGGAGTCAACTTCGAGCAGGGCAGGCTCGTCTACGTCTCCTACACAGGGGGCTACGTCTACGCCTTCTACCAGGGTGTCACCGTGGGTTTGAAAAACCCCGTGGAGGTCTACACCAACGGCTCCTGGACTCCCTCGATCACACTATACAACGGGGCCTTGGTCAGGGCCCCAAGCACCGATGGGAGGCTTGTAGTCGAGACTGATCGAGGCCCCCTGGTGGCCTCTCCATGAGGTCTGTCAGCACTATCGTCGGCTTATACCTGGCTTTGATAGCCATGCTCGCCGTGGGGCTGGCCCTCGCGGGGAAGCTAGGGGAGTTCTCGAGCTACTTCAACTACGCTACCAGTAGAGCAGGGGACGTCTTGAGCGAGGAGGCCAACCAGCCCCTGCTGACGCTGGCGCTGGAGGGGGACGATTTATACCTGAACGTAACCCCTCTCAGAGCTTTCAACGCGAAATACCTGATCCTGGAGTTCGCCAACAACACCCTAACGGTTAGAGAACTGGGGGAGCTAATCTACAACACGACCCTGATACCCCTCGTCTACAACTACAGCGGCGAGGTCTTCAAGCCTATCCTGGTCACGGGGAACGGGGTCGCCTACGTTTACACGCCGGGGAGGGACCCATTGCTGACGAGCCTGGATCCGGGTCTAGCAGGGAAGATCTACGTGGACCCAGAGGTGGTTTCAGCCCTGAGAACCCTAGCGCTAAGGGGGGCGGGCGCCTTGAGGCAGGTCTACAACCCCCTCTCGAACAAGAGTGTTATAGTTGTAGCTGGTTTAAGCCCGCTGAACTACACGAGGGTGGACGCGGGGCTGAGTCTAACCCTCAACTTCAGGATAGGGCAGGTTGTCAACTCCTCCACAGGCGAGCTCTGCCCCGCGCTCTTCCTAAACAGCCCTCAGGGGTTGATCACCCTCACCCTCTTCTGCCTCTCCCAGCAAGCCGGCTTCTTCGATAAGACAGCCTACTACGGGAGGCTCAACATAGGCGGCTACCCAGTCGACTTGTATGTTGAGGCCTTCGGGTTGTACAGGGGGTACGCGTACTACTGGTACCCCCAGCCCTCGGCGGGCACTATAGTACCGGTGTCAGCCCTATACGTTGCGCTGAGGTTCAAGCCCCTTGGCTACTACACGGTTGTCTTAAACGGGTCGGCGAGCCTAAGCCTCACCGCGCCCGGCTCGCTCACAATACCGTTCTACTCGCCCTACACCAACGTCTGCGACACAATACTAGACGACTACCTAGGCTACCCCGCCTTAACACCGGTTGTGCTAGCGCCCTCCTCCACCTTCACGGCAAACGCCTCCTTCAAAGGCTACGTTAACGCGACGAACATCTACGGCGGCTTCAACCAGACTAGGCAGTACCAGTTCACGAACGCCACCCTGATAGGTGGGCCAGCCCCCTCATACCCCGGCTCATACCAGCCCCTGTACACAGCCTACGCGAGAGGCTTCTTCAAGACAAGCGACTACATCGTGATACTCGCAGGGGGCACATACCTCCTCCCACAAGGCTTAGTCAACCCCTCGAACCAGGTACAATTCAACGCGACTATCACACTGGATACAGCCATATTCATACAAGACCCCTCTCTCAGCATAGACGTGCCCGAGGCAAGCATTATTCAACTAGGCAGCCTAGTAAACTACAGCACCCCCAGCATCCAGGCCCGCTCCTGGTACAGCCTCCTAAACTACCTCACACTAAGCTACTTGAAACCCGGGGCCTACGCCGTGGTGGACGTAGGGGGGTCATACTCAACAACGCTAAACCAGGGGGAGCCGACCGTGGTCTACTCTCCAGGTAGGCAGCTTACCCTGATAGAGCCCCTGGCCGATGTTGCGGTTGAAACCCTGTGGAACACCTCCTGCACTGGCGTGAAGATAACCCCTACGATAGGGGCGCCGTTCTGGTTTAACATAACAGCCTACTCCCTGAGACTGCCCACACCAGGCGCCCCCGCACCTCTCACGCTCAGCATCTCCAACGGGACGCAAGTCGATTACATCGCCCAGCCACTCAAGCCAGCTGTGGCGATAGCCTACGGTGGCTCTGTTCAGGAGGTCTTCGCCTACGTTTACCGGGGTTCCAACACAACGCTCGTAAACAACCTTAACACAAGTCTAAGAGTCATGTTAGTCAAGCTGAGAGCGGTGGGCGGCAACCTAGTGCTAGACCTAGGCTTAAACCCCGTTTACACGGCCATAGTAAACCCCGGCTCAAACTACATCAAGATACCCGGGAGCATCGAGGCGGGCTTCTACGCTCTAATCGCCCAGCCACTAGGCGAATACTCGACTCCGCTACCAACTGGGGTAACTCTCCTCTACGTTATTTAATCAGATAAATCAAAGGCGGAGGATTAGGGTTTGAGCACACCGGTAAAACAGGTTTAAATAATTGAGTGTAATGATTTTATATATTGGCGGGTACGCTATGAACGCGTTAACTAGGGTACAGGTTGTATTGATTGTTATTATAATCATAATAGCCGCTGTGGGGGCAGGCCTCTACCTCTCCTCCAAAGGCGCGCCGAGCCCAACCCCGACGCCAAGCCCCTCACCAACCACCGCGACCACACCCCCCGCAACCACTACGACGACCACGACGACTACAACAACCACCACTACCCCGGCTACGCCTACTCTCACAATAGGGAACACTACTATAAGAGTGTCAAGCGACCTAGCCAACTTCGTCGCAGCCTGCAAGTCGGGTAGTATACCGGCTGGGAGCGTGGAGATAATATTCGGGCACGCCCTGGCAAGCAGCGAGATACCGGCCTTCAACAAGGTTATACAGGACTTCACGAGCGAGTACCCTTGTATCAAAGTCACTGTTAAACCATACGCGGACATGAACACGTTGAAGTCCTCCGTGATAGCCGCAGTCGCGGTAGGCCAGCCAGGCGCCGGGCCGGATGTCTTCACGTGGGCCCATGACTGGATCGGGAGCTTCGCGGAAGCCGGTAGGATTGTGCCGCTAGACAAATACCTGCCACCCGAGTCTATACAGGATATCAGGAGCCAGCTACTACCCGCGGCTGCCACGGCTGTAACGTACAAGCTTAAGATGTACGGTGTACCCTACGCTGGCGAGGCGATAGCGTTGATAATAAACAAGAAGATGGTCTCCACGCCGCCGACAACCTTCGACGAGATGAAGGCTATAATGCAACAATTCTACAACCCGGGACAGGAGATGTATGGGCTCGCATACCAGATAGACCCATACCACATATACCCGTGGATAACCGCTTTCGGAGGATACTGGTACGACCAGTTGACTGACACCATAGGCGTTAACTCGACTCAGACGAAACAAGGGTTGATATTCTTCATCAAAAACATACTCCCATACCTATACTACCAGGACCTAGGCGCCCCCACTCAACCCAACTTATTCTTCACGCAGAAGGCACCGATGATTATAACTGGGCCTTGGAACCTAGCCGGGATAAACCAGTCCATAGGCTTAAACAACGTTGTAGTCGAGGCCATCCCCCCGATAATAATAAATGGGACTAAGTACATCCCTAAGCCTTTCAGCGGTTTCAGGAACATGTATATAACAAGCCTAGCCGAGCTTGGGGGTAGGAACAGGATACTGGCCTCAATACTCTTCGTCCTCTACGTTGGCTTAAACGACAACGAGTTGGAGACGCTCATGGTCGGGAACGGCTACGTGCCCGTTAAGCTTAGCATGCTACAATACCTAGAGGCGAACAAGGATAAATACCCGATAATCTACGGCTTCGCGCAGGCTGTCATAAACAGTACTCCCATGCCGAACTCGCCTAAGATGGATGTCGTCTGGAACGTAGGCACCTACCTGAACGCTATAATAAACGCCTACACTAGTGCGATGAGTGAAGGCAAGCCCCAGAGCCAGGCAATCCAAGCCGCTATAGACCAGGTTGGGCCACAGCTAGACCAAGCCTACGCTAGCATAATGCAGGCCCTCTCCACGACAACCACATAATTTTTTCCCGCACCCCTTTCACGGGAGGTTTCACAAATGCCCTCGCGTAAAACCAGGGCTGAGATACTCTACCCTAGGAGAGTAGCCTACACTCTAGTCTTAGCTAGTATAGCCCTCTATCTCTTCTTCTCTATCTGGCCTATACTATTCTCTATTGGGATAGCCTTCACAGATGCGAACGATGTGAAGATAGCCCCCAACCCCAAGCTCGTTGAGTCAATAAACAACGCTATAGCCTGCGCTACAATGCTCAGGGACAACACCTCCTACATGCAGGTAGCGATAGGGGTGGTTAGGAGAGTGGACTCCCTACTGGGGTCAATAAACCAGAGCCTGGCGGACATATACAAGATGACGGCGAGCGGGGTGAGCCCCTCAAGCCTCGAATACCAGCTCGCGGCCTCAGACTTGTACAACAAGGCGAGCCAGCTACCCAGCATACTAAGCGACTTCGAGAAAGCATTCAACTGCACCCAGCTAGGCTACCCGACGGACAAGACTGTGGTGAGCTCGGATGTAGAGTCCAACCTGACGAGGCTGATGGAGTTATCCTCATACCTCCCAACTCTCCAGGACCCTGGTAGAATACTGAATTTAACCTCGATGGGCTTAAGCATAGTGTCGTCGAGTATATCCTACTTCAGGTCTATTGAAACAGACTACAAGGGGTATTTCAACAGTGTTATAAGCAGCCTTGAAGCCGATAAGAGCAATGTCGAGTTGCACTTCATAGGGTTAAGCAACTTCCAGAAACTTTTCACAGACCCAAGGTTCATATACTCGCTCTACAAGACACTGCTATTCGTTGCGACCAGTGTGCCTCTGAAGGTGAGTGTGGGCGTCCTATTAGCCTTCCTCTACTCCACCCCCCTGGTCTACGGTAGGAGGGTTTGGAGAGGGCTCCTGCTCACACCCTGGGCACTGCCATTACTGCTGTCGGGCATGATGTGGAAGTACATATTCTACCCGAGTGGGCCGATGGGGCTGGCCCTCCACCTCGACATAAACAACAACGAGTGGCATGCTTTCCTGGTATACAACCTGTTCGAGATGTGGCTTGCATACCCGTTTATAATGACTGTGACCATGGGGGCTCTATCAGGTGTCTCAAAGGATCTAATAGAGGCATCCTACATCGACGGTGCTAGCGTCTGGTTTAGGATGAGGAGGATAACCCTCCCGCTTATATCGAGGCCCCTAGTGCTCGCCACCATCCTCACGACAGGCGCCTCCCTGCAAGCATTCATGGTCCCGCTTCTGATAAACGGTGGCGGGCCAACGGAGACCATCACCGTGCCATTCCTAGGGTCGGCGACGGGCAACGCGAACGAGTTTCTACTGCTCTTCGGCTACGACAGGGTTACAATCGACAAGCAGTACGGCTACGCGGCGGCAACCTACGTGGTTGTGGTCTTGATAATACTCGCCTACGTAGCGCTCTGGTTCTACTACAGTAGGAGGGGTGGGAGAGGGTGGTGAAGTCTATTACATTCACAAACATAATGCTCAGGATAATCCTAACGATAGTCGGAGTCCTCGTGGTATCAATACTACTATACCCTGTGGTATACGCTTTCCTAATGTCTATAATGGGTAGGGAAGGGATATTCCTAACCAGCTTGAACCAGCTAGCCACCTACGGCATAGACCCCTGGAGGTACCTCGAAGTCATCAGAGACCCCGAGTTCGTTAAATCCCTGACTACAAGCATTATAGTGGCCCTCCTCACAATCCTGGTGTCAGTCCTAGTGATAACGCCAGCGGCGTACGGGTTCTCCAGGTTCAGGTTCTGGGGGAGGGACTCGCTACTATACGTTTACTTGATCATGAGCCAGGTTGGGGGAGGCTTCGGGATAATGGCCACGGTAGCACTCTATATCTTCCTCCTGAGGTTGAACGCCATGGGTGTGCCAGTGCTAGGCAACATGTTCATACTACCCGTCATATACAGCTCGGGACTAGTCCCCTTCATGACCTGGCTTCTGAAAACATACTTCGACAGCCTCCCCAAGGAGCTTGATGAAGCAGCGTTCATGGATGGGGCGAGCTGGAGCACGATAGTGTTCAGGGTGATACTCCCTGCTTCGAGGTCTGCTCTCATAATAATAACACTGTTCTCGTTCATGAGCGCTTGGGGCGAGTTCATCCTAGCCAACTTCCTGGGCGTGAGCACACTAGCCCAATACATATTCTACACAGCCTTCGGGGCCAGGGGGCTAGAGTTGCCTGCCAGGTTCGCCGCAAACGCCATATTATTCGCCATTCCAACAATAGTGATCTACGTGGTAGCCCAGAGGTATATCGGGGAAGCCATGAGAATGGGCGCTGTAAGAGGTTAAAAAACTAGATTATAAGCCTACCCGTTTTTTTATCAAACACGAGAATCCTCCTGGGGTCTAACACCAGGTACGCTTTATCCCCCGGCTTAAACCTGGCTTCACCTAGAATCCTGGCTTTGACGAGCTCGTCGCCGAGCCTCGCTGTAGCTATAACCTCGGAGCCGAGGTTCTCGATGACCTCGATCGTGCCCTCCACTACACCCACCTCTCTAACCCTCTTGCCCGATACAAACAAATGCTCAGGCCTTATACCAGCGTAGACCTCGCTGGCACCACTCCTCGCGAGTTTTGACCCCAGGTCGGGGTCGAGAGGAAGGGTGAATCCCGGGCATGACAGCTGGAACGTAGTTTTAACTCTGCCCGAGCCCATTAAACCGCCTGAAATCTCCTCGGGGACATTGTACTCCACGCCACTCGTCTCCGCCAGAGTACATGGGAGGAGGTTCATTGGAGGAGAGCCTATGAACGTGGCCACGAAAGTGTCGGCCGGCTTATTGTACAATTCGCTTGGCGAGCCCACTTGGAGTACCCTACCAGCGTTCATCACCGCTATCCTATCAGCCATGCTCATAGCCTCCACCTGGTCGTGGGTGACGTATATGGTTGTAATCCCGAGCTTCATCTGGATCTTCTTCAACTCAGTCCTCATGGCCACCCTCAGCTTGGCATCCAAGTTGCTCAACGGCTCGTCCAGCAACCAAACCTTCGGCTTACGGACTAGGGCTCTAGCCAGTGCAACCCTCTGCTGCTGCCCACCGCTGAGTTGAGAGGGGTATTTATCCAAATGTTCTCTAATGCCTAGGAAGTCTGCTACCGAGACGACTATCCCTCTTATATCCTCCTCAGTCAAACCCATGCTCTTCCTCCTAGCCCTCAAGGGGAAGGCTATGTTGTCGAAGACGGTCATATGCGGGTAGAGAGCGTAGTTCTGGAAAACCATTGCCACATCCCTATCCTTCGGGTGGACGTCGTTTACAAGCCTGTCATCAATGTACACTTCGCCTTCATCAGGGGTCTCTAGACCGGCTATAATCCTCAGCGTGGTTGTTTTACCGCAACCCGAGGGGCCTAGGAGAGCGAAGAACTCGCCGTCCCTTATATCCAGGCTCACGTGGTCTACTGCCACCACTCTACCATACCTTTTAACCACGTTGACGAGCTTTACACGGGCCATCTAGGCTACCCTCTCACCTGTAATAGTAGTGTGTATTAGGTTGGAAAAAACCTTGTTCTTCAACTACTTCACCTTGAACCCTAATGCGACCGCCGCCGCTAGGACGGCTACCACTATGATTACTATGATTATCAAGCCTGTTGAGACTCCTTGAGGCTGCGTTGTGGGGGTTGCTGTAGTAGTTGTCGCCGTGGCTGGGGTGGTCGTTGTTGGCGTCGCCTGGGTTGTCGTAGTCGTGGTTGTCGCCGGCGTTGTTACTGGAGGCGTGGTGGTCGTTGTTGTGGTAGTCGTTGTAGTGGTGGTTGTAACTGTTGGCGGGGTGTACGTTGTGTACGAGGGCCCGAACCCGACGATCGTCGCCAGCTTCCCTGTGTTAGGGTCGAAGGAGTTCAACATGGCGTACTGGTCCTGCGCGGTCGGGGCTAGTATGTCGAACACGAAGGGTGCGACCCCCTTGGCTATTGCTAGAGCATACTTGCTACCTGTCCCGCAAACCCATTGCTCGGCATCCACGCTGAAAGCCCTCACTTTAGTGGAGGAGTAGCCGTCGTAGCTTGTAACAGCAACAGCGAATCTCCACTGGTTGATGTTGGATAAGTCGAATAGCATGCTCTTAGGCACCTCTGCTATAATAGAGTTGGATGTGGGGTCAGCGTAGACTCTGAACCCGCCTGTATCCTGGACTACGACGGTGTCGTTGTAGTAGTATAACGCCGCCCTCTCACCCTTGGGCACAGGGTCTGTGCCCCATCCCGGGGCTAGCAGGAGGGCTATATGCCAAGCGCTGTCGGCGGATAAGTTGACGTTCAAACCGTATGTGTCGGTTCTACCGCCGCTCATAGTCGTGTGTATGTATATGTGCACGTACTGGAGGCTCCAGCCGTTAGGCCCGCTCCAAGGATTGCCGCCCAGGTTTGCCAGGGTGACTATGAACACCAGTTTATCGCCGGCGTCGACGACCTTGAACTCGGTTAGGTCGAACACCCCCTTAACAAACACGTTTGCCTTCGGGTAGACGTAGCCGCCGGGCCCGTCGTCGTCCCCCACGGGGTCCTTCATGTCGAAGACGACAGTACCCCCGACACCGCCTCTAGGGACTTGAACCAGGTATACTAGTCCGAGCCTCGTAGCAGAGCCCATTAACTGCCCTCCCGAGTAAGATGCTACTGTGATGTAGACTTTATCGCCCTGCGTGAAGTTGAGCATGCTCCACGGTACAACAATGTTTACTAGTGTACCATTGTCCTGGACAACATTGCTAGAGGCACTACCCAACATAACCCAGTCTCCCCTACCGTCAGCCTTTAATACAGTGGCCTGCCCCGTCGCCTGGTCTACTCTAACAGCGTAGACCAAGTAGACACCCAGGTCTGCTGTACTGTTCTCCGGGTAGACGTTGTAGCCCGGGTTGTATGGTGATAAGCTGACTTTCGGGGAGGGCATGTAGAAGATAGCTGACCCGCCTGTGCTGGATGGCGTGAAGTGTGCTGCGAGATAGAGGTTGTTGGCGTCAACAGCCACGTAGGCGTAGTCTACAACCCTCGGCTCAACGGGCATCACCAGCCCCGTGCCATTCGATGCCAGACTACTCCAGTCTGCTAGCTTGTTGTTGAGGACGCTGCCTGAAACGGGTTTAGGCACATTGGGGTTGAGGTACCCCACGGGCTGCCCATCCGGGTAAGCTGTCACATTAAGGTATGCTGGAGGCGTTAAGCCTGCTAGCAGGTAGGCCTGCCTCAGGAAGCCTTTGAATATGGGGTCGAAGGTCTGAGGTGAACCTGTCTCGCCGCCATACCACCACCACCAATCGCTCGCCTCGGCTCTCAGGAGGTACTCCACGACGTTCTTGTTGACGCTCATAGCGTCCACGAGGCTTGAGACCCCGAGCTTGGATAAGATGTCGCTTCTAGCCTTCGCAAGCCACATCCATGCAACGTTCTCCTGCCTATCCCCAATCCACATAGCTAGGTTCCCGGCCCATGAGCCCTCGGGTATCCTCCCAGTGACAGTCTTGGTGGGCAGCATCGAGTACCCGTCGCCGTAGCTGTCCGGGGGTATATTCGATATATCCCTCCCAGCCAGGTCGAAGTACTGGTACTGCTTCAACGGCAACTCCCTAGCAGTGTTGGGGAATAGCCTTACGAACTCGCCTGGGGTTATAGTCTTAACGACGCCCTGGCTCTGCAACTGCTCCAGCGTGCTGTACAGTTTGTTGAGGAAATCATCCCCGAAGTTAACGTAGTTCTCCCACGGGTTCTCGCCGTCCAAAGCTATCACAATTACCCTAGGTCCTGAGGCGGTTGAAGCCGCAGCCTTGATCCTGCTGACGATGTCGTTGACAGCTGAGTCGGTGCTCCACCCGCTGTACTGGAAGCTGATCATGTTGCTGATATCCGTGTTCCTGAAGAACACGTATATCCTGGAGCCATTGTAGTCAGCGTACCATGGTACACCATAGTTGTCTATGCTTGAAGCATCCACACCTGTGGCGGCTAGAATAGACTGGTCTGTCACAGTCCAGGTGAGGTTGCTGGCCGCGAACGCCTGGAGGACGTAGTCGTTGACAGCCTGCTCAGCGGGCCAAATCCCTATGGGAGTGTAGTTGAAGTACGTCTTGAATAACTCCAGGCTCCTGGCTATATGTGCCGCCAGGTCGCTGCTCCAACCGAAGTCTGCTATCAAGGGGGCCAGCGGGTGGCTGTAGGGGACTGGGATCAACTCCACCTGCCCTCTGGCAACGAGGTCCCTGTATATACCCGTGATCTTGGACATTATGTCTTTCTGGACGCTTAGAACCAGCTTCAAATCATCCCTCGTGAACATTGGTGTAGCAGAGGACTTGGCTCTCTGCATCAACTCGTATACCTGCGGGTACTGCTCTCTAGCAACCTGGGGGTCTATCCAGAACAAGTTGAATAAGACTGCCAGGTCTATTATCCTCTGAGACGAGTAGTTGCCGAGCGTGAACTGGTTTGCGACACAGGTAATGAACTCCTGCTGTGTAAGCGGCTGGGCGCTACATATCTGGAAGGCTGATTGAGCGGCATTCCTCAACTCGGTGTATCTCGGTATAACGTTCACAATCCTATTCCAGTTTATGTCGAAGAAGCCACCTGGTATTCTAATCATATTGTAGATGTCTTGAGCTGTTAAACTTTCGTTGTTAGCCACCTTGTACGCCAGTATCTGGTAGCTATCCATTCTACCTGTTGTAACGTAGTCTTCGAGCTGGTATAGTAGTGAGCCCGAGAAAGTGAAAGTCGCTTTTACATCAGGGTACTTGGATAGAATGTAAGCCATCTTATAATAGTTTCCAACGCTGTGCATCCTAACCCATGGCAGGACAAAGTATGTTCCATCAGGGCTGTAATACCACGGCTGGTGGTAGTGCCATATGAACGCTACGTATACTGGCTGACCCTCACTTACAACCACTGGTTGTATTGACGTCAATATAGATATAACTAGGAGAATGTGTAGAACTAGTACTATCTTCCTCACTATACCACCCGTTTCTAATTTCATGCTGAAAGCTTATAACTGTAATCTAATTTTGGATAATGAAAAGCTTAAAACAGCTATTTAAAATACGATATTAACTAAATCCCAAGAGATAAGTGAATTAAGGGTAAAGGGAAGTCCATGAAGCAGGCCTTTCACTGGTTTTGCCGGAAGTGCGGTTTCAGGGAGGATTTCGGTAGATCCTACTATTGGAAGTGCCCTAAATGCGGTAGCCCGCTGGTAATCTCGACGGGTAGGAGGTATGAGGTCTCAAAGGGCAGGGGCTTAGCCAGGTATAAGAGTGTCCTACCTGTCACCCCATTGAAGTACATGGGTGAGGGTGAGACACCGCTAGTCAAGGTTAGCGAAGAAGGTGTTGAAGTGTGGTTTAAACTAGAATACTTGAACCCCAGCGGGAGCTTCAAGGACAGGGGCACCAGCCTCTCCCTATCCTACGCTAGGAAACTAGGTTATACAACAGTGGTAGACGATTCCTCGGGTAACACTGCTATATCCATATCACTTTACTCAAGGGCTCTAGGCTTGAAGCCAGTCTTGTTCATCCCGAGGACAGCCCCGGAGGGTAAGAAGAAGATACTTAGATTCCTCGGCGCCGAACTCCACGAGTCTGAGAGCAGGGGTGCTGCGAGCGTGGATGTAGTCGAGTATTCAAGGAGCCACCCGGAGGCCTACTACGTCGCCCACACGTGGAGCTACTTCTACGTTATAGGCGCCGCTACGATAGCCTTCGAGGTTTTCGACGAGGCTGGTGTACCAGACTACGTGATAGCCCCCGTCGGCTCAGGTGGTCTACTACTAGGGTTAGCCCACGGGTTTAAGACGCTCCTAGAGCAGGGTTTGACAACGAAGATGCCTAGGATAATAGGGGTTCAAGGCTACAGCGTGCAACCCGTAAACGTGGCTTTGAAGGGCGTTGAAACACCCGGGGAGGAGTCCTGGCTGGCGGACGGGATCATGGTTCCAAACCCGCCGAGGCTGGCCGAGATAGTCGACGCGATCAGGGAGTCCCAGGGGGATGTACATCTCGTCGGCAACACGGAGGTGAGGGAGGCGTGGCTTAAACTGGTGGACCAGGGCTTCCTAGTCGAGCCGACTTCCGCCGCAGCCTACGCAGCACTCGAGAGGCTTAAGACTAGGTTGCAGGGTAAAAGCGTTCTAGTACCTTTAACAGGCTCAGGCTTGAAGATCATACCGCTGATGTGAGCCCACGGGCCCGGCCCCGTTGAACCCTACACGGGTGCTCCACCAGAGCCATCCCACGCTGGGCTCAACCCCGTTGACCCATGAACGCTAGCGTCCAGGGTTAGGTTGCTCCCTTCCGGGCCTGGCCAGGTTCCCCCGGCTAAGGTGGTTCACCCCTCTCCTCCGAGAGGGGCTCCACCTCCGCTAGCCCCATGGGGCGGGGGTCACAGCCCTCTGCGCGGGGGATGGTGGGCCCGTGCAGGGGCCAACGGTTATCTGACCCTGCGGAGCAGGGTCCTACCCGCGGCCCGTGGGCATTATTATATTTTGTCAGCCAACCTTAAAAACAATTAAGGCAGGGGGGCCAGGGCTAGAAGCAATATTGCCAGGGAGAGGGTGTTCACCGCTAGGGCCATCTTCTTAAATCTCTCCCCGAAAAGCTCGAACACTATCCTGCCGCCATCCGTGATGAAGAGTGGTGCTGCGTTCAATATCGCGAGGTTGAAGTTGACGAGGTAGAGCCAGAAGAACGCCTTGACGAGCTGGGCTCCAAGGTAGACTCCAACCATTCTTACAAGCCAGCCCGCGGGTGGTGACATAATGTATACTCCAAGAGTCTTATCCGTCGTATTCCTCTCGATGATAATACTCCTCGTGGAGCCCTCCGGCGTCAGCAGAGTCAGGTTCAGGGAGGTAGCGGAGGTATTAGATAGCACGCTCCTTAAATCATCGACGCTCCTCAACTCCACGCCGTTCAAGCTTAGTAGAATACTGTAGGGTTCGACCCCAGCCTTGGAGGCCAGGCTACCTGGCACGACGTTCGTCACTAGTATGCCAGTCGGCGAGGTCGCTGTGTTAAGGAAGACCAGGCCTAGTAGGCCTAGAGCCAGGTTCGCTGCGACCCCGGCAGCCAGTATACCTGTTCTAACACGCCTACTTGAACCAGCGAAGTCTTTTTCATCTATTTCCGTGAAGGCTAGGGGGAGTACGAAGGCTAGGGCTAGCCCGAATGATTTAACGCCTACCCCGTTGCCGACAGCCGCCTTACCATGGAAGAACTCGTGTAATACCGCGGCTAAGGCTACAGCCACTATGAAGTAGGCTAGGTCGAGCCCTGTTATATCAACCCCTGGTACCAGAACCCTTAATCCTCCCCCGCCGTGGATTTTACCAGCCACCCCCTCCACTATGACTATGAGAAACCACGCAACCGAGAGAGCGTAAGATGCCGCGAAGAGGGGGGTGAGAGCCTTCCACAGTCTTCCAGCAGCCTTGACGTTCCCCGTCCGGTAGACTAATACCAGGCCGTAGAGCAAACGTATGTTCCTTGAATCGAAGAAATCCCTCCTGCAGGTGTAAGCCGCATTTAACACGGCCCACGCGGCTAGCACTACCCCTAATACTAGCAGGGCGCTCTCCAAAACGCAACCCTTCTGGCTTTTCACAATAAGTTTAAACCTTCGTTTAGTAAGATGAGTATGGTTAATAAAAGTGTATCCGGGATGGTTAGGGAGAAAATTGAGAGGAAGCCTGAGTTCCGTGAAGTAGTCTACACGCCCGAGCACTGGAGGCTCTTAAACGAGTTGAGAGAGAAGGCGAGGAACATAATGAGAGCTCTAGCTGTCAGGGGGTTGAACGCTGTCGTCCACGGGAGTATAGCGAGAGGGGATGTGCATGAGAAGAGTGATATAGACGTGTTCATACCCTACACAATACCCTCATTCAAGCTAGAGCAAGTTCTAGAGGACTCTGGTCTAAGAGTGTACTCGAGGACTATTGTGATGGCTACACCCCAGAACACGCCTAAAGCCTACTACGCCCTAGACCCCGAGGAGAGGGTTGTGGTAAGCTACCCCCTGGTGAAGCCCAAGCCCCGTGAACTAGAGTTCTACAAGTTCGGCGGGATGCTGGAGCTAGATGAAATTGAGAGGGGGTTGAGGAAGCCCGGTGTAAACAAGAAACTCGTCTTGATCACGCCTAGTAGCAGAGGGCATTTTGAGGCACCTGTAGTAGGCTTCGAGAGCTATGTGGCTCGGGTTGTAGGGGTGAGCGTGGAGACAGTCCTGGAGAGAGTTAGAGTGTTGACTAGGAGGGATGAGGTCGGTAGGACAGGCGTCTTCCTGAAGATACATGTCCCATCCAACACGAGCGTGGAGGAGGCTTTATCCGAGAAGGCTCTCAGGAACCAGTACTTGAGGAGACTGCTCGCCGGGAACAACGTTGTTTAAGGTGCGGGCAGTTGAAGATACTGGACTCAGACGAGAAGAAAAGGATATACAAGATCCTCGTTGAAGACGAGGAGGACCTCTGGGTTCTCAGGAACATAATCAGGGAAGGAGACCTAGTTGAAGCAACAACTACTAGGGAGGTCAAGCCGGGTGAAGGAGGCGAGAGCCGGAGGTTCCCTATGCTTCTCAGAGTCAGGGTTAAAGACATCGAGTTCCAGGCTTTCACAGACAGGCTCAGGATTAAGGGTGTCGTAGTAGAGGGCCCAGACAAATTCGGTGTCGTAGGAAAGCACCATACTCTGACTATTAAGCCGGGCGACACTGTAGTACTTGTTGAAAAGAGGCTCGACGAGTTCAGTAGGAGGCTTATCGAAGGTTTCGCGAAGAAGAGGAGGATACTAGCTGTAGCACTAGACTACGAGGAGGTCTGCTTCGCCCTTGTAACCGAGCAGGGTGTTAAAACACTAAGAGAATACTACACGGGTCTACCGGGGAAGGAGGCTGTGGAGGAGTACGAGGAGGCTCTTAGAAGGCTGTTGGATCGGGTGGTAGATGAGGTGATCGAGTACTCGAAGAGCCTTAGAGTAGACGGCGTTTTAATCGGCTCGCCGGGCTACCTGAAGGACGGCGTATCAGCCAAGATTAGGGGGAGAGGCTTCGACAAGCCCCTGCTAACCGACAACACCTCTTACGGGGGTTGCAAGGGCGTCGACGAGTTGTTGAGGAGAGGGGGCGAGAAGAGCCTTGTAGGGGAGCTGAACATGACGGCCGCGTTGAAGTACTTCGAGGAGTTCAAGAACACTATTATAAGAGACCCCGAGCAAGTGGCCTACGGTTTGGATAGTGTTGCTAGGGCGGTCGAGTTCAACGCTGTTAGAGTACTCCTGGTGTCAAGCAGCATGCTGTGGTCTGGGCGGGAGGGGCCTGTGGACGTCAACGATGTAGTGGTAGAAGCCTTCAGGAAGGGGGCTGAAGTATACGTTATACCCCCGGACTCGAACATAGCCCCCGAGCTAGAGGGCTTCGGTGGAATCATAGCGCTCCTCAGGTTCAGACTACCCTACCCCCCGTGACGCACCGCTACTAAAGTTTATCATGTTTGAAAACGTCTTGATAATCAGTGTCGAGGTCTAATGATGGAAATAGAGTTCTACATGCTAGACGACACGTACGAGGTAATTGGGAACGAGCCTCACGTGCTTATTTACGGGGTTTCAAGAGATGAGAGAAGGATACTCCTGAGGGACAGGCGCTTCAGACCATACTTCTACGTCGTCTTATCGGATGACTCGGACCCGAATGCGATGGCGAAGAAAATTAAGGCTCTCTCAGAGCCCTCCTCCCCTATCATAGACGTGAGCCCCGTGGAGAGAAAGTATTTCGGTAAGCCTGTTAAAGCCCTTAAAGTAACCACGGTGATACCTGAGAGCGTCAGGAGGTATAGGGAGAGGATCAAGGGGTTACCTGGTATTGTAGAAGTGCTTGAAGCAGACGTGAGGTTCAGCTTAAGGTACATCTTGGACAATAATCTGAGGCCATGTGGATGGCACAGAGCTGAAGTGGTCGAGATCCCGAAAAAGCCTGGTCTAAGAGTTGAAGCCGAGTACGAGGTTGTAGGCCCAATAGAGTCCCTGGAAGACTCTACTCCCCCACACAACCTTAGGATACTGGCTTTTGATGTAGAGGCCTACTCCAAGACAGGTAGCCCGAAGCCTGGTCAAGACCCTGTTATCATCATAGGGGTTATGAACGATAGAGGGGAGTTCAAGTCCTTCACGGCGAACGGGCTGGACGATAAGGATGCTTTACAGGGGTTCGTGAAGTATGTGGTAGAGTACGACCCTGATATAATTGTCGGCTACAACTCGGATTTATTCGATTGGCCTTACCTCCTCGAGAGGGGTAGGAAGCTTGGATTGAAGATAGACGTGTCGAGGAGGCTTGGCGTAGAGCCTCAGACAAGCACGTACGGCCATGTGAGCGTGCAGGGGAGGCTTAACGTCGATTTATACAGGTTTGCCGAGGAGATACCTGAGATCAAGGTTAAGAGCCTGGATGTCGTGGCCGACTACCTCGGTGTCATGAAAAGGTCTGAGAGGACTCTAGTAGACTACACCGAGTTCCCCAAATACTGGGACGACCCCTCGAAGAGGAGTGTCCTGTTGAAATATAATGAAGACGACGTGAAGTCGACTATGGGCTTGGCTGAAAAATTCCTCCCCTTCGCAATGCAACTATCCTACTTGACCAGGCTACCCTTAGACCAGGTTGGGGCGGCGAGTGTCGGTAATAGACTTGAATGGTTTCTAATGTACGAGGCCATGAAGGCGGGTGAGCTGATACCCAACAGGGAGGAGAAGGAGGCTGAGCCCTACAAGGGTGCGGTTGTTTTACAGCCTGTTAAAGGGATACACGACGATGTAGCTGTGCTAGACTTCTCCAGCATGTACCCCAACCTTATGATCAAGCATAATGTGGGCCCCGACACCATTGAGAGAGAGGGGGAGTGCTCACCTGAAACACACAATATAGCACCCGAGGTGGGTCACTGCTTCAGGAGAGAGCCGCCGGGGTTCTTCAAGAGCGTTCTAACAAAACTGTTGGAGTTAAGGAGGACTATTAGGAGCGAGTTGAAGAAGCACCGGCCTGACAGCGTTGAGTATAGGTTGCTGGACGAGAGGCAGAGAGCGGTTAAAATACTCGCCAACGCCGCCTACGGCTACATGGGTTGGATAGGCGCTAGATGGTACTGCAGGGAGTGCGCTGAGGCTGTTACAGCGTGGGGTAGAGATACTATCACGAGGGTGATCAAATACGCTGAGAGCATTGGGTTGAAGGTGATCTACGGCGACACCGACTCGATATTCGTCAAATACGACAAGGAGAAAGTGGAGAAGCTGGTGAAATACGTTGAGGGGGAGCTAGGATTAGAGATCAAGATCGACAAGTTGTATAAGAGAGTATTCTTCACAGAGGCGAAGAAGAGGTACGCCGGCCTACTAGAAGACGGGCGCGTAGACATAGTTGGATTCGAGGCTGTGAGAGGGGATTGGGCTGAGCTAGCCAAGGAGGTTCAAGAAGAGATAACAGAGATACTCCTGAGAGAGGGGGACTTGGAGAAGGCTATAGAGTACGTGAGGAACGTTGTCAGCCGGGTTAAATCAGGGCTCATACCCCTCGAGAAGTTCATTATATGGAAGACTCTAACCAAGAAGCCGGAGGAGTATTCAGCTGAGGCACCGCACGTGTCGGCTGCTAGGAAGCTCATGAAGAGGGGTATCAGAGTCGACGTCAACGATAAGATAGGCTTCGTCGTCGTTAAGGGTGGTGGGAGGATATCTGACAGGGCTGAACCATACATTTTCGTCAAGGACCCGAAGATGCTCGACGACGCCTACTACATCGACCACCAGGTTATACCGGCTGCTATGAGGATACTCGGGTACTTCGGGGTCACGGAGGCGCAGTTGAAAAAAGCCTCCCAGCAAACCCCGAGCCAGAGGAGCCTACTAGACTTCCTGAAGCAGAAGAAAAACTAGTCTACATGAACTCGGAGAAGGTTAACACGAGGATTTCCGGCGGCTTGAACGTTATCTTCCCTACTTTAGCCCCCACAACAATCTTAACGTTCTTTTCCGCAGCTTTATCCAACAACCTCTGCGTCACGATCCCGTCGAATACTACAGCGTTAACATTGTTCTCCGGGAGCTTGGAGAGCTCGTCCACGAGATCCCTGGTTGGGATCCTCTTGATTTTACCCCAGTTACTGTCGTATAATATCGCCTCCAGCGTCCCCAGGAGCGATTTAATGTCCTCGACGATGCCCGCCGGCAAGGCGATCTCCTCTCTCCGAGTCTCCTCCACCTCTCCTCTAGCCTTCTCCTGCGCCTGCAGTAGTTGCTGAGCGTCCTTAGACCCCTCCTTCACCAGATTCTCAAGGTAAGTCTTGTAGTCGACAGCCTTGTTTAAAGCCTCCTCGATCTCCTTACCAGTCAACTCCTCGACCTCCTTACCCGGCGGCGCGCTGGCTATTAAGTCGACTTTAATGTTCTTCAGCAACTCTTTGAGTATCAACTCCCCCACATGATCCCCGTCAACGAAGACTATCGTCTTCTTCTTTTTAGATAGCTCTCTAACGGTCTCCGGTATCTTCCTCGCTCCCCCGATAGCGATAGCGTTTTTAATCCCATATCTCAGGAGGTTTATTACGTCGGCTCTACCCTCGACAATTATAATCGTATCGGATTTATCGACATCGGGGCCGGCTGGAAGCTCCTCTTTACCGTACGAGATCGGTTCCGGAAGCTTGAGGAGTTCCTGTATATCCTGGATTATCTCCTTTAAATCAGGCGACTTCTCCTTACTCCACTTCTTCAATATCTCCACGGCTCTATCCATGATCTTCTTGATCTTCTCGATCCTCAAGTCCACTATCTCGACAACCTCAAGTTTAGCGTCGTAGGGGCCCACCCTATCAACGCTCTCTATCATAGCCGCTAAGAGGGCTGTTTCAACCCTATCCAAATTGCTCGGTATTTGTATCTCCCCGACAGTCTTACTTCCCTGAACCTTAGTGTTCACGATGATCCTGCCGACCCTACCCTTATCCTGGAGCACCTTCAAGTCGAATTGCTCGCCGAACAAGCCCTCCGTCTGGCCGAATAACGCGCCGATTATATCGTGCTTCTCAACCGTGCCGTCCACGTGGATACGTGCCCTAATAAGATACTTGCTCATAAATTCCACTCTGCGAGCCAAGATACTTTCAAACTAAAAATGTTTTAAAACCCTAAATTAAGGTGTGGTTACAGCATCCTCAATGTAAATCCTTTACAGTTGAGCACCAATAAACATTTACGATAGGGGCAGGTTGTTGGGAGTCGGTTCCAGTCTCTCAGCCTATCACAAGCTCTTACTCGATTAAACACGTCTTCTATTCAAGGTCTTCCTCTCGTTAAACATTTAATCTCCTGTATCAGACTATTCTAACCCTGTTCACTTTCTTGTTAGCCCACCTGTATCTTCTAATCCTCTTGCTCCTACCGAAGCCGCATGCCGCGCAGTAGCCTTTAGCCACGTTGAAGCTGTGTCTACCACACCTCCTACACCTAATATGAGTTTTACTACGCCCGTGTTTACCCATTGAAGTGGTTCCTTTAACCATGTTTCAGCCCCTCAGGCTTGTAGTGGTGATATGAGTACCACAGTGTCCCCTCTTATAACCAGTGTGCCCAGTTTCCTGCTAGAGCCGTCTCCTTTAACCTCCTCCGCATCCTCTAGCACTATGTTCAAATGCTGGTCGTAGCTCCTCAGCTTACCTCTTATAGACACCTCGCCCTTCATCTTGATCAAAACTATTTTACCAATATTCTCCTCGAGCAGCTTGTATGTTGTCTCAACACTCATGAAGACATCCCTAGACCGGTATCTAATGCGTGTTAAAATATTTGGCACTATTTAAATACTTGACTAGCAAGGTCCAGGGTATGCTGAGACACCCTATATCCAAGAAGGATAAGAAGAGCTTGCTCCAGGAGATCTCGAGGCTATACAGCTTCCTCAACTTAGACTACGACCAGCCATTCGAGCACGGTAGAGATGATGAGGGGGAGTACTTGATACTGGGGAGGGATATAGTGTTGTTTAAAACAGGATCTAAATGGATCCCATCGCTCAAGTACATCATTAAGAACAACATTAAGCCCTCGCCTGTGCTCTACGTTGATAGAGGGGCGGTGAACGCGTTGCTGAGAGGGGCTGATTTAATGGCGCCCGGTGTCAGAGGTGTTGAAGGCTCCTTCAATAGAGACGACGTGGTCTTCATCCTAGATGAGGAGGCTAAGAAGCCTATTGCACTAGGGCTCGCATTATACTCCTCAAGCGAGCTGAAGACCGTGAGCAGGGGTAGGGTTGTCAAGATCATACACCACGTTGGAGACAGGTTTTACAATAAAACGGTTTAACAGGGCTTTCGATGAGACCTCCCCGAGGCAGGCTGTGAAGCAATATTCTTTAAAAAACCGTCTAGAACTCTATTTATCAAGGTGGTTTAAATGCCATTCGAGAAAGGGGACTTCCTCTTAGTGGAGTACACTGTGAGAGTGAAGGAGACGGGGAACATCGTGGATACAACGGACGCCAACATCGCCAAGCAGGAGAAGATATATGATGAGGCGAGAGTATACGGCCCCACCTTGATAGTACTCGGCAAAGGCTGGGTTAACCAGTTTGTCGAGGAAGAGGTTATGAAACTCAACGAGGGGGAGGAGAAGGTTATCGAGGTGCCTCCCGAGAAAGCTTACGGGGATAGGGATCCAGGGAAGGTTAAAGTATACAGCTTAAGAGAGTTCACAAAGAAGGGGTACGAGGTTAAAATCGGGGATATAGTTGAGACAGACGCTGGTAGAGGGGTTGTCAAGAGTATAAGCGGGGGCAGGGTTGTCGTGGACTTCAACCACCCTCTAGCAGGCAAGGTGCTGGCGTACAAGGTGAAGGTTGTTAGGAAGATAGCAGACACCAAGGAAAAGCTCTTACACCTGGCTATAAGACACTTGAATATACCGGGCGAGGAGCTTAAAGTAGAATATGATGAGGCCTCCAAGAAGGTTACTGTGAGTCTGCCCGGCAAGTATATCAGCAGGAGGGACCTGCCGTACGCTAAAGTCAGCTTCGCGACAGACGCGCTGGAGTTATTCAAGGATTCATTGAATGAAATAGTCTTCCAGGAGGTTATAGCGAGGAAGACCGAGGAGAGCAAGCAGAGCTAGGCTACACCCGTCTCTTTGACAAGCCTGGCAGCCGCCTCCGATGTAATACCGTTTTCACCTAGGATAGTGTATCTCTCAGGTCTAATCTTATGGGCTATAGTCAGCGCTTTAACTATCGTCTCAACGGGTATATTCAGCTCTTCCGCTCTAGTCGGCAAGCCGATCTTCCTCATAATACTCCTAACAAGCCTCCACCTCTTATCACCGTAGAGGTAGAGCATCAGTATAGTCCCTAAAGCGACCTGCTCGCCGTGCAACGCTTTACCCGGGGCCAGGATGTCCAGGGCGTGGCTGAACAAGTGCTCGCTCCCACTAGCAGGCCTGCTGGAGCCGGCTATACACATGGCTACACCGCTACTGATCAAAGCCTCGACGAGTATCCTAACACCCTCCTCGCCCCCGCTGGCAATCAACTCGTGGTATCTGAGGACGTGCTTAGCGCTGAGCAAGGCTAGTTGGGCAGCGTACTCCCCGTAGTACTCTCCTTTAAGCCTATGGGCCAGCCTCCAGTCTTTCACCGCAGTGAGCTTGCCTATGAGGTCGCCTACCCCGGCGAGTATGAGCCTCTTAGGCGCTTTCGATATCACGTGCGTGTCTGCAACTATAGCGCTAGGCGTGGTGGCGTAGATGCTTGTAGGCCTCTCGAAACCCTTCAAGCTGGCGAAGGGGCTTGATATACCGTCGTGGCTTGGAGCCGTTGGCACACTCACCATCCTACCCCCCACCCTGCTTGCAGCGTACTTGGCTAGGTCGATGACCCTGCCACCCCCAACGCCCAGGATAAACTCGACCCCCTCTCTCTTAATCGCCCCAGCCAGCCTCTCGGCCTCGCTTACACTAGCCTCACCGGCCTCGAAGAAATTCACCCGGAAACCAGCTGACTCCAAGTGTTCTGCTACAATCCTACCGGCAACCTCCCAAGTGTTCCTACCTGCTACAACCCCAACACCGCTCCCTGAGCGACCGCCCAGAGACTCTAGTACGCTAGGCGTCTTGTCGAGTATCTTACTCCCAACTACTACTATGAAGGGTAGTTTTATCTCGTGGATGCTCAAAACAACACCCATAAATCCTACGTATATATAAGTTTAAAACGAGTCATAGCTTGATGTAGAGGGGTGTTCCAGGAGTTGAAGAACGAGAGTAAGACAACTACAGTGGGGTTGGTTGTAGGAGACTACGTCGTCCTCGCAGCAGACAAGAGGGCTACAGGAGGGGCTATGATATACCATAAGAGGGTTAAGAAGATACATAAAATCACAGACTACGCTGCGATGACTATCTCGGGGCTCGTAGCAGACGCCCAGGTGCTAGTAGACGAGGCCAGGTATGTTGCGAAAGCCTACGAGATGGACTACGGGAAGAAGATTAAGTTAAGCTCTCTCGCAAACTTTATGTCTCTAGTGTTATCGGCGTACCTGAGATACTCCCCCTTCATAGTACAGCTACTACTAGGCGGCGTAGACGAGGGAGGTCCCTCACTCTACTACCTAGACTTGTACGGCAGCGTCTCGAAGGAGAAGTATGCTTCAACAGGTAGCGGCTCCCCAGTAGCCTACGGTGTACTGGAGAAGGAATATAGGAGCGACCTCACTTTAGAGGAGGCGAGGAAACTAGCTTTTAAAGCCGTTGAAACAGCCTTGAGCAGGGACGGTTTCAGCGGTGAGGGAGTGGACGTCGTCACCATAGGCCCCAACTACTTCTCCGAGGAGACATATATTATGGAGAGAAGGCTCTCGCCTTCCACCAGGTTTTAATCCGCCTCCCCGCGGCGAACGGGATCCCCATACCCTAAACCGGTTTCACGGCGGGAGGTTGAGACTAAAGCTTATAAAACTTCAATCCCTTTAATCCTCTTGGAACAAACACTGTAGAACCTGGTTTCTCCTTTTAATCCTAGGGTGTGTGGGAAGGTGACTCTACCTAGCGATATACTAGACAAGAACAGGAAAACGCTGGTCGAGCTACTGTTAAAGGAGATCCCGCCTGAGCTGAGCTTGACGAGCATAGAGTTCGAGGGGCCTGAGATAGTCCTGTACGTCAACAACAGGCAGGCTATCATAAGGTATCTCGACACGATAAAGACTATCGCGAAGAAGATACGTAAGAGGGTTGTGGTGAGGGCCAGCCCCGACGCGAGGCTCCCGCCGGAGGAGGCTAAGAAGAGAATACTCGAATTAGTGCCTAAAGACGCTAACGTGGACCCCAACAGCATTGTCTTCGACGAGACGTTGGGTGAGGTTTGGATTAAAGCCGAGAAGCCAGGGGCTATAGTTGGGAAGGGGAATATTATAAGGCATTTCATACTCGCGGAGACGGGCTGGAGGCCTATACCCCAGAGGGCTTCACCCCTCGAGTCCAAGATGTTGAACACTATCATGTCTAACCTGTTGAAGCAAAGCAAGTACAGGCTTGAGTTCCTCAGGATGGTTGGGGAGAGGATTCACAGAGATGTGATCTTCAAGAACAACTACGTGAGGATAACCCCTCTCGGAGGCTTCATGGAGGTCGGCAGATCCGCTATACTCGTTGAAACCAAGGAGAGCAGGATCCTATTAGACCTAGGGATAAATGTGGGTGCTTTAAACGACCCTAGTAAAGCCTACCCTATACTCGACTTAGACGCTATCAGAATAGACGAGCTTGACGCCGTCATAATAACACACTCGCATCTAGACCACGTGGGCGTAGCGCCGCTTCTATACAAATACGGGTACAGGGGGCCCACGTACATGACTAAGCCTACTCGAGAGCTCTCAGCGATAATGATCCAAGACTTGATCAGGGTTGCGAGGAGGGAGGGCGGCGACTCCCTCTTCGGCGAGAAAGATTTGTCTACAATGATACTGCACACCATACCAGTTGAATACGATGAGGTGACCGACGTGGCCCCGGATATAAAGCTTACAATGTACAACGCCGGGCACATACTTGGCTCAGCCATAGTCCACCTGCACATTGGAATGGGCTTGCATAACATCGTCTACACGGGCGACTTTAAGTACACGAACACAAGGCTCTTAGATAGAGCGGTAGACGAGTTCCCTAGAGTCGAGACTCTCATCATCGAGAGCACCTACGGTGCAACGAGACAGCAGAGCAGGCAGGCCGCGGAGCAGCAGTTGATAGAAATAGTGAAGAGGACTATTGAGAGGAGGGGTGTGGTGCTAATACCCGTCTTCGCTGTCGGGAGAGGACAGGAGATAATGATAGTTTTAAACGAGGCTATCGAGAAGAAGATCATACCGCCAGTAAACATATACATCGAGGGGTTGATAAACGAGGTTACAGCAATACACACAGAGTACCCTGAGTACATGAGCAGGGGGCTCAGAGACGCGATCTACAGGGGTGAAAACCCGTTTACAAGCGATTACTTCAAGATAATTGAAGGAGACGCTGGGAGGCCGGATATAGTTGAGGACAGGCCATCCATAATAATAGCCACCAGCGGGATGTTAACCGGGGGCCCGGCCGTAGACTACCTGAGGCTAATCGCCGGGGATGAGAGAAGCTCTCTCGTCTTCGTCGGGTACCAGGCTGAGGGGACGCTTGGGAGGAAGATAAAAGACGGTATGAAGGAGATCCCCAACGTGGTGGAGGGGAAGGTCGAGGTCCTCAAGATAGCCCTAGAAGTCCATAGTATAGACGGCTTCAGCGGCCACAGCGATCAAGCAGAACTAGTTAGATACATATTAAACATCAAGCCGAAACCCAGGAACATAATATTAAACCACGGCGAGGCGAACGCTATCTACACTCTGGCAAAGCTGGTTTCGAGAGCTGTAAGAGACCCTTCTTCAGGTTACCAGGGGATGCCCAACATATTTACGCCAAGCATACTAGACAGCATTAACTTGACAGCACCGCGTTAGAGGGTTTGATTTGAGGAGAGTGCTATACCCTGGTAGATTCCAGCCGTTCCACAACGGCCACTCCTCGGCCTTGAAGATGCTTCTAGCAGAATTCGACGAGGTAGTCATAGCCGTGGGTAGCGCGCAGGAGGGCTTCACCTGCTGGAACCCTTTCACAGGCGGGGAGAGGGTTGAGATGATCAGGGGGTTTACAAAATCGCTGGGCATCGACGAGAGGGTGTGGGTTATAACCCTACCCGACATAAGGATGCCCCCGGCCTGGGTCGCCTACACTCTCTCGCTCTCACCACGCGTTGAAGCAGTAGCATCAGGCAACCCGCAGGTTTTAGACTTGTTTAAGTGGATTGGCTTGAAAACGGTTGAGATACCCCTCGAGAACCCCCAGGTGTACAAGGGTAGGGTTGTGAGGGAGCTCATGACCAAAGGCTTGGAGTGGAGGCACCTCGTCCCCAAGGAAGTATCCGACTTCATAGACGAGATAAAAGGAGCTGAGAGAGTCAGGAGGTTGTGCTCTAGTGAAACCCCTTGAGATAGACGGGAGCATAGGCGAGGGCGGGGGACAGATATTAAGGTATAGCCTAGCTCTCTCAGCCCTCACACTCAGGCCCGTCAGGATATTCAATATAAGGGCTAAACGCGACAACCCTGGTTTAAGACCACAACACCTGACAGCTGTGAAAGCCCTGAAAGAGGCCACGGACGCTTTAGTGAAGGGGGCTGAAGTCGGTAGCATGGAGCTGTACTTCGAGCCAAGAGCTAGGAGAGGCGGGTTCATGAAACTCGATATAGGTACAGCGGGAAGTATAAGCCTTGTCATGCAGGCTATGATACCAGTCCTCCTCTACAGCGAGAGGGAGGCTAGGGTGCAGGTGACAGGTGGGACAGACGTGGAGTGGAGCCCCCCAATAGACTACATGAGGCTCGTCTTCGCCCACAACATCAGGCTTCTAGGCGTTGGAGTCGAGGTAAAAGTTGAGAGGAGGGGGCACTACCCTAGGGGAGGGGGCTTAGTCGAGTTCACCGTTAGAAGGCTAGCCGACGTGTTGAAACCGGTTCAACTAATCGACCACGGCGGGGTGGTTGGTGTGAGGGGTGTAAGCCACGCTGTCAGGTTGCCGAGGCACGTGGCTGAGAGGCAGGCTTCAAGTGCTTCAAGCATATTAAGTAGTAGGCTTGGCGTTGAACCCGTGATAGAGTTAGAGTATTATGAGCCGGGTAGAGACCCTCATTTAGGGCCTGGAAGCGGGATAGTGCTGTACGCTGACACAAGGTCCGGGACCAGGCTTGGAGCGGACTCTCTAGGAGCTAGGGGGAAGCCCGCTGAGAGGGTTGGCGCCGAGGCTGCTGAAGTCCTGGTAGACGAGGTCTCCCGCGGGAGGTGCTTCGACAGGCATATGGGCGACATGCTCATACCCTACCTTGTCCTAGCGGGGGGTGTCAGTAGAGTGGGTGTCTCGTACATCACGCTCCACACTCTCACAGCCGTGGAGGTGGCCAGGATGTTCTTCCCGGAGGCGGAGATACGTGTTGAAGGCAAGCTAGGGGAGCCTGGTGTAATCACTGTGAGGGGCGTCTCCTACCGGCTGTGAGCTCCTCTAGGACAGCCTTCTTCAAGTAGTCCAGGTTGAACCCGTTTAAAGCCGAGACCGGTATCGGTTTAACCCCCGTTAACCCGGCGAGCTTCGCCGCGGTCTCCTCAGCCTCCCCGCCCGGCAGGGTATCCACTTTATTCAACACTGTGATTATGGGCTTCTCACCCAGGAGCCTTCTAACAGTCTCATACGTCTTCAGCTGCTGGTCGATATTATAGTAGGCGTTTGGGTTCGCGTCGAACACGTATACCACGATGTCAGCCAGGTATTTCACCGCGTAGACAGCCTTCAGCTCTATCTCGTTCATCTCGTCGACGGGCCTGTCCAGTATCCCAGGGGTGTCGACGAACACTACGACGCTACCACCCGTGTCCCAGTGGCCGACGATAATCGTCTTCGTCGTGAAGGGGAACACCCCAATCTCCGGCTTAGCCCTCGTCAGCTTGCTCAGGAGCGTTGACTTACCCACCTGGGGCATCCCGGCTATTACTGCGACGTAGTCTCCTCTCACGCTCGGCATCCTGGACAGCTCTCGGACCCCCTGCTTGACCTTCCCAACAGTCTTACCAAGCCTCTTGTACACCGATAAACACCTGCCCAACCCCTCCTTAAACAGCGAGGCTAGCTCCCCTCTCTCACGAGCCCCCTTTATCCCCTCCCGGTACCTGCCCTCTATACTCCTAAGAATCCTCCTACTCTTCCTCACCTCCTCTAACACCTCTTCTAAGTCTAGCCCCGTGTACAGCTTGAAGACCTCCTGGTAGAAGCCTCCTGCCGTTCTAATCAACGCGAGTGCTCTCTCGAGGTTTGCTAGCTCCTCCGCGACACTGTTGCAGGCGGCGCTGAGCTTGGCGAGCATGAGCCGGCGAGCCCTCTCATCCCCTCTAAGCCCTGGGGTAATGTGCCCGCCCAGAGTTACACCCTTCAACCTCCTATCCACGAGGTCGTAGAGCTCCTTGAAGCTCCTCACCCTAATCCTCTTAAACTCCTCCAGAGAAACCACCATACCTACCAGCTTGAGTCCTTCTCACATCCCACTGGATAGTTTTGTACAGTGAAACCTTATTAACCGATGCCTGCGATGGTTTTTCTACGTTGTAATGATAGCTGGCTGCATCAAGCCGCATGCTGAGCTTAAACATGCCCGTCTCCGGTGAAGTGCGCCAATATGTGGAGCTGAAGCTTCAACTCGGATTCTAAGAGAGGCCCGAATCTAGAAACGCCTCGAGGTGTATTTACCTAACCATGACCACGATTTTACCGCGGCATCCAGGATCTCCTATACTCGAGGCGATCGGCGTACACTTCGGTATTAGTATGAAGACTACTGGTTTACCTAGGTTTAGCTCTGACAAGTATTCGTAGTGGCTCATCCCTTTAGATACTATGACATCCGCCTCCTCTACAGCCATCCTAGCTTCCCCGCCTATCCCATCCATGTGTATGGTCGAGCATTTACACCCGTACGTTAAAACCCTGTCTAACACCTTATCCAAGCCTATGTACAGGGCGTCGTCGAGTGTTATATCGTTCTGGAAGCCGGGTTCATCTTTGACAAGCCCCCAAACAGTGTTACCAAGCCTCCTCAACTCCGAGATCAACAGTGTGTCGTAAACGGCTTCGCCAGCGTTGTCGAATAACCATAGCACTCTCAGACCACCCCTTGAAACCAACCGGTGGAAATCCTCGGTGTAGTCGAGGCAGAAGGCGTGGCTCTCGACCACCGGAGGCTTCAAGTCCAGGGGGGTTATAGGGTTGTGTCCCGCCACACCTAGGTCTATTAGGTTCCCCAATGCCGATAGTTTCACGAGATACCTGAATCTACTGAACCCCGACAACCTTCCAGCGTATTCCACATGAGAAGCCAGGTTTTCGAGAGCCAGGCGGTTCAACTCCCTCTTAACCCCCCTATAATAGTCTGCGACATCGGGTAGGGCTCCGACTACAGTATTGTATAGTTTTGTCGCTAGATGAGTTAACTCAGCGTTATAATCGAACTCGGACTCGAGAATGTTGAGAAGCCTCCTAGCGACGCCGAGCTTAACCTCCCGGCTCGCATTAGAGGACTCGACCTCTCGAAGCCTAACGTTTACCAGGCAGCGGAGGCACTCGAAACTCGGTCTCACAGCGAGAACCCCCTCTAGGCTAATTTTCACAAGTTAACTAACCATCCTTTTTAAATCAAACCCAAGGCCTTAGCCCACTAAGATATTTCATCGCTGCCGCCCTCAGACGCAAATTACCTCTCTCTTCGGGGTATATCATTGTTTAATTAGGGAAGCCCTAGGGGAAGGCTCTTTAAGTCTTTAATAAAAAGCACGTTGAATCTGCGTGATATGTTGTTGCTCGTGAATCTCCCGGGAGGATGTATTATATGCTCACAGATTCAAGTACTACTAAGCATGTTAATAACAGGCAGAAACCGCGTTCCGCACCCTTAACACTACAACTAGACTCGTAAGAGAGGGTTAGCCCGGGAAGAAAGCGCCGGAGGTTTATCGCCGAGAGTCCCTGGCGAGCGGCTTCTATGCTTATAGAAAAACAAACGATTAAAGGTTTGATGATGACGATATGTTTACACTATCATCTTTTCCAATTGTTCACTAGCGTTTATACTCTCGAGTTAATAAAATATGGATGGTAGGTAAATAAATGGAAATACCCTGTATGTAAGTAAAGAATGAAGTTATATTAAGGGACAGGGAGTATTTTATCACCCCAAAGATTACAAGATGATAAAAATGCCTATGTTGAAAATACTCTATGCCAGCGACTTTCATGGTTCAACGATAGTTTTTAGAAAGTTCATAAATGCCGGTTTAATGTACAAAGCAGACCTCCTCATCTATGGAGGAGACATCTCAGGTAAGGCACTAGTCCCGATAGTGGAGTCGGATGCGGGAACATACGTCTTCGAGGTGATGGGAAGAAAATACGAGGTTAAAACGAGCGAGATAAACCCGCATCTTGAAAGGATAGAGAACATAGGATACTATCCGCTCATCGTGAGAAGAGAGGAAAGAAGTAAACTAGAAGATGAGAAGTATTTAACTAGCATATTCAAGGAGCTTATGAAGGAGAGGCTGAGAAAGTGGATTGAATTTGCAAAAAGCAAGTTAAGGGGCACCAACATAAAGCTGTACCTTCAGCTAGGCAACGACGACGATCAAGAGCTCGAGAATATACTTAATGAAGCAGAAGACGAGATAGTGGTTCACGCCGAGAACAAGACGTTAGAGCTCCCGCTAGGCTATCACTTAGTTAGCAATGGGTACGCCAATATAACCCCATGGCATTGCCCCAGAGACTTCGATGAGGACTTCATATATAGGAAACTTGAGGAATTAGTATCGAGGATTAGCGATAGTGGGCGACTAATACTAAATACTCATTGCCCCCCATACAATACGAACATAGACTTAGCACCTAAGTTAGACAAAGACCTAAAACCCATTATCACAAGCGGAGGCGTGGTTATGGAACATGTTGGTTGCACATCAGTACGGAAGATTATTGAGAAATATCAACCACTCCTCGGACTCCATGGCCACATACATGAATCCAGGGGTGTCGATAAGATCGGTAGAACGCTTGTATTAAACCCTGGAAGCGACTATAATACAGGTGTATTGAGAGCAGCTTTCATCGCCCTTGAAAAGGATAAGGTGAAGTCATACTTATTGATATCTGGCTAGACTTGAATCATATTTTTCAACATTTAAGTGGTTTCATCATAAGTTAGTTATTAATTTAGACGTTCCTCTACATGTAATACATAGGTGTAGACATGACTTCTAAAGAACTATATGTAAGAAAAACCTCCGGTTTAATAAGATCGATGGGAGCATTCGACGCTATGAACCTCAATATCTCGATGTGCAGTCCGCCTCAAGGAGTCTTATGGGCCTGGACGTATGGTCCAGCAATGATAATGACTGTGAATCTTGCCCTATCATACTTCTTGGGCATATGGGTTATTCTTGTCAGCGGCGCGTTAATGTACGCTTTATGGATGATCGCAATCCCTAGATCCGGAGGAGACTACGTATGGTTTAGTAGAGCAGCCTCACCCTACCTTGGATTCGCTATAAACTGGTTCTTCACATTCGTATTCCTTAACTGGTATGCTATGAATCTCCAAACAATGGGTACATTCTGGCTAGCACCGATCTTCTACTCACTCGGTTGGAACGACCTAGCCCAGTGGGCTTCCTCGTGGGTTGGGAGCGTTATAATCGGCACTCTATTTAACATAGCATTCACGATACTCTTGTTATATGGAATCTCAGCTTACTCGAAGGTTTGGAAATATCTCTTCTTCGTAGTGCTAGCTGGTTCAATATTATACGCTGGAATATTATACCTCACACCACGCGATGTATTTATTGCAAGGTTTAATGCTGTATCATCGTTGAAATACAATGAAATTATAGAGGTTGCTAAGCAATACGGCTGGGTTCCGGGATGGACTCTCACAGGGGTTTTACTAGGGCTTGTGTTCCCGTTACAAAACTACAATTGGGCCGGGTTCCCGGCATATGTCGCAGGAGAAGTCAGGCGCGTAGAGAAGTCCGCGTGGATTGGAATAGCTGGCGGACTAATAGTTATGGGTCTTTGGTACACTCTTCTTGGTGGAAGCATATATGCGTTGGCTGGAAGAGATTTCCATAATGCCTTAGCATGGTTGTTTAACAATCTACCGGATAAGTACCCACTCTCTATGCCACCATATCCACAGACATACTTGTGGATACTGTACCCTGACCTGGTATGGCTTCAAGTAACTATAGGAACCCTCTGGTTCCTGTCAAACGTCTACCTAACGCCGCCTAACCTACTCATAGCTTCAAGAAATATGTTCGCATGGGCGTTTGACCGCATACTTCCTACGAAACTGACTAAGGTGAATGAGAAGGGGGCTCCGGTACACACTGTAATATTATCCGCTATCATCGGGGAGCTAGTGATGATGTTTGTTGCATCCGCAACCTACCAGGTGATGATCATGAATACCTTCATAGTAATGATGATTGTCCTGGGGATTGCTGGGTTGATCAGTCTCATATTCCCATACGCGAAGAGACACATATATGAAATGTTCCCAGATCAGGCTAAGATAGAGGTAGCCGGCATACCACTACTAAGCATAGCTGGTTTAGCAACAGCTATTGTAGCATTCTGGGGCGCATACTCAATGGCTTCAGCACCATCACTCGGGGCTTTAAGCACCGTATCATTGATATTTAACATAGCGATACTATTAGCATCTATTCCCGTGTATGTCATCGCTTACTGGTATAATAAGACAAAGCTGGGAATAGACATAAGCCTGTTATTTAAAGAAATACCGCCAGGCTGAAACCGCTTCAAAAATGATGATTTATATTTTTTGCTGGATGATTGGTACTAGTCTACAAAAAGAGGGTGTAAGCATGCTAACTCCAAGAGACGAATCGATTGTTAAGAGAGCCGTGGAGATTGTGGAGAATGCAAATAAGAAAAACTTAGTTTTAAGAATTATTGGAGCTATCGCGGTATACCTTCATATACAGGACAACCCAATAGCCTTAGGCTTTTATACTAGCCAGTCAAGATTAGGCTCGGCAAACATGTTCACAGATATCGATTTGATCGCTTATAGTAAACAGAGAAAACAGCTGATGAAATTTTTTGAGGAGGAATTGAAACTGAGGTCTAACCCGAGATTAAACGTTATATTCGGTGGTAGAAGGCTGTTCTACGAGGACACCTCCATAAATGTAAAAATAGATGTGTTTTTCGATAAACTAGAGTTCAGCCATGATGTTTTCTTTGGTAAAGAGCCGTCTAAAGGCAGACTAGAGCTTGATTACCCAACCATTACCTCAACAGACCTATTACTGGAAAAATTACAAATCCATAACATCAACTATAAGGATATTATTGATATAATCGCACTACTTATAGCACACAACATAGCATTGGAAGAGGTGAAAAACTCTATTAACGCCAACTATATTGCCCAACTACTCAGCGACGACTGGGGGTTCTGGTACGATGCCATCACCAACTTAAATAAAGTGGTTGAAATTGTTCAAGATTTAGCTTACAAAGAAAAAATAAAACAAGATATAAGAGATATGGTAATTAACAATATCAACAAGTTAATTGAGGTAATAAACAAGACGCCTAAAACTAAAAACTGGGAAAAAAGAGCGAAAATCGGTACTGCAAAGCCATGGTACAGGGAAGTAGAGGAAGTCTTTTAAATAGTTCCAACTTTATTATCTCTTTTCTTCGTAAAAGTCGATTGATAGGCTACGCTAGTTGAATGTGACCACTCTTTTTTAGTATAAGGACTCCCCAATAATGCGGGTGAGGGGTGTTACTACTGGGATATTGGTAGTAGAGTAAACGTGAAAACTAATGATTATTTAAAAGGCCATGACTTTAAGGCATAAGAGCTTTTGGTGCTCCTCTTGTGAAAACTGGAAGAGGTTTGAAAGCTCTCACCCCAGAGCTTCGGTCTCAACAGCCTCCTCGTATATGCTGCGCGCGGGGATTGTTGGAGCGTATTCTCTCAGGATCCCCCTCACTAGTTTGATGTCGAGCCCTTCGGCTACCTTGTACTCTCTGGTAGCCGACTTTAGGGTGGAGATGTTTATCCCTGTGAGAGAGGAGTAGTATTCAAGCCCCCTCTCCGGCTCCCTCGCGTAGGTTTCCAAGGCGTTGAAGTAGGCTCTCGCGATCGCCCTCCTAGCCCTGTTGCTTACAGCCGTGGAGACCCCGAGCGTGCAGCAGAACTTGACGTCAAGCTCCTCGGGCTCGTAGACTACTCTCGCCCCCTCCTCCACGAGCTTGAGGTATATTGGGTGCCATGTGACAACGTACCCCTCCCCAGGCTTGATCTTCAGCACTTCATCCGAGCTCCAGTAGTACCTTGTTTCATCAGCCTCGAGGCCCCCTCTCGCGACCGCGACCCTCCTCGCGTAGTCCATCGTGCTTATAGCACTGGAGTGTATTGGCCCCGGCCTACCTAGCGATAAGACTCTGAAGCCACCCCATAAGCCAGCTAGGATAATCCTGTAGGTTCTGTAAGTGGGGTAGAGGTAGAGCTGACCTACTAGAGGGCTTACGGAAATATCAACGAGCCCCTCCGCCAGGGCTCTAGTGGCCTTGATCCCGTCGTTGAATACCCGTACCTCAACCCTGTACCCCGAGGCCTCTAGACCCTTAGCGAAGGCGGACATGAAGAGATACTCGCTTGAGAAAACAAGCCCCACTCTAATCAGCTTCCCCACGGTCTCAACCTCTCTCTCGCCGATATCAGGGTAGACGTAGACTATCTTACTCCTCCCGACCACCCTCCTCGCGACCAACCCCTCTTTCTCCAGCTCGGCTAGTATCTCGGATACCCTGCTCTTCGATACCCCGAGAGCCCTGTGTATATGGGACTGGGGGATCCAGGAGCCTTTATACGACTTGAGTAACCCTAGGATTCTCTCTTTCAGCGAGCTCATTCTTCCACGCAATAAGATTTATATACCAGCCCTAATATTTGTTGTGAACATATGTTCGGTGTTTGATGTGAGGAGGGCTTACACGGCCATCCAACTAGCTCTCCTAGCCTCCATGATAGCAGCACCCTACATGCTCTTCAGGGAAACACGTGGGGGTGTGCTTCTAATATTCTGGGTTGCTGTAACACTGCTCGTCGGCTCGCTGGCGATCTGGTATCTGAGAAGGGTTGCGGGGTGTGAGGAGGGGTGAACTGGGTTTTCATTGCAGTTTTCACAGCCTACGTGCTCGGCGGCACGTTAATAGCGTTGGCTTCTAGAAGGTACTTCCTCGGAACGCTCAGAGAGTATTATACGAGCGGCGGTAGGATGGGGGCGTTGCTCGCCGCCGGGGCTTACGCGGCCACAACATACAGCGCTTTCATGATGATAGGTCTTGTCGGTTTAAGCTACAACACGGGTGTAGGCGCCCTTGGCTTCGAGCTAACCTACCTTGCCTCAACAGTCTTCCTGCTCTCCACGCTAGGCTACGTGGTTTGGAGGCTCTCCAAGGAGAGGGGTTGGATCTCCCCCTCTCAGATGCTGTCAGA
>Ga0080005_112391_pt1 | contig 35944 bp, 37 predicted proteins | sample JossMetagenome_2_FD_69208 | JGI IMG/M metagenome (GOLD analysis project Ga0080005, IMG submission 69208) | Hot spring sediment microbial communities from Joseph's Coat, Yellowstone National Park, USA - JC3_ASED (SPADES assembly) (version 2) | ecosystem: Environmental > Aquatic > Thermal springs >...
AATTCATAAATACTTCATATCCATATCCTCTTATTCTTGATCTAAATGCTGGATGTAATTTTTGTAATGTTTCTAAATTTCCAGCTGCTACTAATACAAAATCAGCAGGAGCTGGAGTAGTTCTTACCATTGCACCAGCAGATCTTTCTGACCTTCCAAAAATTGGATATTTCTTTTCTTGTAAAACAGATAATAATTCTATCTGAACTTCCGGTCTTAATGTTCCAATTTCATCTATAAACAATACACCCTTATTTGCTTTATGTATTGCACCAGCAATTACCCTTTGATGAGGTGGAGTTTCAAGACCTCCAGATTGGAATGGATCATGTAATACATCTCCAAATAACATACCCTCAAATGCACCCGTAGCATCTACAAAAGGAACAGAAGTCCTATTTGAATTATCTACTAATAATTTTGGTATATTTTTCATTATTTGTTTTTGCATTACTTGGAAAGAAAATGATAAACTTGCCATTAAAATCATAAATCCAATAAATGTTGCACCAGCCATTATATAATTTCCTACATAATAAAAGTACATTGGAGTAAATGCAGATATAAGTAATAATAGAATATAAAAATATTGAAACATTTTTGTTTGTTCCAATACTTTCTTTCTCATTTCTTCTACAATTTTTTTACCAACCCCCATTGGAACTGTTTTTATTATCGGTTGATATTCATCATTTGGATTTGGAAATACTAATATATCTTCTAAATTCCTAACTTGCTCTTTATCTTCTGATAACATTTCTGCCAATGCTTGTGCTAACATTGATTTACCAGTACCAGGTTCTCCTATTAATAAAACATGTCTCCTCTGTTTAGCAGCTTTTTTAATTATATCTAATGCCTTATCCTGTCCAATAATCTGTTCTGATATTTTTTCAGGTACATTTATTTCTTCTGTAGTCCTAAATTTAAATATATTATATAAGTCTTTTATTGATATTATATTATTTTCAGACATAATATATTTTATAAAGTTAAAAAATAAAAAGATGAAATGTTTGAATATATAAAAATAGATAGAAGAATAATATATTATTTAATAATTATAGGTTTTTTTCTATCTTTTAATCATTGGGATAATTTGTTTATAGGATTGTCTAATTTATTTTTCTCAATAATTTATACAATAATTTCATACTTTATATTTTTATTTATATTTAATTTAGTTTCATCTTTTTATGGTTTATATATTTATTTAGATAATGTTATTGCAGAATTAAAAATTTTATTTTATAAAAGAGAATCTTATGCATTTTTTTATTATTTATTAATTATTTTAGAAGTAATATTATTCTTTATATTTAGACACAATTTATTCTTATATGTTATTATATCTCTTTTTGTAATATTATTCTTTTATAATTATATAAAACAACTAAAAATAAAGAGTTCAAAGGGTGAACAATTAAATTTTACATATATAAAGAGATATAATCTAAGTTATATAATTACAATTATAATATCAATAATTACACTTGGATTATTTGTTCCAATAATATTTTCAATGAAACCAATAGTAATAGAATATAAAAGAATTGGAAGAAGTAAAAATATAGAAGTAAGAAATGATGAATTATTAAGGATATTTCTAATTTCTATAATAATATTATGGATAATATATTCATCAATAAAATATATATCATATTATTCAGCATTATTATATGGTTTTGTTTATTATTTCTTTAATTTCCTATTTTTCTTTACATATTCATCAATAATACCAATAGGAATATTATTATCCCCACTTTTATCAATTAGAAAAGGATATACATATCCAAATAAATTTATTGGAGATATATTAATATTATCAAGTACACCATTTTATATTGCATCTGTTGTAACTGTTGCTCTATTACCAATATTTTCAATAATATTTAATCCAATAGAAGTAATAATATTTTCTCTAGCAGTATTTTCTGTAATATGGATAAGAAAGCAATTTGATGTTTTAACAAAATGACATAAAAATTATTTAAGGACTATATTCATTAATTAATAGTAAAAAATTGATAATGCTTAAAAGGTTAACTTTATAAACATAATATTTAAAAATTTATTATGGTCCAAAAGCTTATAAAAAATCCTGAATTAAAATGTCCAATATGTGGAAGTACAGAATTTATATACAATGAGAAGACAGCAGAGTTAGTATGTGCAAAATGTGGATATGTAATTGAAGAAGTTCAATATTTAGGAAGAGAATATAGGACAATAAATTCAGAAGATGCAGAAAAACTATCAAGAACTGGTAGCGCAATGAGATATACAAATATACCAAGTATGATATCAACAGAAATTGGAAAGGCAGAATCAAAGGATGAAGATATTGCACTATCTAGAAAATTAAAGAAATGGCAACAAAGATCTACAAGTTCTTATGAAAGGAACCTAAAATTAGCACAACAAGAGTTAAAGAGGATTTCTTCATTCTTACAATTACCAAAACAAGTAGAAGAAACAGCATTAAAATTATATTTAGATGCAGTTGAAAAGGGATTAATTAGGGGAAGATCTGTAGAAACAGTTATTGCTGCATGTACATATATAGCATGTAGAATACACGATGTTGCAAGAACAATAGATGAAATAGTTAAAGCATCAAATATACATAAAAAAGAATTGGGAAGAACATATAAACATTTATTACAAGCATTAAAGATAAAAATACAACCAATAGATGTTACAGAATATGTACATAGATTCTCATCATTATTAAACCTACCACCAGAAGTAGTATCTACTGCAATAGAAATTGTTAATAAAGCAAAGGAATCTGATATAACTGCAGGTAGAGGTCCAGCAGGAGTTGCTGCAGCTGCAATATATTTAGCATGTGTAAAGCATGGAATACAAAAGACACAAAAAGATATAGCAGAAGTTGCTGGAATAACTGAAGTTACAATAAGAAATAGATATAAAGAAATGTTAGAAAAATTAAATCTTAAAGATATTGAAGCAAAAATGAATAGTGCTGAAGAATGGTAATATTACCAAAGGCATTAAAAATTAAAAATAGATATATTTTAATAGATTTTTTTGATGAAGAAAAATTAAAAAATGATTTTATTAAATATTTTGGATATATAGATTATTATGATTTACATTTAAATAAAATAGAAATAAATAAAAGGATAGTTTTATCAGTAAACAAAAAACATTTGTATAAAATAATTTTTTTATTATATTTACAAAATATAAAAAATTTTAAAATATTTAAAACATTAAAAGGCGCAAAATCTTTTTTAAATATATCTTAAACTTTATCTTTATGGAAACTGATATTGGACAATTTGGACCAATAGATAGAACGTGGGCAATATTCTCACCAGAAGGAAAATTGATATTAGTAGAATATGCAAAACAAGCTGCAAAAGCTGGATCAACTGCAATTGGAATATGTACAATAGATGGTATATTAATAATTGCAGATAAAAAAATTCCAAGTAAATTAATTATAACAGATTCTATTGAAAAAATTATGGAAATTGATGATAATATAATTGGAACGTTCTCTGGATTTATACCAGATGGAAGAGTATTAATTGATTATGCAAGAGAAATTGCTCAACAACATAAATTACAATATGGAAAACAAATAGATATAGAATTATTAGTAAGAGAAATAAGTGATGTAATGCAATCTTATACAAGATTTGGAGGGGTAAGACCTTTTGCTGTATCATTAATAATTGGAGGAATAGATAAAGATGGTGAACCAAAGTTATTTTCATTAGATCCTTCTGGAATATTTTATAGATATAAAGCTGTTGTAATTGGAGAAGGTGAAGATAAAATTACACCAATATTAGAAGAAAGATATAAAGAAATGGATTTAAATGAAGCAATTAAATTTGGAATAGATGTATTAAAAGATTATTTGGGAAATAATTTTGCATATGAAAGATTAATATTATCATATGTAAAAAAAGGTGAAAAAGTTAAAACACTTGAAAATCATGAAATAAAAGAACTATATGAAGGATAAAGATACAGAAATAAGTATAAAATATAAGAAAGAAGGTTATAATTTTGAAATAATTGTATATTTAAGAAAGGCTTTAGAATATAAAGAAGGAAAAATAAAGGATATAAGAGAAGTATTGACTGTAGAAGAAATTTTTAAAGATTCTAAAAAGGGAGAAAGGGCATCAACAGAATCTTTAAAGAAAGCTTTTGGAACTACAGATATTCTTGAAATCGCAAAAGAAATATTGGAAAATTCTGAAATTCCATTACCAACAGAATATAAAAGAGAATTAATTGAAGAAAAGAAAAAACAAATTATTGAATATATAAGAAGAATAGCATATGATAGTAAAAACAATATGCCATTAACATATGAAAGAGCAAAAGAATTATTTGAAATGGTAAAATATAATGTAGATATAAACAAACCTGTAGAAAAACAAGCTGAAGAAGTTTTAAAAGAAATAAGAAAAAAATATCCATTAAAAGTTGAATATAAAAATATAAAACTTATAATATATCCAAATAAGTTCAAAATAATTGGAATAATAAAAAATAAATATAAAATTATAAAAGAAAATTGGGGTGAAAATTATGAAGCAATATTAGAAATTCCAATTGGATTATTATCAGAATTTTATTCAGATATAGGAAAATTATGTGGGGATAGTTGTATAGTAGAAGAAATAAAAAAATAATTATCCAGATTTCCCTTTATCTCCACCTTTTGCTTCCTGCTTTTCAGGTCCCTTTCCACCTTCAGGACTAACACCAGTACCAGAGAATATTAAAAATATACCTATTAAAACAAAAAATATTACCGCAAACAATATATAAGGATTAAAAGTTATTATATAAGTTTGTGCCTGTGGAGATGTACCAAATGTTATTGATAAGAAATAACTTTGATATACATAATACATAGCTAATAAAGCAAATAAAATAATAAATAGTACTATTATTACTGGTATATATCTAGCACTACTTGGTCTTCCTTCAGTTGAAATCATCTTTTTTTCTATTAATTCAAATATTTTACCATTTGTTAACAAGGCTCCCAAAAGTATAAAGAAAAAGAATACTAAAATCATTGAAACTACAAAAGCTACAAAATATTGAGTATATAATGCGAAACCAGTAAATGTTGTTAATAATATCGATGCAGAAAGAGATATTATAAATGCTAATGTACTATATATATCTTTCTTTGCTCCCCCTTCATCTTTTTTTTCTTCTTTTTCACCTGCTTTTACCATACTATCCATTAAAAATTTTATTAGAAAATATAATATTCCAAAATAGAATAGAAAAACAAATATTAAATTTATTCCTAATACATTTACTACATTTATTATAAAATCTGCAAATGATGTCATATATAAAGATTTGCTTTTATTACTTTTAAATTATTATATAGAATCATAAATATTTATATATTCGTTTATATTATTTTTCCAATCAAATTTCTTAGATATTTCATACATTTGCTTTTTTATTTCCATTTTATCATATAAATCTAAATTATAATATTGTAAAAATTTATTATATATAATTTCTTTATCTAAATTGTTTGGATCTACATTAATTATATATTCATGACTTATATTTTTACTTATTAGGTTTCTATAAAATCCGGTTTTATTAGATAAAACAATTGGAACAAAATTATTCAATGCTTCTAATGGTGTATATCCATATGGTTCATATCTTGATAAAAATATACCAAAATCAAATGCTGGTAATATATATTCCAAATCTAAACTAAATAATATATCATCTCCAAGATAAACTGGAACATATATGACTTTTACATAATTATTTTTATCATTATTTAAATTGTTTTCTCTTAATTTTTCAATTATAATATTATTTTCTACATCATGAGTACATATTGGTGGATTTTTATTCTTTATCCTATCTAATTTATCCAATATATTTTTTCCATTATATAAAGATCTAATAATTAAATGAATATTTTCTTCTATATTTTCCTTCAATTTAATATACTCTTTATAAGATCTAATTATATCATTATTTTGTCCTTTAATAATATAAGGAACAAAAATAAATGCAATAGTATTTAATTTTTTTTCATCTAAATATTTCAATAAATCAATAAATAGATCTATACCTTTATTATATGGCTCGTATCTACCAATTGTATATATTAGTAAATATTTTTCTGGTAAATCATAATATGGATAAAAATACCAGGTTAAAAATTCATCTATCCATTTCTTTGAAATTTTATAATAATTAAATAATTCTTTTTCTTTTACATTTATATAATTGTATGTTATATAATCTGGTTTTCTCTTATATATTTTATATGCCTCCTCTCCCAAATTATCAGATACTACTGTAAATATATCAGAATTTAATATTGCCTGCTTTTCCAATTGATATTTTGAATTTATTCCCAATCTATATGAATCTTTATCAGGATCTATTATATTCAATGCATTTTCTACATTTACATTTTTTTCAGATAATGTTCTTCCAATAACCGTTCCATGGATTGTTAATATTGTTTTATAATTTAGATTATTTTTCTTTATATATAATATTGTACCTCCTGATAACCATTCATGTGCATGCAATATTTTTTTCTCATTAAAATATTTATCCACTTTTTCTAGAAATATGCCAACAGCAACAGACCATAATAATGGCTCATCAAAAGTAAAATCAGAATTTAAAGAATCTATTTTATACCATTCCCAATATTTATATTTCCATAGATTTTTTTCTTTATTAAAAAATTCATCAAATTCTATTAAAAATACATTTGGTTTTGATTCAATATTCCAATATCCATAATGTACTTTAATTCCATCCAATTGATAATTTATTTCTTTTATATAATCTGGAGGATCTAATTCAATAAATTCTGAATTATTTTTATATGGACCAATTAAAAAATATTTATCCTTGTATCTTTCCTTTATATATTTTGCCTTAGTAGATATTACAGTATATATTCCCCCTACTTTATTGCATACTTCCCAAGATTGTTCAAATAATATCATCTAAATATAATGTCAAATATGCTTCTTCTCCTTTTATTGCCAGTTATACAATATGCTAGCTCATCTATATATTTCAATGCCTTTGATTTTTCATTATAAAATGCAATTGGTTGATATTGAAATTGATAATTAATAAAATCTTTAATTATTGGAATAATTGTATATATTTCTTTATTAAATAAATCTTCTATAAAATCTATTTCAATACTCTTATCATATTTATTTAATATTATTTTAACCTTACTTTTATCTAAAAGATCATATAATTTTTTATTTACATATAAAGAATAGAAATCTGGATTTATTATAAGAAAATTTATATCCGATATTTTTTCAATATTTAATATATAATTTATATTTGGAAGAACATCAAAAACAATTACATCATAATATCTTTTCAAATAATTTAAATCATTAATATTAAAATCCAAATTATCTATAATTTTTAAATGAAAGTATGGTAATACCTTTATTCCCTCATATATTTTATTTCCAAAGAATTTTTCATTATTTAGAAATATTAAATTTGAAGAATAAATTCCATTTGTATCTATTATTAATACTTTATAATTATATTCTTTCTTTAAATATGCTGCAAGATTATTTGCTAATGTAGTTTTTCCAACACCACCTTTTAATGATAAAAAAGATACTATCATAATCCAAATAATTTTGAAAATTTTATTTCAGCTTCTTCTTTTGAAAACTTTTTCTTTACATATATTTCATGAGTTTTTAAGAAATTTCCTATAATTTTTATATATTCATCCTTATCTTTTGCTTCCTTTATCTTTTCATATAAACTTTCCTCTTTTAATGAATTTTTTATCCATTCAGGAAAATGATTTTTATGATAATTAAATTTGTCTTGATCTGCATTGTATAACCAAATTAATAAATCTTGAAGACTATATAATTTTTGTCCATCAATAGTGATAAATGCTTGTTTTTCATCATCAACCTCAATCATATTAAATTTTATATTGTTATACCTTTAAAAAATATTTATGACAGGTATTGTATTTTACTTCCATGCACATCAACCAAGAAGAATAAGGTATTATTCATTTTTTGATATTGGATCTAAAAATTATTTCAACGATGATCTAAATAAAAGAATACTAGATAGGGTTGTATATAAATGTTATAGACCAGCATTAGAAATGATATATAATAATATTACAAAATATGATATAAAAGTATCATTTTCAATTTCTGGAACATTAATTGAGCAATTAGAATTATATCATCCAGAAATTTTGGAATTATGGAAAAAATTGGTAGATACTGGAAATGTAGAAATTGTATCAGAAACATATTATCACTCTTTAGCATACTTAATTGATAAAGAAGAATTTATTAATCAAATAAAATTGCATAGAAAGAAAATAAAAGAAATATTTAATTATAAATCTAAGAGCTTTAGAAACTTTGAACTTGTATTTAACAATGAAATCGGAGAAATTGTATATTCTTTAGGATATAAAGTAGCATTAACTGAAGGGACAGAAAAAATTTTAGGAAATAGAAGTCCAAATTATGTATATAAATTAAAAATAAATAATTTAAGATTATTATTAAGAAATTATAGATTATCTGATGATATAGGATTTAGATTTACAAATAAGAATTGGTCAGAATATCCATTAACTGCAGATAAATATTATTTATGGCTAAAGAGTACTCCTGGAGATATAATAAATATATTTATGGATTTTGAAACAATTGGGGAACATATATGGAAAGAATCTGGAATATTTGAATTTTGGAATAAGTTATTTGAATATATTGGAAAAGAAAAATATTTTGAGACATATAATATAACTGAGGCTGTAGAAGAATTTAATTATAAGGATGAATTGAATATTCCAGAGCTAATATCATGGGCTGATATTGAAAGAGATTTATCTGCATGGATTGGAGATAGTATACAAAGAGAAGCCTTAGATTATTTAAGAGAATTATATAAAAAATATAAAAATGATGAAAAAATATTAAATATATTGAGATATTTATCAACTTCAGATAATTTCTATTATATGAGTTTAAAATATAATAGTGATGGGGATGTACATAAATATTTTAGAGAAGAGGCTTTTGTAACTCCATATGACTCCTTTATATCATATATGAATATTCTAAAAGATATAGAATTAAACCAGGCTATTGAAAATAGAAATTAGTTTTTCTACAGAATTTCTCCAAGATAAATTCTTTATATCATCCAAACATAATTTTATCTCATATTCTCCCAATTTTGGATAAGATAATAATGCCAATATATAATCCGCCATCTTATTTACATCCCAAAAATCAACTGCCAATGCATTTTTTAATACTTCATATACCCCTGTTTGCTTTGATATTATAATAAAATCTTTATATTTTAATGCTTCAAATGGTGTTAAACCGAAAGGTTCTGATACAGATGGTAAAACAAATATATCTGCTATTGAATATAAATATTCTGCCAAATCATCATCAATCCATCCTGTAAATATCACATTTTTTGATATATTCAAATCTGCAGCCATTTTTATCAAATATTCTAACATCTCTCCAGTTCCTGCAAATATAAATAATACATCCTTTCTTCTTTCTAAAACTTTTTTTGCTGCTCTTAATAAATAGTCGGGACCCTTATGCATTGTCATTCTTCCAAGATATAATACTATTTTATATTTTTCTTTTATTTTACTATTTATTTTTTCTTTTATATTAAAATCGTCATCAGGAGCATTATATATTACTTCAATCTTCTTTTCATCACAATTATAATATTTTGTTAATATATCCTTCTCTCTTTTACTTACTACTATAATTTTATCTGCATATTTACAGGCTTTCAATTCTATTCCATAATCATAATCATATAAATATTTTAATGCATCTGGATTCCCTCCAACTCTATCATATACTAAAGAATGAAAATGAACAACCAATGGTTTCTTATATATTTTCTTTATTTCTATACCTGCTAAAGCAGTTAGCCAGTCATACGCGTATATAATGTCAAAATCTAATTTCATTTTTTTCAATATGTCTAATATTTTATCTTTATATTCGATTACTGCCTTTTTATAATCTATAATTTTCCTTTTATATAAAGTAAAAGATTCATATTTAAAATAATCTATATATGATTGATATACTTTCATATTCAATCCAAATATTTTTGAATTCTTTAATTTATTATTCCAAAAAGATTTTACGTCATCTGTCAAGTTTAAAATAAACAAATAAACGTTGTTATTGAAATAATCAAGATATTTCAAATAATAATATGTTACTTTTTCTAATCCACCACCCTTTTGAGGAAACACTCCCCATGATAAAAATAGTATTTTCATAATTAAAAAATAAATAATAATTATTATAAATCTTTTAACAAAAATATTTGTATGGAGAGGGAAATTGAATTGGAAAATTTTGATTATGCTATTATAAATAATAAAGGTTCCTTTTTGTTTTTACCTTTACTATATAACAGTAGATATTTTGGTTTATTACAATATTATAACAACAATTTTATCAAAATAATAGAAAAAATAGAAAATAAGGATATAAATTATAATGAAATTGAAAAAGTAATATTAAAAGATTATAATGATTTAAAAGTAATATATAAAAATGGATGGGAAGAATATAAGTTAATAGATAATAAATTAATATATAAAACGAACAAATATTCTACATTAAATGTTTATTTTGATATAAGATATTTATATGATATAGATGAATGGGGAAGGACATATAATAATGAAAAAAGTAATGATTATGTAAAAATAAAATTTAATAAGGGGGATTTAAACTATGAAGTAATAATAAAAGGATTTGAGGTTTATGAAGAATTAAATAAATGGGTAAAGGTAAATTATAATTATGATTTATGTAGAAAATCACCTCCATTTGAAAGATATTTATATTTACCATTTTCTTTTTATGCGAAAGAATTAGAAATAATATATAAAAATGATAAAGAAAATTTAAATGGAAAGGATTTAATTGAAAATAGATTATTATCTTTTATTTATGATAATAATATTTCTGCAGGTTTTCCATGGTATTTTCAAGAATGGAGCAGAGATTTATTAATTTCATTAAAAGGATTATATTATATTAATAAAGATATTGTAAAAAATAAGTTAATTGAATATTCAAATTATTTTTTACTAGATGGAAGATTAAAGAATATAAAAAATGAAAACATTGGAAATTCTGATGGAATTGGGTTATATATTTTTAGACTATTCCAATTTAAAGATTTGTTTGAAAGAGAATTATTTGATAAATTAGTAAATAATATTATAGAAAAACTAAAACTATTTGAAGAAAATTATTTAGATGAAAAATTATTTTTATTTAAAGCATATCCAAATGAAACATGGATGGATACATTAAATAGAATTTATCCGATAGAAATACAATTTTTAATGGCAAATGCGTATGATAATTTATATAATTATACAAAGAATGATGAATATAAAGAAAAATTAGAAAAAATAAAAGATTCAATTAGAAAGAACTATTTATCAGATTATTCATTATATGATGATATAAAAAATAAAAAAATAAGATGCAATGTATTTTTATCTTATTATTTTTATCCAAAGATTTTTTCAAATTATGAATGGGAAAATATATTTGATTATTCATTAACGCATTTATATTTAAGATGGGGAGGAATTAGCAGTTTATCTATATTTGATAAAGAATTTATTCCATATAGTAATGAAGATAATTATTTCAAAAATGAAGGAAAATCAATGCATAATGGAGATTCATGGATTTTTGTAAATAATATTGCTGCTGTTGATTTATACAATTTAAATAAGGAAAAATATGGAAATATAATAAATAGTATTATGAAATCTGATGAAAGATTAATAAAAATGATAGGAACATTACCGGAAAGGTCTAGTGCATATGAATTAAAACCAGCAGGGGCCTTACATCAACTATGGTCAATATCAACTTATATAGAATTATTAAATAATATAAAATAAGATGTGGTGGAAAAAATATGGGTTCTCTAAAAATCCTTTAGATATAAGACCAAGTGAAGATCTAGTAGGAGTAGATGATATAATAAAAAAGGTAAAAGATTCTATAACAAATGGTGAAATATTTCTATTATATGGACCAATTGGGTCTGGAAAAACTTCTTTAGCATTTAGAATCAAAAAAGACCTATCAGATGATTATAATATAATATATATAAATGGAGAATATGAAAAAGATAAAGATATAGATGAAATAATTGAAAAAAATAAATATATTAAGTTTTTATTCTTTAAATTTGAAAATAAATTACCTATAGTATTAATATTGGATGAATTTTATAATTTTCCAGAAGATGTATCTAAAAAACTAAAATATTTATATGATAATAAAATTGCTCATTCAATAATGCTAATTCAACCATCCCCGCAAATAATGAACGCTACCTTATCTTTCTTAAATAGATTATATAGAAAAATTGAAATGAAATTCCCTCCAGAAGATGAAATATTAAAATTAATAAATAAAAAATTAAAAGGAAGAATAAATATAGATGAAAAAATATTGAGAAATATAATAAGAAAGAATAATAATAATGTTAGACAGATATTTATTGAATTAAATAACTTATTAGAAGAGGGGATAGATAATATAAATAAAGAATTAGGAGAAATAAAGAATTTAGAAGGTGATATAAAATTGTCTAATACACAAATAAAGATTTTGGAAGTATTATATAAAAATAAAATGTCTTCAAGGGAAATATCTAGAATATTAAATCTTCCAAGAAATACTGTATCAAAATATTTGAATAAAATGTATAAACAAGGTATATTATTAAGAGAAATAAATAACAATGAATATATTTATAGTATAAATCCACAATATATAAATATTATATCAAAAAAGATTGGAAAATAGCCACCGTAGCTCAGATGGTAGAGCGCTACCCTGGTAAGGTAGAGGTCCCGGGTTCAAATCCCGGCGGTGGCACCAGTTTTCATTTAATTTTTCTATATAATTATAAATTGCTATGATTTATTACAAAAATTATATACTATTTTTGTCATAATAACGATATACTTAAAATTTAATAAATTATAATTATTTAATGCAGAATGAAATTACTAATACTAATTATTCAAATTATATAGAAAAATTAATAAGCAATATATTCTTAAATATTAAAATAATCGAATTATTGTTTTATATTTTTTATAAACGACCAAGGATTATTAAGGTACGAAAACATATATATTCATCAAACTATGGAGACTGGGATAATTATAAATACAAAAAATATGGATATTGGCATAATAAAGAAAGTAAAGATAGACCTAGAAGGTTTAGGATTGGTAAAATTATTGCTCATATCATAATAATTTTATTAATAATACTCATAGTCATTTATTATCCTTCATATATAAAACAAATACTAAAAATCTTACAAACAAGCATTAAAACCATTTCAACAACCGTACAGTCAATAATAACATCCACACAACCAACAATAAATTCAACATGGGTTTTCCAATTCTTTAGTATTGTAAATCAGTATAGACAATCAAATGGTGCTCCACCCTTACAATATTGTCCTTGGTTAGACAACTTTGCCCATATTAGATTCGAAACAATGATTCAGAATCCAGCAATAAGTCACTATGGTTTCGATCAAGACTTCAACAGATACTTAAGCCAATATCAAAGCTTCTTGTCTGCTGGTGAAGAAGTTCTGCATCCTAATGGATATACTCCAAAAGATTATGTAAAAATCCTTCAATCAGAGGCTCTACTTCATTGGGAAGAATTAATAAATTCTAATTATATGTATTATGGATATTACATTGGTTATGGACCAGATTACGTAATTATCGGTTCATGCCCAGTAACCGAGATACCTGGTCCAAACATAAATGTACCACAGTACTTCAAATCCTATGGATGTTCAGTAGAGATTAAAAATAGTACATGGTTGGTAATTGAACTAAGCAATTGGTGTAATGGCCCAGCAACAATTACAGTTTCAACAATTAATGAAGCTCTTTCTCCTCAATATTATATATACTTACCAATACAATATAACTTACCAACAAACAGTAAATATGTAGAATTAGTTGTAAATATTACCTCAACAAGCCCTGTTAAATTATTTTTATTCACACCAAATCAATTTAATTACTTTAAAAGTCTATACCAACAAGAAGCATGGTCATTTACAGGCCCTTCATATTACTATGGTGGAGAATCTACAACATTTAACGCAGAGATTATGTTAAATACAGCCCAACTAGCTAATAGTGGTTACTATTTAGTCATTAGTAATGTATTGCCAAATGCTCGGTACACATATATAGTTGGTAACATAACAATTGTATATACACCAACAACACCAAATATAACAGCATATAACACTCTATCTGTTACTGGAGCATAACTATGTTTTGATATATTTAGCTACTAAACCAAAAATACTAAATATGAACATGAAAATTAATATTCAACATTAGATGCAAAGCAATAAAAATTGAATGATAATCTTAAGAATTTTTTTTAGTACTATTTTCTATGGCATCTGTCAGAACTTACCTGGTTAGTTTGATTATTTTAGCTATAGCAGCTTCAGTGTTTGCAGTACTATGGTTGACAACTTACTTTAATTATGCAAGTTATAAAACTAATTACAAAAACTTACAAATGCAATATAACATGCTTGAGTCTAATTACACAAATTTAGAACATAACTATAACAGCTTACAGAACCAATATCAGACACTACAAACACGATATAGCTCATTGCAGAGCCAGTATAGTAATCTAAACAATACTTATTGGAACATACTCACTTTTCTAGGTCAGAGTAATTTTAGTACTGCATTACAGCCAGGTTACTTTGTATATAGAGCAGTTGTTGTACCTAATGGCTTTTATGGAACTATATACATAACAACATCTACATCAATTCCTGTTGATGTCGTTGTACTTGACTTATATAATCTAATACAAGCTGCTGAAGGTTACCCATATCAATATTACTTATATGATCAAGGCACTTATATAAATGATAATCTCTCTGTTGGTCCAGGTCTCTATGTAGTAATTGTTTATAATCCAAGTAATACAACTGCAACTCCATTATCATTTATAGTAAAAACAGTATATACATCAGTATCATAATTATTCCAAAGTTCGAGTCTAAATTTACAGAACTTAGAAATAATTCAAAGTTTACTAACTACAGTAAAGATAAAACATAATTTAAACCCATTATAGTTGTTACAGACTAATGATTATTGACTACAAGTTATAGTTCGGATTCATTGATAGTATAAATTTATATTTTAAAACAATAAAATATTAGAATGATAATAAACTTTGGCATACAAGAATATCTATTTCTTTTTATAGTATCGGAAATAATAGTTGGATTAGTATTGCCCTTTATAATAATAGAAGGAGAAAAAGAAAAAATAATAGAATTAAAATTATATTCATTAGTAGGTTTTATATTATATATACTCGTTGGAATGACTTTTATAGTAATATTAGCATCAATAAGTTATTACTATAATTTTGGATTATTCAATTATAATTTGGGTTATATTATTGGATTTACATTATTTATAATTGGACTAGTATTACAGGGTATTGCTGAAGCAACTCTTGGAAAATATTATTTACCATCTATTGGAACTGTTGAAGGTCAAAAGATAATTAAAAATGGTATATACAAATATATAAGACATCCAGGATATTTAGGAGAAATAATATTATTTTTTGGACTTGGTTTTGTAACATATAGTTGGTTAGGAATATTGGGAGCTTTTATTGTAGCATTAATGGTATATGCAGGAGAAGTAATTCCAGAAGAAAAATATATGTTAGAGAAGTTTGGAAAGGAATATGAAGAGTATATGAAAGAAACTTTTAGATTTATTCCATATATATTTTAATTTTTCATATATTTTTATCTGGGACCGTAGTCCAGCCTGGAAGGATGTCGGTTTGGGGTACCGGTGGTCCCGGGTTCAAATCCCGGCGGTCCCATTAGTATAAAATAAATATTACTACTCCAATTATTCCTCCAATCAATAATCCAATATTTAAATAATTATATTGAATTTCTTTATTGAATTGTATAACAATATTTAAAGGCTGATTTACAATATAATTATATCCATTCTCATAATAAATTGTATTATAAAAGAATCCTGGATAAATATATTTTGAAGGTAAAATATTTATTAAAGTTCCATTATTTAAAAAGATAGATGTATTTCCATAGAGACTTATATAATTATTTATAGAAATGTTTACTAAAAATGGAGTATAAAATGTAACTAAATATTGATATATACAATATTTAAATAGATCAATGTTCATTGGAGAAGTTATATTTATTGTTATATTGCTTTTATTGCAATACAATCTTTCCTGATTATTTATATAATTAATTGGATTTATTAATATGGTTACATTATTATTTGCATTTATATAAAAACTATTATTTCCTGAATATGTATTATTATTTATTGTATAATTAAATGGGAAAGATATATTTAATTGATATTGTAAATAGCAATAATCAGATAGATTAATAATTTCTGGAGTATTTATATTTAATGTTATATTATTTGGGCAATAATATTGATAATTTCCGTAATTATATGTTTGATTTAAGTAAATATTTAATAAATTATTTGCATAAAGAGAATATACATTATTATAATATGTCTCATTTAGATAATTTCCAGAAATTGTAAAATTTATCCCAATATTATCATTTATAATAACTAAATAATATTCTTTATAGCTTGCAGATATATTATAATTGTTATTTACTAATAAACTTATATTCAAATACTGTTGAGAATAACTAATATTATAATTTTCCCCATTTATTGTTAAATTATTTAATAAATATAATGTATCATTTTGATAAATATATACTGGAATACTTATATTAAAAATTGTCCCAAAGGGATATTGATAATTTATATATGAATTATTGAAAGAATAATAAACTGATATATTATAATTTAAAGTATTTTTACTTCCCAAATATTTTGGATAAAAAGTACCTGTAGATAAACTTACAAATCCTTGAGATATTATATTTTCATTAATATTTGAAGAATATTCTACTGTATTAAAACCATAATTAAATATTGATGGATCTGGAGTAAGATATTGATTATTATATAAATAATATAAACCCAGATAACCACTAATATTGTTTATATCTATACAGGTTCCGTATCCAGGTCCTCCAAAAACTAATTCTAAATCTTCTATATTATTGGAACCTGTAAAATGTGGAGAAATAACTATATTACCATTTGACGGAATTAATAATGTAACTTTGTCATACCAAATTATATTTTGTCCATCAAAACTATACCCAAATTGTATTTCTGGATAAGAATTATTTTGAGTAATATTAATTATTAAATATACATTTAATGGATATTGCAGAACAAAGTTATTTGTTTCATATACATAAAAATATTCATTATCATAATTACTTATTATTCCGTTACCTCTAATTAAATTACCTAATAAATGAGAATTTGAAGAAGTAAAATTCCATATATTATCTGCAAATTCATAATATCTGCCAGTATTATTTATTAATAAAACATTTTGTAGCCAATAATATTGATCATTACTTAGTTCTAAAATAACATTTAATTGTATAGAACCAGAATTTTCACCTAAAAAATTATTAGAGCATAAAGGATCAACATATGAACTAAAACTATTTAAATAAACTTCTCCAATAACTTCTTTTGTTGTAATATTATATCCATAAATATTTCCATTGTTAATATATATACCATAATCAGAAATTCCTATTGGAGAATAAATATTATTTATTGATTGATTTGTTAAACTATATATAAAATAATAATATGCATTTTGCGTATTATTGTTATAAATTACTATATAATAATTTCCTGAAGATAAATATATACTTTGATTTATATAATTTGTATATGCTTGATAAATTGATGTAAAATTATTACCATTTTGAAAATTTTGATAATTTTGTTGATTCATTATATAAAAGGATAAAGGAATTGACGAATTGAAATATATATTTAAATATTGATTTGATGAATTTATTGGATAAGAAAAATAATATGAAGGGTATAGAATATAAAAATCACCATAAGATCTCTGTCCAAGACTATATAGATTTAATTGATTTATATTTATAGAATTTACTGGAATATTAAATAATGTTGGTGTATAATTTTGTGAATATATATTAAAAAGACTAAATATTAATAATAAGAAAAATAATTTTAATTTATTCATAAGAGTTTATTATTTTTCATTTTTTATAAGGTTTTATTTAAATATTTGATTATGAGAACATTTGTTTTTTATTCAAATACAATAAGAACTGATGGAAATTTTAAAAATATATATTATTCTGGAAGATTGGATATAGCAATTAATTCAATTATACATGCTTTTTTTGTATCAAATGGATTAAGAAAAAATATTAGATTTGATCTATATTTAAATGGAAAACCTGTTCCTCCAAGATTGATAAGGATAGAATCTGATATAAATACTCCATGGTCAAAAAAAGATATATCTACATTATTATCAATATCATTAAAAAAGTATAATAAAAAGAATATTAAAAATCCCTTCCCGGGTATATATGTTGATAAAATTGATTTTTTCGATTTATTAAGAGAATATAAGAATAATGGAAAGAATATATATTTATTGGATAAAGATGGAGAATTTATTGAAAATATAAAAATTGAAAATCCAGTATTTATTATTGGAGATTTTTTAGGAATACCGAAAGATATAAAGAAAAAAATAGAAAATGACGTAATAAAGATTTCTTTGGGAGATATTAATTATTTTTCATCACAGGTTATTGTAATATTAAATTATTATTTGGATAAAATGAATTTTGAAAAAGATATATATGATACTTCATATAAATTTGTTTATAGGGAATGATAATTGGCTTAGATCTATCCGCAAAGGAAAATAATAGAACTGGATATTTTTACTTTAATAAAAAACCAATATTTGGAATATTAAATAAAAATGAAGAAATATTAAATTTAATAGAAAATGAAAAATTCAGATATATATTTATTGATGCACCTTTAAGTTATGAATATCCATATAGGATAGAAGAAAGATTATTATATAAATATGGATTTAAACCATTACCATTATCTTTAAAATCTATGAAATTATTATATGAAAGGGCTAATTTATTAAAAAATAAAATAATAGAGATTAATAAGAATATAGAAGTATATGAAACATTTCCAAGGGCAGTAGAAAAAATATTAAAATTAAAATATCAATATTTTTCAAAAGTATTTAAATATAAAGATATTTATGATGCATATTTATCCTACTTAGCCGGTTTATTTTTTAAATTAAATAGATATGAAAAACTTGGAAATTTAATACTACCAAAGATATAATATATATAGGACCCGTAGTTCAGCATGGATAGAATTCTCGGTTGCGGTCCGAGAGGTCCGGGGTTCGAATCCCCGCGGGTCCATATGAATTTTATGTTACTAGAAAATAGTAACTAATAAAAATCTTTTTATCATATTAAAAATAGAATGGAATGCCTGACAAATATACTTCTTGGATATAGTGAAAGGGAAAAAAATCTTGATGAGATACTTAATATTTATAGTTCTGGAAATTATAAAAATATAAATCCTAGTTATTCTCAAACACCACATTATTATGCTATAATTGTTTTGGGAGGAGGTTTAAATCATACTCCATATAGAGTTAAAGAAGGAATAAAAGCGTTTAAACAAGGAATTGCACAGTATTTAATTGTAACTGCTGGTATAGATGATGCACCTATTGCTGAAGAAATAATAAAGAATGCTAGTATAGATAAATATATAGTCGATAATAGATCGTATGATACATTGGGTAATGCTCTCTATGCTAAAGAAATACTCCGCAATTTACATGTACCAGAAGGTACACTAGTAGCAATATTGACTGAAAGATATCATTGTAAGAGAGCTATAGATACATTTAACTTAGTCTTTAGAGGAAAATATGGAATAGATACAATTTGTATTGAACCTCTTCCAGATTCTTATATGTGGGGTAAAGAAAAATACTTGAGTTATCTCCGTCCCATGTATGGTATATTGGCTAAATCATTGAACTATTTAGGTTACTTACCAGGAATGAATGATGAAAGATTAGATAAAATATTAAGATTCTCATTTGATACAGGTAGAACTATAGTTAATACAACTTTAAAATATATAAATAAAATAAAGGAATATATTAATGAAATAATTAAAACTTATAGATCATATGTATATGCATCTTCCAGTAGCTAATAAATATAATTAAAGGAGATAAAAATTATATACAAAATCTAGCCTGTAAAAATTATTAATTATATTTATTAAACATTAAAATATTTAATATATTTGATTAATTTTAAATGCGGCGGAGGGGATTTGAACCCCTGACGGATCTTATCCAATCGGACCTAAACCGACCCCCTTTGACCACTCGGGCACCGCCGCTTATAAAAATTAATTTACTTTCTTTATATAAAATTTATCAACTTTCTTTTCTCCTTCTTTTAAATTAATTATTCCATCTTTACACTTTAAATTTATATCATTTATTAAATTTTTATACTTCAAAACATATTTTATTACATCAGAAATATATAAATTTGTTTCTAAATATAATTTCCCATCCTTTATGTTGTTTTTAATATATTCTTCTAATATTATATTTAACTTTTTATTATATTCATCCCTTTCCTTATTTATTTTCTCAATATAATTATTTAAATTATTTATATCAACATTATATTTATTTCTTATATCCAAAATTTTTTCTTCATAATCTTCAAATTCTTCTATAACCCTATCACCAGCAACAAATCTAAACCTTATTAACCCATCAGCAATTTTTTCTACACTTTTTATTTTTACCAATCCAATTTCCAATGTATTATCTAAATGGGTTCCAGAACATGCTTCAACATCTGTATTTTCTATTTCAACAATTCTTAATCTTGTTTCTGGTATAAATCCTCCCTGATATATTATAAATCCATACTTTTCCTCAGCTTCATTCCTTAATAAATAAAATTTATTTATTTTTCTTCCTTCCAATATTATTTTATTTAATTCTTTTTCAATTAATTTTATTTCATTATATGATGGTACTTTATAATGCGTAATATCCAATTTTCCTTCATATTCATTTTTCTCAGCACCTGCTTGCCATATATGATTTCCATACATTTTTCTTAATACAGATGTTAATAAATGAGTTGCAGTATGATGTCTTGATATTCTATATCTTCTATCTTTATCAATAATTTGCAAAATATTTGAATTTTTATCCCAGTTAATTTTCCTATCTATTTTATGTAATATTATTTTTTCATATTCAATTACATCAATAACTTTTGCAAAATAATTTTCAAATCCATCAATTTTATTACCATTTAAATAATCTTTTAATACTTCCTTTACATAATATGGAAAATCATATTTATTCAAAATATCTTTTGAATAATTTTTTATTTCATCTAAATTAAATATATATCCTGTATCATTTACCTGTCCACCCTTTGTTGGATAAAATACTGTTCTATCAAATATTAAATATTCATCTTCTATTCCAATCAATTTTCCAATATCATAATACTTTTTCCATGATTCATAAAAAGATTTATATGTTTCTGGATAATTTAATTTTAAATTTAATTTTTCTTCTTTTCTTATTTTTTTAGATTTTTCCTTATGTTCTTCAATTAATTTATTTAATTCTTCTCTATTTATTTTTATATTCGGATTTATATCTTCTATAATTTCTAAAGAAATTCCATATGATGTATATAAATCAAATATTTTCTTTGTATCAATATTTTTTAAATTATTTAAAATTTTTTGAGCATTTTTCTTTACTTCCAAATATTTTTCATATTCATATTTTAATATATCAACAATTTCATTTATATTTTTCTTTAATTTTTCTTCATACCAATCCTCAGAAATTTTTATTAATAATTTTCTTAAAAAATCTTCTATATCATTTATTTCAAAATATTTATCAATAAAATAAAACATCCTTCTTGCAATTAATCTTAAATTATAATTTCCACCAATATTTGAAGGCAATGCTCCATCTGATATTGCAATATATAATGATCTAATATGATCTGAAATTGAATATATTGCCCTCATTATTTCAATATTATTCTTTGGATCTATTCTCTTTTCCTTTAAAAATTCTTCAAAATACTTTATATCATTCTTTTCAAAATCAAATAATGAAGAATACATTGAAATCTTTGATAATAAATCTAAATCAATTTCATATTTTATATTATCTAATAAAAATTTTATTGTATTTGGAAATACAATATCATATGATGTACTTGTACCATTTGTAATCCATGCAACCCTTTCCTGCCCCATTCCCATATCTAAAACTTTTAATTTATCTAATTCTATCCATTCATTATTAACAATTTTATATTGCATATATACCTGGTTTGCAACTTCTAAACCCCTTATAAAGAATTCAATTGATGTACCACCATTTCCCCCACCTTCCCATTTATCTTCATGAAATATAAATTCATTCATTGGAAAATTATTATCTTCAAACCAATAATATAGATCTAAAAAATATTGGTTTATATCATATTCTTCAGGTTTTAAAAATGCATGTTGTCCAATCATTACAAAACCAGTATAATGTCTTCCAGTTAATCCAACATTTCTTACATCATTAAACCTTAAACAAAATTGAGGAATGGTTAATTTTTTTGAAGGTGGTTCTGTATATCCTTCTACAACCCATGGTTGGAAATCCGCAATTGATGCAATTACAAAATCTATATCATCCCTCCATCTTGCTACAACAGGATATCTATTTATTATTGCATAACCCCTTTTATTTAAATATTTTGAAAAATTTTCCCATACTTCATTATATTTTAATTTCTTTCCAACAGGATTATTTATAAAACCATAATTTTCGTGATCTCCACATATTTCCCTATTTTTATCAGAAGTCCAAAAATATCTCCCACAAATTTTACATTTTTTTCTAAATAAACCTAAACTTTCTAAAGATTTTTTTGGATATAATTTTTCATAATCAGATTGCACCCTTTTTCTTTAACAATTCATATTTTTGCATTACTAATATTTCATCCATTGATAATTCAGAACCATTTATAATCTTTTGTTGTATCTTTGAATATTCTTCAATTATTTTGTTCTTTTCTTCTTCTGATATTTCAACAGTTTGTTTTTGTAATCTCTGACTTATATATTTTTGTAAATCTTCATTTAATTTATCTTCAAGTTCCCTTATTCTATCCTTTATTTGTTTTATTTGTTCCTTAATTTTATTATATTCATCCATTATTTGCGTTAATTTATCCTTTATTTGTTTTATTTGTTCTTTTATAACCTTTCTTTCATCAATATTTTTTCTAATATTTTGACCTATTATTGATAATTTAGATCTATAAGCATTATATTCTTCCCTCAGTCTATCAACTTGCTGTAAAACGGAAGAAATTTCTTCATATTTACCTAAAAGTTTCCTTAAATATTTTATTCTATTCCATATTTTCTTTTCTTGAGAATATGATAAAACTTCAGTCTGTAGAACATATTCCAATGTTTCTAATTCCTTTTTATATTTATTTATATCTTTTGCAATATCTTTATTCTTAAATATATCTTTTCTTGCTTGTTTTATTTCATCTAATTTTTTCTTTAATTCTTCTAACTTCTCCAATGTTTTTTGTCTTTCACTCATTAAATTATCCAATATTTTACTATATTCTTCTTTCTTACTTCTTAATTCCTTTAACTTTTTCAATAATTCCTTTCTTTCTTTATATAAAACTCTCTTTCTAGAGTACAAATTTTCCTTTTCCTCTCCTAGCTTAATTAATTCTTTTTTTGCTGAGATAATGCCTCTATAAATCTTATCTGAATCTGTCACCTTAAAATAAAATTATATATAAAAATTTATAAATTTTAGAAACCAAATAATGATGACAAACCTTCTAATGCCTGCTCTTCTTTCTTTTCTTCTACCTTCTTTTCTTGCTTTTCTTCTTTCTTTTGCTCTACTTGCTGTGGAGCAACTTGTACTGGAGCAAAAGATAATGATTCTTCCTTTATTTTATCCAAATCAACCCCCTGTAAGCTTGCTAATACAGCATTTATCATTGCATCATTTGGTTCTATTCCTACTGATGTCAATACCTTTTTTATATTATCTGCGTTTATTTCTTTTTTAGCTTCATGTAATAACCATACTGCATATATATATTCAAGACCCATTTATTATTGTTAAAAAAAATATATTTAAAAATAATGCCTTCTTATTTTATATCCTCAAATCTTTGAATTAATTTATCTAATATTGGTTTTACTGTAGTTGTTAATAAATCTTCATAAGATACTCTGTGTGGTTCAAATGGACCATGCCTTCTTATATAATCTGCAATTTCCAATGCTTTATTTCTTGTATAATCAAATGCGGGATCATCAAATAAATCTTCTGGTCCATATAATTTATCCTTTTTTACTTGAAATCCCAATGCAATTACCCTTGGAGGTCCATCAAATCTTGTTGCCCTTGCATTCTTTAAACTTACAGGTAATAAAGGACCCCAATATGATCCCCTCATCCATCCATTTACCATATATGGAAATGAAAAAGCTTCCAATATTTCTCCAACAGCTGGAAATCCTTTTTGTGCTCTTACAATCATTACTGGATCATCTTTTCCAGCATATCTTCCAGCTTCTTCATATAATCTTTCTGTAGAAGAAACTGCAACAGGTTCATCATTTGGATATTTATCAGACCTAGGATATACCCTTTTTATAGCAAATCTTTCAGATGTTCCAATTAATAATAATAAATCATAAACTTCTTCTGGAGAATTCAAATATATTCTTTTATGATTATACAGATCCCATACTTCAAACCTAAATCCAGGTCTCATATCTGGATCAATTACTAAACCTGGCGTATTAAATGGATTTACAAACATTTGGAATAAGGGATAGTTAAATGCTCCAGATTCCGTTTTATCTGCAGCAAATACGATTATTGATTCTGAAGATCTTAATGTAAATTCCATTTCTGCAACCCCAGGTCCCATTCCAATTAATGAACCAGTAAATTCATTTTTTAATAAATCCCCACCCGCACCATATAAATTCATTTCTTTTGCAATTTCAGAATTTTTCTTAAATATTTCAAATGCAATTTGATGTATTTCTCTATTATTTTCCCCTTTATTGTGCAATATTATTAAATTTAGATCATCCCCAACATGAGATACAAAATAATCAAATATTTTTTCTCCCTTATATTTATCTAAAATATCTGAGGCTGTTTCCTCAAATATTTCTGGAATTGTTGAATTTCCAACTAAACTTCCTATATCAGCTTTTAAAACGCTTATTGTTATTTTTTCTGATGATGCCATATAATAATTTTTAATTTCATTTTTTATAGTATTGTTATACCACCTGAAGGTATAAAAATTTCAATGGTTAAATACCTTTCCTAAAAATATTTAATAATGGCAAAGAGTTCACCTCCTTATATAAAATATATGATACATGCATCAGTATATATCGATGGAGTAGTTGAAAAACCAGATGTAATAGGAGCAATATTTGGACAAACAGAGGGATTATTAGGATCAGAAATGGATTTAAGAGAATTACAAAGATCTGGAAAAGTTGGAAGAATAGATGTAGATCTTAAAGTAGAAAATGATAAAACAATTGGGGAAATTAGAATACCAACAAGTTTGAACAGATTTGAGACTGCATTAATTGCTGCAACATTAGAAACTGTAACAAGAATTGGACCAACACATGCAACAATAAAAGTACAAAAAATAGAAGATATAAGAAAAACAAAAGTACAACAAATATTGGAAAGGGCTAGAGAATTATTAGCAAAATTGATAAATGAAGAATTACCTGATCCAAAAGAATTACTATTATATTTAGAATATTCACATAATATGAAATCATTAATTGAATATGGACCAGAAAAATTACCTTCAGGGCCTGATGTAGATAAATCTGAAGAAATAATATTGGTAGAAGGAAGAGCAGATGTTTTAAATTTATTAAGATATGGAATTACAAATGTAATAGCATTAAATGGATTAAATGTACCAAAAACAATAGTTGATTTATCAAAGAAAAAGATTGTAACAACATTCTTTGATGGAGATAGAGGTGGAGATTTATTAGTAAAAGAATGTATGTTAAGTGGTGTTGATATTGATTTCGTAGCAAAACCGGAACCTGGAAGAGAAGTTGAGGAATTATCTGGAAAAGAAATATTAAAAGCATTGAAGAATAAAATATCTTTTGATCAAGTTAGGGCATATTATGAAAAATTAGAGGGAAGTACTGAAGATATAAAAAATATTAGGAGTGAAAAGAAAATAAAGGATCCAATATTACAAAAATTAAAATCATATATGAATGATATATTTAAAACAGATCAAGCTTTATTGTTAGATGAGAACTATAATATATTAAATAAAGTACCTGTAAATAAATTGGATGAAACAATACTAAAACATAATAATTTAGCATATTTAGTAATGGATGGAATATTAACAAGGGAATTATTGGAATTAATAGAAAAAAGTACAAATATAAAATATGTAGTATGTATAGATAGTATACAAAAAAGTAGTAGCAAAGTAAAGATATATACAATAAGCGATCTTGATAAGGTCTAGCTTTTTTCTATTTGATAGTTTATTATTCCACTAACAGAATTATTTCCTACAGATGAATAATATAATGTTAAATATAAAAATCCTCCAAGTTTTTCCCACTGAATAATTGTTAATCTTGTTTGATCATCCAACTCAAAATTATATTGTAATGTAATATGATTTTCTGGTTGTATTATATATATATTTTGTAAAAAATTTCCAGAAGTTATTATTGATGACGTTTGATATGAATTTCTTAATGCTAAATATGAAAAATATATTTCAACAGAATAATTATTTGGATTATTTACATTAAATGAAAAATAATTTCCATTTACACTAAAATTTGATATATATAAATTATATATATTTTCAGGATTTAACATCTTATTTCCAACAAAATATGTTGAATATGAATAATATATTAGGTAAATTACTGGTATAGAGAATACCAAAAATAATATATTTAATATTATCTTTTCTCTATCCATAATATATGGATGAATTTAATAAATTAAAAATATATCATATGAAAAAACTTGAAGAAGCTAAGGAAAAATATTTAGCAGATCAACCAATATATTATATTTTAGATCTTATTAATTCTTTAGATTTCTTTTTTACAACATCTTCATGTGCAGGTAGGATAATTTTATTAAAAATACCAAAAAGTGGAAAAAAATTTGAGGCAGAATTTTTATTTAAATCCCATTATTATGTAAACTTTTATTATATATGGAATAAATTATTAGAAGTATATAAAAATTATGAAGAAAAAATATATTTTAAGCAGGAACCATTTATTTTACATGTATCTTCAAAAAATATAGAAAAAGCATATGAACTATTAAATATTGCAAGAAAATCTGGATTTAAACATTCTGGAATATTTTTAATAAATGATAAAAGGGTAATGGTTGAAATTGTTGGAAATGAAAGAATTGAAACAATTGTATCAAAAAATAGAAAATTATTAGTAAGTAAAGAATATTTTTATAATTTGGTAAAAGAAGCAAATGAGAAATTAAAGAAAGTAAGAAATAGAATAGATATATTTTATAAAAATCTTTTATCCTATTATATAACAATATGAATTATCACAATAATTATTTATTGTTTCATTATTTAATTCTATAAATTCATATAAATAATAATTATATGTAAATTGATTAATTATATTTGTTTTTAGAACATAACATGTAGCGTAAAAATAGTATTCTCCATTAATATTATAACATCCAGATCCAAATGTACATGAATTTGATAAATAACTTTCCCATAAATTTTGAAAGTTTGAACATTCAGAATATGTTTTATACGGTCCAAATTTTATTGTTTCTTCATCTATGGAACAACTAACATTATTATAATTTATTTTAATATCTACAGGTATTAGAGCTGGATAATATCCACCAGTATAATATGCATAATTTTCTAAAACATTTTCTACAAATTTTTTATCAACTTTTATATTTTCTTCAATGCTACTAATACTTATACTAGTCATATTGTACCAATATCCATTAAATATATTCTCTTCATTTAATATTTGATAATTTAAAGAAGATAATATAGAACTTATATTTGTATATAAACATTCATACATATATTCACTATATGTATCATTTACTATACATTGATTATTTATAATCTGTCCAACTGATTCACATGGTATTGCAATTGTTACATTTGTAATGTTTGGATATTTAAAAGGTAAAAGTTGAGATGCATATAAATCTAGAACATAATAATATGTATTATTAAAAGAAAAATTTAGGTATAAATTATCACCAATTGTTTCTTTAGAATATGAATTTTGATATAAATATATATAATTTGATTGATTTATTAAGTTATAATATATAAATTGAAATGTTTGATTGTATAAATAATCAATTAATTTATTATAATATAATAAATATGGATATATTGAATAATTAATTTGATAATTTAATTGAGGAAAAGATAAACTTCTTTCATATCTATTTAATACAAAGAAAGAATATTGAGGATTCGATAATACAAAACTATTTTTAGAACTATCATAATAAAAACGTTGATATGAAAAATTTGCATATTTAAAATTTAAATTTGCATTTAAATATCCAAGTTCTTCTTCTAAATCTTGATTTACAATATTTCCAATATTATAAAATATATTTTGATAATTATTTACATTATTTAAAGGAATTATTGGGACGCATAATGAATAAATTACATTATAATTATTTCCGTTATTTTCTATATTTTTTAAATTAAATAAAAAAGGTATTTCGCATTGTGAATAATAATCTGGAATATTATTTCCAAATACATAATTTATATTATATGTAGAGCCTGAAAAAATATTTGTTAAAAGACTATTTAATAAATTATATCTAATATCAAAAGGGATATAAACAAACAATATATATAAAAATCCCTGATATGCAATATAATCTTCACTTAAATATTTTAAAGATTGGGTTGCAAGCTGAATCTGAGAATTTAAATAATATATACCAAAGAGAGTTAAAATTATTACTCCTATAAATAATGCCAATGGTGCTAAAGATGTTTTCATATAAATTCAATAAATTTTAAAATTATTAACTTTAGGGTGGAGTAGGTATAGTGGAGTTTACATAACTACTATAATTTACATAAAAGTTATATAGTACTGTTGGTGGACAAACATAGAATGTATATAATTTACCATTTAAATAAACATTATAATCTATATATTCTTTATTTGGACATACTCCAATTATTGCATTATTATTAAAATAGAATGATAAAATTGTAGCAGAATTGTTTAAATAATATAATTCCTCATTTGCCAATTCATTTATTATATAATTATCCAATGCCTTATTATTATTAAATCCAGCATATATATCTATTACAGGTACAGTTACATTATCAAAATAAATTAAAGAATCTAAAAAACCATTTGCAGATTTATATTCAATACCAACAGCATTTAAACTTGCAATATTATTTAATGTTGGATTTCCATATGAAAATGTACTAAAGATAAATATAAATAATAGAGATATAATTATTAATACTGCAATAATAAATGATAAAAAGAATCCAATTTGTATTTTCATTTTATTTTAGTAATTTTACATGAAGATATATTTATTTGGCCTCCAGCAAATATATTACATGTTTCATTATATATTCCATTCATATAAAGATTTCCTACACCATACAAAGATACTATTATTGGTTCTCCACTATCATATTCTGGTAAAGTAATATAATATGATGTTATTGGTTGAATATATGTTTCATTATAATAAAAAATTTCTCCAGACATAGCGTAAACATATGCTTCATATATTTCAGTATTGTTTATAATTTGATAGTTTTGATAAGCATATTTTGTCTCATTAAATATGTATAAACTATAATTATAGAAATAATTGATTAAAAATTGGTTTAAAGACGGTAGATTTTCATATGTATAATTTACATTATAAATATTATATGCAACATAATATGGGATCACATTTATATTATATTCAAAACTAAGGTTATATGGATCATAAGAATATGAATTATTTATATTGTTAATATTATAGAAAAAGAAATATATATAATCTTCATAAGAGAAATTTAGATAAGTATATATAAATTCATTTGATTGATTTGATTGATTAATAAAATAATAAAATGTTCCAGATATGTTCATAAAGCATTTTTGATATGTATCATTATATTCATTAATAATATTTGGGTTTGGAGCATAAAATAATAATAATGGATTTCCTGTATTTTCATATAAACAATAATTTAATCTATCAATTAATAAACTATTTGTAAATTGCTGATAAAGATACTCAGAATATGATTCAATATTAAATAATGCATATAATATTGCAATAACAAAAAATGCAAATATTATAATAACTGCAGCAGCTATATATTCAATTATATCTTTTAAGGATAATGATCTCATGATTTAGAAGATAATATTGATACATTTAAATATGGGCCTCCAGATTCCAAACCTACTTTTGATAGAATAATAAACTCTGGAAATACCTGCTGGCCTTTATCATTTATATTTCCCAAATCTAATTTAAATATATTATCCTGTGTATTATCTGTTGAATTATAAATATATGTAAAACTTGTATTACATAAATAATAATCATTACATCCATTATAAAATGTAAAATTTGGATTATAATATATTGATAATGTTATATATGGTTGATATACTGTATACTCTCCATTTGGAAATATATAAAGAATTTTACCTTGACTTATAAATTGATTATAGTAACATCCAACATATGGATTTGTTGTAGCTTGCCAATATTGTACTATAGTAATTGCTGCAGAAAATGCTAAATTAAATGCAAAACCAGCTACAAAATCCCAACCGGGTGGTAAGGTTTCATCTAATATCATATCCGCAACCTGCATTATAGAAAATTCTACAGTAGACCATAGAGCAGGTCCTACCGAAGATTGCAATGCATTAAAAATATCTCCCCATATATTATGACTTCCATATGCATATTGTAAAAATGCAGATTGATAGGTATATAATCCATATGTGCCAACAAAGCCTATTGCTGTTTGTTTTGCAATTGATAACCTTGCTTTATATATATCATTTAAAACATCCAGTAAAGGCTTTTTTACAACAACATTCTTTAATCCTTGTAGATATGAAGATACTTCAGCTATAAAAGAATACAGAGCATCATCTGCAAGTTGTTGCCATAGATCATATGTATAGCATATTCCAATACTAACTAAAAAATCATTATTATCATATAAAGGATTTGGTGGAGAATATGAAGGCATTGGAGGAACTATCCTAAATTCATAGAAAAATGTTGGAGCATTTGTTACTAAAAATGCTGCATCCATATTTCCAGGTTCTGATGTTGAATATGTAATAAAACCAGCAACTTCTAATATTAAATAAGGATTATGTGTACCAAATATTCTTGCAACAATATATGGAAAATATATTCCTATTAATGATACAATTATTAAAAATATTGATGCTATTATTGCATCTAATAATTCATCTATATCCATATTATGAAACAGTCTCTCCTATGTATATATTAATATTTGCTGCACCTCCATTTCTATTTACCTCTATATACATTACTGTTGGTGGTAAAGAACCTGCAAAATATAATATTGGAAAATTCGTCTGAAAGGTTTCTGTAAATAGACTGCCAAATGAAGCAGCATCTATTAGTTCCCCTTCAAGATTACTAAGAGATATTTTGGGATTTTGAGGAAATCCTGATAACTCCACACATTCTGATGGATTATATTGTAAATTATTGTTATTTAGATTTACATTTGGATTTGGGGCACAATATATATTACCATTCTCTCCGGTTAGAGATGTAAATGTACATCCACTATTATTACATGTTATTGCTGTACCATTTAATACAGTAAGATGCATTGAATTTGATAAAGAGAGAGTAACCAAAATTGTTACTATATTTATAGGAATTATAAAGTTGTTATCTAAGGATGTTTGATTGGAATATGCTAATAAGCCAGCGTTATCGTTTAATCCTTGTATTGTTATATTTATTTCACTTACATTTAATGATCTTTGTTTTACTAATTTACAATATACTAATGCTGGTGCAAATATAATAGTATTTCCATTATCTATTGTAGAGACATTCCAATATGCTATTTTAACAGATAAAAGACCAACAACAAAATTTGGAGGGAGACAATGATATAATTGCAAATACCATCCATTATTATTTGTCAATACAAAAACATAATTATAATCATAATTACTTATAAATATGGATTCATTATATTTATTATTTATAGCATCCGCAATTGAATTTAAGTATCCAATATATTTTAATTCATCCCCCATAGCTACTCCAATAAATACCAAAATAATATAGACTATTAAAACTACCAATACAATTAATACTATTATATCAAAAATTATTCTAAGAAAATTGCTCTTCATATTATCCTAGTCCAGATTGATTTAATATTTTATATCCAACGCTTGTTACATTTACTTGTGCAGAATGATTTACTATATAATAATAAAATAATATTGCTAAAACAATTATTACTAACGCAATAATTAAAAATATTAAAAAGCTTATTGAATCGTCAGCCTCCATAGTTATTGCTATTTATACTATTTACAACATTTGTGCCATTTGTTTGTGGTATACTATTAAATAAATTTACTCCACCTTTAAAATAAAAATACATAAATATTACTAATAATACTAATGCAACTATAAATAATATTATTGCTATTAAAAATGTACTTACTTGTGTTTTTCTATCCATTTCCTCCTATTAATTGATATTTAGCAAATATATTTATATTTAGCCCTAATTTTGGTCCCAATATAACAAAAACAAGTATTAATACAAATACAATAAATATTAATGCGAGGATTATCTTTAAAAGCTCTTCTGTTTCCATTATAAATCTAAAAACTTTGTAATTTATAAACTAACTTGTCCCTGAAATTGATGTTAATAGAATTGCTCTATTTCCTCCTTCATATGTATATTCTATTATTATACCATTTGGTAATTGTACACTTGGAACAATTATAATATTATTTGGTGGAGAATTATTTGAAGTTGAACTTAATGGATTAACATTACCATTTTGATCTACTTTATATGAATTTACTAATAATTTATTATATACCTTTGAAGAATATTGCGAATTTGATGGTATTGCATTCGGATCTACATTATTTAAAACTTGACAAGCAATATTATAACTACTTTCTTTCTCTATTACATCATCTCCATACATAACTTCCAATGGAACATAATCATAATATTTCATCATTTCCAACATACATAAAACATCATTTAATGTAACATTATATGTACTATTATAATCAAATAATATTAATGCATATTCATTATGATTTCCTGCTATAGTTACACTCTGTCCTAATGTTTCTCCAAATGTATAGAATAAATATTTTGCAACTAAATATGTTGCATATAAATTTTGACATTCTGATGATGTTGGATTATTACAATATCCTTCTATACTTTTTGCATATGATTCATTTAGATCTTTAAGCATTCCATTTACTTTAGAACTACTAATATCACTTAAATTCAAAGCTACTACACCTTCTGGGACTAGATAATATAAAATTGGCCCTTGCATTGCATGTGCTAAATTATTTAAGAAATATGATGCAACATCAAAACCAATTGTTCCTGCTAATAAACCTGCACCATATGGATTTAAAAATACTTTTCTATATGTCGTTCCAACACCTCTTGCAATATCGTCTATTGGAACTTCTCCAGTCACACGTTTAAATAAAAGTTTTCTCAAACCTATACTTTTTATTTCTTCCTCACTAAATCCTGCACTTTCTAAAAGCGCTACATTTTCATTATAATTTGCTTTTAATCCAGAAACTATACCAGCAACAGTTACAGCAGCAACAACTCCTAATACTACTTCATTTGCAATCGTTGCAGCATTAGATACTCCTTGTGCTATTGGATTTATCATAAAACTTATACTTCCAGATAATGCATATCCAAACTTTGCTTCTGGTCTACCTGCATAACTAAGTCCTTTTAATACATTAAAGAAAACAAGTATTACAAATATTATAATAATAATTATAACAATAAGTTCTATTACACTATCACTTATGGATTTCATATCATTTATAAAAATTTTGGATTTTATTAAATTTTTATATAAATCTTCAATTATTTATAAAAAATAATAATTAATAACATTATATGAAAAATAAAATTAAAATAATAGCTATTATTCTTATGCTATCTTTGATAATGCTAGGTACAAAAATTATAGCACAAACAAATTTAAATGGCCAACAATATACAAATACATCAATTATTATTATAACTAATAATACTAGTTTTGGTCTTGGATTTTCAATAACTAGTTATAATGGTCTTGTTTATGTTTATTATACAGAAACTTCACCATCAGGTACAAATATTATTAAAGGTGTTGTATTTAATGGAACTGAAGAAATGAATGCACCTTTACCAAATTTCAATGATTTAGGAGAAGCTAGTCCAGCATTAGTTGAATTAAATAATGGATCATTAATGATGTTATGGGCTGGTGCACCACCAACCCCTGGCAATCTTGCCATTATGAATAGTACATCAAATACAACATCAATTAGTAAAGTAATGCTCCTTCTAAGTAATTTAACAATTCTTCTTCAAGCTTCAATATTAAATAATAATGTTTGGGGACCTGTTATTAATTTAACAAATAATGGTATTGCATTAAGTTACGCTAGTGATGGAAATTATATATATTTAGTTTATGAACCTACAATATCTCTTACATATAATAATACAATACTTGAAGAATTAACACCTTCAGGCAATGTTATTAAATCTTTAAATATTCCAGGTATTACTGGTATTGTTTCTGCAAATAATGGTTTGGTTATTGTTCAATTTCTAAATGGAACCCTTGCTTTAGTAAACATGAACAATGGAAGTATTGAATTTGTAAGTGCAACAGATATTGGTTTTGTTGGTAATTCTTTATATCAATTTTATAATGGAGTATTAACAATTAATCAAAATTTAACATTTAATTTGCCAATATATGAAGATGCATTTCCAATATCATGGAATAATGGATATGTTATAATTGCATGGAGACCTGGTTTATTAAGTGTATATTATTGGAATGGTACAGAATTACAACCAATTGTTAATTATACAGTCCAATTTACAATAATTCCAGGAGCAACAATTTCAAATAATAATCTTTATTTAGCATGGTTTGGATTAAATAACATTTCAACTGCCCAAGGTTCAATATATATGGCAATAACGCCATTACCTCATCAAGTAAGTCAACCTACTACAACTAATAATACTATAAATAATACTTCTACTACATCAACTTCATCAACTTCTAGTACATCTTCATATAGTTCAATACCAATTTGGGTTATTATAATAGTAGTTGGAGTTGTAGTATTTATTATTTTATATTAGTTTTTCAAATTAAAGAATTAAGAATATTTATAAAGTTTTTATAGAAAAGTTTATTCGTTTAATAATTATAAGTATAATTATCTTTTTAAAATTTTATTAAAATTTTATTATATGCAACAAGTTAGTGGTT
>Ga0080005_137205_pt1 | contig 35722 bp, 43 predicted proteins | sample JossMetagenome_2_FD_69208 | JGI IMG/M metagenome (GOLD analysis project Ga0080005, IMG submission 69208) | Hot spring sediment microbial communities from Joseph's Coat, Yellowstone National Park, USA - JC3_ASED (SPADES assembly) (version 2) | ecosystem: Environmental > Aquatic > Thermal springs >...
GATCCCCTCCAGTTAAATATATATCTTTTATATTTTTATTTTTAGATATTTTTTCTAATATATTAAATATTTTATCTTTATCTATATTCAATCCTATAAATACTCTTTTATATCCTAATAAGTTATAATTTAATTCAACTGTAAACTTTTTAATTATACCATGTTTCATTATTTTTTTAATTCTTTTTCTAACAGAAGCTTCCGATATATTCAATAATTTTGCTATTTTAGTGTTTGATATACGTGAATTATTAATTAATATCTTAATTATTTTATTATCTATATCATCTATATACGATCTTCGTACCATTAATAACTAATTTAATATAATTATTATAAAGTTTTCTATTAACTATTATATATGGATTCTATAGATTTTGAAGCAGAAAGTACAAATGGAAAAATAAAATTGAGCAATGTATTAAAGGAAAAAGATTTTGTAGTTTTGTATTTCTACCCAAAGGCATTTACTGGCGGATGTACACAAGAGTTAAAGAGATTTGTAGAATTATATGAAGAATTTAAAAAATACAATACAGAAATAATTGGAGTAAGTAATGATAAATTAGATACGCAGAAGAAATTTGCAGAAAAATATGGTGCAAAATTCCCATTAGTTGCAGATCCTGAATTAAAGATAATAAAATTATTTAATGCAAAAAGTGATAGAGGAAAAGGAGCAAGTAGAATTACTTTTATAATAGATAAAAATTTAAAGATTGTTGAAACATTAAAATCATTAAAAAATGCTGCAGAACATGCTGACAAGGCATTAGAAAAAATTAAAGAACTACATAGCAAAGGCCTTTAAACCTAATTATTTTTCTTCTTTCTTCTTACTTTTTTTAGTACAACCCATACTTATTAATAAATTATTGGATAATATAAATTTTTCTAATAATATTTGATTATGATAAAAATATTTGATTATGAACTATATTCTGGATATATAATGTTAAATGGAAAAATTGTTGCTTATTCTTTACATAATAATATAGATATATTAACAAAAAATTTAGTAAAAATTGCAAAATTTCATAATTTAAACGGGGATCTTATTTTTGATGAAAATTTAGATAAATTTTTTCAAGAAAAAATAAATAGAGTACTAAATAATAAAGAGAAATTTAATATAGATCTAAGTAAATATAGATATAAAGATATATATGAAAAAATATTGGAAATACCTTTTGGAAAAACAATAACATATAAGGAATTATATAATAGTCTAAATAAAAAATATAATATGCTACAAATATTAAATGCCATAAAAAATAATCCATTTATTATTTTAATTCCATGTCATAGAGTTATTAAAGAAAATGATATTTCTGGTTATACACCTTTGGGAGTTGAATTTAAAAGAAAATTATTAGAATATGAACATAATTTATAATTACTTAGTTCTTTATAAAAACCAATGTAAAAGATTTTGAATAAAAATATAATACTACAAAGTTTTTCACTTAATATTTCTGACTTTAAAAATATTTTACCTATATTTTTTATAATTATTATGATTTCCTAAACCTAGTAAATATGGAATAATACCTCTTTTTTCCATACTATATTCAAACTCATCTTTATTATAATCTGCATATTTTTTCATTTCTAGTCCATTTAAGGGAATCTGATATTCTATACTTTTATCTTCATTGTTAACATAATATGCATAAAGATTTCTATTTTTATGTACGAAGAAATAAACAGTTCTATACCAATCTCTTGAATAGAGGATACTAAAGGTATAAAATTCAGAATCACTGCTAATTATTTCTGTTTCCAATAAAGCATTTATTAAAACATCAGTAGATCTAAATAATTGCAAATGCGCTTTTTTATATCTTTCATCATTTTCATTTTCTATCGAACCTCCTTTAACTTCAATAATATATAAAAATAATTTACCATCATATCCTCTTGCAATAACAAGAGCATCTATTTCCGCCTCTTCTATAGTATGACCTTTCAATCTTTGTGGCAGATAGAGTTCTCCATCTTTTGCATATCTATCTATTGAATCCTCTATATCTTTATATCTAGGTGAATCTCCGAATATTATCTTTATTACTTCTTTGTTTATTATTTTTTCTACTGAAGAATATAACATATATTCTCCATCATAATTTATAACACGCCTAACTTGAGGATTTCTTAATGAGATGTATGCTTGATATCCATAACTTCCATAATTTTTTAATAATTCATCTAACCTTTTTTGAAAAGATCTTTCACCTATATGGCCTTTCCTTTTAATTTTTAATTTTGATAAATCTAAATAATATGAAGAAATTATCTTAGATAAAGATCTTGAATCTAATGACATTCTTTAATTCTTTCAATTATTTCTTCAAATAATTCTTTTCTATTATACAACATATTTTCAGATATTATTTTTCCATCCATGTTTTCTGAAATTTCATATTTATTTATTCTATCGTTATAAAATATTAAAAAGCCCCTTAAAAATTTACCGTTTTTATAAGTCTTTATTATTGTAGTAATATGAGGATCATTGGAGATATAAGAAGATATTTCCATAGAAATTTTTTTCGATAAAAATTTATATACATTCAGTATATATATTTCATTGTTTCTTATATTAATAATAATAATATATTCATAATTTGACTTATTTTTCTTTAATAAAGATAAAAATGGAAAATTATACTCTATATCATCCTTATATTTATATTTATTATTAAATTTATCAAATAGGTCATCAAAAAATTCTGAAGGATCCTCTTCAATTTTTTTATATATTTTATCTATTTTATATGATTCTTCTTCCTTAAAATCTACTAGATATATAATTTTCTTATAGGATTCATTTTCTTTCCATTCATTTATATTAAATATATAATATTTATCATTACATTTCATTCCATAATATTCTTGCCTTCCTTTTATATTTAATTTTATACCTAATTTTTCAAAATCACATTCATTATTTAATTTATTTAATCCATATTTGATTATATAATCTAAAAACACTTTAAAAATTATACTTTTAATGCCTCAAATCTCTTTTCTACTACTGACCAATCTATGTTATCAAAGAATACATCTACATATCCTTTTCTATTGCTTCCATAATCTAAATAATATGCATGTTCAAATACATCTAATGCTAATATTAATTTTGAATTTTGTACCATGTATGTATTTTGTTCATCAGATATACTAATTACCAATCTATTTAGATCATCAGACCATAATAACCAAGCCCATCCTCTTGCACCAATAGCAGTTGCTTTCATTTCTTTAACGAATTTTTCAAATGATCCAAAGTCTTTATCTATTTGAGATCCCAATGATGATCCAGGTTTTCCACCTTCTCCTCCTAAATGACTAAAGTATATTTCATGATTTATCATTCCACCAAATGCTCTAGTCCATTCAACCTTTAATTCCCTTATTAATGAATAAGTTACATTTGCTGCATTATAATCCTCATCTGTCAAATTATTTAGCCTTTGCGTTATTTCATTAAATTTCTTTACATATCCTTCATATATCTTCAAATGTTCTTCTATTGTTTTTGCTGAAATACCCTTCATTTCAAATAATTGTGGCCTCTCCTTCTTAAAATCTATTGGCTTTCTTTCTAAATATTCCATCTATATATATTATAACAATGTTTTATAAAAATTAATAAAACCCAAAAAATATATATCCTTATAGGCCCCTAAGCTCCCTAATTGCTAACCTTATATCATCTTCATGTACAGTTTTCCTTCCTGCGTGTTTTGCTAATTCTACTGCTCTAGAAGATATTGCCTCTGCTACTTGCAATACTGCTTCTACCATTGCTAATTTTGCATCCTGTCCTACCCTTGATGCACCGGCCTTTCTTAATATTCTATATAGTGGTGCCACTGGAATTGGTGTTGTTCTCTTTGCCATAATAATATTATTGACTAACTAATATAAAAACTTTTTGTTTTAACATTTGTTTAAGTCAATTTAACGCGACCATGATATAGTATCCCCTCAATATTAGTCCATCATGTCATAAACTCTATCATAAATAAAAAAAGTTGTTTCAAATTGAGTTACTATCCCATTAGATTGTTCTACTAATATTGGGTACTCATAAATATTTCCATTCTTTTTTAGGTATTCTATAAATAATTTTAAGTTTATTTTATTATTATAATCCTTATATAACCATCTATATGAAAAAGGAAGAGTTTTATATTTATTATATATCTCTTGGAAAAATTTCTTAATATTTGGATCTCTAATTGGTTTATCAGACATTATAGAATATATTCCAGATGGCTTATCCTCTTTTACAAGTCCTACTCCGTTTGTAGCGAATGGTTCAATTGCATATATTCCTTCAGTTAATTTTATTTTTGATTTATTATCATAATTTGGTATTGTAATTCCGGAATGTAAAATATATTGTTCTATTTTATGACCAGATAAATTATATATTGGATTATAATTATAAGATTTAATTGTACTTTCTATTACTTTTCCAATTTCAGATACTTCAATATCTTTTCTTATTATTTTCTTAACATTTTCTAATGCATTTCTAGAAGCTTCAATTAGATCTTTATATTTATTATCATTTATTTCTACAGTAAATGCTATATCCATACAATAACCATTAACCTGCGCACCAAAATCGACCTTTACAACATCCCCATCTTTTAATATTGTACTATCATTTATTGCTGGTGTATAATGTGCTGCTATATTATTTATAGATATATTAACAGGAAATGATGGAAATCCACCCAAATCTATTATTTTTTGTTCAATAGTTTCTGCAATATTATATATACTTTCTCCAGGTTTCAATAATTTCTCAGCTTCTCTCTTTACTTTTTTTGTAATTTCAGAAGCCTTTTTTAAATCTTCAAGCATTTTTTATTTTCTTTATAGATGTTTCTTTTTCCAATAAATCTAAGAAATCTTTATTTGCATCCTCAACATTTATTGAATATATTTCAATTATATTATTTTTATATATTTCTTTTATTAATTCTTCTATTTTATCAAATAATTCTTCTCTTGTCTTTATTAATAATAATTCTCTATCTTCTTCTTTAATATTATCATTTTCTAAATACAATGTTTCAACTTTCTTTATATCTATAGATATTGCATATTTTCTTTCTAATATTCTTTTAGAAATATTTATCCCATCTCCATATTTTACAGATAGAAATATTACAATCATAACAATATTATTATAGAAATATTATTATATTTCAATAACATCTTCAATATATTTATATAATTCTTTCCAATCCAAGTAAACCTTTTTTAATGTTAGATATCTTGGATCTGAAGGAAATGGTTTTGGTTCTAAATTATATATAAAAACTTTTTCAATTAAATCTAAAGGAAACAAATTATAACCAACAGAAATTAAAAATGTAATAATTCTTCTTATCATTTCATATAAAAATTTATTTCCTTCAATATAATTTATATAAAAATCTTTATCTTCAATTACTTCAAATTTTGTTATATTGCATATAGGATCCTTAACCTTTCCTTTTGCAAAATTATGAAAACTTTTTATACCTATAAAATGCTTTGATGCTTCTATATATTTATTTATATCAAATTCCTTTTCTTCAGATTTTATTAAAATTTTTTCATTATTTATTAAATATTTTGGCATATATTTTTTCTCAAACAATTTTTTAGGTAATTTATATTCATATAATTTACCTCTAGAAAATTTTCTAATATTAATAAATTCTTTTAATTTATATACATTCAATATTTTTATATCATTATTTTGAAAATTTGAAAAATCAATATTTTTATCTGAAGATATAACAATATAATTTTCTTCTGCATTTACTCCTTTATCAGTTCTTGAAACAATTGATAATCTAAATTCTTTTATATTAAAATAATTTAAAATTTCCCCAGAAATTGTTTTTAAATTTTTTTGATATGCAATTCCATGATAATTTTCTCCATTATATTTTATTCTTAATAAGTAATTATACATTTTTTATCAATTCTAAAAATTCTTTTGCATTCTCATACATCATTGAATTATTAAACATTACATAACTATCCTTTTTATTATATTTTAATACTTTTTCCTTTATTCTATTTAATTCTTCCTTTGAATAATCATAACTATATATTAATGTATTTCCTTCATGTAATCCATGTAATCTATAATATTTTATATCAGAATCATATACAGGTTCCTCAACATTTATATCTACTACATCTATTAAATCAAATTCTTTACATATTTTTTCCCTATTTTCTTTACTCCACCCCCTTAATTCTATTGCTATTCTATATTTTTTACCAATTGAATTAAAGAAATTATATGCATTTTCAATATTTTCTTTTGTATCTTTAAATGAATTTGGTAATTGAATAACAATTATATTTGCTCTTAATATATTTGCAATTTCTTCTTGTTTTTCCCAAAATTCAAATACTTCTTTTGTATTTCTTAAATATCCAACTTTTCCCTTTAATTCTTTATAATTCTTTATTTTTGATCTTCTCCATGTAAAAGAATTTACATCATGTGTAATTCCCTGAAATGCTTTAAATGTAAATTCAAAATTTTCAGGTGCTTCTTTTCTTATTTTTTTAACCCATTCAATATCTGGTATTGAATAAAATGTACTGTTTATTTCTATTACATTAAATTCTTTATAATATTTTTTCCTTGATATAGGAAACCCACAGGTTCCTACTTTTATCATAAAATATTATTCTATAAATATGTATAAAAAGAACCCGGGCCCGGGGGGATTCGAACCCCCGATCTTCGGGTTAAGAGCCCGACGCTTTACCAACTAAGCTACGGGCCCAATATAAATTTTATGATAAAAAGAAATTATAAATTATTCTATATTATAATCTTTTATTTCTGGTATAAAATTCTTTATAATTTCTTTCTGTTCTTTAGTTAAATTCAAATCTTTAACATTTATTGATATTTTCTTATTATTTTCATCAATATTTACATCAATATTCTTTTTAGAAATATTATATGTTATACTTAGAATTCCCAAGATTTTTTCTTTTAAATCTGTAACTTCTCTATTTAATTTTATTACATATAATAGATCTTTACCTGCATATGGATGATTAAAATCTATAACAACTCTTCCGCTATTTACAGATCTTATAATACCAACCATATTATCTACATTTACAACCAAATTTGGTATTGGATTTATATTTCTTTTATAAAATTCACTTATAGGTATTATTTTAATTAAACTTGGGTCTCTCTCTCCAAAAGGTCTTTTTAATAAAAAGTTATATTCTTTCCCATATTCTGCATTAGCTAATTTTTCTTCAATTTCCTTATTCAATATATTATATCCTAAAGGCATTATTACTGGTTCATTTGTTTTTTCCAATAATCTATTATCTTGATCATATATTGAATATTCAATCTCAACCCACTTTACCATTGATGAAAAAATCTAAATAAAGTTTATATAAATTATTTAAAATTTTTGATTATCTAAAAAAGATAATTTTATTAATTTTATTTTCAAAAAAATTTAATGGATAATAATGCGGAAATTTTTGATAAAGAACTGGAAGAATATCTAGCACAGGCAACAAAGAGGATAAAAGTTATTGGATGTGGCGGTGGTGGAAGCAATACAATTTCTACATTATATAGTATGGGAATTGAAGGTCCAGAATTAATAGCAGTAAATACTGATGTAAGACATTTATTAATAACAAAAGCGCATAAGAAGATATTGGTAGGAAAACAATTAACAAAAGGTTTAGGTGCAGGAAAAGATCCTAAAGTTGGAGAAGAAGCTGCAAAAGAATCTGAACAAGAATTAAAGAAAGCAATAGAAGGTTCTGATGTTATATTTATAACCTGTGGTCTTGGTGGTGGAACTGGAGGTGGTGTAGCACCAGTTGTTGCTGAAATTGCAAAAAAGATGGGAATATTAGTAATTGCTATATGTACATGGCCATTCTCTGTAGAAGGTGCAAATATATGGGATAATGCTTTATATTCATTAGAAAAATTAGAAAACAATGTTGATTTGCTAGTAATTATTCCAAATGATAAATTACAAACCTTATATCCAAATATTCCATTGATGCAAGCATTTAAAGTTGCAGATTCATTATTAGCAAATGCATTAAAAGATCTAACAGAATTGTTAACAAAACCAGGATATATAAATGTAGATTTTGCAGACTTTAGATCAATTGTAGTTGGCTCTGGATATGGTATATTTGGCGTTGGAGAATCAAATTCAGAAAACAAAGCTGCAGAAGCTGTTCAAAGAGCATTAAACAATCCATTAGTTGATGTTGATGCTACAGGAGCTAAAGCTGCATTAGTAAGAATTGTTGCATCACCAGATGTAACACCTACAGATATAAATAAAATATTGGATACAGTAAAATCTGTATTAGATCCAAAAGCAAAAATAATACAAGGTATTACATTTGAAGAAGATAAAAAGAATTATATAAGAGTATCATTAACAATTACAAAATTAAAAGCACCTCCATCATTCATATTAGGAATAAAATCTGGAGAAAAAGAATTAAAACCGGAAGAACAGAAAAAGCTAGAAAGTGATCTTGGAATTGAAGTTATTTAGATTTTTCTATTAATTTTAAACTATTTATAGGTACATTTAATTGTAAGGGAACCGGAACATCAATTAATTCTATTGTTACTTCCTTTTTCTTTTCATCTATATTTATTATTTTTCCTCTAGTTCCTTTAAATGCTCCAGATAATACTTCTACTATATCATTTATATCATATTTAACTTTTTCCTCTTCAAAGTATTTCAATAAATCTTCTATTGGAATTTCTTGAGGTAATACTCTTTTAACATGCCTTATTCCTAAAACTGCTCTTTGTAATTCCAAAGAATTAGTTGTTTCAACAAACAAATATCCTTTTACACCAGGTATTTGCATTACAGAATATATAGCATACTTTCCATTTTTTCCTTCATTTGCCAAAATATCAGCTACAAGTTCTTCTCTTCCAGATGTCACAACTATGGCATATATTGGCATATCATTATACTATACTGCAAACTTATAAATATAGGCAATACAATAGCTGCAACCAATGCAAAGAATAATAATGTAACATAAACTAATTTCTTTATTTCATCCCATGTAGGTTTGCTAGCTGTTTCATATATTTCCTTCATTTCCTTTATACTATCGCTAATACCCATCTATATAATCTTTAAAATATATTTTAAAAAACAAATCTATATGGGCAAGGAAGTTATAGAATTATTAGTAGAAGGTGGAAATGCTAAACCAGGACCAAATATAGGACCAAAATTAAGTCAGCTAAAATTAAATATTGGAGAAGTAATAAATAAAATAAATGAAGCTACAAAAGAATTCAAAGGTTTACAGGTACCTGTAAAAATAATAGTAGATACAGAAACAAGAAAATATGAAATAGAGGTAGGATTACCACCAACATCATCATTATTAAAGAAAGAAGCAAATATAGAAATTGCAAAAAGGACAAAACCAGATGAAATAGTTGGAAATATTACAATGGAACAAGTAATAAAAGTTGCAAAAATGAAAATGAAAGATTTAAATACTAATGATTTAAAATCTGCAGTAAAAATGGTTCTAGGAACAGCATTATCTTTGGGATTAACAGTAAATAATAGAAATCCAAAAGAATTAATAAAAGAAGTAGATCAAGGATTGTATGATAATTTATTAAAATGATATGTTTGATATTTTAAGTTTTTTTATTGGTTTAATATTAGGGATAGTTATAACAATTATTATAATTTTTCTAATTATAAGATATTATATAAAGAAATATTTCTCATCTAAAAAATCAATAAAGGATATAATAGAGTTATTTGTTAAAAAATAATTTTTAAATATTTTCTATATTTCTTTTTTCTATGGATATTAAAAGTATACAATCTCTCATAGAAAAATCAAAAAAGAGAAGATTTAAACAGACAGTAGAATTAATAATTAATTTAAAGAAGGAATATGATTTAAACAAAAGTGAAAATAGATTTACAGAATATGTTGAATTGCCTAAAGGCAGAGGAAAGAAAATAAAAATTGCTGCAATTGTTGGACCTGAATTAGAAAAACCTGCAAAAGAAATATTTGATTTTGTATTAGTTAAGGATAAAATAAAAGAAATAGCTGAAAATAAAAGGGAAGCAAAAAAATTAGTTAGGAGATATTATATTTTTGTAGCACAGGCATCAACTATGGCAGATGTAGGAAGATATTTAGGTAAATATTTATCTACAAAAAATAAAATGCCAAATCCAAAGTATGGAATGATAATTCCAGATAACGCAAACCAGGATTTCTTAAGATCAATTTATAATAGATTACAAAATATGGTTAGAATTGTTGTAAAGAACCATAAAACTATAGGTATACCAATTGGAACTGAAGATATGAAATATGAGGATCTATTAGAAAATGCAAACCATGTATTGGAATATTTTATTAATAGGGTTCCAGGAAATAAAAATAGCATAAAGAGTGTTTATATAAAGCTAACAATGAGTGATTCAATAAGAATAATGTAAAATGGTATCCCAACAAAAGATATTATATGTAAATGATTTATATTCTAAATTATCTAATTCTAAGATAATTGGAATAGCAAATATAATGGATATTCCAACAGCTTCTCTACAAGTAATTAGAAAAAAGTTAAAGGAAATGAATATTAATGTAAAAGTTGTTAAAAAGAATCTATTTATTAAAGCTTTAGAAAAGATTAATGATCCAAATATTAAAAAAATGATAGATATAATTGAAGAAAATAAAAGGATTACAGTTTTATTAATATTACCAAAAGATGAAATAAATCCATTTTTATTAAATAAAATATTGGAAGAAAATAAAAGTTATAGACCTGCTAAGGAAGGAGATATATTAGAGGAAGATGTAATAATAAGAGCTGGACCTACTAATTTAACACCAGGTCCTGTATTAACTGAATTAAAGAAATATAATATAAAAACAAAGGTTGAAAATGGAAAAATTGTTATAACTGAAGATACATTAGTAGCAAAGAAAGGTCAAAAAGTTGACAGTGAATTGGTATCATTATTACAGAAATTTAATATAACTCCAATACCAGTAAGGATAAAATTATTGGTAGTATATGATGGAAAAACATTATACACATATGATATATTATCAACACCTTTAGAAGAATATATAAATCAATTAAGATCTGGATTTAGAAAAGCTATATCATTAACATTAGAAATTGCATTCCCAACAAAAGAAAATATAAAGATATTATTAACAAAAGCATACCAAAACTTAGTAAAATTATCATTAAATACTGGAATACCAACAAAAGATACAATAAAAGATTTATTAAGAATTACAAACAGGAGATCTATAATATTAAAGGAAAAACTAAATATTAAAGATTAAATTGAATATCTTTAAGTAACTTTTTTGCTATTTTTTATCTAGATAATTATTATAAAAATTTTCTCATTTATAAATAGTATGAATTTAATATTGTTTTATTCTTTAGTAGATACTTTATAAGTAACATTTATAAATTTTTCTTTACCTATTTTTATATATGTCACATTCAATACCTCAAGACATATCAAAGGAAAGTTATAAATTAACTGATAAGCTTACAATAAAAAACCTTGACAGGATATTAAAAGCATTTGCTAGTGATTATGATATAAAACCAATATTAATAGGCGGAATGGCTGTAGCTGCATATGCAAAATATTATAATGAAAATTATGATAGAGAAACTAAAGATATAGATTTCATAATAAGTGAAAAAAACAAAACAAAAACAAAAGAAATAATATATAAGAAATTTCCAGATTTATCAATTAAGGAGAGAAGAATATTTGGATACGATGGAATTGAAATTAAATATGAATATGGACCAAGCGTAAGTATATTGTTTAAAGATAAAGAAGTACCATATAATATAATAGAATTAAAGCTAGGTAAAAAGATAATAAAATTATATGTTGCTAGAATGGAATATTTATTAGTAGATAAAATATTTACTTATTTAAGAAGAAAAGAAGAAAAAGACTTAGATGATATAGGAATTCTAACTTATTTAATGACAATACATGGTTATAATAGAGAATTACTTTATAATATACTTTATGAATATTCAAAAAAATATGAAAAATATGCTTCTAAAGCTAAAAATATTATAGAAAGTATTTTATTATAAATTTTTATCAGCGTAGCCGTATTCATCATTTTTCAGTTTCAAGCCAACCACATCATTCTTCTACCCTACCTGGAGGAACTGGTTCATATATCCCCAGTGCATGGCAGGTAGGGATAAAATTATAATATTTTTATTATTTAAAATTTTTATATCACAAAGTTTTTGAAATATAAATGAATGAAATTATTGAAGAATATAAAGTATGGTTAGAAATACAAGGAAGATCTAAAAATACAATAAAAACATATTTTGGTGTAGTAAAGAAATTTTTAGAATTTCTAATAAATAATGGAATAATTATTACAGATACAAAATCTATCAATAGTTCATTAGATAAGAATATAATTCTAAAATTTTTAGCTGAATTAAAGGTTAAGAAAAAACTAGATTCAAATTCATTAAGATTATATGTTAGAGCCTTATCATCTTTTTTAAAATTTTTAGATAATGAAAATTTGGCAAAGCAAATAAAAGCTCCAAAGGTAGATAAAAGATTACCAAAATTTATTACATATGATGAATTAAATAAATTATTAGAAAATGCTGAAAATTATAGAGATAAACTAATTATTAAATTCCTATTTTATACTGGAGTAAGAGTTTCTGAATTAGTAAAAATAAAAAAGAATGATATAATCTTTGAAGAAGGCTTTGTAAAAGTATATGGAAAAGGTGGCAAAGAAAGAATAGTACCAATACCAAAAGAATTATTAAGTGAATTAAAAGATTATATAAATAAAATAAATACTGAAAATATATTTCCATTATCATCAAGACAAGTTGAAAGAATTATAAAAAATATTGCAAAAAAGGCTGGAATAAATAAAAAAGTAACTCCACATGTGTTAAGACACTCTCTTGCAACAACATTATTATCAAAAGGTGTTGATATAAGATATATACAAGAAATATTAGGACATAGCTCATTAAATATTACGCAAATATATACTCACGTTGTTCCAAATCAATTAAAAGAAATATATCAAAAAATATTTGAATAATTATAAAATAAAGACTGCAGCAGATACAACTGTTGTATAATCTTTTACAGTAGCTCTTTTAAATATCTCAAATTCCTTATCTATTTCTACATTATACATGGACTTTAGCATACTTTTTGCCATATTTTTTGCATGTCCTTCCTCTTTTCCAGTATAATATCCATGATATTCTGTAAAATATCCATTATATTTTTTATCCTTGGGTAATGCTACTCCAACTGATGAAAATATTTCTTTACCTTTTTCATTTGATGTAAATCTTGCTAGAACACAAAATACAATCTGACCTGCCTTTAAATATTTTAATCCCTCATCTATATCTATAATTTTTACATTTGGTGGTGCTATACTAGATACGGGAACTAAATTAAACTTTTCTATTTTTGCTTCTCTCAACGCATATTCAAAACTTAATAGCGGATCATCCGCTACACCTATACCAGAGGTAAAGAAAACTTTTTTAGGTACGAGACTCCGCGGGTTCATAAAATAAAAATTACTTTTATAATTTTATAAATAAATCATCTAGAAGAAGAAGCCAATCTTTCCAGTTCTAATTTCTTTTGTATTGCAAATGATTCTACAGAATTATTATATGCATTTATTATTTCTTTTGCCAATGCACTTGCCATATCTTTTTTATTTCTAGAACTATGATATGCTCCCCAAACAATATGTCTTATAGCCAAATCAATTCTTCTTAAAGGTGAAATATCTACTGCCTTTGGATATCTTGCACCACCCATTTCTATATTTGTTATTTCTTCTCTTGGAGCAGCATTTTCTATTGCCTTTGTCAATACTTTTATTGGATTTTGTTTTGTTTCTTTTTCAATTATTTCAAATGCCTTTATTAATATTTTTAATACTTTATAATATTCCCCAGAAGCATAATATGATGTAAACTTATGCTTTCTCCCATAATGACCTGGCGTCATTAATCTACCAATTAATCTCTCTATAATTGGCATATTTTTTCTTCCAAATCTTCTATTTTGATATCTGCCATTTGTCTTTGGAATAATATATGGTTTTAAATTCATAAATGCTCTTAATGTTTCATCTTCTACATCTATTTCATATTTCCACCTTCCAAGAAATTTCAAATCATCAATATTATTTACCATTAAAAATAATATTAAAAGATAAATTAAAAAAATTATTCTGATTCTCTTATTGCCTTAACTAAAATTGGTATTAGTGTTAATACAAATAGTACTACGAAGCCCCATGCAAATATGCTCTCTATACTTGTTGAAATATTTGAATATCCAACAGTTAATACTGATAACGATGATATAACGAATATTGAATATATAAATACTTGAATGAATGGTTTTACATTCTTATAATATGCATTTTCGCTTATATTTTCTGTTATATACTTCATTACAATTAATCCAATTGATAATACAACAAATACGCTTATTATATTATCAAATAATGTTGACTGGAATCCTAATAATTCTAGAGAATAATATGTTATTATCCATACAAATCCTACAAATAGTAATAGTTTCAATAATTCTGCTACATATTCATTATATCCTTCAATTAATATATATAGATATGATGTAAAGAATATTGAGAATATTACACCAGCTGCTATTATTAATACAACTATCGATATTAACAATAATGAGGAAGAAACCATCATTGTCCATTGCAATACATTAGTTATATAAGAATATTGTGTTGCTGTTAATACATTTGGCATCAATGACAATATATTATTAAATACTAATATTCCTAATATTATTCCAACTAAATATGATAGTAAGCTTGCTACATTTATTTCTGGCATTTTGCTAAATGTTGATTTTAATTTCTCATATACATTTCCTATCTTTATATATTTTGCAAATAGCCAGTCCAATACTTTATATACTACCCATCCAACAAAATAACCTATTAAGCCACCTACTATTAAAAAACCAATATAATAACCTATAGCTACCAATATATTATCTACCATTTATTTTTTATGTAATAAAATTATATAAATATTGTTTTTGTTATTAGAAAATAGCAACTATTTCTTCTTCTTCCTATAATAAAGTTACATATATAAAATTATTCAAATAAAAAACTATCTTCTAGCTTTTTCTATCTTACCCTTTCTTAATAATTCCAAAGGTTGTCCATTTACTAGTATTACCTTATATCTTACTCCAGGTATTGAACCTATAGTTCTTCCCTTTGGTCCACCTATTCCAACTATTAATACTTCGTCATGTTCATCAATATATTTTATTGCTTTATCACCTGGAGCAAAAGCTGTAACAATTTTTCCATTTTTCTTTAATTGCACTTTTACACATTTTATCATTCCAGAATATGGCTGTCTTTTTTCAATCTGTACTTTTTCTAATACAATTCCAGATGCCATTGGACTTCCTTCCAAAGGATCATATTTTTCTTTTAATTTTAATATTCTTCTCTTCCATTCTTTCTTACTCCATCTAAATTTTTTTCTATTTTCGATTAATTTCTTAGCAGCAAATAATCCATTAGCCATTCTTTAATATAGATATAACAGAAATTTTAAATGGCTTTTTCAATAGCAAGCCTACTTCTTCATTTGAATAATTTAATATCTCTACTTCAAAATTTCCCAACTTCTGATAATATTCTATATCCTTTTTTATATTTTCAGGAACATTTTTTGCTAAAAATATTTTTTCTACCTCCCCTCTCTTAATCTTTTTCAAAGTTCTATTATATCCAATAACTATCCTTTTCTCATCAATAATTTTCTTTCTTAAATCATCAAATGTTACCATAAAATTTATCTATATAAAAAATATTTTTATTTCTTATCTTCCTTCTTATTTCCTACAAAATATATATCATATAAACCTGTACCTAAATATATTGGTTGATTCATTATAACATTATCTATTCCACTTAATACCTTATCAGACTGTCCCATTATTGAAGACCTAACAAATATAGAAATTGGAGTTTCAAATGCCGCTTTTGATAATGTAGATTCTTTTTCTGCATGTAATCCATATCTATTTATACCTAAATATGTACCATACCATGTCAACATATCTGCTACTAACATAAAGTGTCTTACATTTACACTAAGACCCTGATCTTCATATAATTTAACTAATTCCTGTAATATTGCAGCTCTAGTAGCTTCTATTCCAAAAACTTTTTCTATTTCTCTTAGATCATTTGTATATACCCTTGTATAATCTACCTCAGGTATTTTCATAATTTCTAATAAATTAGATCCAACAGTATATATTACATATTCATTATTTTTTTCATCCTTATATATAGTTGCATCTTTAATTCCTTTTATTCCTTTTATTAATATTTTCTTTACCATCTCTTTAAGCAAATATAATTCCCTAGCAGATAATTTTGAAGCAATTATATATATATTTTGTTTATCTTTCTCAACCTTATATTTCTTTATTTTCTTTTTTAATATTCTATATACTTCATCAAATGTTAATTCTTCTTTCTTCAATTTTTCTTTATCCAAACTAATAATTATTTTATTTTCAAATACATCCAATGTTATTGATGATAATAGATCTTCCAATAATAATTCCTTTATCTTTTTTGCAACATTTTGAACTACATTTAAATCATTTTTATATTCATCCAATAACCTTATTATCATATATCTCTGTTTCATTTTCTTTTTTGCATCAGTAATTTCTGTGATTCTAGGTAAACCCAAAGAAACCTGCTGAGCAGATATACCTACAAAGTGGAATGATCTTAATATCATCTGTGTAGTTGGTTCTGCAATTGATTGAGCAGCAACTATACCAACAGGTTCACCTGGATCTATTATAAATTTATATGAAAAATCTTCTACAATTTTTCTTAATTTTTCATCTTCTATTTTTTCTAGATCCTTTTTTATTTTTTCTGGTAGTTCCATCTTTATTATTTTCTACATAAGGTTTTAAAATTTGGGCCAGTAAATTTACATCCAATTTTCCATTTATTGATTTATGTACTGCAACACCATCACCTCCATAAACAAATTGTACAATCCTATTATATGCATCTCTAACAGTTAAATCATCATTTACATGTAGATCATATAAACTTAATACTAATCTTCTATAGAAATATCCAGATTGAGCAGTTCTTATTGCAGTATCCATTAAAGAATCCCTACCAGGTAATGCGTGGAAGAACATTTCCCATGGTTTTAATCCATCTCTATAAGAACTTATTACCCAACCATGATATTTTGGATGATATACATTTCTTTCAAATATTGATAAATTCCTTCCTCTATAACCAAAATCTATAAATCTTCCTCTAAATGCTTGAAATCCTAAAGATCCAACCATTCTAACAGCATTCTGCCAATCGCCTCTTGCACCAGTTACAGACATAATATATGTACCAGTATCTTTTTTCATATATTTTCTAAGAACATCTTGTATTTTTGTAACACTTTCAGATATTGCCTGCATAGATTTTAATTCACATGTTTCCTTTAAACTTCTACCAGCAATTCTTTCAAGAGTTCCTTCAGTATATTGTTTATATAGATCATCCACTGCTTTTTGTGTATCATCTACTATCTTTTTTATTTCCTCTTTTGCTTCTTTTGGTAAATCAAAATCTGAAATAGACATTGTAATTCCTAAATTATATTGATAATATATTCCTAATAAGCTATATTTTTGTAATAGATCTGTTAAATATTCTTTTCCATATAATTTATATAATATAACAAATAATCTACCTTTTTCTGCCTTTATTAAACTTGAATCAAGATATCCTCTGACTATCATTCCATTTTCTATTTTTATTTTATCATTTTCAAAATTAAAGTCATCTGGCAAAAATACTGAAGCAACTTCTTTTCCAGTTAAATAGTCTCTACCTTCTTCTTTAGCTTTTTTAATAATATTAGACAATTTATTTAAATCTTTATCATTAGCATTAGACATATATACTAACTGTGTAGCTTGATTAATTGGTATTTTTACATCGTCCTGCGTTATTAAATATAATCCTGTTATCATTTCTTGAATCATACCAACAATAAAGTCCCCATATCTTGGAGTAATATAATTATTTGATATTTCTGCTAAAAATTCTGTTTCTGCTCTTGCTTCCTCACTTCTTGGTAAGAATACATTCATCTCATCTCCATCAAAATCTGCATTATAAGGTCTACATATTATTGGATTTATTCTAAAAGTATTTCCTGGAAGTATTTTAGCATAATGACCCATCATTGATAATCTATGTAAGGAAGGATATCTTAATAGTAATACAATATCTCCATCCATTAAATGTCTTTCAACAATCCATCCTGGTGCAATCATTGAAGCAAGTGTTTCTTTATTTTCTTCAGTAATTACTCTTTTTCTTCCATCTGGAGATATTACATAATTTGCACCAGGATATTTTTCAGGTCCATTTAATACATATTCCCTCATTTTTTCAATATTCCATTCAGTAACCCTTTCAGGAACTGTCAATGTTTTTGCAACATATAATGGTATTCCAACCTCATTTGGTTTTATTTTTGTATCAGGAGTAATAACTGCCCTTGAACTATAATTTATTCTTTTTCCAAGCAAATATCTCCTAATTATCCCTTCCTTTCCGGAGATTCTTTCAACTAATGATTTTAATGGTTTTCCAGATCTATGTTGAGCCTTCGGGACGTTTGGTAAGGTATTATTAAAATAAGTAAATACATGATATTGTAATAAATTATATATATCATCTACAATAACTTGAGGAGCTCCTGTTGTTATATCTTCTTTTAATCTTTGATTTGTTCTTACAATATCAACCAATTTATGAGTTAAATCATCTTCTGCCCTCTCTCCAGTTTCCAAAACTATTGAAGGTCTCATTGTTACTGGAGGTACTGGCAAAACTGTTAATATCATCCATTCTGGTCTAGAAGATGATGGATCAAATCCAATTAATGGTAAATCTTCATTTGGTATTTTTTCAAATATTGATCTTATTTCAACAGGATACATTCTCCTTTCATTTCCCTTATCCTTAACATAAAAGTAAAATGGTTTTCTAAATTCAACTTTTGGATTTTCATATCCGCATACAGGACATTTTGATCTTTTTTTAGCTCTAGAATATACAAACTTAACTATAAATTTATATAATCTGTTCCATCTTCTTGAATTTCTATACTTTTCTATTTTATTTAATGCAAATTCTCTTTCCTCTTTTGTTAATTTCACATGACCACAATTATGACAAACAGCATTTACTAATTCTTTAACAATTGGCAAAAATTCTGGATGCAATACTGGTCTTGCTAATTCAATATGGCCAAAATGACCGAGGCATTTTCCTGCAGTTTTTCCACATGTTTCACATACATAACTTGGATCTACTACTCCCAATCTTAAATCCATCAATCCACCTCTTATTGGGGTTCCATCTTCATCATATAACTCTGATACAATTATTTTTGCTGCAGACATTTTTCTTATTGTATCCGGACTTAACAAAGAATATTGAATTTCAGAAATTCTTTTGAAAAATATATCGTTCATCATTAAAACTTATAATTTAACTTAAGCTTAGGCCAAATTCCAAGAGAAATTAATTCATTTAATAATAAATAGAATGCATAAGAGACCTTAACTTTTGATATTTTTTCAGTTTCACCACAAACAGGACAATAAATCCTATTTCTTATATTATCTTCAACAGCAAGAGAACCACATCTTTCACAAACATAAATTGTTGTATCATCAGAAGAATACATTTCCCTCAATAATATAGAAGCACCATGAGCAGCAAGAACTTCATGCTCCATTTCACTGAATTTCAAACCACCTTTCTTTGATTTACCTTCTGTTGGTTGTCTTGTTAATAATGTAACAGGACCTGTTGCTCTTGCTTGTAATTTGTTTTTTGCCATATATTTTAATCTTAAATAATAAATACTTCCAATAAATATTTTAACTTTAAATTCATCTCCAGTTAAAGGGTTATATAATGTTTCTGTTCCATCTTCTCTAAATCCTAAAGATAATAATTCTTTCCTTAATTCTTCTTCACTTTCTCCATACCATGGAGTTCCATCAACATACCTTCCATTTAAACTACCAACCTTTCCAGCAAGCAATTCTAATAATAAACCAACAGTTTCTCTTGAAGGAATTCCAGCAGGAGAAAATATTATATCTGGAACAAGACCTGAAGATGACCATGGCATATCTGATGGGTCAACAATCATTCCCAAAACACCTTTCTGTCCATGTCTTACAGCAAATTTATCTCCAAGTTCTGGAATTCTTAAGTCCCTTAATTTTATCCTAACTAATAAATTTCCATCATCAGATTCTGTTATTACAACCTTATCTACCCACCCTTCTTCCCCACTACCAGTAGTTAATGAAGAATCCTTCTTTCTTAAACCTGTTGCAATAGATTCGGAAGTTAAACCAATAAATCTTGGGGGTGATATCCTACCAACAAGAACTTCTTCAGGTTTTACAAATGATTCAACAGCGACAATTCCATCCTCTTCTAAATTTTTATATTTATCTTTTCCTCTATATAATTCCACAGAAGGATCTGGAATTGTAATTTCATCTTGTAATCCTCCAGAATATCTTAGTCTTTCTATTTCATAAGATCTAAAATATACAGATCTAAATAAACCTCTATCTATTGAACCTTTATTCATGATAATTGCATCTTCAATATTATATCCTTCCTGTGTCATTACAGCAACAATTACATTTTGACCTATTGCATAATCATCCTTAAATATATTAAAAGAAAATGTTCTAGTAATCGGATATTGTGGATAATATAAAATTGATATATCAGTATCAAATCTATTATGGAAATTCAATGAATATATAGCATGAGCCTGTCTCTGTGGTCTAACACCCCTATTTAATCTTGCAGATTGATTTCTATTTGAAAATGGAACTAAAGATGTAGCTATACTAAATATTACTAGAGAAGATAACTCTAAATGAGTTGTATTTTCCTTTATATCTTCAGGATATAATGCAACATTTAAATTTTCTTCTTCTGCAGGATCAACCCATTCAATTATACCTTCCTTTTCTAAATCAGACCATTTTATTTCCCCTCTCTTTAATTTTTCAATATGCTCCTTTGTTAATAATGGCTTTCCATCTTTTACAACAATTAAAGGTCTTAAAATCCTTCCTTTTCTTGTTAATATTTCTATAACATTCCTTGTTTCATCAAAATATATATTTACAAAATATGGAATAATACCTTTTCTTCTCTTCTCCTTAAATTCTTCAATAAATTTATTAGCATCATCAACATATCCAACAAAAATACTATCTACATAAACCTCATATGCCATTTTTATTTTTATCTGAAACATTTTTAATTATTGGCTTCAATCCTATATCCTCCAATTTCCTAATTAATTCATTTTTATCAATCTCCTCAAAACTTATTTTTGCTAATATTGTTTTATTTTTTCTTAATCCAGTTTCATGACCTTCAGGTGTTTCTATCAAATCTAATCTACCCCAATGAGTACCATGAACCATTCTTGCTTCTAATAGTTCAGCTTCACTAGATATTGAAGAAACAACCCTTGTTAAATGGGATAAAACAGAAATTTTATTTGTTCTATCTAGAGCCTGTGAAATTCCAGTTCTATTCCTTGTCCATTTTCCAATAGCCATTACATTTACAAATCTTTCAGTAAATATTTTTGATCTAAATATAGATGTATATGAAGGTATCTTCCCCCTTTTTACCAACCTTTCATATTGATACATTGCATCTGTCATCAATGTTCTTAAAGTAACTAAGAAATATTCTCTCATTAATTCTCCAGGTGTTCTAACTATTTTATTTGCAAAGTGATCTTTTACATCTTCATCAATTTTTTCATGAGCTAATAATAATAATTTTCTTGCCATCTTCAATAAATTGTATGCCTTTAATAATCTATCATTCGGTGATGTTCCAATATTCGGTAATAATAAATTATCTAGTATTGATAATAATTTTTCTTTTTTAACTTCTGGAGATCCTGTTAATTTTAATTTATCAGCTAAATATCTTATCGCATCTTCAGAAGTTTTTATATCTTGGAATTCCAATAAATTAATATATACTTCTTCAAAATCATCCCCTTCAGAAATTAATTGATTTATTTCAACATCCTTTTCTAAACCCAGAGCCCTTACCAAAGGTATTAAAGGAACCCTTTTATATTTCTCAAATGATAAATATAATAAACCATCTTTTGTCATTTCCATTCTATGGGCCTTTAATTGAGTTAAAGATTCTGATAATAAATATCCACTATATTTTATAGAACCAGATTCTTTTTGAACATAAAATTTGTTTGTAGCAAGTTCTTCGGACAATATGATTAATTTCTCATTTCCATTAATAATAAAATATCCACCTCTATCTGTCGGATCTTCTCCAATTCTTATTAATTCCTCTTCAGATAATCCATAAGTATTACAATATTTTGATCTAACCATTATTGGCAATCTACCAATAGCTACCTGATATTTGCTCTTAAATGTTTCATTTTCATATACAGAAAATTCCATATATACTGTTCCAGCATATGTAAGTCTTCTGATTCTAGCTTCTATTGGATATATTAATCTGGAAACTCCTTCTTTCTCCATAAAATCTGCCTTCCCCAACCATAATCTTTCTATTTTAAATTGTAAATCTCTTAATCCTGGAGCCAATAATCTTGGAGAAAATGTTCCCAATTCCCTTCCAATCTTTGTCATTTCTACATCAACAAAGTATTCAAATGACCTTAGTTGTACTCCTAAGAGATCATTTTCCTCCAAGTATTTATAGAATAAGATATAATTATCTATATTATTATTAGCCACCTTTTATTTATATATATGATATTCTTATAAGTTTAATCCTCAACAACAACTCTATAATATATTTCTTCCCCAATCCATGGATTATTTCTTATAATCTTAACAACATCCCCCGGCTTAACATTTAGATTCTTTAATGCAGGATCTGAGATTTTGATCTTTGGTAAATCTGATAAAGATACTTTATACTTTTCCAATAATTCCTTCTTTTCTTCTTCAGATAATATTATATGTTTTGGTACTAAATAATGTTTTGTTATATCAATTTCAGATAGTTCCCTTAAATCTTTTTTAGGTTTATTAACTTTAGAAGTTTTTTTAGATTTAGACCTTTTAGCAGACTTACCCATTTATTTAATTTTTCATAAAAAACTTATAACTTTACCTCCTAGATATTAAAAATGGGTAGAGTAGCTATATTCGTAAAAACTGATTTGGAAGATTATAGAATGATAAGATTAAAAGAGGAAATAAAAAATTATAATAACATTAGCATTATTGATATAGAAAAGGACAATATATTTCCATATAATGAAAAAATATTAAACTATGATGTATATTACTTTTTCATTGGATCAACTTTTTTATCAGATATTCACTTTCTAGCAAAATATCTTGAAAAAAATGGAAAAAAAGTAATAAATAGCATACATACTAAAGAATCTATAATATCAAAAACTTTATTTTATAGCATTCTTAATAAATATGTAAAGATTCCAGAATTTGTGAAAATATACTCAATAGATAACATAGAATATGTAATAAATAAAATAGGATTTCCAATGGTAATAAAGCATCAGTTTGCTCATAGAGGAGAATTTGTACATAAAATAGATAATGAAAAAGAATTATATAATTTTTTGGAAAAATATTTATTAGAAAAGAAAATAAATTTAAAACATCTAATATTTCAAAAATATATACCTTATGAGAGAGATATAAGGGTAATTTTTGTAGGAAAGCCAATTGGTGCAATGGAGAGAATTAATAAAAATAGCTTTAAGGCAAATATTAGTCAGGGGGGATATGGAAGACCATATGAATTGAATGAAGAAATAATAGATATTGGATATAAAATTATGGAAAAATGTGACTTACAAATATTTGGATTTGATCTATTATTAAAAGACAATCAATATTATTTAATAGATTTACATCATATATTTCAATATGAGGGATTTGACAAATATTTAAATAGAAATGTTACAAAAGAGATATTAAATTACTTAAATGAAATTAGTAATAAAAGCTAAGGGAAATAAATTAATAAAAGCAACACATAAAAGTACTCTAGAAATTACTAAGGATAATTTTTTAACTAAAAGAGGAGATTGCATAATTGGGATAAACGCAAATTATTCTGTAAAAGATCTACCAGAAGATCTTAAAGATCATTTATTAAATGAGGGAAAAATAAAGGTTGTAATTAAAGTTGATGATCTGATAGATGATGTAATTGCATATGGTTCAAAAAATTTATTATTAAAAAATGATAGAAGTATTGTTATAAGAAAGAGTAATTATATTGACGATAGGACTTTGGCAATAAATTCAAATAAGAGTGCTATTGATATTGACAGAAAATTAATAGAAGAATTAAGGAAAGAAAAGGATATGGAATTTATAATATATTATTAAAAATATTTATAAAGAATAAAATATTTATCCTTAATTATGAAAAAGAGGGGCATAGATATGGCTGTACAGTTAATATTTGTAATAATAATAATGTTAGTAGTTGCAGTTATTGTAATTAAATTATTCCAGCAACAATCTTCAAAGATTAGCCAAATATCAAATACACAAATACAGCAAGCAGTTTCGGAGTGTTCAAGTTATTGTTCAGATCCAATAACATTTTGTACAAAGTATGAAGATATAGGAAATGGACTTGTACAAGTAAGTCCTGGATATTATGTCTGTTTAAATGCTGTTCCATGTAGTATAGTATTACAATTATATGGAGGACCTTCCAATCAATGTCAATATGAAGGATATCCTATAACACCTCTTGATTGTATGTATTTAGAATGCCAATATTATATTTATCAGTTATATTATAATTCAGTACAAGCAACAAGTTATGTATTTGGAAATTATTCTTCTGCTACATATTTTAATGTAACAAATGGACAAGAAAATATTTACATTTCTTCTCCATCACAAATATTAAATCCAGGTCCAGTACAATGTTCTGCACAATTACCAACATGGATTACAAACCAGATATTTGGCGCATTATTAAAGATTATTAACTATTATAATACTGCGGATGGATGCAATTTGAATTTAACAGTTAATAATGGAATATTAACAGTAACTGGAAATTGTACAGCATTGGGTATAAATAATAATGTCAATGGAATACCATTGTGCCAATTCTTATTGCAAGTACCATATTCTCAGTTAAATAATATACCAAGTACAACAAGCTAAATGTAATGAGCTTTTTTGAATATTTTTATAATAATTTTAATTTAATAAAACTAAAGGCTCCTAGTTCTATATATAAAAGATATGCATTTCATTTATGGTTAAATAGATTAAATACAAACCCAGATAATATATTTTCTTCTGTAATAACTCTAATATTATTTTCTATAATTATATATTTTATTTTAAGTTTTGTTAGCTTTCAATTAGCTTTTTCTTTATTAATTTCTTTATTGATATTATCATTTTATTTTGCATATTACCCAATATTCTATACACAAATTGTTAGAATACAAGTAACATCAGAAGTTATATGGATAATATTATATTTATCATTATATCTAAAAAGAAATCCAAATTTGGAAAATGGAATAAAATATGTAGCATATTATATGAATGGTTATATTGCAACAGACTTTAAATCATTATTATATAATTTAGAAACAAATAAATTTAATGATATTGAATCTGCATTAGAATATTATCAAAGAAGATGGTTTTATTTAAGCCCAGATTTTGTATATGCAATGACTCATATTGTAAATATTAAATATAAGAATTCTGTTGATGATATAAATAAATTATTAGATAGAATATTAGGATGGGTATTGAAGAAATCATTAGAAAAATCTCAATTATATGTAGATGCCTTAAAAGAACCAGCAACAATTATAGTATCTTTCTTAGTAATGCTTCCAATAGTTAGTTTGATAATGTTACCAATAATATCTGTATTTTTATTAAATACTGTAAGTTTTTATTTCATAGCATTTTCATATATAATAATTTTACCAGTTATTACATTTCTAATAATTCAAAACTTCTTATCAAAGAATCCATTTGCATTTTCTGTTCCAGATTTATCCTTAGCAAGAGATTTGCCAAAACCCGGAAGATTTAAAATTGGAGATAAAGAAATTCCAGCAATAATAATTTCAATAATATTAGGATCAATTGCAATTTTGGGAATATATCATTTAATTTCTTTAGCTATAAAAATTACATTCATTCCACAAGGATTTTTGAGTAATTATTTAAATATAGTTTATCAAGATAGAGCATTAATATATTCTGTTTTAACTTTAACATTACCTTTAGGTTTGGGCTTAGGTATAGGATCTTATTATTATTTAACATCTTTCCAAAGAGTTAAGAAAATATATCAAATTGAAGAAATAGAAAATGAATTTCCAATTGTTGTATATGAGTTTGCATCATTATTAGAAGATGGTTATCCGTTTGAAATGGTAATTGAAAAAACATACTATAATTATAGAATAATAAAATCCTCAGGAGTTATGGAAAATTTCCTAAAAACAACATTATATAATTTGAGAAGAGGTTATGATTTAAATACTTCTATATTTGATCCAAAAATTGGTTCATTAAATCTATATCCATCAAAATTAGTAAGGGAATCTATGCAACTTTTAGTTACTTCTTCCTCGAAAGGTCCTGAGGTTTTATCAAAGATCGCATATAATGTATCAACAAATTTAGAAAATGTAGATAGCATAAGATATAATGTAAGAAAGATATTAAATGAAGTAATTGGATTGATAGATATAACATCAAAAAATCTAGTACCATTAATTTCTGCAATGGTTACAGTTTTTAATAATGGAATAGTTTCGATGCTTTTTGCACTTGCATATTTCTTTCAATTAATAGATCAATCCTTTGGTTTAGGTAGTGGGGCTAATATATATAATTTCGTTGTAAATACCTTTAATCTATATAATTTAATACCACCAACATTCTTTGAAGCAATAATTGGTATATTTTTTATAGAATATGTAATAATAACTTCCTATATGAGTGCTGGAATAAAATATGGATTTGATAAAACAATGACATCATATTATATAGGTAAAAACTTATTGTTTGGAACAATATTTTATGTAATATTTTCAATAATAGGAATATTAATAGTATATACAATATTTGGCCCATATTTACCAATAAATATACAATTATGAGATTACAACAATCAATATATTGGATTATAATAACCTTTATATTAATTATAATTGCTAGTTTATTTTCTTTTTATTATATTTATAATGTAAAAAATAATTTAGGAGGAAATAGTATACAAACTATTAATTGTCAACAACTAGAAAATTTATATAATAAAAGTTTTCAGGAAATAATAAATATTAAAGTATTTCTTAATGAAAATTGTACAATAAATGGAATAACAATTCCTTCTGGCTATAGAATTATATATATTTATAATGGAAGTATTAATTATATATGAAGAACGATATAGCAATAGATACTGTATTTATAATAATAATAGCAATAATATCTGTTGTAGTTATATTAGATATTATTTATACAAAATTTTTTAGTAATTCTCAAGCATATTATTGCCAAACGTTAATATCGCAAGGTAGTTTTTCTCCATCATGCGAAAAATATTATCCTTCTTCAATAAATATTATTTATACAAATGAAAGCAATGATACAATTTATTCAGATATAACAGGATTAATATTAAATTGTTATAATAATAATGTAAATACAAATAAATTATTTAATGTATGTTATGATGTTTATATAGATGAGAATATTACTCTTAATTCATCAATATTAATTCAATATGTGCAGAATTATACTGAATTTAATCCAAATAATATTATATTTCATTTAAATAATAATAATGGAAATATTTATCCATATAATAGCATATTTATAATATACAACAATAGTTATATTGTAATATGGCAATAAAGTCACAAGAACTTCCAATAAATTATACATTTTTAATAATTATTGGAATAACTGTTACATTGGTAATTTTAGGAATAATATTTTTATTAAAAGGAAATATAACTTCTTACATTAGTAGTATAATGCCAAAATATAATAATACACAGACTATAGTAGAAACAAATGTAACTTCAATACAAGATGTTGCAATGGATGTAGTATCATGTTATTATAAAAAATCTCAGGGTCTTTGCTATTTAATTAACTATCAAGGAAATCCATTTACATGTCAAGATTTAATAAATAATGTAAGTAGTATAGATCCAAATGTAGTAATGCAAAATTGTAATTATAATATATATCCAGGAGAATATATATTAGTATATTCAGCAGGAAATTATGTCTATATTAATGTTCAGGGATAAAAATGGAAAATTGGTTTTGGATAATTGTAACAATCATTGCTTTTGGTTTATCAATATATTTATATTTTAAATTTGCTAATATAAATAATCAAACACAATTATTATATCAAGATATATATTCATGCCAAAATCTATATTCTACAGTTGAAGAAGTATGTTATTCTAATAATGGAACAGGAGTATATATTAACATTGAAATAAACAAATATTTAAATTATATTTATGCTAATAACAATTTATTAAGTTGTTATATATATGATAAATATTATAATTATACAATACCATGCAATGTAGTAATAAATACAACAAATAATATGATTCAATATTATACTTCAGGATTATTTTATGAATTATCATATGGAAATCCAAATGAAAAAATTCCATTACTTGTTGAAAAAACATCTCCAACACAAGTAACAATTTATATAAAAAATCCAAGTTAAAATTTTTTAAAATTTTTAAATATTATTAGATCATAATGAAAAAGAATCAATTAAATTTACTTTCAGTAGCAATAATATTAGTAATTATATCTTTAGCTTTTATAATATATTATCAATATTCTTTAAATATTAAAAAGCAACAGGAAAAATATATATTTGAAAATTTTATTAAAAGTTTACAAAATTTAGAAAATACAATAAATAGTATTCAAGGTACATATTATATAAGAATTGATATACCAAATGGAGTTTTATTATATGCAAATGATACTGAATTAATAATACAATATGATGGCAATAATTATACAATTAATTTTTACAAGAATATAACATTATATAATAATCAAAATGTAAGTTTTCTATATCCAAATAATTATATATATCTAGTTAGTACAAATAATACTATTTTTATTACAACAAATCTACAAAATTCAATTACAATATTAAATAAATATTTACCAAATGGGAATCTTGTAATTGTAAATCATGAAAATAATCAAAACTATCCAAATAATAATCAAAATTCACAATGTTTATTTACATATAATGGACAACCAAGTTTTTTTTGGGGTGATGTAAATGGAAATAATTATTTACCTCCAATTGGGGATCAAGGAAAATGCGGAGATTGCTGGGCATTTGCATCTTCAAATGGAATTGCTTCAATATATATGATAAGAAATAATGAACCTAATGAAGGGTTACAATTATCTCCCGCATATTTAGCAATAAAATGCAATAATGGTTATCCAAATACTCCAAGATATTGTAGTGTGAATGAAGGTTGTAATGAAGGTGATCCGTACTCTGCTATATTTTTTGCATCTCAATATGGAATCCCAAACGATACCGGATGGAATTATTATGATTCTACTTTACATAATTGTCCACAGAACTTTTATCAAAGCTATCCAGGTGATGTATGTAATTTTAATTATAATGGACCTACTTTTCCACTATATTACCCAAAAGGCATTATTTACTTATCTGAAAATGGGCCCTTATCAGATCAACAGATAATTCAGGACTTATTATGCTATGGACCATTAGTAGCTGCTGGATTTTTAGCAGGAAGCGGCGGATCAAACCCAAACATACATCCAAATCAAGTAGCATCCAATTCCGGACATTCCATGTTATTAGTTGGATATGATACCCAATCTCAGCTATGCCAAGAAGTATATGGAACACCAGATTGTTGGATATTTGAGAATCAATGGGGAGATATTACAGCATGTATTATTTTTAGTACAGATGGAAGACCAATACCTGGACCCTCCACACCAAATATGTGCAATGAATATTATTCAAATTATCAGGCTTGCAGTAATGCAATAGGAGAACCATGCGGAGGTGTTTATTGGATACAAAATGGATATATGTATGTACCATTTGATCAATCCCCTTATGGCCAAACATTTCCTTACTATTTGATTGCAATACAAAATGTCACTCTTTCACAATAAATATTTGATAATATTATCTATAGTCTCTTTCTTAATTTTATCTTATAATATATATTCTATGATAAATCCACTTGCAGTTTATTGTGAATATGGAGGAGGAATATATTATACAAATAGTACAGGTTCTTATTGTATTATAAATGGTACATACTTCAATGCTTTACAATATTATGAAAATAACGTACCACCTCAATATTCTTTTTGTACCCATTATGGATTAATATATGTAAATAGCAGTTATTGTGAATATCCAAATGGAACATTAGTTAGTCCATATGCATTAATTCCACCATCAGCATATCAAGACCTAATTATACCTGCACCAATATTATGTAATAGTTTATTAAATTGTTCAAATACACCCTGGTATTATCCACCATGTTCTAATCAGATTTATCCATGCTTTAATCCTCCATATATACCTCAATCTTATTTAACAAGTAATACTTCCTACCAAACTCTTTTATCTGTATATCAAAAAGAATATGAATGCGGATATTGTCCGGAAAACTTATCATTTGAAGGAAATTGGTTTAGATGTCCATATAATTATTCATTAAATCAGTTATATCAAGAATTTTTAAGACAATGTCCACCACCAAATATTGTATATATATCATGTACAGGAGTATTTGAATGTATAAATCAAACTGAAGTAAATTTAACAAATAATACACAACAATTAATTTATCCACAACCAAATGTAAGTAATAAAAGTAATAATGTTAATTTGATTTTACCAACAGCAATAGTAATAGCAATTATTATAATAGGCCTAATTATTCTCTTATATTATCTAAAATGAAAAATCAGATAAATACATTAACATTTGCTATTATTATTTCGATAATAATTTTATCAATTCTTTTAGTTTATTTATTATCAACTAGTTCTAGCTCTAAAATAACACAAACATATAATGTAGAAAATCAATATACATTAACAATTCAAAATAGCATTGATTTATTACCATACATTTATGATCATAAAGTTAATTTATCCTATGCATTTTTATTATCATATTTTTCATCTTCTGGAAATGATACATATTGTATAAATCAAAATATATGTACAAACATATCAGAAGATTTAATAAATTACTTTGATAGTATATATGGAAATAGATGGAACTTAGCAGTATATTTTATCCCACCAGTAACAGGATGGATTGTTCAGATGTTTATAATGGGTGGTAATATTGGAAATTGGGATCCATGTTCAATGAATCCTCCTCCAGATCCTGACAGTACACAATGGTATGAATGGAATTATACATATTTCTTTGTAGATAATTATACAGAAAATATTAACATACCAGTAAGTCAAACTTTATATGGAGCGGGATGGGTGAATGCAACAGCACCATTTCATCAATCTGAATCAATAAGTTTATGGGGTTTACCAACATTATATAATGGAATGACTCAATCTCTAGCTATACAAAATGGTTTCTGTACGCCATTAACAAAAATATTTCCAAATTATAATTTTACAGAAGCCTCTGTATATTGTCCTCAAGGTGAATGGAATTTATTCCCAAATTTTGGAACAACTCCAACTTTTTCATTACCACAATTTTTCTCTGGATGGATAGGAATTGGAACTCCGGTAGCAGGTTTTCAATATTTAACAGATGTTCCTTATTATTATTATGGACCTCCAATATATAAAACAGCTACCGATATAAATAGATTAGCAGAATTTGTAATCCCACAACAATATTTAAATAAAATATGCCAAGAAGAATTTAGTACAAGCTATTCAGGTCCTTCTCAGCAATGCGGAGGTCAAGAATTAATTGTTGAAGCATTTTATAGAGGTGTAGTAAATATACCACCAAATTGCCAACAAGTATTTATAGATTATCCATGGCATGAGGTAATAAGATTATATATTTCATTCTTAAATAAAAGCGGAGAACCAGATTACGTATTTTTAGCAGCAGATCCTTTATGTAAATATAATTTAAATAGAGAAACAATAGATTGTCCAACCGGTGTATTTGATAATATACAAAATGTAAATGGAATTACTGTAGGAAAAGAATGTCCTTTAGTTCATTTAATGGACGAAAATACATATGCAGAAGGAATTTATAGATTTAATATTACTAAATGGGTAATAGATGATAGAGATCCAAATACAAATCAATTCATAATTTCTGCAGTATATTATGATCCTCATCCTGGAGGAAATGGTGTTGCAATGGCAAGGGTATATTGCATTACAAATACTGGAAATAAAGAAGAATTAAATGCATATGTTTATGAAGGTAGTGGAAAAGCAATAAGTCTAGGATATCCAATACCACCAAATACAAATACATATGTTTATTATATTTATTTGCCAGTAGATATGCCATTCTTAGGCGGATATTTGGTTGCTAAATTAACAGTATGGTAAAAAAAGAAGATAAAATTTTATTTCTTTTATATTTAATATTATTTTTACTTTTTATTTGCATTAGCAACTTTAATATTAATATAATTATTTTTGGTACAATATATTTGTTCTTATTATCTTCTATATTAAAAAATTCAAAGAACGCATCTTTAATATATAAATTAATATTTCCATTATATATACCAATTGGAATTTTTGGAATTTATACTAATTTACCTTTACCTTTTCCATTTCCATCAATATTCAATTATATAGTAAATTATTGGATATTTTATTTTATAGCATTTTCCTTAGGATATTATTTATTTGAAAACAATTTTTATATTTCAAGAAAATCATTAATATTTTATATAGTCTCAATAATATTACTTATAATATTATTTTTCCTTGAATTAATATATAATTCTGCAACTACAGATCTTGATGTAAAAATAAGCTATATAATATCTCTATTCATTAATTATGCATATTTACATTTCTATACTTTTGAAATAATATATACTTCATTATTTATTATATTTACAATTTTCTTATTCTTAGTTATTTATTTTAATAAGAATGAAATATTAATAGTAAGAACAAATATATTCAAAAAGATATCAGAAATCTATAAATACAAAAAATATGTGTTTCTATCAATATTCTTTATTATAATATTGCAAATTGTTATTGCCATATATAAATTATCATTTTACAATAGTCTAGTTATAGAAAGTTTAGTTGGAAAATATTATATCTATATGTATGAATCTTTAATTTTTTTATCTATATATGAATTTGTTATTTACTTTTTAGTTTATAGAAATTTAAGATATAATGTTCCAACAAATTATTTCTTACTTTTTACTATGGTTTTAATAATATTTTTTGGAGAACTATATTTATCAAATGTAGATTTTACTTCTGTAGCTTTACATACTAGATATTTAATTGCTTTATTATTTTTCTTTATGGGAATGCATTATGAAATATATAAAAATAGTAAAAGAATAATAACAAAAGCATTGGGTATTACAATCGGAATATTAGTTCTAATACAAAATATAACTGGAGAATTCACCGAATCTGTATTATTTGGAGGACCAAGTAGTATACATCTAATATCTATACCAAATATATTAATTGCGCTTGGAATTATACATGGATTAATAACACCAATTCTTATCTTAACATTTATATACTTACATATTAAATTAAAAATATGAGAAATCAATTAGAAACTGTTTATGTAGTTTTATTTTTAACAATTGCAATATTAATAATTCTTTTGTCTTTTTATGCATTAACATATAATTATAATCAAAACACTGTTTTTAATAGGTTTACTTCTTTATCTACATTATCAAATTATTTTTTAGGATATTTACAAACAGCATTAACACAAGAAGGTTATGTAGAATCATATGTAGCAGGGACAAATGGATGGGGAAAGGAAGAATGGGCTTCCTATCCTTACGGATGTATATTACCACAATCATGCCAAAATGCGCTTCAATATTATAATAATTTATTATCTTCTGGATATGAAACTTTATTAAGTTTTGGAAGACAATATTTAACTGCATATCAATATTATTATCCTTATAATATATCTTTCAATTTTTCAAATAACTATCAAGCAGGGATTATTGGGGATTGCGATAATATAACTTCTGGAGAATATAATTATAATTTTCCCGTTTATGTTCAAGGGTTATATATAAATATTACAGGTCCTTCTTCAGGTTCAATAATTCCATATACAAGTACATCAAATATAACAAACAACCCTACATTTTATTTATATAATCTAGCATATAAATTCTCTCAAAATGGAGAATTTTCTGAATGCTCATATCAAGATTGCTATAATGAAATATATAATCATGCCACAACTAATAATTGTGCGCAGGAGTTTGAGCAATTTTCAAATAATCCAAACATCCAATGTAATGAAACAATAATTCCATATCAATGTATAAATATTCCATCATGTCAAATATGTTTAAATCCACAGGGAATTGCATGTAAAGTAATATTAAAATGCTCTGATAATCAATACAATGTATATTATAATGGTAATAATTATCCTCAAACTATAACAATTACTTCTATAGTTTTTTATGAAAATGTAACAAATCAATATTATTTAAATTGTACATATAATTGTATTGAAATATACAATTTAACAAACAATCAAGTAATATCCCAAAGTTGTACATTAGAAAATCAACAATATTCTTGTTCCCCCCTTCAGAATGAGTGTGGTAGTGTAAGTATAACTCAACAAAATTCAGAAGAAATATTTACATTTCAATACCATTATTCAATTCAAGTTAGTTGCTATACTTGCATAATCGGCGGACAACAATGTCCTGCCTGTTTACCTGGAAAATGTCCTGATCAATGTCCAGCAACAATATCATTTCCATCTGAATGCATACAACAAAATACTTAACAATCCCTACAATGAAAAAATATATTTATTATATAAAATTACTATAAAATGAAAGAACAACTATCTATTATATTTATAACAATATTAACAGCATTATTTTTAGTTGGAATGATAATTTTGTTAGCTATATTTTCTAATATAAATTTAACAAATTATAAAGAACAAACTTCTTTTTCATATGAACAAGAAATAATATATGATCTATTTTCTCCAAATTGTTTAGGATATCCAAATTATCCAATATATTTTACAACATTAGATAAAATAGAACAATTTAATCAAACATATTATAATGAACTTCCAAATTGTACAATATTTCCTTATACATTTAGAGCAGAAA
>Ga0080005_176372_pt1 | contig 35432 bp, 38 predicted proteins | sample JossMetagenome_2_FD_69208 | JGI IMG/M metagenome (GOLD analysis project Ga0080005, IMG submission 69208) | Hot spring sediment microbial communities from Joseph's Coat, Yellowstone National Park, USA - JC3_ASED (SPADES assembly) (version 2) | ecosystem: Environmental > Aquatic > Thermal springs >...
TGCCGAGTTATCCCGTCCCCGACCAGGGGGCGTGGGTTCAACGGCGGGGGAACCGCCGGGCACATCCCACCCCCGGCGCCATCTGGCTCTTCTGGTTGTCGTCGGCGTTGCTGGACGCTGGCCGATGCTGGTTGTCGTCGGTTCTGCAGGTTCACATCGACTAAGCTCGGCGTTGTAGCTCAATATCGGCAAATGCACAGCGATGCCGGCTTCGAGAAGGCGGCGAGGCGATTATACAATAAAAAAGGGGATCCTCTTTAGGATCTTTTCGGCGATCTCCCTCTGCATCGGCGTGCCGTTCTTCACCTTATCGGCGAGGTACAGCGCTACGGCCCTTCTTATTTCGCCATCCCTCTCCGCCAGTCTCATGAGGTCGGCCGTGGCGATGTACACTACGTATTTGGAGCCGGACCTCACAACGTTCAGCCTAAGCCCAGCCGACTCAAGCCTTTCGGCGGCGGCGAGCGCCTTCCCGACGTTGCGAGTGGAGTATTTAGCGACGAGAGAGCCGCCTCTGCTGTTCACTAACGCAAAATGCATTACGACGCCTGCCACAGCCACGGCGCCTCTCTTCGGTCTCTCTGTATGTGAGAACTGTTCCATAGGGGTCTCACCGTTGTTCCGCCTATACGTCTCCCTAAGCACATCTATACTCCTCTTCTCCGTATTCAGCCGATAGGCCACCCTGAGGGCGTCGTCAGTGGCCAGCTTCACGACGACCCACTTATGGGCTTTCAGCAGATTCAGCAATTCGCCGTATACGCCCGCCGCCTCTTTAAGCTTTACAAACGCCTCCTTGCCCGTGGCAACTAAGGCCTTTCCCGTGCCTATGCTGATGCCCAGCCTCCAAGGCTCCTTAGTTGCAATAACAAGCTGATAATCGCCGCGCAGTACCTTCTTCCGGTCAGTTTGACCATCACCAAGCCACGCAGTGATGATAGGCGCCCACTCCCCGCGCCTGAGGTAGCCCGCGGCGAGGTCTACGGCCTCTGTCTCGCTCCAGCTCTGCCTCCAGCTATTTGCCCTGAGATGCACCAATACGCTTACACCCTCCTGCGTTAGGTTGACCAAGGCGACGTGTATGTAAAGCTCTCCATATCTCGCCGCAGTCCAAGCGAATACCTGCCAAGGCTGTGCAGTGTATATATAGGGCCTGCCACCATGATAGCCTTCGTCGCTTGCCCTCCAGCCCAGCTGGAACAGCTCAAGCCTCTCATGCGGAAGCTTCAGCAAGTCGGGAAAACGCGCCGAGGCGCTCACGTTGCGGATCGAGATATGAGGGGCAAAGTCCCTTCTTACATCCATCCACGTACCGTCCGGCGCGTAGGGCTCCTTGTCTTGCACGCGTCCTCAACAACTGCCTTGTGTAGGGTGTCGGCTTTTCTTTTTGTCTGCCTCCACGTCTCTACAACTGTTTCAACAAGCCGCTACTGTTTCCATCTATCCTGCACGTATTTATCCTTCAACAGCTTGTAGGCTGTGTATTCCCGCCCGACGTAGAAGGCGTGGTCAGGCAGGAGCTTCTGCGCCTCCCTCCTCACGTTTACCTCGTCTAGTTCTATCTGCCGTAGCAAGACGCCGCGGGGGCCGTAGTGGTACAGCATATCGGCAATTACGAAGTTGCCGTGCGGGTCGTACACGTCGCGGTTATAGACCTCTGGCCTAACGGCGGATGCCGCCGTCTCAAGTTGTTTCTTCTGGATAAAAGCGGGCGTGGCTATCAAGACGCCTCCCCTATCGAGACCGCAGGGCCACTCCTCTATCACGTCGCAAGGCGTCGTTAAGTACTCGCCTCCGGGGTCTCGCTGTAGGGCTAGGTAGCTGTAAACGACGTCGCGGCTCTCCACGCCGTAGGTCAGTATATAGTCCACAGCCTTGGCCCTGAGGGCTTCCAAGTCTGTGTCGTAAAGGATGTGGAGTCCTCCGTAAGGTAGCCTCTTGTTGGGTTTCTCCAGCGCCACTTCTCGCCGGGGCCGCACCGCCTCTCTGTCCGGCCTATAACGTGTCTCTACTGCTTTTCTAAGCTCCTCCTCCCCCCGCCACCTGAGGTCGACCAAATCTACGTTAAGCGTCTTTACATATTCACAGGGTATCCGCAGGGCGTCGTTACATACACCCCGCAGAGCCTCCACTATCAGCTCGCCTGCGCCGTTTAGGTCGGGGCCGTATACAACGACCGTGTCGACGTGGTTGTGGGTCTCGTAGAGCGTCTTCACCACGAAGTTAACCGAGTCGGCGGAGTACGCAGTGCCCACAAAGGCGACTTTGTTGAGGATGGTTCTGTCTATTCTGTCTTGGCTGAGCCAGAGGAGTATCAGCAAGATATTTGACATTAAGAGAAAAAGGAAGGGGTTATCTATATGAGCGGTCTGAGTAGTTAGCCGTGAACCTCTTTGGGGCTAGTTGCGACACTATGTACCGGAAGGCAGATACGGGGTCGGAGTGTTCGCCACATGTATACACGTCCACCGTCGCGTAGTTATACGTGGGCCATGTGTGGATGGCGATGTGGCTCTCCAACACCAACGCGATAACCGACACGCCCTCCTTGTCGCCCCCCTTGAACCTCCATGAGTTCACCTCCACCAGGTGCATATTTGCTATATGCGCAGCCTCAATCACGATCTTCCTTAGTCTTTCCTCGTCTCGGAGGAGCGATTCGTCAACCCCGTATAATTCGCCGTAGACGTGTTTGCCGACCACGGGGGTTTTGAGCTGGGTTGTTGCTTGCATTTCGTGCGCGCCGTAGATACCCCTATATAAACTTATCGGCTGAAAAAATATATCGGCTAGTACCGCGAGGGGCGCTGGCTGAGGAAACGCGGCAGGTAGAGCGGCCTAGAGGGGTAACCCCTCACCTCTTCCTTAATCTTCTTAACGAGCTCCGCTGGGGTCATCTTGTATTGACCGCCTCCCCGTTCTCTGACCGACAGCGTGCCCTCGCCCGCCTCTTTGGCACCCACGACGCATATATACGGCACCCAGGCGGTTTCAGCCTCCCTAACTCTCTTAGATAGGGTCTCGTCTCTGTCGTCTATATCCACGCGGATGCCCTCCGCCTCTAGCTTGTCGGCGACCTCAACAGCGTATTTCAAGTTGTCCTTGGTGATGGGTATTATGCGTACCTGCACCGGCGAGAGCCAGGTGGGGAGCCGCGGAGTCTTGCCCTCCTTCTCTGCCTTGGCCATCGTATCGAATACGGCGTATAGGTACCTCTCGACGCTACCTAAAATGGCCGTGTGTATGATGACGGGGTACCTAGTCTGGTTGTTCTCGTCTACGTACTTTATGCCGAAGCGCTGGGCGTTGCCCACATCTATCTGGAACGTGGCCACCTCCCTGGGCCTCCCCAACTCATCGATTATGTGGAACTCCACGTTGAGCACCCAGTAGTACTTCTGCCCTGGCAGAACCCTCACCAATATGGGCTTGCCCTCCCTCCTGGCGAGCTCCACCAGGTACTGCCTATGGCTTTTGTAGAAGTCCTCGGTGACGTTATACAGCGAAACGTAGGTCCTGCCGAGCTTCCCTATTTCTCTGAAGATGACTTCGTGGAGCTTATAAGTCACGTTGACGGCCTCCGGGAGATCCCTCGTGAATATGTGGAGATCTGGCATGTAGAACCTCCGGAGCCTGAAGAGGAGCACCGTCTCGCCCGGCTGTTCGTGCCGGTAGGAGTCCGCTATCTCCAACATGCCGAAGGGCAGGTGCCGGTAGCTTATCACCCAGTCCTTAGCCATCGCGAACTGTTGGAAGCAGGCCGCGTAGCGGAGTATCAGGTCAGTATCTGACTCAACCACGTAAAGCCTCTCGCCGAACAGCTTTGCGTGCGTCTCGATAGCGGATTCGGCGAGTTTAAACATGTTAGTCCCCCTGATCTTGAACACAGGTATCCCGAGGGACTTGGCGGCCATGTACGCGTAGTCCTCCACAAGCTCCATCATCACCGTGGCCTCAGGCGCGTAGCGCATATGGCCCACGTCAGACATGGGCTCCCACTCGAAGCCGAACTTCCTGAGGTATTCCAAATACCTAGGCTCGGCCCCTCCGCCTAGCTCCTTCTTAAACACCTCCTTCTCCACCAAGATCCGCAGATCCTCGTAGCCGCCGTAGTCGAACTTGGCCGGGTCATACTCCTCGCCCGCAGGCGTGAGCACCACGTAGAAGTCACGCCTCTCCTCCCCCCTCTTCTCCTGCCTCGCCTGCTCCGGCTTGAAGGTCCTGCTGAGCTCCGAGAGGGGGTGCCCCAGACACTTGAGCTCAAACGCCTTGTAATACCCAAAAGGCGCCTTGTGGACATCGCCGCCGAACTCGGACCTCACGACCTCGTATAGCCGGTTCACCACCTCCCTCGCCGTGTAGGGCCTGGCGAGCTCGTTAGAAAGGTGGGCGTAGGGATATATGACTATGGAAGACGCCTTGACCCTCCTGGCGACGTCTACGACGTCGCGCGCCACCTGGCGCAAGAAATCATCATCTGCCGCGTCGCCCCTCTCGACAGTGACGAAAACCACCAAGGCGTTCTCGGCGCGGCCCGGAGTCGGCTCGTCTTTGATATCAAGCGCCGGGTCTTTCACTTCCCAGCTGAAGTGCTCGGCGTGTATGTACAAAACACGCATGGGCGGAGTTTGCCCTGCCTATAAATATTATTCCACGTAGATGCCGTTTCTCCTTAAGCGCTTTAAAATACCCTCCGCGTCCTCTGGATACAGAGACGCGTACTTCTTGATCTTGTTGTAGTCAAGTCTTATGTCGTGCTCAAGCACGAGCCTGGCGACTTCGTTTATGAACTCCTCGGCTTCCTTCGTCGCTATCTTTGCCTTAAGCACCAGAAGCTCCTCAAGACCCACGGCCCTCGTCTTCACGCCGCCTAGATCAACCTCCTTGAGGCTTGAGAAAAAGTCAAGGGGGATGTAGATGTCGAGGATGTTCTCCAACAGGTCAACCCTCACGGCGTCCCCCCCAACAATCAACTCGTAGTATATCGTGCCGTGGTCCGAGGTCCCCATGTCCCAGTCATTCTCCTTAGCTATCTCCTCAAAAAGCTCGTAGTCCAGCACGGTGGACTTGTTAAGGATAAAGAGATCGACATCTCTGGGGTCGTATTTGATATTATATACCAGCGGAAGAACCGCGCTACCGACGAGGACGTGGTCCACTCCTCGTTTGTTAAGCTCCTCAGAAACCCGCCGCAGGGCGTGTTTGTATTTGTCAAGTTGCATGTCCCCCACATGGGTCGTCTTAATAACAGTTGAGGGCTCTATCTACATAGAATATATATATCTATATTCTGAGTGTAGTCAGTAACACTTATTAACCCCAGTTAAACGATAATACATGTTACTTAATGATGTAATCGATCAGCTGGTTAACATAGAAAGATGCTTGAAAAAAGATAAAACACTGTTTATACGTATCGACATAAATTCACCTATTGTCAATGGAAAAATAGTTGATGATTTTAGAATAAGAGCCCACGCCTTCACGTTGCGCCTAGTTTCAGACGCAGGTGCCCGCGCCGTGGTCCTTGCGCACCAGGGCAGACCTGGACAAGACGACTTCACGTCGCTGGAGTTACACAAGCCCTACCTCGAGAAGCACCTGGAGAGACCCGTTAAATTTGTCGATGACGTAGCAGGTCCTGAGGCGAGGAGGCAGATAAAGGAACTACGCGGCGGGGAGATACTCCTGCTGGAAAACGTGAGGATGCTGTCGGAGGAGGTGATAGAGAGGGTGCCGGAGGCGCAGGCCGAGACCTTCCTAGTCCGCAAGCTGGCGCCGCTTGGGGACTACTTCGTCTTCGACGGATTCGCGGTGGCCCACCGGTCACAGCCCAGCGTCGTGGGGTTCCCACCGGTGATGCCGTCGTGTATGGGCCCCGTCTTTGAGAAGGAGCTCCGGGCCTTGAGCACTGTGTTTGAGAAACGGGGGAAGGGGGTGACGCTTGTGGCTGGTGGCGCCAAGATCCCCGACACTTTGAAGGCCATGGAGCAACTCCTGAAAAACGGCCTTGTGGAGAGGGCGGCGGTGGGGGGCTTGGTAGGCTTCGTCTTTGCCGTGGCGAAATACGGCATAGTGAGCGCCCCCTTGAAACAGGTGATAGAGAAGGGTGGTTACTTGCCGTATATAGAAAGGGCACGGCAGATACTGAGTAAATACGGGTCGCAGGTACAAACGCCGATAGACTTCGCCGTAAATCAAAACGGCAGAATCGACGTAGATGTGTACTCGCTCACGCAGGCGCCGCTTGACATCGGGAGGTCCACTGTTCTGCTGTTTAGAGAGGTTATCGAACAGAGCGAGATCGTTATCTTCAGCGGGCCCATGGGCTACATAGAAGACGACAAGTTTGCAGCGGGCACCGCGGAGTTGCTCAGATCAGCCGCGAACAAACGACTCATACTCGGCGGCGGACACACCATACTCGCGGCCGAGAAGGCCGGCGTCATAGACAAGGCCTACCACGTGTCGACAGGCGGACGCGCCTTCATCCAGACGATAGGAGGCGAGGAGATGCCCGCGGTAAAAGTGTTATTAACATCCGCGAAGAAGTTCTGGACATGATAAGGGTAGGCGTAGTAGGATACGGCACCATCGGCAAGCGCATCGCCGACGCTGTGGCGGCCCAAGACGACATGAAGGTAGTGGGGGTGCTGAAAACAACGCCGGATTACGAGGCCAAGGTGGCCCTAGCGCGCGGCTACGCGGTCTACACGTTGCCGGACAAGTTCGACAAGTTCAAGAAGGCGGGCATAGAGCCCGCGGGCACCATAGAGGACTTGGTGAAAATCTCAGACATCATAATCGACGCGACGCCGGAGGACGTGGGGCGCGAGAACAAGGAGAGGCACTACCAGAGGTTTGACAAACCTGTAATTTTCCAAGGCGGCGAGGAGGCCGACGTCGCCGAGGTCAGCTTCAACGCCCTCGCCAACTACGAAGAGGCTAGGGGGAGGCGCTACGTGAGGGTCGTCAGTTGCAATACCACGGGCATAACCAGAGTCCTCTCGGCGCTTCTGCTAAACGGCATGGGGGTGAAAAAGGCCAGGGTATTCATCGCGAGAAGGGGGGCCGACCCGAAGGAGCATAAGAAGGGGCCTATAAACGACGTGGTGCCCAACCCAGCGACTGTGCCCAGCCACCACGGCCCAGACGTCCAGACCATACTCAGGAACATAGACATAGTGACGATGGCGGTGGCGGTGCCGGTCACCATCATGCACATGCACATGGCATACCTAGAGCTGGACTCCACATATACGAGAGACGCCGTGTTAGAGGCCTTCGCCAAGACCCCACGCATCTACCTGGCAGACGTCGGCGCCGGCTTCCAGAGCCTCGCGCAGATAATTGAGTACGCCAGAGACCTCGGCAGGCCTAGGGCGGACTTCCCCGAGGTTGCACTTTTCCGAGACTCTGTAACTGTTAGGGGCAACGAGCTTTATTTGATGTACGGCGTCCACCAAGAAAGCATAGTCGTTCCGGAGAACGTAGACGCCATAAGGGCAATCTTCGGGACGCTGCCCAAGTGGACGTCTATCGAGAAGACCGACAAGACACTTAAATTATCCACAGACGGTAAGGTGTATGCCTGACGAGCCCTACTACGAGCTGGCTTATAAATTCCGCCGCATATTAGTGCCCGTATCCCCTATGAACCCAGCGAGATTAAGGGAGTTGTTAAACGTCGCGGCGGACTTCGGCGAGAGATACGGCGCCGACATAGTCTTTCTCTATGTTGCATCAAGCGAAAACGAACCTGTCACAGAGCAGCTGAAAAACGCCGTAGAGGAATACATGGGTAGAAAAGGCGTTAAACATGCCTTCAAGGTGAGGAAGCTTGGGGAGGGGGAGACCGTGGCTTCTGAAATCGTAAAGGAGCTGTCTGAAAACAGTTACGACATGGTGATTCTGCTCTCACGCGGCTACTACGGCGCTTCTGCCTTGCTGTATAACAGCACGTCAGTAGCCGTGGCGCTTGCCGCCAACACCTCAGTCCTGATACTGCGATAAAAGGCTTTAGTTTACGGACACCTCGTAAAGTAGGACCACTACGCCGCTGTAACGGGCTGTACCAACCCACCCCAAGAAATAGAGACTGAGGGCTCGAGGTATATCTGAGGCGCATAGTACCTCCTAAGCTCAGCCGCAGGACCCGCCTGCACAGTGTGGGCTCCAGAGGCGTATCCAAACGGAGTAGGTGCCGATAAGCTTGGGAAATTATTTTTTAGACTGTGGCTGGTGAGGAGTGTGAAGATCGGCGCTGCGGTATCGCCTTATCAACACTTCGGTTTTTGTAAGTGTGATATGCCGGACGAGCCGGGGGCCTACCACCTGCTTTTTTACGAAGAGGACCTCGACGTAGCGAGAGGAATTGGGCTAGACGTCTTTCGGACTGGGGTAGAGTGGGCGTTGATAGAGCCGGCGGAGGGCCGCTACGACAAGGAAGCCCTCCGGCTTTTTCGCGATTACCTCTCTTCCATAAGGCGGAGGGGGCTTGGGAGCTGGGTTACTCTCCACCATTTCACAAACCCGAGGTGGGTCTGGAAATACGGCGGCTGGGAGTCTAGGGAGGTGGGGAGGCGTTTTCTCGCCTACGTGGAATACGTGGCGAGGGAACTTGGGGATTTGATAGACGTGGCGCTGGTCTTCAACGAGCCGAATATGTACACGTTTTTAGCTTACGTAAAGGGCGATCTGCCCCCCTTCGGGTTTCTATCGCTGAGACACATGCAGAGGGCGTCGCAGGTAATAGACGAGGCGATACTGGCCGCAAGAGACGTGTTGAAGTCGTATGGACTGCAGGTCTCATTCACCTACTCATTTACTAGATTTGAAACGAAGAACATATTGATTAGGCCGGCGCTCTATTTTCTAAATAGGCAAAATTCGAAATATATGGATATGTTTAAGGAGATGGACTACACCGCGGTGAATTTCTACGTGGTGGGGAGATATGACGACTTTGCGCTTAGGTTTGTGCTGAGGCCGCGGGGTCTGCTGGAGGTGAAGGCGCCGACACCGCTGGCCGTGACGGAGTTCGGAATAGCGACGAGAAACGAGGAGCTGAGATACCGATATCTATGCGCCATGGCCTCCGTGTTGAAGGAGGCGAATGCGACAGCCGCCATCTGGTGGAGTTTTCTGCATGGATACGAGTGGGGGCTGGGCTACCAGCCCTTCTTCGCCCTTGTGGATGTGCTGGGGACGAGGCGGGTCATCACGCCGCTGGCCAAGGTGTTCAGGACCACGCTGGAAAACCCGCCGCGTTGTGTTCTAGACGAGGTGGACCTCGGCCTGGAGTGGCGTTGGCTTACATGAAGTCGTCTAGCGAAGAGGAGGCGCCGAAGGGGGTCTCGAGTACACGCTTAATTACGGCGTGGCGTTTCTCGTCGACATCCCACGACTTGTAGTTGAGCAACGCATTTAGCGGAGTTCCGTATTTTCTCAGAAGCTCCTCGGCGCGTTTAGGGCCGATGCCGGGGAGCGACGCCAGGAGCGCAATCTGGAGACTCTTGATATCACCCCTCTTCTTAACAGTGGGGGTCTTGACGCCGCTTTTTGTCTCCTTTTTAGCGGCTAGACAGAGGAGAGCCCCGGTCTGTGCCTTGTCCTCGGTGTAGAGGACCCCTATCTCCATCCCGTGGAGAGCAAGTTGCGCGCCTAAGACGGCGTTGGGCGAGATCTTTCTAAACCGGAGTTCTTCCCACAAATTGCCCTCAACCACCATGACGGGTCTCAGCCCGGCTCCTCGGAGGCGCGCGGCCTGGTCGAAGAGTCGCCCGTCTATAATCGAGTTTACGAAGTCCCGTGCGCTCTTCCTCTCGAAGACGAATCTGCCGGCTACGTAGTCGCCCACCTCCAGCTTCGTCTTTACGACCCCGCAACCCGATTCCTTGATGTGGCGTGTAACCTCCTCTGCGTGTTCCCTAGTATCGACGAGGACTACTGGTTGCACTTACTGAAGGGTTTCGTGTTTGGCTTTCCACTCCGTTACGTCTTCCTTCCTCCCTACGACCACCCACGCTATGGTTTTCGAGAGAGGTCTAGTCTCCGCGATTATGACCTTGTCGCCCGGCTTCACCTCTATGCACTCAGGTACCCTAACTCTCATCCTCCTGCGGCGGCGCTCGTAACGGTTGTACTTAGATATGTACTGAACCCACTCGTGTGTCACCACGGCGGCTTTATGCATCCTCACCTTCTCCACCGTGACCTCCAACAGCTTGAGCCTCACCTTAAGATGCCCATGCCAGGGACACAGAGGGTCGTCGCACACGGCGGCTGGAGGCAAGACGTAGGGGATGCCGACGTCTCTCACACGGATCTTCTTCCCCTGCGGCAGAGCGATGACGTCGCCGGTTTTAGGCCTTGACTGGAGCTTTACGACCGTCATATCACTTCGCGGCTATGTGTAGTGAGGATCTTGTTGCCTTAAGGCCGGGCTCGCCGTGTTGCACGACCTTTGTAGTGAGGACGAATTCGCCGAGGTAGTGCCCTATGTGCCAAGGCGATACGAACACAGGTATATACGTAATCCCGTTGTAGACCTGGATCGTGAGGCCCACCATCTCAGGGAGTATTATCATGTCTCTGCTGTGGGTCTTAATCGTCACCTTCTTCCCCTGGGCGGCCAAACGCTTCGCCTTCCTGATTTTCTCCAACAGCTTTCTATGTTCAGGCTTCAAGCCTCGTTTCAAACTCCTCCTCTGGCGTGCTGGGAGGAGTTTAATAAACTCATCCATCGACATATTCAGCAACTCCTCCAGGGTTTTTCCTCGGTATCTAAAGGTGCCCCACTCCTCCGGCGGGATGACAGCAGGCGTAATCCACCCCTGCTTCCCCTTCTGCGCCTCTTGCTCCTTTGAAGACATTGATGCGGCTTATTAATACTGTTTAAAAGCTTTTATCCGACATTATGCGGCTACCACTAGGCGACGACACGCGCCAGAGCCGCCGCAACCTCTTTGGCGCTTGAAAAATTAAAAATAACCATCGCTGCGGTTGCCATGCAAGTCGATTACGACGTGGTAATAATAGGTGCAGGCATCGCCGGACTCTCGGCGGCGCTTTACGCCGCGAGACAACGGCTCAAGACTCTGGTAATAAGCAAAGACCTGGGGGGACAGCTCAACATGACGACTCTCATCGAGAACTACCCCGCCATCGCCAAGATTTCCGGGCCTGAGCTCGCCAAGCGCGTGGAACAACAGGCAAGAACGTTCGGCGCCGAGATCATATTCGACGAGGTGAAGACCATAGAGAAAGAAGGCGATGTATTTGTAGTCAAGACTGAAGGAGGCGACGAGTATAGAAGCCTCGCCGTGATCCTCGCCTTTGGGAAAACTCCCAAGGAGCTCAACGTTCCTGGCGAGGCCAAGTTCAAAAACAGGGGCGTGTCTTACTGCACCATATGCGACGCGCCGTTTTTCAAAGGCCAAGACGTGGCGTTGGTCAGCTGGGGCGACTTAGCTAGGGAGCCCGTGACTATCCTCTCCTCGGTGGCTAATAAGTTCTACTGGATATTCCCATCGGACAAGCCGATCCACGACGAGGAGTTCCTCGAACAAGCCAAACGAGTGGGGAAGGCTGTGTTTATGCCAAACAGCGAAGTCGTGGAGATAAAAGGCGATACTAAGGTCAAAGCCGTGGCTGTGAAGAACAAGAAGACTGGAGAAGTGCAGGAGCTCCCCGTCGCGGCGGTGTTTGTCGAGGTTGGCTACGTGACTAGAAGCGACTTCGTGCGCCACCTGGTGGACTTGAACGAACGCGGCGAGATTATTGCAGACTGGGAGGGGAAAACCAAGACGCCAGGCATCTTCGCCGCGGGGGACATAGTGGCGTATCCCTACAAACAAGCAGTCATATCAGCGGCGATGGGGGTGGCGGCCGCCCTATCCGCAACGGCGTATGTAATGAAAATAAAGGGGAAGCCGGTCGCATCCCTTGTGGACTGGAAAGCTGAGGCAAAGAAGTAACTACAGAGCTAAGGTATCTAGCACATCTGTAAAACTCCAATAATAGTCTGCTGTTGGGGCTAGATAGTAAGAGCGTCTAACACGTCTTTGACGTCGTGGTTATCTATCGTGGTCTCTCTTTTTAAGCCTTATATTCGGCGGCTACCGGCGTCTCGTCTCTTCTAGCCACTTCTTTATGGCGTCTGCGAGTTCTGTATAGCGCATGAAGCCTTCTAGATGTGTCCTGCCGCATACGATCTCTATGGTGCCGTCGCTTCTCCGGCGTATCTTCGGCTTTACGCCCGTCAGTGCCTCAACCACGGCGGCGAGCCTCTCGGCGTCTTCCTCTCTGTCGTCGGGGGCGTCGGCCCTGGCGTAGGCAAAGCCCCTAGCCTCATTGTCGTCTCCATACCTGCCATAGGTAATCGTGTATTCGCGCCTTACGCCGCCCACCTCCGCCGTGATCCTAATCCTCAGAAGGAGTTTGCCGCTCCTGCCCACGTCGAACTCGGCACCTCCGTCTATGACCTTCACCTTGTGTTTTTCGCCGTTCACCTCGACCTCCTTCTCAAAACCCTTCAGCGTTAGAGAGCTCCTCGATTTGCCCTCCTCTATGATCTCTCTGGCTTTTTCGTAGACGTCGTCGCCAGCCTCCTCCGCCCTTCTGAGTATGTACTTCACAAAGTCCGCCGCCAGGTCCCTTTGCCCCTCAGTGCCGTATACGGAGAGCCACGCGGCATACGCCAAACCCTCTTTTAAGACCGAGACGTACCCTGCCTGCCCACCCTCCGGCATCTTCACCGAGAAGTGGACGCCCCTCTTAAGGCCCATCTTCTCAAGCCGCTGTGCCTCCCGCTCTATGTTGCCGGAGTTGGTGGTTTCGTATCTGACCACCAGCGCGCCCTCTACCAGCCTCACTTTGTACCTCGGCCAGCCCTCCCTCAGCGTGAGGCCCTTCTCCAGCTTCTCCAGCCAGTGCTCTGCCTTTCCGGCGTCCACCCAGCCGTTCTCCACAGCCCTCCTAACGATCTCGGCGAGGGCTTTTCTGAGCTCCTCGTGTCCAGCCGCAAGCTTGTCGGTGGAGGCGTAGACGTACCAGACGTCTTTGTCACCTTTCATTGTCCTCTTAATCTCCGCGCTGACTCCCGCAAGTCTCAAAAGGCGGGCCGCGAGCTCCACGCGGCTCCGGTTTGTCGAGCTGAATTGGAGCTCCACCTTGTTGCCCAGATATACGTCGTACTTCACGGCGGCATTGCCCCCCGATATGGTCAAATCGGCGGCGACGCGGCCTTTGTCAGTCCTCCTCAGCCCCTCCCAGCGGATGTCAAGCCCCATGGCCGCCAGCTCCACAGCTTCAGCCAGCTTGTGGTTAATAATTCTTTCATCCCCCTCAAGCAGAGGAGGCCCGTAGAGGAAGTAAAGGTTGGTCAGCTTAACGGCATCATCGCCAGACGCAACTACGTTGAACTTCCTCCTGCCGGTGCCCCTCACTTCCGCCTCTATGTCGTGCGCCGCTAAGGCGGCTTTCCAGAGCAGGGCTACGGCGCGCTCGCCGCTGGTCAAGCCGACTTTTCCGTCGGCCGCGGACACATACCCGTCGCCGTCTATTGCGCCGGATGCCGCCGCGGCGAAATACCTCAGCGTTGACTCGTCCACGCCCAGCCTCTCTGCCTGCATCAGCAGAAGGGCAGGCGCCACGACCTCCCTAGCCACCTTGTCGTCGTTCAGCCTGTCTTTCAGCGCCTCCAACTCGCCCCGGACCTCCTCGCCCAGCCGCCTCACGGCGGCGTCCACCACGACGTCCCAGTTCTCCACAACCCACCGCTTGAGGCCGTCCCAGCTCTCCGCCTTAATGCCCAGCATCTTAAGCCACCCGCCCTCTGCACTTTTCCTAATCATGTCGTCGAGCTTGTCGAGAGAAGTGTATGCGTAAAACTGCGGCTTCGACCCCTCAAGAGTCAGGTTTATGCGGAACATTACAATGTTAGACCAGTCGAAGAGAGTGTGGGTCTCAGCCAACTGCCACAGATGGGAGGTCGGCATCTCCAACCGCCCTCCACTTATCGTCACGTCTGAGGCAACCCAGCCCACCATATAGGGGAAGCGGTCCTCCACAGGCAGTCGCTCCATAACCTCTTCAGCTGCCTTCACCCCCACCTCAAGCTCCTGCCCAAAGAACCCCAGCCACCTCTCCACATCGTCGAAGGTCAGGGTGTAGGTTATGCCCACCTCCTCCCCCTCTCCTACCTTTGCAATTCTCAGCTTTATGTCCAGCTCCTTGAGCCCGCCGCCCTCCTCAAGTTTGAAGAGCCTAAATACGTAAGACGACTTGGTCTCCTTCTCAAGTTCCAGCGCCAGCCTGCAGCCTTTGGTGAGCTCCTCAACAAAGCGGCTGTGGTGATCGGCGCCGGGCTTTAGGAAAAGGCGGCGGAGGGCCTCCGCCACCAACTCCTCCACAGCCGCCGGCCTCTCCGCCCTAGCCTTCTTAGCCTTGATGTACGCCCAACTCGGCGCGTAGTAGAGAAGCCAGGCAGACCCGCCCACCTCAAGCCAATACCAAGCCGCCTTGCCGAAGGCGCCCCTCCTACCCAACGCGTATTCTCTATACGCGATCAAAGCCGCCAAAGCCTTAACGCCGAAGCTGGCGCCGCCGAACTCGGAGAGCCCTGCTTGTTTCGCCTCCGCCAGCCTTCTGACCACGTCTTCATCCACGTCTAGGAGGTCCCTCAGGCCGTACTTGACTGCGTATTCATTCAGCCTCTCCCTAAGAACCTTCAAGGCGTCCCCGAAGGCCGCCTCCTCTTTCTCGGCCAGCTGAGTTAGCAGGCCGAGGTCCGCCACGTACACAACCTTCTTAAACGGCCCCTCGCCTACCTCCCTCTTCTCTACCGCCTTCCTAAGCCCCTCCACCACCTCTTTCAGCGCAGTTCTGTAGACACCGAAAGCCTCCTCCAACGCGAGAGTTGCGTAGAAGAGGGCCTTCTTCATCCTCTCGTCTTCGCGGTACTTGGAATACAGCTCGGCGCCCCCGCCCATCATAAGTCTCCTCTCCTCCGACGGCCTTGGCGCAATGATAATCCTCAACGACTCCCAAGGCTCCGCCAGCTTCACACCCCCGGCGTTGGCCTTCTTCGCCACTTCCTTGAACTTCTCGTATGGGTCGGGGGCCTCCCTCAAAACCTTAAACGCCTCCTCCCTAGAGTACTCCTTGACGCCGGCGGGTATAAACGGCGTCAGAGACGCCGCATACGCCAGCTTACCATGCTCAATCAAACCCCACATGTCCAACACAATGTTCAGCGCAACCACCCCAGCCGCGACGGCGGCCATGAGGAAGAGATATGCCTTGTGCTCATCCACCCAAGCCAACACCCTCGCCACCGCCTCCACAAACAGCTCCACGAGGCGCTGGACAGTTATCTTGACATGTTCGAATACATCCTTCGCCGCCTCATACAGCGCTTTAGCCGCCTTCTGCACGTACTGCACCGCCTCCCTAAACCGTCCAACCTCCGCGAGGGCGACGGCAGAGGCGACAGAAGAAACAACGGCCTCCGAATAGAGGCCGCTGTACACTGAATACAACGCCGCCGAGAGGCCGGCTGAGGCGGTTTCTCTGTGTCTACGCCACACCTCATGCGCCGGTTTAAAAACAACTGCGCCAAAGAAAAAAGGCTGAGGATTAGAAGAGAGACGAGGTGAAGAGGATGAGGGAGCCACCTGAGCCTCCGCCCGACCCCGTGGAGGAGCTTCTGCGGGAGTGGCCAGAGCTACAAGCCTTCGGCGTGGAGTGGGTTAGGAAGTGGCTTGACCTTAGGGAGAGGTTGATCGAAATCGCCAAGGTTATGCGTAGATTTCCGTGGATGGTTGATGCGGTGAGGCAGAGGCCGGTGGGCATCCTCCACCCCTACACGGTGGAGGTATATGTGGCAAGGGATGGGTCTGAGGCGTGTATTTCGCTGAACCCGCCTAAGGCGTACTGCGCCCAAGACGGCGCCGTGAAGGAGGTGCGGCTGGAGCTGGAGTTTAAGCGATACGAGACATACGAGGAAAAGATAAGAGAGGTGTACAGCCCCAAGGGACTACTGGCATACACCACGGCGGCGAGGGAATACGCGAAGTTGCTTTAACCTCGACACAATCTTCTGTCGGGGCGAAGGCTAGATAGCGACAGCGTCTAACAAGTCTTTGACGCTGAAGTTCTCTAGGCTCCAGAGTATCTGTAGCGTCTTTTTCCTCGTCTCCTCCGGCAACACGTCTCTGGTAAGTTCTTCAAACTTCTCTTCCAGCTCTCTATCTGTCATGGGGTTCCTGGGGTGGCCCCTGGCGTAGTCCACTCTCTCTGTGTATTTGGCGCCGCTCCTCGTGGTTATTGTAATAACGGTGGGGAAGGCTTGGGGGTACAGCTTGTCGAGCTCCGGGTCTAGGTTCACCTCCATCTTCTTCATAAGCGACAAGACGGCGGGGTTTCTGACGTCTTTGTAGTGCTGGATCTTTATGGGCCCCCACACAAGGGCGGCGGCGGTTACCCACATAATCGAATGGTCGGCGGTTTCTTTTGTGTGTGGGTTCCACTTCTCGGGGTCTTTAGGCCCTATGATCGTATAGGCAGCCTCGTAGGTGTCTATCCTAATCTTCTCGATCTCCTCTAGTCTTACCTTTTCCCTCAGCTTCAAGGCGGCCTCCACGGCGGTCTGGGCGTGGTACTCCACGGGGTAGGGCTTTATGTAGGTGTCTAATACGCGCCGCGGCGGCCTATGCTCCTCTAGGCTTCTCAACACTGAGAGGTCGAGGTCGCCCTGCAACAGCTGTCTGATGAACCCCATCTCCCCTTCAAACGGCTTGTAGGGCCCGGTGAATCCGTCGCGCGCAAGTAGGGCGGCGAATACGGCGTTTCTGCTCGCGTTTGCCGCTGCCGCGCCCTTCCACATGCTCAACTCGCCTACTCTCGTCTGGCGCATCGCGGCGTGCGGCACTGCGTACAGGGCGAGGGCATGTTGCGTCTTAACGACGTCTAGGCCCATAAGCTTGGCGGCGGCCAGCGTGCTACCTATGCCCAAGAAATTCACGTGGTCCCACCCCCTCCTCCTGAGGGTGCCGCCGTCGCAGAAAGTGACGGAAGCCTCGTATCCAATAGCTATCGCCGTTATAAGGTCTGTACCCCTGGCGTCTGCGTACTCGCCCGCAGACAGTGCGGCCGCGATCAAGTCGCTTGGGTGAAGCGGCTCTTTCGACAGGTATGTGTCGTTGTAGTCGTGGTATCTGATCATGAGGCCGTTTACAAACGTGGCCCAGTCCGGCGCCACTCTGTAACGCGTCCCCATTATACGTGCCCCCTCGGAGAGGGAAAACCTAGACGCAACGCGCCTGGCGATCGCCACAGGCTCTGCGGTGTAGGCGGCGAAGGCCACCGCGACCGAGTCTATGACTCTGCGTTTAACCTCGTGCCGAGTCTCGGCGGGGACCTTGGAGAAGTCTATGGCATTTGTATATTCGGCTAAGACCTTAGTTACGCGGTCCACGGCCCCCCTCTTTAAGCTTATTATAAGTATTGTCCACGGCTTTTGCTATTTCGGAATCTAGCTTTTCATAGTCGTAATACCTAATCAGTTCATAGAGCTCTCGACGCGTAAACATCCTGTCAAGCCAGACGGCTTGGGTGCCCTCCTCCAGTATAGTCCTGAAGACCTCCCTGACTGCATACATGGCAACCCTCAACGCGGTGACGGGGAATATCACGAACTTGTAGCCCCACTCCTCCAGCTTCTTCGCCGGTATAAGCGGAGACACTCCAAACTCCGTCATGTTGGCCAAAAGCGGAGCCTTTATCCTGCTGGCAAACTCCCTAAACTCCTCCTCGCTCCGGAGGGCCTCTGGGAATATGACGTCAGCCCCCACCTCTAGGTACAGCTGTGCCCTCTCCACGGCGTCTTCAAACCCTGTCACCCCCACGGCGTCTGTCCTCGCTATGATGACGAAGTCGGGGTTCCTCCTGGCTTCCACAGCGGCTCTTATCTTCTTCGCCATCTCGTCAGGCGGGATCAAAGCCTTGCCGCTGAGGTGTCCGCACTTCTTCGGCATCACTTGGTCCTCTATCTGCACCCCCGCCGCCCCCACCGCCTCGAACTCCCTAACGGCCCTCATGACGTTGAGGGCCTCCCCGTAGCCGGTATCTATGTCCACGATGACGGGGATATCCACGGCGTCTACTATGTATTTTACAGTCTTCACCATCTCGTCCATGGTTATGAGGCCTAGGTCGGGTAAGGCCATGGAGGCGGTTACGGCCGCCCCCGACACGTAGACCGCCTTGAACCCAAGGCTCTGCGCCATAAGCGCCGTCAAGGCGTTGAAAACCCCCGGAACCAGAACCACGCCGGGCCTACGCAACTCCTCGCGCAACGCCCTAGCCCCGTCGCCCCTCCTCTCCCTAAACAGCATATCCACACAGTAAAGGCTCTATTAAACTGTTGAGCCATGCGTGGAGGCCTGCCGCTCAGCCGGCTGAAAACGGCGTCACGGCTCCACGCTCAGCGGAGTCATCACCGCATTTTACGTGTAGGATATATATTATAGTTTTGAGGTATGAGGAGTGCTCACTAAGCCGTGTTTAATGCTGTTCTCCTGCCCCGGGGACGGGGGCGACACCGCGGTGTATTGGAAGGGAGTTGCCAGGCAGGCCAAGAAGGACGACGCAGTTGTCAAGCTGTTCGGCGCCTTAGACACGGCGGTTGCCTACGCCCACAAAGCCGCCAACGTTCTGCCGAGGCCGCAGGGGCGGATAATGCGCCTCATCGCCTTCTCGCTTATGGAGCTGGGCTTCTACCTGGCGACGGGGAGGGCGGAGTACCTCGACACGGCGCACGCGCTCTACCGCAGAGCGCTTAAGCTGGCCTACGCCGTCGCGCCCGAGGAGCCCCTCCGGAGCTGGGTGGCCTGCGCCTCGCCGGAGTGTTCCGCCGTAGACGAGGCCAGGGTGTGGATCAGGTGGGCTGAGAGGCGCACGGTGACGCTGGAGGAGGCCGCGGCCGCCAAGCTCCTCAACCAGCTCTCCAACCTAGCCTTCGATGTCATGAGGACGCTTCCCCACATAAAATACCGCCACAGAGACGTCAGATAACCCCTTTTTTATGCATAACTTTACTGCAGTTCTTTATTTATTACTGGAACGTACAGTTCATGAACAAACACGTCTGGATAGGGGTGGCGGCTGTTGTTGCGGCGGCGCTTCTGTTCATGTGGATGTACTCGTTATCAGTGGTTCACACTCCACCTCCGGACAGGTTCAAGCAGGACACGGCAACAAGCCAAACCCCCCAGTCCCGTCCTGCCGTAGCCGTCGTAAAGCCGCCCTTCGACGCCTCTGCATATGAGGTGAACTACACCCTTGTGTATACAGTCTCGCTCAGAGGCGCCGCGGTGGCTGTGGAGGGGTGGGTGGTCGTCGGGACGGGGCCCGCTGGCAACTACAGCTTCGGGGTTGTAACCTCGATGCTCAAAGACACTGTCGTGTTTAAGACGGCTACGGAGGGCAACTCCGCATACATCAGGACGTGTCTCCACGGATACTGCACGGTCAATGAGGAGAAGTGGCCGTCTGCCGGCCTTATTCAAGGCGTCAACGTCACCAGAACCGCCAAGGGGCAGTGCATGCGGCTGAGCTACACAGGCACACTGTATGAGGAGCGGGGCATGTTCAAAAGGGCGTCCCACCAATCCGTGGGAAACCTGACGGGCAACTACACGGCGTATGTCTGCGAAGTAAACGGGGTCATGCTCTCCGCAGACCTCACGGCAACCGCCTCGGCATATGGCGAGCCAGTACGCATCACGCTGAAGCTGGAAGCCGTAAAGGCGGGGCCCTACAGCCCAGAAACATACCGCCGAATCCTGCAGGAGGTCAAGGCGAACCGGTAAAACACCGTTTTTTCTCTATCGAGGCGTAGTTCAGTGTTAAGTTTTGAATCCATATAGTATTTAGCTACTATGCACATGTTGAACCGATGTCGTCGGCAACGAGACCTGCTACCTCCTGCGGCTACCTCCCCTGGCCGTTGCTATTCAGCCGGTGGCTTTAATCTCTGCACGCACTTCACGCGGGCGCCCATCAGTCTTAGGTAGTGCGGTAGCTCCATTTTCTGGAGTTGCTGAACCACCTTATTTACGTCGTCGGCCTTCTGTAGCTCTATGCCGAGCGTGGCGGCTATGGCCAACATGTACTTGTTTTCCTTCACCCTGCTCCTGGTCTCGCCTTGTGGGCCCAGCGTGCGGCAGAGCTCTTCTAAAAGCGATTTTATCTTTTCCTCTGGCCTGTGTTCTTCGACCCCCAAGGCGGATAGGTCGATCAGCTCCGCCAGCGCCTCGGCCGCCTTGTCTGCAACCGCAGAGATGTGCATGCTCCCCGCCGCCATCCTGACGGCATATGCCAGAGAGGCTGCGTCTGTCTCGACCGCCGCCACAAGCTTTTCCGGCGGAACCGCCGACTTGCACCTCCCCACCACCACGTACTTCACGCCGCAACTCCTCTTTGCGTCGTCCTCCACGGCCCTCTTGAGGCTGTTGGGGTCGTTGCATATCTTGACGTCGACGGCGTGTTTGCCTACTATTAGATCCGCCCTGCACCTCCCCTCCACCGGCACCTCTGTAGGCAGGCTGTACTTCTTGGCCAGCGCCCGCACCAGCGCCGCCGACAGCTCCCTCTCGTCTCCGCTGGAGGGCTTGGGGCTTCTGAAGTACTGGGCGAAGTGGTTGGCGGCTCTGAACCCGTAGGCCTCCGCCAGTTTTGCGTAGACCGCCGCGGCCGCCGCATCTCCCAAGGCCTTCTCTGCCCACTCTCTGATCTCTTTCACCTGGTCGCCCGTGGGGAGCAGGTGGTGTTCTGTCAGCTCCTCCCAAGTGAACCGGGTGCCGCCCCTCCCCATCAACACGTCTCTTATCTTCTCCTTCTGCCCCACGTCTAGGTCTTGAAACATGAGGAGGATGCCGGCGTATTGAAGCTCCTCCTCCAGCTCTCTTATCTTGTCCATGAGCCTGCCCAAGTCCGGCACCAGGTGGGCCTCGTCTATAATTAAAAACGTCTTCAGCCTGGCCACCTCAAGGACGAAGGACAGCTGCTTGAGGTCTGCTATCCCGGCGTCTTCTGGCCTTCTTCTCGCCATTCTAGTCTTCACCAAGAAGTCGTAGAGGGCCCTAGAAAGCGACAAAAAGACGGCATGTTCGAAGTCTCTAGTCAGTTTTTCGCTTCCGCATAAAACCGCCGGCAGGACGTCTTGCCTCTCGTTGATCACTCTTTCGTATAGCCTCATGGCGAGGAACGACTTCCCCACGCCCTGCTTGGCGGTGAGGATGAACAGAGTGGGGGTGCCTTGCTCCAAGGCGCCTAGGATGGCCTGCTCGGCGAGGGTGGAGAAGCGCCTGCAGTCGGGCGGAAGCGCCTCTACTCCGCACCTCACAAACGTCTTGAAGCAGTCGGGGCGCATGACCCTCCTCAGCAGTCCGCGCACCACGGCGGCGTCACCATCCTCCACACCCTATACGAATGCGTGAAGTGCTTGAGGCAGTCGCCCAGCGCCCGCTCGTCTATCTCCCCCACATGGCCCAGCGGCTCGCCCAGCGGCTTGCTGAGCCACAGCTTGACGTAGTAGTCGTTGCTGTGGACTCTGTAGCCCTGGCGGGCGGCCTCGCGGAAGAGCGGATCCAAGTCGCTGATCCTTCTACACGCCTCCTCATGCGCATTTGCCAGTATCAGCGGGGCTATGTCTATCCCGCCGACGCGTATTGAGTACGCCTCAGTGCCGCCGGTTTTCCACCTCTTCCTCACCCAACCATTTACCTCCTTATCGGCAGAAACGGTGAAGACAAACGGCCTATAGCCCGCGTAAAGCACTATCCGCTTTATGCGCTTTTTCACATACACCACGGCGGTGAACATGACAAAAAATAGTTGATAGTTTAAATTTAACTATAAGGAATGGGAGGTCAGCGCCGTGAAGTTATCCGTAGGTGTTGGTTTGGCCGCTGGTGTTTGGCGTGTCCGGCTAAGGTGGCCACTAGATCTATGCATCCCCGCTCCAGCGCTGTCCACAGCGGCGAACCCCTCTGCATGATATAACGCGGCTTCTTTCCAGGGGTCTTCTGCAGTAGGCCTAGGTTGGCCAGCGCCTCCAAGGCGGCCTTCAGCGCCGCCTCCTCAGCCTTCGACTCCGCCTCCAGAGCCCTCTTCGCCCTCCTCAGGCTGATGCTCGCCACGTTACCCCTGGCGCCTATTACCGCCTCTCGGAGGTATTCAACAAGCAGGCGCTCAACATCCCTCACGACAGGCCGGAGACGCACAGATTTTTTGAATCACGCAGGAACCAACACACAAACGCAGAAGCGGGAATATCTACCCCGTAGACAGGAGGCTCATCACGGAGCCAGGTGTCTCCCTTTGCGAGGATCAAGATGAGGCGAAGGAGCTGGGCGCCGTCGTGGCGGCGTCCATAATAATGCGGCGTGGCTGGAGGGAAGACTTGGAGAGGCTCTGGCCGAATTGCGGCCAGCGTTGGTCGACGGCGAGCTTTTACGCATCTGCGGCCTAAACCTGGCAAGGCTGAGGGCGGCAACGGCGGAGGCTCTGCTGGTGGCGGAGGCGCGGACGGCGCCAGGGACAGTTGGAGCTGGGTAGACCCCACGGGCGGTAGCGGTTCACCAAACGGCGGAGGGGGAAAATGCCACCGACTTTTTTACCCTCCTCATATATCTTTGATTACAAGTTTACAGCCGATCTCCTCCCCGTCCTTAAGGGCGGGGGTTCCCGCCCCTTGGGCGGCTCATCAGCGCCCTCGCCCGGCCCTCAACGGCCCCTCAGACCGGGGTCATGGAGCTACCCGGGCCAGCACCGCGGGTCATCCGCCCCCATAAGGGGGCCCAGGATTGAAAACGCCCGCATTTTTAGACATTCATCCCCGCCCTAAAGGGCGGGGCTTTCTCCTGTTGTAAATGCAGAAAGAGCCGCAACTACGACGACTGCTTCATGGCGTGCTACGAAGATGTCGTCGACGCCGCGGAGGTGTTCCTGTTTGAACAGCCCAGCGCATTTGAGGAGTTGCTAAAGAAGAAGGGAGTTGAGGCCGAGTTTGACTATGACTGGGGAGGTTACAGCGAAAGGACGATCAGGTGGGCGTGCCTCTGCCTGCCACGCAACTGACAAACCCTCTTCTTCTGACACCCAACCACCCAAAACGCCCAAGCTTAGTTGTGACACACAACGCTCTAAGCAACGTTTTTTGAATAGTCGGCTATGTCTATCCGTCGTTATTTCGCTACGGTGTATTCCATTATTCTGCATTTCCCAACCCTCGCATCTCCCCACGGCGACATGGGTTTCCACTTGATCCCCCTGAGGTCTTCGGCTATTATCTCGAAGGTGTAGAGGCCGGGTCTGTCCAGGGCCACTGACGTATTTATCTTTATGTGCCACCTGCCGTCTTGCATTTTCTCTACGGCGAACACGCCCGTGGGCGCTTGCACACCTTTGCATGGGAGAGGGGGATCTAAGTATTTGCAGAGGTAGAGGTCGCCGACGTCGTAGCTGTGGCGGCTTGCAGGGTTGCTTTCATACTTGGCGTAGTAGACGGCGAAATACTTCGGCTTCATCTCAGGCGCCGCGTAGCCTTCCGCGGTGAACCTCCCGCCTTCGTAGCGGGGCGGGGAGACCCACTCCACCCACTTCGCTACCATGTATATGACGTAGTACCTGGCTCCGTATGTGCGGTTCCAGAAGTAAGAAGTCGCCATAGCCACGTAGTTGTGGCAGGGGTCGAGGAGGGAGTCCCGGTGGCCCCAGTTGGAGGATGCGTCGTCGAACACGAGTCTGTACACTGCGTCCGTGTAGTTGACCTTCGCAATACTCCTAGGTAATGAGTGCGCATCAGTCACATACCACTCCATCAAGTTCTCCTCCACTCCGTAGAGCCCGCTGTCTAACTTTGAAAACCAGTAGCCGGGGTGTCTCCCCTCTGAGTCGTAGTGGCTGAACAAGTTTGTGCGGGCGAGGTACTCCGCCCGGTACCTGGCCACGTTGAGGTCGATGAGTTGCACAGGCGGGATCCCCTCTTTGTCTCTGATGCGGTTCAGATGCTCCACTGCCCGTAGCTTAGAGGCCTCGTTTTCTGTTTCAGGCATTTGCGAGCTTGTCTTCGTCGTTTGCGTCGCAGATTGAGATGTTGCTTCTGTTGCGAACCGAGGAACCCAAAACGATTCTTGTTTGCTCGTAAAGAGGGAAATCGTCATGATTATTGCAACAGCGATTCCCAAACTAAGCATTATTCCGCCAATAATACTCTCTGTCTTATTCCTCCTACGCGGGTAGCAGACTAGGTAACCATTCCTCCGTTTGCACTTAAGCTCACTCATGGGGGCTCGGTTACGCCGTCTACGTAGATTACGTTAAACGGCGTAGTTACACTTAGCTGGCGGTCAACCGCATCAACAACGTTATACGTATCGATAATGACGTAGAAATCGTAGTCATCATGGGAAGGCTTTGATAACGTCATAACGTGCATCCAATCTATATCGTCGCTGAGCTTATTGAACATGTCATAAAACGTTGCGTTAGGGTTTCTGGAAGAGCGGAACCGCACTACAGGTACTAACGAATTTGCATCAAATGGATTATCCCAACTGGTACCTACCGCGGCGAAGGAGACGTCGAAGCCTGCGTTTTTAAGTACGGCGGCTAGCGAGAGGGCGTAGAGCGTCCTTGTGTCTAACTGCAGTCGTGCAGAGGAAACTGATGTACGGAGCTGATGCATAACTTCGTTGACCAGCTGTTGCCGGCTTTCAAGCCAATAGCTATATATGGCAAAAAGACGGAAGAAGTCGCGAGAAGGCGTGCCAGGAGTCCCCACGATGTAGGGCGATACAAGATTTGAGGAGACGCTATCGTAATAGTGCCAGGTCTTGAAGTACTGATACGTGACCTTGAAATTGCTGACGTCGCGTGCAAGGTTGTTGTGGATAACTAATACATACGACCCGTCTCTCGGCGGCATAAACATAATACGTCCGTAATCAGACCACAACGGAGTTCCGCCGCGCCCCATACGCCACTTTTCGAATTGGTCTGGCGTGAAGAAGGCAACATAAAGAGACTCAGAGACCGAAATCATCACGATTTGGTGTTTATACAGGTAAAGGTCGCGATGGTAGAAGTGGCCAGGGGGCAGGTGGTTATACGTGTAGATATGTGTCCGCATAAACGTCCACTCATCTTTAACTTGCGATAAGAATATTGCGGTTGGAAACGCCGCGATGTTGCCTAAGAGGGCTTTTGCCTGCTGTACCAAGTCATAGCCGGCGTACACCTTCTTTCTCAGCTGTTGGTAAGTGGCGTTAAGTTGCGTCAGCTGGTTAATCAGCTGGTTCTTCTGGGTTTCAAGTAGCGCAAGCTGGGACCTTGCTTGGCTTAACTGAGCCTGGGCATCTCTTAGCTGTTTTTGAGTCTGCTCCAGCTGGTTTTGTGCGTCTTGTAGCTGTCTCTGGGTCTCAGCTAGCCGAGCCTGAGTATCTCCTAGTTGATTCTGGGTATCTTGTAGTTGTTTCTGGGTCTCGGCGAGCTGTTGCGATGTTTTCTGAAGTAGTGACAAGTTGCCCTGTAGTTGCTGGGTGAGGTAGATCACCTGTCTCGTTAGGAGCTTGTTGTCCTCTTGGGCGCTGAACCACAGCACGGCGAAGACCACCGCCAGCAGAACACTTACAATTAGCCCAGCGATCAACCCTATATTTGCCTTCATCAATTCATCGATGAACTAAGGCCTTAAATATCACCGTAATTGTCACAACATGACTTAAGCAGAGAGGTTGCAACAACTTGGGGTAATAAGCCTTGAGTGGGGCAGGCGCTCTGCCGCCGCCTGTGTTGGCCAGCACGGCGGAGTCCTACGCCGAGCAAACGGAGGTCGTGTTGTTTTCGCAACGCGGCGTGTTTATGTTAGCGATAGGAAGTCGTTGATGCATTTGTTTAGTGGTGGACAAGACGCGGCGCCGTGTTTGCAGGTTTTTCCTTGCAGGGATTTCCTTACAGGGATAATTATCCCTGTAAGTCTGTCCCTGCGGGGAAATTCCTGCAGGCGTTGGCTGCGGCGGCGCGGAGGCGCCGTGGGGGGAGGGGGTGGGTCCGCAATGGTCTTCGTCTTGGCTAGTTTCTGGTTGCTTATTAGGCTCTGCAACACGGCGGATGTGTCTTTTGAAAACTGCGTCGGGGCGACTGGGGACCAGGAGGCGTGTAGAACGGTTCAGCGGGTTTTTCAGCTGGTCAAAGAGCTCAGCCTTGTGGAGTGTGTAGAGAGGCGGAAAGTGAAGAAGTGTTTTGACGCGTGTCTTGATAGGTGTGGGGGGGAGGAGTGCGTGGATCTGTGTATAGGCGCGTTGGATGTGGCCGTCGGCTTGGCGGTGGCCAGAGGCCTGGCCGAGGGGGCTAAGATGGTTGCTCTTTTTGGCGTCAGCCCGGCGGAGGCGGCTGCGGCCGCCTTCGCCTACATGTTGCAGAAGGCGGGGAGGACGAAATGTCCCGAGAGGGCGGACGCGGCGCGTATTTTGAACATAGTAGCCGTGGAGTTGAGAAACCTCCTAGGGGCTCAGGACCTGCTTCTGCTGCTTGCGCCGGCGGTTGCGGTGGTGCATAGCTGCATAGGAGATGAGGCGTTTGACGTGTTAGATGCAATTATGTCCGCCGTCGGCGAGGAGACAACGGCGAGGATCGCCGCGGCGCTTGAAGAAGGCGTGGTGGCGGTGGGCAACGTGGTCGTCAAGTTCCCGCCCGTGAAAACCAACGCTGTATAGACCGCGCGAGCCCTTGCAGATTATGCCTGCACCTGCGGCGGGGTGCGGGGTGGGGTTGTAACCTAAAGGGGGGTTGAGGCTTGCCACGTGAGCGCCACGACGGCGTTTATCTGCGCCCTGTAGCTGTGGCTCTTTTTCAACATTTCTAAGAACTCCTGGGGGGGCGGCGTCTTGTGCCCCCTCGCCTCCAGCCACCGGAGGAGGGCCTCCGCCTCTTTCTCGGTGAGGACGGGGTACTTCTTGTGGAGTTTTACGCCTGTGACGTGTCTCTCACCGCCTCCGCCTATCTCGGGCGGCAGTATGATTTTGCCGTAGGAGGCCTTCAGCGACCAGCCGGCCCAGTCTGTCGAGACGCCGGGGGGCAGGGAGAGGCGCGTCAGCGTGGTGGGGGAGCCTGCGCCGAATAGGTGGACGCGGCCTGCCGCCTCGAGGGCCTCAGAGACGCGGTTTCTGACCAGGGAGTAGCGGTGGCGCGCTAGATGGGGCACCGCGCCGCCGACGCCTATCAGCGAGGCGCCGAGGGCCTCCTTGACGCGGAGGGCCAGCTTGAGTGCGGCTGAAAACGCGGGGGTGGGGTGGATGTGGACGACGGGGGCCAGGGGGCAGGGGGCGGAGAGGGCGGCCGCGGCGTTTCGCAGCTCCATGCCGAGGTAGGTGGTTACGTCGGCGTCCAGCGGCGGGGGGACGTCCGGGGCGAAGCACACCTCCGCCCCCACCTCCTCGCAGAGCCTACACAGCCTCCGCGGAGGCGGCGGCGCCGCGCCGCGCCTCAACGCGATGAAGCCGCCGGAGTCTAGCCACCTGGGCCTCGCCTCCTCCGGCAGATACGCCACGTAGGGAGGCGACGCCATGGCGGCGTGCGGCAAAGGCACCCGTATCTTAGACACATACGTCAACAACAGCATGGGGGAGGGCCGACGCAGCTCCGGCGGGTCTTCGCGGCGGGCAGAAGACAGACAACGAGGCACGAGGCGCAGGCGCTTAAGCAACTTATTGAACCGCCCGCGGAAAACCCCTTGCAGGTTTTTCCCTGCAGGGATAGACTTACAGGGATAATTATCCCTGTAAACAAATCCCTGTGGGGGAATACCTGCAGGCGTCTGGACCGCCGAGGCGGGCTCCGCCGGCGTCTCGAATAGGGAATTGAAATGCGTCTGTCCTCCTTGCCTCCGGGGCGGGGCTTTGGTGTTTGTGATTCATGATTTTGTCTGTGGCTCCGCCTCCGGCGGTGTTGCAGGGGGTTGTCCTCGTGGCTTTGGGCTTGGCCCTTGCGGCGGCGGCTTGGCAAGACGTGAAGACTAGGGAAATAGACGTTAGGATCTTCGCCGCCGCGGGGGTGGCCGCGGCCGTGTTGATGTGGCTAAACTGGGGAAGCCCCCTCTACATGTTCTCCCTGGCCTTGGGCGCCGCCTTGGCCCTGTTGACGAGGCTGACCGGCTCCGGCTACGCGGACTCGCTCGCTTTGGCGCTGATCGGCACGGCGCCGCCCGCGGCCCTCCTCCCGGCGCCCTTCGTGGCGGTTACGGCAGGCGCCGTGTTGCTCCCCGCGACTATGCTGTGGCTCTACGTGAAGAACCGCGGCCGCCCCTGCGAGATGAAGACGCTGGAGAGGCTGACCCACATATGCGTCTCGCCTGAGGAGTTTGCGAGAAACCCGGTGAAGTACGTGGTAGGCGGCGTCAAGGACCTCGAGGAGTACGACCCCTCCACGGTGGAGGTAAGGGGCTGGGTTAAGGCGAAGTACGGGCTCCCCTACGTCCTCCACCTCGCCGTGGGGTTCTGGGCGTATGTGGCGTTGTTTTTCCTAACCGGCGTGGGGGCTTAGGACTGGGCGAACTGCTCCGCCGCCACGCGGGCGGCGGCGTAGGGCATCTCCTCGCCCTCCGCCTCGTACACCACGTGGCCGCTGCACATGATCCTTATTTCGCGCCTGCGGGAGATGACAAGCACCTTGTACCTGGCCGCGGCGTAGCGCTCCAGCCCCCTGCCCCCGGCGGTGGGCTTTATGTATACTTCGCCGTCTGCAGCTACGGAGCCGGGGCACTCCACCTCGGCCTCCGCCACATACACCACGCGCCTCTCCGCCTTCTCCAACGCGCGCCTGTACTCCCTGTAGAGGAGCACCGCGCCGACGTGGCTGCAGACGCCCCGCGCCCACCCCCACGCCGTCGTCTGGCAGGTGCAACGCCACCGTCTGCCCTCCAGCCAGACGTAGTAAATTGCGTACCGGTCGCCCAGCTCCGGCCAGCCCTCCACGGCGTAGTGGTCGGGCCCCAGCTCCTTTACGCCGTCTAGCCTGAGCAGGACGCGGCGCGCCCAGCTGCGGCTCTTGTCCGGGAACTTCTCCCTGAGCCTCTCGACGGCGAGGTCGAGGGTGCCGTCCATCCGCCTCTTCCCCATATGCATGTTAGCTCCGAGGCGTGCGGCGGGTGGGGCCGCCGCCCTCCGGGGTTTCCACCGGCGCCGCCTCCCTTTTGATTGGGGTAAAAGGACTTCCGAGAGACATGTGCCTCGGGGGTTTTTCTGTCTTGTTGATTCGCTATTTCCCCCTCCCAACAACCCCCCATGCAGGTTCTGGAAGCCAAGGGAGAGGGGGCGGAGAGGCGGAGGCGCCTCTTCCTCTTCGACGTCGTGACCAAGTTCTTCAAAGACGTAGAGGGAGACTTCCGGGTGGAGTCGCTGGCCGTAGACATCTTCGTCTCCCTCGCCAAGCAGTTGGGCGTAGAGGTGGTGGAGGAGGTCGGCGAGGAGTTCAGAGGCTTGGCGGAGGCGCTGGGGGCCAAGCCGAGGCGGGGGGAGCGGTACCGCCGTGGCGACTTAATCGCGTTGGTGGGGGAACGCGTGTTGCTGCTCGTGCCCCAGTAGAGGGCCAAGCGAAAAATCTCTCGATGTCAACTCTTGCCGACCTCCTCCCCGCCCTAGGCTTCCCCCCGTTGTAAAAACCTATAAACTAGATGCGGCTCAGTTGACGTGTCTCTGTGGGCGGGGTCTCTGCCGGAGGAGCTCTTCGACGTATGTCTCCGGCGGGACTGCGCAGCGGTGAGGAGGCTGCGGCGGGAAGCGTTGAAGGAGGTGGCCGCCTCCGCCGACTCAGATACGGCCTTCAAGGCGTATGTAGGCGACGTTGAGGAGATCCGCGCCGCCGTGGTGGAGGAGTACGCCAGAGTCCTCAGCCTAGACGTCCCTCTGAGGGAAGACGTGCTCCTCCTGTTGGGCGGCCGGCCTGGCTGGACGTATGAAGATGTGCTCTATAAGAGCGGCGACCCCGTGGCCGACAGCCTGCACATGGCCATGATGGCCCTCTACATGGAGTACGTAGACGGCGGCGACGTGGAGAGGTTGGGGTCGGCCGAGTTCGCCGTATATACAACGCTCATGCGCCTCCAGAGGAACCGCGTGGGCAGGGCGGAGGCGGCGGAGGCCATAAGCCAAATCACAGACCGAGTCTTAGCCTAGGCGCTCCGGCGCGCGGAGAGCCACCTCTTCCCCAGCTCCTCCTCCACGGCCGACGCTACTCGACAAGGCTTGTGGCGGTGGGGTGGGGTGGTGGGTGGTGGGGACGCCTCCGGGGGCTCGGCCGGGTTCTCCGTCGGCATTTCGCCGGTGTCGACGTCCACCTCCGCCAGCATGCGCTCTCCTCGGGGCCGCGTCGTGATTGTGGGCCAGAGGCGCCGCCTGCACCTCCTCCTTAGCGGCGTCTCATCCCACGCATACGCCGCGTGGGCCCCCGTCGGGGCAGGCGCCGCCCCATCTGCGTCCTGGCGCCTCCCTCGCCGCGGTGCGGGAGAGGCCTCTGGGTCCATTTCAACAGGTTAAGTATATTCGCGGTATGCTAGCGGCCTGAGGTAGCGCGTTACCTCCTCCAGCGGGATCATGTGTGCCACGTGGCCCAGCGCCTGTGAGGCGGCCTGCGTGAAGCCGCCGCGGGGTTGCATTTCGCTGGGGTGGGGGATCCGCCCCGGGTTTAACGTCCAGAGCCCGAGGCGGTAGCCGACTGCCCTGGTCTCGGGGCTCCTGTCGTAGACAAGCTTGAAGAGGTAGTAGAGCTTCTTTGGACTGGAGAGTATGTCCATAACGCTGCTACTAAACGTGTTGCTTGGGAGGCGGCTGCAGTCCGCCTTGTCGCATATGGGGTACCAGCGGTTGACGTTGTCTGCGGCGACGTATGTCCTGGCGATGCGGGCGGCGTATTTAGGCCACGTCAGGGGGTCGGCCAGGGCGAAGAGCGGCGAGAGGTCGCACATCCTCTCTGGGCAGAGGATGTACAGCCTGTGGGCTGAGGCGGAGAGAGGCGCCGAGGCTCCCCAGTCCGGCACAATCCGCACCCAATACCTCTTCCACCCCAGCGAAAGCTCGAACCAGTTCTTTGGCTCCTTCTGTTGAAACTTGGTCGTGTAGCCCAGGGCCACGGACGTGACGCCGAGGCGCTCCTCCGCGCAGAGCCCGGCGACGTCGGCCAACCTGGCTGGCGGGACGAGGACGGGCGACGGCATGAGGCCGGCCTTCACCCAACCCCCAGACTTCGGGTCGGGCTCCACCTCGTTGACGACGAACGTGGCCCACCCCTTGGGGCTCAAGACGTGTCTCACGTATACTCTGCTATACGCTTTTAAAACGAACCATCAATTCAACGTTTCTAATCATATCGACTAGGAACATGGATAGTAGGAAGGCTCTTGTCAACGAAATCGTCAATGAGCTCAAAAAGGGGACAAATGTTGCGATGATTGCCCCCACTGGGTGGGGGAAGACGCGGCTTGCATTTCAGGTGATGGTAGAGCTTGCTAATATGGGGTACAAGATTGCATACGCAGTGCCGACTTTGACGCTTGCCGTGCATAAGTGGGAGGAGCTTGTGTCGTTTTCGCCGCCCTCCGCAATACTCACCGCTGGCGCCACGCAGTACTGTACCTATCGTTGGAATTATCCACAAAGACATTGCAGCCGGTGTAGCCTCCGCAAGAGTGACGACATCAACGCCAATATCGATGTCCCGAAGCTCGTGACGTATTTTGAACTTAACAAGTTAGTATCCGACAACGTATGCGCTTATTGGGTGCAAGAGATGATTATGAATAGGTTCAACATCATCATCGGCCACTACAGGAGACTTAGCAAAATTCTGCATCATGTTCATTTCTTGGTGGCTGACGAAGTACAGGAGCGATATTTGCCGTTTATCGAATCTAAGCCACTTAGCGAAATTGCTGAACTGCTCGGCGTAGATACAGTCACAGACGTCAGTGTCATTAGGGAGCTCGCCGAGGAGAGATTAATCGAGGCGGATCCTTTGAGAGAAGATGAGCTATATACGCTCTTGCAGCTGCTAAAGAAGACTTGCTGGATAGAGGACGGCGTTTTGTACTGCATGGAGCTGTACGACCTGACACACAACGTCCCAGAGTTCGCAATCACGGCGACCCCGCCCCCGGGCTGGCCCCCCGAGGGGTGGGGCAGAAAGATAGTAATTGAGCCAAGAACAAAACCTAAGGCGTACATCGAACCCAGCGCAGATTTCTATTACAAAGACGGCTACAGCGGCATAGGGCTACATCTTTATATGATTATTAAGTGGTTGAAGCAGAAATTTGGGACTAAGTGCGTTGTTATCTTCGCCACTTCGTCTGTTAGGAACATCCTCCGATGGAACTTGCCTCAGGCCTCATATGAACCACCTAAAGACGAAACGCAAATCCCTCCCAGCGGCGTGGTTATCGTTGATGCGTGGGGGCGTTTGCGCGTCGGAGTTGATATCCGATACTGCGATGCCGCGGTGCTACCATGGCCAGCATTGCATATTACAGCCAGGAGACGCTTAAAGGCAGAGGGAAAAAATCCGGACATAGCAGAGATGATATTATCTGTACAGCACGCTGGCCGCATAATGCGTCCGAGGCCGGGAGAGACATATGAAGATGTGTTAAAACGCAGAATTGTGGTATTTGCGGCTGCAAGGTTCTGGCGCCATAAGGAGTACCTTACACAGTATTTTGATATCGAGGAGCTTCCTACAGAACTCTAATCTCCACCGATTTAGACCTACTTCTAACTCCTCCTTTTTTGTTTAATCTTCTTCGCCAAGTCCGCCAACTCCTCTGTCATGAGCTCAACCAGTGTGGGGAAGTCCGCGGCGTATTCGGCGGCGGCTTCCGTCGGCATATACACGGCTACGCGGCATTGCTCGCACAGCACGTAGACGCCGTCTTCCTGCTCCACGAAACTGAGGTACGCGCCGCAGGTGGGGCACCTCTTGTCCAGCTTTATGCGCATGACGCGTCTAGACGCGTCTCAAATATGGAATCCTTAGTAGCGACATTAGACGGCTCAAGGCTGTAGGGGCCATGTGGGAGACTGGAGGAGGCTGAGGGCTAAGAATTAGACGTGTGGGAGGAACAACCCGCGGCGTGTCGAGACTCAAAAAGAGAATTGAGAGGAGTAAACGCCTCCCCCTCACGTGACCTCCCCGGCGCAGCGACGTCTAGACGGCGCGCATCTTCTACGTCCTCCAGCGTTTCCCGTGCCGGCTCTTCCTCTTTTTCGCAGGGGCGATGATGGGATGCCCCACCTCTTTGAGGAGCCTGCCGCATCTGGGGCAGCGCGTAGGGAGGACGGGCGGCTCCAGAAATTCATAGCCGCAGTACTGGCAGAAGTACGTAAACGGCACCATCTGCATCGGCATAGGTCAGAAGACGCCACCACGTTAGATGAACCGAGGAGAGAAAAAATAGGGGCTTACATACAGATACCACTCCGCGCTTCTACATATGTGCGGTAGGCGTCCTTCAAAAACTTCCTCCAGTTGAAAAAATTGCCATATAGATGCGTCCTTAGATGGCTGTCTGTTATTACTACATGACACTGACAGCGGTCGCATCCAAATAACAACACATTAACCCCCTTACGGACAAGGTTTCTAAGGACAAGTCTGTCACCACATTTGCACCTATACGTTGTGACAACCCCCTCCATGGACACATACAGTCTACGGCCTTTAGTTGATCCGTAGATAGTGAGATGCGGCGACTTGGCCCCGACGGTTCCAATCGACATAGCCGGCAGATCTACACGACATGGGTTACCCTTGTCTGAACAGCTGAAAGCCGTCCCGCCGCCGTGGTAAAGGCCACGGGCTGGGATCTTCTCCTCCAAATCCACGACTTAGGAGAAACGAAAAAAGGGGGAATTACAGAACTACGCCTAGAGTCTTCTTCACGTATTCGGCCACCTCCTCTCCCGTCTGCTCAAGGATCCACCTGCCGCGTGGCGTAATTACCGCCGTGCCGTCTCTTATCTCCACCTCGCCGTCGAGGAGCTTAGGCCAAACCCTCCAGTTGTACCTTATGCCTAATTTCTCCACAGCCCTCTTCGCCAGCTCGTCCACCTCCTCTATGGGGGCCGGCCCCCTGGCCAACCTCTGCAGGATCACCAGCCGCAGGTATTCGCCCACTGGTGTGTAGCGGACGTACTGCACGTACATGTAGTTAGGTAAATCCCACAAATTTATTTCCAGGAGTCAAAGAAGACGCGGGTAGGGGAGAGTACGTTGAAATTTTGGTCATAGCCATGTGACGTGGGTCCTTTCTACGCGCCCCTCGTGTCGCGTTGGCAGGTGGAAGATTTAAGAAGCCGTCGGGAGGTTGTGTCGTTTGACCTAGAGCTTACCAAGACCTCTGTGGAGTACCGCGGAGGGGTGGCGCGTTTTTCCTACGGCGGGCGTCTCTATGAGGTATCTCTTGACGACCTACCCGAGGTAGACGAGGAGAGTTGCGAGGTGTACGTCTTGCTGGACAGGGAGTGGCGCGAGTTGTCGATCGCTAGGGGGCGGTTTTACAAGCTCTGCGTGTTTAGAAGAGGCTGGGCGCCGACGCTTATGATAGACGGCATAACCATGCACAGCGTGTTGGAAAACCCCCTGGCAGTCACGGCGCGGAAAATCGAGAGGGTGGGGGGCCGCACGTTTGAGTGTTGCACGGGGCTCGGCTACACGGCCGTAGAGGCTTTGAAAAAAGGCGCGAGACATGTAGTCACCGTGGAGATGGATATAAACGTGCTGACTCTCGCCGCCTTCAACCCATACAGCAGGAGGCTTTGGTCCCCCCAGATAGATGTCGTCATCGGCGACTGCCTCGCCGTTGCCGAAACGCTTAGAGACGGGGCTTTCGACTACGTGATCCACGACCCGCCTAGGCTCAGCCACGCCACCCAGAGGCTGTACTCCGAGGCGCTGTATCGCGAGTTCTATAGACTGTTGAAGAGAGGCGGGGGGCTTTTCCACTACGTAAGCCAAAGCGGCACCAAATACAGAGGCCTCAACCCCTACAGAGGCGTCGCCGAGAGGCTGAGGCGCGTCGGCTTCGCCGTGGAGAAGGCGAAGGAAGGCTACGGCATATACGCGAAGAAGCGCTAGAGTATGTGGGGAACTCTATTAAGCACCACCGCACCCCCGTCTATATATACCATGTCCTCTATGCGGACCCCGCCGACGCCCTCTATGTAGACGCCGGGCTCGATCGTGACCACGTGGCCCCTCTTCAACGCGTCTCTAGACGTGGCGAAGAGCCGCGGCGGCTCGTGCACCTCGACGCCGACGCCGTGGCCCGTCGAGTGTATGAAATACTGCGCGAAGCCGTATTCGGCGATTACGTCCCG
>Ga0080005_127751_pt1 | contig 34797 bp, 34 predicted proteins | sample JossMetagenome_2_FD_69208 | JGI IMG/M metagenome (GOLD analysis project Ga0080005, IMG submission 69208) | Hot spring sediment microbial communities from Joseph's Coat, Yellowstone National Park, USA - JC3_ASED (SPADES assembly) (version 2) | ecosystem: Environmental > Aquatic > Thermal springs >...
TGAAATACCTGTTTCTAAGACCAATACTGCTAGAGCTAAACAAGCTTGATGTTGAGGAAGAGCTAGCAACACTATTTCTACAAAACCCACAAAAATTCAGAGAAAGACTAAGACAAATCCTAAATATATAGAATAGAGTGTGTCTCATTGCATTGAAATTAAAACCATTACTGTTAATGGTGTTAACATTCTACCCACTATTGAAGAGCAAGGACTTTCTTTAAGAATTCATAGGTTCTCCAAATATATTCATGTAGAGTTCTAGATGTTCTTTATTATGAATCTCGGTGGTTCAATCCATTCACTTTTACATCTGGGGCACTTCGATGGTTTCTTTGGCTTCTCTAAGTCTTTAAATATGTAGCCACATTTCCTACACCTTGGTGGAACCATTACCAACGCCTTTTTACCACTGTACATCCTTCTAATACTCTTTGCTATGTGTTCTAAGTGTTCATAAACTTCATTAACATCTATTTCAAACATCCTTGCAATATCTTCTGCTGTGAGAGGTTCTTCTATCTCTGACAACATTTTTGTTATTCTCTGCCTAATACTGCTCATCTCAAAGCTCATACCTCTATCACTAAGCAGTATCGCTATTAGGGATTTCTGAGGGCTTTGATTTTCCTTAGCATTGTACTACATTATTATGCTTAAAGCTTTTAATCTGAGAAAGCAGAAAGAGTGCTATCACTGTTGTGGGATTTTATGGAGAGCTCTGATTCTGATGAAGATAGTAGTTCTGATGAAGATCACTGTAGAGAGGTTGTTGTAAGGAAAGCAAGGCTTCACGATGTGAACAGCATTGCCAATATATCTACTAGCAGTTTTGAGTATCTCGATGTTGAGGATAGGGATTGGATAGAAGGTGTTGTGAGAAAGAGGAGTAAGAGAGCTAGGATATATGTTGCTGTAGTGGATGACAATGTCGTTGGTTTTATACTCTTTTATAAGAAGGGTGATAAAGCATATATAGATGCTTTTGCTGTTGACCCAAGATATAGGGGAATGGGCATAGGGAGGTGTTTGCTGAGTTATGTGGAAAAGCTACTTGTAGGTGAAGGTGTTGAGAAACTATATCTCACGGTTAAAAATGGCAATGGCACCGCATTGGGCATGTACATAAAGCATGGTTATAGAATGGCTAGTACAGTGCTAATACTGGAGAGCCCCATTGATAATCCTGACAATGCTTATGAAGCTATTCAAAAGCCTATTAGAGTTGCTGAAATTCATGAAGCATTAAAATCAAAGGTAAAACTGCTTGACACAGCTATTTGGACAAACTTCACATGGGATGTAGATAGCATTATTTATAAAATCATTAGAAGGGATCAGAGAAACCTCATAATCTATGTAGGGAAGAGGCTAGCAGGAGTTGTAACAATCTCCCCAGACAAGGGTAAAACTGTTTTAGAGAGGTTAGCAGTATCATACTACAAACCATCAGAATCAGTCAACGCTGTTATAGAGGCTGTGAAAAGCTATATAAAGAAAAACGCTTTGGGAAAAACAATTAGAATACCTGTGGACTCTACAAAAGCTACACTATTACGAGCCCTAGTCACAGCAGGATTCAAAATTACCGATAGTGAGTATGTGCTCTACAAAGACTTGGCAGAGAGGAGAGAGCGCATATGAACCACATATGAGCTGTTTACATATCCATTCAACTCTAATCATGTGCAGTGCATCCTTTTACTCAAGAATTACTGAATTCATTCCCCTACACTTCACCTACAAACCAATATCTCTCCCTAGAGATGTCACTATGGCTATCAATGCTCTACAAAAATTCTGCTCTAGGAAACATCATTTTATTCATCTCCTTTTTGCAAATCTTATTTCAGAATAGCCACAGTTTCTGCATATATACAGCTCAACATGCTGATATTTTTCAAATAGCTTAGCAATCTCATTTCTAATGTTTTTCGGCACAGCCACTGCCAATGCCATTGGTAGTGATTCTGGGAGTGAAAACCTCATCACATCATGTTCTTCCGAACCACATCTAATGCATTTCCACATATCTGTTGCACCAAGAATTCTTATATTTGAAGCCTTTTATGAACACATCTCTTAATACTTTAGTGCGCACCAGTACATAGACTACATCTATTTAGCGGCGAAGGTGCTTTGGTTGAAGAGGAATTGGAGCACTCTAGGAAATCAACCATTATGAAGCTGTATATGAGAATATCTGCACTCTCATTTTCAAATAGCGCTGTCTCCCCTGTTCTGCCATACCTCATTGTTTATTATGGTGGTGGTGCAACGGAATCCGGCTTTTTCCAGGCATTTAACAACCTCTTTGGGAACTTGGGGCAGGTTTTATGGGGTAGGGTGAGCGATGTGAGCGGGTTGCGAAAGCTTTTGCTAGCCCTGGGGTCTCTCTCAGCTCTTCTAACCCCTCTAATTCTCGTATCAATACTGGTCTCTACCAACAGTTTAAACCCTTACCTAATAATCCTTGTATCAGCTATTGCCACTTTTCTGGGCTCTGCCTCAGCCCCCATAATAGCGCCTGTTATTAGCGAGCTTGCAAAGTCCTCAAAGGAATCTGTACACCTCTTTGCAATTCACTCAAATCTCTCAACATTTTTCAGCATACTGGGCAATGTTGTTGCAACGCTTATACTCCAAGTGTATTTGCAGAGCGCTGTACAAGGGTTTGCAAACCTCTTCATCATAGCACTGCTCTCTGCGGCAATTGCACTTATAGCATCATTATCAATACCGCGCACAGTTGTTGACATTAGGAGGGGTGAACATTACAAGGGTAGGGGATTTGTGCACGAGTTTGGCAAAGTTGTTGAGGGTTTTAGAAACTCTCTGAAAAACCCCAGGTTCAGGGGATTTGCATTTACAAATACTTTATATAACCTCTCCCTGTCTATCGCATGGCCTCTCTTCATACTGACCCAGAAAAATGTTTTAAACCTGTCTCCAGCACAGATAACAACCTTCTCCATAGCCTCTAGTGTGACCACCATTGCTAGTCAATATATGATGGGTATGCTTCTAAGGAGAGAGCTATACAGATTTCTCACACTACTAAACAGATTTGGCCTTGTAGTGGTGCCCCTGGTCTACGCATATGCAACAAACTATACACAGCTCTTGCTACTAAACATATACACAGGCTTTCTCTCAGGTTTTACAAACATAATATTCCCTATGTATATCATTGAGTGTGCTGGAGATGGAAATAGAGCAACATATATCGGTGTATACAACATGCTTATAGGGATAGCATCATTCACAGGATCATTAATAGGAGGAAGCATTTCAACAAAACTCATAGAGTCATTCGGGCTCATACAAGGACTTAAAATAACCTATTACATATGCACAATAGCGAGAATATTCTCAGCCCTACTCACACTAAAGTCTAAAGAATACGTATTTTAAAAACAGACTTGCATAAAATTATCACCCTCCTCAACAATAGAACTCTTTGCAACAAAAACATCATCTAAGATGAAGAAGAGGTTTTAGATATAGTGAAATAAAACTCGCATCACACTGACCTCCTCCCCGCCCCGAAGTGCGAGGGTTCCCTTTGGGCGGCTCACAGGTTCCCCTCATCTATTCGAGGCTACATCTGTAAAAATAAATGAATGGTGCTCAACATGTATCATCACTCCTTGGATCTTTCCTGGAGGTGCTATCTTAAGCAACTCTCTCTTTTGATTTCATATGGCTACAGCTTGTGTTTGTGTAACAAGCTCTTTCGATATTTGTTCAACTTGTTGTGCTGTGAACCAGTCTCTATACGCATTTTCGATTTTCAGTATTGCTGCCGCCATACCTCTTAGTGCTGAGGTTAGGGGGTCGAGACCCTTGGCCATGTAGTAAGAGGTTGTGGCTAGCAGTATGTCTCCAGCACCAACTTCATCAACTGTGTTTATCTGTGGTGGTTTTGTGTATAGCACTTCCCCTTTGCGAATCATGTACAGCCCTTTCTCATCTAAGCTTACAAGGAAGAGTGTTTTCATTGCTGAGCTCCACTCTTTCACTGTTTTCAAGACGTGTTGGAGGTCTTCTGAGAAGCAGAATTCTCTAATGTTTCCGTGGACTATGTCTAGGTACTCGAATGCTTTCTCTAAATACTTACTCCACTTAAGCTTTAGAGAGGTGTCTATAACCTCTCTCACAACTCCTTGAATGTCTAGAGAAATTACTCTGTATCCCCATGACACAGCCATGCCCAGCTCGTTTAAGTCTATCTCTTGCAGTATTGGACCTAGAATAATTGCATCAAATCTGTATATCTTTGTATAGGGCTCTAGATCTGCAAATCTAATTTTAGGGCTCTTCCCCTTGAAGCCAACAGCCTTGCCATTCTCTATTATGAATATAGGTGTAGCACTATTGCTTAGCTCTATAACCCTCACACCATATGTATTTAGAGTGCCTATGATTAATCCTCTAAGACTCTCATCTACATGTGTCGCTACATATACCTCTTCCCCAAAGCACTCTGCTAGTGCTCTACCCCCATAGTAGCCAGTACCACCCACCCTAACCCTGCCACTAATTTCATCCACAGTCACATTGCCAGCTATCAGAATCCTCATTACCGCCCCCATTGCTAGAGGCTTAGTGCTGATAGATACACATCTCTTAACACATCTCTCGAGGGCTCTATAGGAGAGAGCTTAAGGGAGTAGCTAAGGTAGTTAAAAACTGTGTCAACTACTTTATCAGCCTCCTGCTCTGTGAAGCCATAGATCCTAAGATTCTCCCTAAACCCCATATCAATGTGAAACCTCTTCACAGCTTCAGCAGCTCTCTCAGCATGGCTTGGACTCGGCTCCAGCCCTTGATCGAGGTGTCTTAAGATTCTGTGTAGAGTTTCTGGCACAGCTCTATAGAGGTGCTTAACAGCTGCTGGTCCCAGCATTGCCAATCCCGCTCCATGCGGCAGCTCTGTATTCATACCGCTCAGCACATTCTCAACAGCGTGTATTATATGAGCCCTGCTATTATCTATAGCTATCCCAGCTAGCATAGAGGCGTAGAGAAGCCAGTTCCTAGCCTCCACATCACCAGGGTCTCTCAGTGCTGTTGGAAGCCAGTTAACAATGTTTTTCACAGCCTCCTCAGCCAAAGTAATTACATATGGTGAGGAGTCTACACCACAGCTTGCTTCAAGCGCATGGTAGAAAGCGTCGAAGGCTGTGTACATTGTTTGACTCTTTGGCAGAGTTCTGAGGTACTGCGGATCATCAACACTGATAGCGGGGTACATGTAATCTGACGCTATGCCATACTTTGTTTTAGGATTCTCTAAAGTGACCACAGCATATCTATTTACCTCAGATCCTGTGCCATGCGTAAGGTTAATGGCTATGGTGGGTAGCGATCCGCAGGGCTCTCTAGACCCCTTCACATAGTCCTCTACAGATCCTCCGCAGCGCGCTATTACTGAGGCTATTTTGGCTGAGTCTATAACACTACCCCCACCAATAGCTATAACAGCTTCTGCACCAAACCTCCAAACCTTTTCAGCTAGAGTGTTTACTGTTGATGCGAGTGGATTTGGCGTGACCTTGTCGAAAACCTCATAAGCAATTCCACCACTCCTCAACAGGAGCTCGACATCGCTTAAAGCCCCACTAACCCTTGCAGCACCCCTGCTAGTCACTACATAGACTCTCTTAAATCTTCTCAAAAACTCCTCAACATTTCTCAAAACCCCTATACCGAAGTAAAGCACTGTCTTCGAGGCTCTAATTCTGAAGCTCTTCAGCTTCATCATTAACCCCACCTATAGATGCAAAAGATTTTTAATTTAAAACCGCATTTTAAAGCATATGCAGTTTGAAGAAATTGACTTGAGTGAGTGGCACTATATCTTGCATCCAAGACCTGTTGCAATAGTTGTTAGCGGGGATTGGGAGAACTATAGTGCTATGCCTGCTAGCTGGGTCACACCAGTTTCTCGAAAGCCACCAATAGCTGCTGTTGCTATTGCCAGGTCTAGGCACACCTACAAACTCATATCAAAACACAGAGAGTTTGCACTATGCATACTAGGGCTTGAGCATGCTAAGAGCATTCACATGCTTGGCAGCGTTTCCGGGAGGGATGTGAGGGATAAGATAGTGTATGCAGGGCTTTCAAAGGCTAGAGCTAGGAAAATTTCCTGCCCAGTTATAGCTGAGTCTCTAGCCATTGCGGAGTGCCTTCTTGTAAAAGATGTTGAGGCAGGAGACCACAACCTGGTTTTAGGCGAAGTGCTTACAGCCTATGTGAAGACAGGGGTAAGACCTCTCAATACTGAAAGCTATTCGCCAACACTCCACGTGGGTAGGAATAGATATACAAAGCCTGGTACAGAAGTTGTAGAGGTCTAGCTTTGTGGATTACGTAAGCAGGCTCTTAACAGAGCTTTTGAGTAATGTAGATAAGTATTTCGATAGAAACCTTGTACTCAACTCTGAGGGGAGAAAGATCCTAGGAAAGGTCATAGCAACACTCATGACCAGCGAATTCAAGGATAAAAAGCTGTTGAAGAAGGTTAGAAAAGAACCTACACTAGAAAACGTGGCGAAGCTTGTAGAAGCTATTTTAGGTAGCGAAGCTGTGAAAAACTTGCAGAAATTGGGTGGAGCCCTATAGAAAGGGCTCTGAAAGCATTAGACGCCTTATACATTTTAGGAGCATCAACCTGTGCAATAAGCGGAGTAGCAGTAATCTACGCAGCTCTCTCCAGGCCAGAAAGCCTTGCATACATTGCAGAACAGCTCAGCACATCTCTAGAAATAGCGCTAGTAGTAATGCTTCTCACAGGAGCACTACACATAGCTATAGCAGCACTGGGGATCTCCATGATCATAGCCATGTGGTCTGCGGGAAGGAAAAAAGGGTTTAAATACATTGCAGTAGCAGCATCTATAGCAGCACTCCTACTTCTAGCAGGCTACATAGTTGGAGCAATAGCCATGCTCATAGCCTCAGCAATCTACATTCTCAAAAACTAGCCCTCCTCAACACAAACCTCCCTAACCCTCCTATCAACAATCCTAAACACAATATCCGCAGACTCCACACCATAAAACCTTGCAAAAACCTCCCTAAGCCTACTACTAACATAAAGAACATCAACACTAGCACCACCAACAACCTCAGCTAAAGCAGGAAAACCAGGAATCAAACTATTCAAAACCATTTTAACACACCTACTAAACTTAGGAGCTGTAGAGAGACGCATAGCACCACACCACAAGTTAGAGAGACAGCAGCAAAACTGTTAGCTGTAAACGCAATAACAAAGCTAATGAAAATAAGCGCAAAGTTTTTAAACCCACAAACAAAGGTAAAAACAAAAGCCATCAATCCAAAGACCAGACAAAAAACACAGCAAATTCTGACAAAAATGCTGCATATATCCACAGAAAACACCCTCTACACAAATCAGAAAAGTAATGCTCACAAACTTTGGGAATAAACAACTTCAAACAACCACCACCACAAACCTAATAACTTAGCATCAGAAACTTGAAACCAAGGTTGTTGAAATATGAAAGCCCAAAAATATGCAAAAATATATAGATATGTGAAAATAGGGGCTGTAGCAGCAACAATAGCAATACCAATCGCACTAGCCATTGGCTCAGGCAATCCCAAGCCGCCATCAGACAGCCCAGCCTAACTTCTTCATTATAAAATCTGGTTATTTTATTTATATAGTTTTTCCAAAATTGTTCCCTAAATTCACTGTAGCTCTAACTTAAAATATTAGGTAACTTGTTTTGCAATTAAGCCTTTTCTTTACAGCAGTATTTATAATCTCTCTAACCATTCTTCTAAAAAACCTGTAGAGCATCCCTTTTAATAATTTATCGGTGGTAATATATAAGGTTTTGTGGGATAGGCCAGCAATGAGCATAGTTATTCCAAGAAGTCACATAGACTTTCTCAACCGTGTCTACCTACTCAATAGAGTTACTGTAACTCGTTTGAAAAAAGAATTTGATTTAACTGACCATAGAAAATTGACCAAGATCTTGTCTTCCCTTAGAAACAGGTTTGGCATACATCTCTGGGTTGATGTTCTTCAACAAAAACTAGGCCTAGGGATAACTTTTATTGTACTTAAAAGGCCTAGGCCAGGGGTTTTGCGCAGACTTGACAAAGTTGGAGATGTACTTACTTATAGAATACCTTATATAAGGTCTCTTTCTTATACTATTGAGGGTAACTTTTTGCTCGTGCTTCAAAATCCTTTGGGTTCTAAAATAGTTTATGGTGAGGCTCGTAAGGATTTTGTAAAAGCTTTATATAGCTTCAACTTTATTTTGAGGTCTAAGCCTCTTTCTGACCTCTTGCAGAGGCTTGTTAGTGGTGATTATGTTTATCTTGTTGAAGGTGGTTTAGAAGAGGCTTTTGTGAATAGGTATGAGCTTGATAGAGAGTATGTTTTGAAACCAGCTAGGTTTGATGGTGTTGATTTAACTATACTGGATGTGGTTGAGCCAAGGCCTGAGATGGGGCTTAGAGATCTTACTGTTGCAGTTAGTAAGGAGCTTGGGAGGAGTTTTTCTGCTGCTCAGATTGAGAGGCATGTTGTTAAGCATGTTGAAAACCTTGTCTTGGGCTATAGAGTAGCTAAAATTGTTGCTCCTGGTGCTCCCAACTATAGCTCTACATTAGTGACTCGATGTAGGGATGCTGTTGAATTTTGCTCTAGAGCAATATCACACCCATTTGTATTTGCATGCTTAGGAAATTCGGATAGCAGCTTTGTTGGTGTTACGGTTAAGGGTTTTGGCGGTGTTCATGAGCTTTTTATTGCTTCTTTAAGCCAGATGTTTCCTTCCTATGATTGTGAACCTTGCATAGATATCATCAACTCCTTTACTATAGAACCCTACTACATACTCTTTGGCGTTCCAAGGCCTCGCCATGCTGAACGCAAGGCTGGTTTTGATGTTGAGGTTGAGTATGATCCTATGTCTAGGGATTGGATTCTCGATGTTGATGTGGATAAGGCTGTTAAGGCCATTTTGAAGTACGCTAGCTAAGGTATATACATTTCTCTTAACAATATCTAGCGATGTTGTGAACGACTGCAGCTCTATTGGTTGCTACATCTCAGTATGTGTTCACGGTCTTTTGCTTCAAGTTTCATGGATTTTCATTGGCTTGGCACTCTGAGTCCTTATCTAAGTCTATGGCATCGCCATGGAGTGTATCATCAGTGGGCAGTGGTTTGATTTATGTTTAAATCTTTTATAAGATTTGCAGTGGTTTAGTTTTGTTGGGTTTAAGTAATGAGGTTGTTTTGCTATGTTGCTTCCCATATGTATTGGACTACTGTTTGGTGTGTTGGTGCTTCGTGTGAGCCTAGTTTTGTTATCTTTAGTGCCGCTACTGCGTTTGCATAGAGTAGTGCTTTTCTTGTTGTGTACCCCCTTATAAGCCCGGCTATGAGCCCTGCTGCAAAGGCGTCTCCAGCTCCTGTTGTATCCACTACTCTATCTACTTTTACTGCTGGTATTTCTTCGTTTAGATCGTTGCTTAGTGCATAGACTCCTCTGGGCCCTAGTTTTACTACTACTAGTTCTGGGCCAAGTTCTTTCACAGTTTTTGCTGCTTCTTTGTATTCTTCTGGTTTTAGACCTGTTAATGCTGCTACCTCTCTATTGTTTAGAGTGACTATGTCCACGAGTTTTATTAGCCTCTCGAGCTCCTTGACCCCCTTTGTAGCTAGGACTCTTCCAGGATCCCAGGACACTTTTGCACCACTTTTCTTAGCTATTTCTGCTACTCTAATTGATGTATCTATTCTTAGACTAGCTATGTGAATGAACCTAGCGTTTACAACTATGTCGTCCACAACATCGCTGGGCTCAAGCTCTTCTGCAACGCCTTTAAAGCCATACATCACTATATCTCCATTCCTATCTATTACAACTATTGTGAACCCCGTCCGCCCTTTTGATGACACTCTCAGCCCTGTTATATCCACGCCTTCCCTAAGCAACTCATCAACAACTATTCTCCCAAAGCTGTCAAAACCTATTTTAGCGATTATAGCTGTTTTTAGACCTAGTCTTGCTCCATCTATGGATGTGTTTACAGCTGAGCCTCCACCACCCCACACCTGGCTCAGTACCTTAGCTTCTTCATCTGGTTCTGGAAACCTCTCCACAACTATCCTTATATCTACTAATGCATGGCCAACTGCTACCAGATCATACCTCTTACCAGCCTCAGCTTCCCTACTCGACAAACCTTATTACCTCCTCAGGCTCCCTACCCTCATGCACTATAGCCATTATAGCTCTTATCATCCCACCAGGGTTTTTGCTTTGAAACACATTCCTACCTACAACAACCCCCCTTGCCCCAGCATCCATAACATTCTTCACATCCTGCAGAAACTCTATCGGCTTCTCCCTCAAGGGACCTCCACTCATGAGTACAGGGATCCCTGATGCAACCCTAACCACCTCTGCAAAGCTCTCCATCGAACCAGTGTAATAGGTTTTTATCAGATCAGCCCCACTTTCAACAGCAGCCCTCACACCATATTTAACAACCTCCACATCATACATATTCTTGATTGAGGGGCCTCTGGGGTATGAGAGCTGAAGGCATGGGAGCCCATATCTCTCAGCAGCCTCTCTAATAGCAAACCACTGGTTTAGCATAGAGTCCTCGAATTGGCTACCCCAGTAAACAGTTGCAGCAATAGCGTCTGCCCCCAGCGCTACTGCATCTTCAACATAGCCAAAGGTGCTTTGAAGAAACCTCTGCTCTTCTGGTCTGAGATTTGTCTTGCTAGTGATTTTAACTATGAGCGCTACTTTATTTGCCCAGATATAGTGTGTGAGGCTCGCCATGCCTGGCAGCATCATAATTGCATTGACGCCTGCATCCACAACCTTCTTCAGTATAGCACTTGGGTCTATATGCTCTGGTGGAAAGTCTCTTGGTCCGTGCTCTACTCCATGATCGAATGCGAATACAACTGCCTTTCCATCCCTCAAAATCCTTTTGAGTCTAATAACCTTTCCCACATAGCTAAACGACATTTCCTACACCTCTCACTCTAAACTACTATACTGTTTATAACTGCTTTGCTTGCTCTGCCTCTTCTTCACCAGATTCTGCAAGCTTTAGCTTATCCATTTTCTTGAGAGCGTATATGTCTATAACCTCCTCAGCTATATCAACACTTCTAGCCACTATCCTAGAAATTGCATCGAGAATTCTTGTCATGGCGGTCTTGCTTGCAAGCTCCTCTCTATATCTCCTCCTAATATCCTCCTCAACACTCCTAAGCTTATCAACGTTCTTCACAGCCTCTGCAGCCATATCCTTGTCCACTAGAATGAATGATTCGCAAACATTTCTAAAAGCATCTATAGCACCTCTATACAGATCCACAATAAATGTTGGTGGTGTGTCTAGTAATAGCAGAGAGTTCGAGATATTTACCCCATGATCCCCCACACGCTCAACGCTTTTGAGAAACATTGTCATGTATATAGCGTCATAATATCTCAGCCCCCGTTTACCCATTTCATAGGGATCTCTGAGAATTGTTATGAGCTGCCTCAATGCCAGTAGATATAGTTTATCAACCAGGTTATCCCTCGCTATAACAGCTTCAAGAATTGCCTTGTCTGTAGAGCCCATGATGTAGGAGATTATATCCTCATGCATGCTCACAGAGAGCCTGATCATCCTCTTCATAACACCATTTAAACTACTTAAGTTGGGATCAACAACAACCTGTAGCACTATGCTAGAAGTGTCTTCATCTATCACCTCGAGACCTATGAGCTTCTCCTTAGCAGTGTTCACAGCCCTCTCCACAACCTCTCTCTTAACCCCCTTATACACTATCTTCACAGTTGAGGCGCCAGCCACATAACCACCTATAATCTCCCTCACAATATCTTCCTCAGAGAGAGAAGAATCTATAGAAACAAAGTGCTCTACAATACTACTCTTACTCTGCTTAGAGGGTACATAGATTCTGAGTGAAAGATCTGGCAAAACCTCCATAACCACACTCATTTTAGGCTCTAACCCTATCTCCCTAGCCCACGAATTAGGCAGAGACACAATATACGTCGACTTACCTATTCTCTGAACTCTCCTCCTATACATAGCCATTAAACTCACCACACACAGGAATATACTAAAAGGTTAAAAAGTATACTACACTCAGCGATATCTATACAGATGTGTAAATATATAGCAAAACACCATTAATAAACTTAGATTAATTCAAAAACACAGCTTACAACTCATCATAAATCCTGCAAAACCATAACCACAGCTATTTAAAACATTATCAAAATGCTTTACATATTTTGTATAGAGCCCTCTACACAAAACTATTTTTACATTGAGATGAAGATTCTGCACAGTGCTGTGAAATAATATTACCTTGATTGGCAATGCAAAATTAAGGCAGTTTTTAACATACTGTCTAGAGAGCTACTTTATGAGGTTGAATTTCATTGAAGAGTACTGTCATTGTGAGATATGGTGAGATTACACTGAAAGGGCCTTTTGTAAGGAGTAGGATGGAGCACATGCTAGTGGAGCACATCAGGTTCAGGCTTGCTCAATGCGGTTTTAGTGATGCTGATGTGGTGTTGGAGAGAGGTAGAATATTTGTTTATGTTGATAAGGGTGTTAGTGATGCTGCTAGGTGCTTAACCAAGGTATTTGGTGTTGTGTCTGTAAGCCCCTCTATAGAGATTGATAATGATATTGATGTGATTAAGGATGTTGCTGTAAGAGTTGCTTTAGCTGTTTCTAAAGAGAGGGGTGCAAAGAGCTTTGCTATTAGGGCTAGGAGGGTTGAGAGCTACCCCATTACTAGTAAAGATATTGAGAAGATTGTTGGCCAGGTTGTTAAGGAGGCTACTGGTCTGAGGGTAGATTTAGTGAGTAGCGATCTAGAGGTGTTTGTAGAGGTTAGGGAGAGGTGTGCTTATATATACACAGAGGTGCTTAAGGGTCCTGGAGGTCTGCCTTATGGGGTTGAGGGGAGGTGCATTGCTCTATTCTCTGGAGGTGTTGATAGCACTGTTGCTATGTGGATGGCTGCAAAGAGGGGGTGCGAAGTTATACCAGTACACATGGTTGCAAAACCTTTTTACAGCGATAAGGCTTTTGAAAGAGCTATTAATGTTCTCAAAGCCTTTAGGGAGTGGATCCCGAGAAAAGAGTTTAAAGCAGTTTTTGTTACAAACTATGGTGAATTGCTTAAGAGAATTGTAGATAGCGTTAGAAAGAGGTTAGTTTGCCTAGCATGCAAGAGGCTAATGCTACTCATAGCATTGAGGTTGGTGAGAGAGCTTGGTGCAAAGGCTATTGTAACTGGGGAGTCGCTAGGTCAAGTAGCTAGTCAAACGCTGGATAACATGCATGTTATTTCAAGAGGTATTGAAGTGCCTATTTTCAGACCATTGATAGGTTTTGATAAAGAAGAGATAGCATCCTTAGCAAGGTCTCTCGGATTTGAAAAAACCATGGTGAACATGCCTCAGTGTGCAGCTCTACCTGAGTTTCCTGAGACCCATGCTAATGCCAATGCTTTGGATATATACAGAGAGTTTCTCGAAAAGCTGTCTCAAGAAGCAGTCTGGGAGGTGGTGGATATTAAGTAGCTCAGGATCCTCCTCCAAAAAGCTTCTTTATAGAATTGCTGGAAAGTATTAAGACGCTGTTTTTCGGGACTCCAAGTCTCCTTGCAATAACCTCGCATTTTGCTCTAAATAGGTGTAAAGACTGTGTCTTGCCGAATTCGGCATATGCCTCTGCATTTGCTATGCCCTTAGCTATTGCAAAGCCTTTGTTTACATAAATTATGGGTGGCATGCTTCCCGGCGTTGCCATAACATCTAAACCATCTTTCTCAAGACTCTCAACAGTTTCATCTATTTCATAAGCCTTCTCCCTGACAACTAGGGTGACTCTGTAGCCGTGCATGATTAGGCTCTTTGCAAGAAGCTTATCTATCTCAGCCTCTCCAGCGTTATCCAGAACCAGGTAAATATCTGTTCCCTTCTCCAACTCAAACACATCCTCTATAACTGGTTTGTCCCAGATTGCCTCCTCTAAGCTTTTTGCATTTTCATACCCTAAAACACTGGTATCTATAATGTTTGCAGCTGCTGAAAGCCTTAAAGCCTCTTTCACATCCCAGTTCACTGCCTCTAAATGTCTCTCTACAATTCTAGCCACATTTTTACCTAGTTCTCTAAGGCCCCTCTTGGTTTCTGCATATGGATCTCCAGCTCTTGTCAAGAGCTTTACGTATTCGAAGGACTCTGCAAATGCCTTTGCCCTGCTGCCCTCCTTTTCCACTATTTCAGCAAGTCTTAGCAACATCTCTGGAATTCTATGCTGATACCCCAGTGCAACCAAGTCTTTGGTTCTTGAATAGACTAGGCAGAGCTTGCAGTTACCATTGTCAATCCACATAGCTATTTACAACCTCTACCACAGTTCTAAGGTCTTCAAAACTTATCTCACCCATGACACCTATTCTTATTAACCTATCTCTCAATTTCCCCATACCACCTGCTATCACATACCCATGCTTTTTGAGCTCCGCTATTACTTCCCTAGCTCTCTCCGTATAGAATGCTGTGACAGTGTAGCTCCTAAAAGGTTTTTTAGCAATAGGCTCTAGCCTGACACCACTATAGAGGTATTCTGCTCTTTCCCTGTGAATCTCATGATACTTCTCAATACCCATCCCCAGTATGTAGTCTAGTGCCGCATTAAGACCGTACACAACGTTTATTGGTGGTGTATAAGGTGTCTCCCATTTCTTTAGAAATTGCAAGAATTTTTTCAAGTTCATTGATGGCGGTACCGGCATTTTTGCTGTAGGCTCCTTAGATAAATAGAGTATTGCTGCTCCTGGTGGTGAGATAAAGGCTTTTTGAGATGCTGTAGCAATAACATCTACCTTCTTCTTAAACACCTCTGCAGGAAATATTGAAACACTGTCAACTAGTAGCGTAGCTCCATGAGACTCTGCAATATCTTGATACCTCTCTATAAACCTGTTAGTAGTGCCCGTACTAGTCTCATTGTGCACAACCGCCACTGCCCTCACTTCCCCAACCTTTTTAATCATGTCCTCCAGCACATCAGGTGGTGGGGCTTCGCCATAGCTCCATTCAATCTTATGAACAACTCCACCCCTAGCTTCAACTGCTTCCACCAGCCTTTCTCCAAACTCCCCACCAACAACAACAATTACATTGTCTCCAGGATCCACATAGTTATGCACCATCACATCTACTGCAAGGGTTCCTGTACCCGGGATGATTACAGGGGTTGCGCTGTATATACTCATCAACTTCTCTATAACTTCTCTAAATACCTCAGCAAATTCCTCTGTTCTGTGAAATGGTGGCTGCCTTGCTATAGCCTCTACAACTTGCTTTGGAAGCTGTACAGGGCCTGGGGTAAGGTACTTCATGCCCAGATCACTGCCTCCACAATGTTCCTAGCCAGCTCCTCAGCTATTCTATCCAAAGCCTCTTCTGTTTCAGCACCGATATGAGGTGTGACAACAATTTTTGGATGCTTGATTAACCTCCATAGATTCTCGTCTTTCGGAGGCTCCTGCTCTAAAACATCTAGAGCAGCTCCACCTAGTCTGTCAATATGCTTTAGTAGTGCATGTGTATCTATAACTTCACCCCTACTCGTATTCACAAGCACACCACCGTCTCGCATCATGGACAATGACCTATCGTTTATCATGCGCCAGGTAAGCGGTGTTAGAGGGACGTGGAGTGAGATCACATCTGCTTCGCTCATAAGCTCTTCAAATTCTACCTGCTTACCACCAAGCTCTGCAACTTCCTGTGAAACATCTCTAATGTCATAAACAAGTATCTTCATTCCAAAAGCGTTTGCGTAGTGCGCTACCCTACTACCAATCTTGCCAAAACCCACTACCCCAAGCCTCTTTCCATACAGCTCTCTACCAATATACTTACCCTTAGGCCATCCACCTCCTTTAACTTCGTGTATAACATCATAAAGTCTTCTAAACACCACCAACATTAGTGCAAGGGTAAGTTCTGCTACACTTACTGCAGAAGCCTTAGGCGCATTGACAACAGCTATCCCCCTCTTCACAGCATACTCCACATCAACATTATCAAGACCTATACCATACCTTGCCAACACCTTCAAGTTAACCCCCCTGTCAACAACCTCCTTACCTATTTTGAGCCTCCCCCTAAACACAAGCACATGATAGTCATCAACCACCTTTAGAAGCTCTTCCAGAGATATTCCAGGTCTATAGCAAACCTCAAACCTGTTACTATCTAAGCTATTCAAAAATTTTCGTGATACCCTATCTACAACAAGTACCCTATACCTTTCGACAAAAGATTTTCACCGCAATATACAACTTCAAAAGTCAGAGTATTTAAACTTACCGTTTAATACATGTTTATACATGCTTTAAATGTTATAAATGCTATACAATCATACCAGATTTAATTGATTATTTCAACAAACTCGCTGATCACCCCTAGAGAATTAGCATAACTAACTTAACTTCACCTCTATACCTAGAAACCCCCACCCACACTTCCAAACTATCAGCGCAAAACCATAAGTAATTGCCAAACCCAGCTAGAGAAGTTTTCATCAATGCTTACAACTCCTCCATATATGGTTCCCCTTGGAAAAACACGAAACATCTTCAAACCTACAATGCCCATAGACATAAGAGTTTCTCAGCAAAGCTGACCATCATCACTGCTCAGCCTCCACCGCATAAAATCATCATGAATACTTGAGAAGTGAATAACACTTGGATTGCTGTTTTGCTTATAGAGTTATGTAAATTAACTTTGTTAAAAACTTTCCAGAAAACATATTTTGATGAGGAATGAAGAGCCCAAGAAGCTTTTCCAAGCATCTCAAAATGCAAGGTCTCCGAGCAGCTCTAAACGCCTCTAAGCTCGATAAAGCAACCTTGAGTGATGTGCAGGAAAGGGAGATGATGTCATAGAAATAAAGCATGTAAAACCATTGAATCTATATGAAGAGCGAACCTCTGTTAAGAACTGTGTTCTTATCCTGGGCTTGGTTAGCTAGCTAGTCTGCTTCATGGCTTAGCTCACAAGGTGCTCATAGTCCTTGGATTCTCTATTTGAAATGCTTCTTTAATGAGCATTATTTAAGCTACTCTTCTTGAGAATAGAATCAACTCTTTTACGTTTTGAAATACAACTACATTACATACTTGGAGGTTGTGAGTTCAACACTTGTAGAGAGCCTATTATATCGAGGTTCTGCAAAACCCTCTCTAAATAGTTTATTGTTTCCAAAGCAAAACCGCTTCTAAGTGTATACATGCTATGATGCTATATGAATACCTTAATGTGAATTTCAATCCTTCCTCAAAGGCTCTTCTCCTTGCTCATAACCTCAACAACTCCTCTAATCAATGTTTCTATCTTTGTGTTGAGATCTGCCCTCATATTCTTAACTGCTTCAAGTACTTTTAGTATTGTGGGAAATATTTCTCTACACCTCTCCCCTAGATCGCTCTCTACACTACACTCTACAATAGTGCAAGGCGCTACAAGCTTTGCGAACTCAAAAACCTCTTCAAGAGTTTTGCAGTGTAACTCCTTAAAACCCGTCTTTATATGCTCTAGATAGTCTTCAACACTAATCCTAAGCCCTTTGTTGCTGAGGTAAGCCATAACCTCCACATCCTTAACAGCTACAGACGCTAAGTACACTACCCATGGGCTCTTCTCGAACAGCTCTGCAAAACCCCTTGATAGTGCTATTGCGTAGCTTTGGAGTGTGCCATGGAGAATGCTATGCGCTGCCTCATGGTGTAGCAATGCCTTGAGAAACCTCTCCTCAATATTTTTGCAAGCGCCATAATCTATGTGAATTCTTGGCCACCCTCTCCAAGCGTCATGAGAGACACTGTACTGCCCAACTACACCCACGCCAAGCTCTAGTGCTTCTGAAAGCAAGTAAATGTGCATAAGTTCTTCAGAGCCATATATATAAACCTCCACAAGCTCTGGACCCTCGCCAAATAACCTATATACCTCTACAAGCTCCCCAAGAACTCTTGACACAAAGCCCTGAGGAACTTCACCAATTATAGTGAGGTAGAGAACTGTAGGCCCAACCCTTATGAGTTGGTGCATAGAGATCCTTACAATTGTTTTCACTACACCTAAAATATGCTTTAAAGGTGTTTAGCTATAGAATATCTCGATACTACTAGTGGATATAGTTGCATGGGTAATGAACAATCCCATTACTGAAACTAATTCGCTTTAATGATGTTACCACAAGTTTAAGAGCCTTAAGATCTTTATCACGGCGTTAAATGGCTTTATGCTGTAATCCACCCTTACATCAACAACTCTATCATATGTCTTTCCATAGAGCGTCTCACCAACAATTAGCATAGCAAGACTCCTATCACCCCTCCTAGACCCACCGAGTCTATGCCCAAGTATAAGAGAGGTAATAAGTGCTTTGACAAGGCTTTTCACATCGCAAATATCTTGAGACGTTATGTACTTGCACATCTCCTCTGGTATTGAGCTATCCTTAAGTGTGTTGCCTATGCAAATGGCATTGCCATCAACATACTCGCTAGTGAAGGGTGGTGCCCTGCTTCCAGTATAGGTAAATGAATCGCCATTTGCTTTCAACACAGCCACCTGTCTATACTCTCTATACGCATCTCCACTAAGCACTGTTTTCACAGCTTCTGCAGAGCTCATGCCCATGTCCAGCTTCTCAAGTATTTCAATACCGAGAGAGGGGTTTGCATATGCTTGAACAGCAACAGCTCCAACACCAGCTCTAGCCCACAAAACCTTTGCACCAACACCAACACCTCCAGATACACTGACAACAGCTAGCAAACCCCTTTCCCGAGTCCTCAACATAATGGTGTACGTCGTTGTAGTATCACCTACAACACTGAGTACAGGTAAATGGTGATATCATAGCATTGTAAAAGCTTTTAGGCTTTTCTTAGAGACTTTTCTACCCTGCGGAGGTGTTTACCACAGGGAGGAGGTAAGAGTAGTTAAATTGAAAAAAGATGTGGTGTTTAATGCTATTGAAGCTCTACAGCTTCCGCTAAGTACTGCTTTTTATAGTGTACAACCTGTTTTTCTCCTAAAATTCTAAACCTCCCTTCGAGAACTATGTCTTCCGAGCTCTTGCCTACCATAACCCTGTAGTCTCCTGGCTCTATGACTAAACTCATACCTCTATCGTAAAATGCTAGAGCTTCTGTTGGTATTCTGAATAACACCTTCTTCGCTTTTCCAGGCTCTAGATAGATCTTCTTAAAGGCTTTGAGCTCTTTTACTGGTCTTGCAACTTCTGCAAACTCCTTTGATATATATACCTGAACCACTTCCTTTCCAGCAACTTTCCCAACATTCTCTATAGTCACCTCTACCTCCACAAAGCCAAATGGCTTCACCTCAGGAGTTCTAACAACAAGATCTCTATATCTGAACTCTGTATAGCTAAGCCCAAAGCCAAATGGGAAGAGGGGCTTTGAATCAACATCTATGTAATTCCTAAATGAAGATGGTTTTCTGGAGTAGTAAACAGGTACTTGCCCAACAGTCTTTGGCACTGATACTGGTAGCCTCCCACTAGGATTAACGTCGCCAAATATTATATCTGCTATTGCATTGCCCCCCTCCTCTCCAGGGAACCACGTCTCAAGCACAGCATTAACATATGGCAATATGCCTGTTATTGCCAGGGGTCTGCCATTTATGAGTACCAGTACCATGGGTTTGCCAATTCTGTGAAGCTCCCTTATGAACTCTTCTTGAACCCCGGGAAGACCTAGGCTCGCTCTATCAACACCCTCACCCGACGTGTGCTGCACCACCTCCTTCTTTAGACCAAACCATGAGGGGTCTAAACCACTCTTCTCACCCATAACTGCTATAATAACATCCGCTTCTCTCGCAATCCTCAGCGCTTCTTCAAAGCCACTCCTATCCTGAGAATCTATATCGCACCCCTTCGCATAGAGCACCTTTGTCTCCTTAGACACCTTGTTCCTAATGCCCTCGAGGACTGTGGCCACCTTAACAGAGGTAATACTCTTACCCAGATGCGCATCGTAGTGATAATCTCCCAACATGTTCCTAGGCTCGTTAGCACTGGGCCCAATCACTGCTATAGTCCTTAGGTTCTTTGATAGTGGCAGTAGCCCATCGTTTTTGAGCAGCACTATAGCCTCTCTTGCAGCTTCTAATGCTAGCAATCTATGCTCCTCATTGTCAAGCACCTCAGGTACTTTGAACTCATCTACATATGGGTTTTCAAAGAGCCCTAGAGCCTCCTTAAGCCTCAAAACCCTTTCAACAGCTCTATCGAGTAACGACTCTGATATCATACCCTCCTTAACAGCTTGCACAATCTCGTCAAAGCATATTATGTCTGGAAACACTATATCTACTCCTGACTCCAAAGCCAACTTAAAAGACTCTACACAGCTCTTTGCAACCCTGTGTATCGTGTTGAGCTGTGTAACAGCACCATAATCTGATACCACAACGCCTTCAAAACCCCATTGACTTCTCAAAACATCTGTTAAAAGCCATTTATTAGCATGGCATGGAACCCCATCTATCTCATGATATGCAGGCATAACTGCAAGTGCCTTACCAATCCTTATAGCTACCTCAAATGTGTAGAGATGCTGCTCTAGAAACTCCCTTGAACCGAGGTGAACTTGCGCAATGTTTCTACCACCCTCTGGAAAACCGTGTCCAGCAAAATGCTTCGTAGTGGCAATAACACCTCTCTTCAGATCCTCACCTTGAAGCCCTGAGACATAGGCAAGCCCTATTGAGGCTACAAGATATGGGTCCTCACCATAAGTCTCCTCACACCTGCCCCATCTAGGGTCTCGGCAAAGATCTAGAACTGGGGATAGACAGTGTCTAGATCCTATACACAGAACTTGTTGTCTTATAGCAGAAGCAACTCTATAAACAAGCTCGGGGCTCCATGTAGAGGCAAGGGCTATTGCCTGTGGAAAAACTGTAGCTGTGGGGGTAAGTAGTCCTGCTAAGCACTCCTCATGAATTATTGCAGGTATTCCTAACCTCGTTCTCTCAACCAAGAACTTCTGCACCTTATTAGCAGTCTTAGCAGCTTCTCTTGGCGACAAACCTATTCCAGAGCCCCCAATGCGAGTAATTTCACCAATACCATGCATGAGAAGCGACTTTGCCTTCTCTTCAGAAAACTCCTTTCCCTCCAATAACCTGTCTACAGGTATGGATTGCAACTGAGCAACCTTTTCCTCTATACTCATCTTACTCAGCAAGAGCTTAATCTTATTAGATGCTACACTCATATAAACACACCACACCCTTTGAATTGCTAAGAGAAAATTAAAAATTATTGTTGCAGAACACAGCAAAGCTTTTCATCATAGAGAGTATGAAGCTGCATAACGAGTAATTAAAGCATAGCCATTTTCATCCCTATAGCAGCTGAGCCAAAGATATTTAAAACTAGAAGCAATATTGTACGCCGAGGTGGGGTGCACTGAATATAGTAGTTTTAATCAAGCCCGCGCCAGATATAACCAAGGCTAAGTTTGATATCGAGAGGGGAACTGTTGATAGGAGTTCAACTACCCTAGAAATAAACCCCTTTGATCTTTATGCAATTGAGGTTGCTAAGAGGATTAAGAGGCTTTTTGGAGGGACTATAACCTCTTTATCCATGGCACCTCCACATGCAGAGCCCGCACTAAGAGATGCAATTGCTAGGGGTGTTGATAGAGCTATTCTGCTTAGCGATAAGAGATTTGCTGGTGCAGATACTCTAGCTACTTCATATACCCTTGCCGCAGCTATAAGAAGGCTGGGATCATTTGACATTATTTTATGTGGTGAGAAGTCTGTTGATGGCGACACTGCACATGTTGGCCCTGAGGTTGCTGAACACCTAAAGATTCCACATATATCCTTTGTTACCAGAGTTGTGGATATTACTAGGGATAGAATCATTGTAGAGGCTGATTATGGCGATGCTTACTATACTGTTGATTTAAAGCTCCCAGCACTAATAGCTCTCTCACGACCAGTGATATTTAAGGAAGAGTTTGTAGAGCCTTCGATGCCGAAGATAAGCGATGTTCTGAGGGCTAAAAGAGCTAAGATAGAGGTCTGGAATGCTGATTACCTTAGTGACGTAGCGGATGTAGGCAGGTTTGGTTTAGCAGGTTCACCAACTAGGGTTGTGAAGGCGTATTACGCACTTGAGAAGGAAAGAATGGCGAGATTTGTTAAAGGTGACGAAAGTATAATAACATTGTTAAACACTTTGAAGGAGCTGGGTGTTATTCAATGAGCTGGCGTGGCATTCTTGTGTATGCTGAAAACTATAGTGGAAGTATTCATAGAGCCTCCTTCGAGTTGCTAGGAAAGGCGAGAGGGTTACTGCCTAAAATTGGTGGAGTGCTACATGCAGCAATAGTAACAAGCGAAGAGAATGCTGAAAAGCATTCTAAGGAGCTAATAGCTTTCGGAGCTGATGAGGTTCTAGAGTACATAGTTAAAGAGAGGTTTTTGCCTAATCCAGTAGTGCATAGAAATGCTTTGATTGATGCCATAAGCTATGCAAAACCTAAGCTAGTTTTAGTCCCTGCAACTCCATGGGGTAGGAGTATAGCGCCTCGCGTTGCCGCAGCTATTAGAACTGGCATTACAGCAGACTGCCTGGATGTATATGTTGATGATGCTGGAGATATAGTGCAGGTGAGACCTGCCTTCACAGGGAACATAATTGCGCATATAAAGACCTTGACAAGCCCTGTAATGGCTACAGTAAGACCTGGTGTGTTTCCCTTACCTCAGCCAGACTATAGTAGGAAAGGAGAGGTCATAGCTAAAAATCTTAGCCTTTCTGAAGACGATGATGTAAGGGTTGTAGGGGTTTCCAAGAGGAAGACTGTAAAGCTCTCTGAAGCCACTATAATAGTTTCCATAGGTAAGGGTGTGAGAAGTAAGGAGGATATAAAGCTATTTGAAGAACTTGCAAAAGCTCTCAATGCTCAGCTAGCTTGTAGCAGGCCCTTGGTTGACATGGGCTGGATGGAGAGAGATAGACAGGTAGGGTTCAGCGGTAATATAGTTAGGCCAAGGCTCTACATAGCCCTGGGAATCTCAGGTGCTCCACAGCACATAGCGGGAATGAAAGACTCGCAATACATTATCGCAGTAAATACAGATCCAAGTGCACCTATTGCAAAATACTGTGATCTGTTTGTTGTTGGAGACATCTACGATATTGCTAAAAAGCTATTACAGGCTCTAGAGGGTTTTAAGGAGGTGAAGTAAAGTGAGTGCATTACCAAGATCCATTATTAATGAGCTTAGAGCTGTTGTTGGAGATACATGGGTTGTTGTAGAGGAGAAGGCTATAGAGAAGTATCTCTATGACGAAACTGCTTATGGTGTTAGACCACAGCCTATTAAAGATGTTATTGTTGTAAAGCCTGGTAGCACAGAAGAGGTTGCAGAAGTTCTTAGAATAGCTAACAAGTATAAGGTGCCTGTATATGTTAGGGGTGGTGGGACTGGGTTGGTTGGAGGGGCTATACCGATAAAGCCAGGCATAGTAATGTCTTTGGAGAGAATGGATAAAGTGATAATAGATTCTGAAAACATGGTTGCAGAGGTTGAGGCTGGGGCATCTTTTGGAAAACTCCTTGAGGAAGCCGATAAACACAACCTTATGTTTCCTGCTCACCCAGGTGATGAAGGTGCATCTGTAGGCGGTTTGATAGCTTGTAATGCTGGTGGTTCTAGAGCTGTTAAAACAGGTGTTGTGAGGAGCTATGTCCTAGGTTTAGAGGTCGTGCTCCCCAGTGGAGAGGTTCTGAAACTTGGTGCAAAAACCATAAAGAACAATTTTGGCTATAACCTAGCACACCTATTCATAGGTAGCGAAGGTATTCTGGGTGTTATAACGAGAGCATATCTAAGGCTCTATCCGAAGTGGGGCTATACAGCAACAGTCATAATACCTTTTGACAGTAGGGTGAAGGCTTTTAGAGCAGCTAAAAAGCTCCTCTTCTCAGGCTTCATACCCCTAGCTCTAGAGTACTTCGATAGAAGAGTTATTGAGACTTCTGCAAAGTACCTTGGACTTCAGTGGCCCATTAAAGAGGGTGACTATTTCTTAATGATAATGCTGGCAGAGGCTTTGGAGGATACACTATTCCTAGAACTAGAGTATCTGGATAGAGTTGCAAGGGAGGAGGAATCTTTAGAGCCATTTGCTACGCAGAGAGATGATGAACAGAAAACCTTGCTCAAGATTAGGAGCGAGATATTCTCTTCATTGAAGAGTGAGACATTTGATATCCTCGATACAACAGTACCCCTAGGCAATGTAGATAGGTTTATTGAGAATATCATAGATGTGGAAAAGAGGTATGGAATATGGCTTCCTGTCTATGGTCATGTGGGGGATGGAAATGTGCATGTACATGTATTGAACTATCAAGGCTTTAGCAGAGATCATCTTGAGAAGATAACTGAGGAAGTATATAATGCTGCACTTATGCTTGGAGGGGTGATAACGGGAGAACATGGAATCGGGTATGTTAGGAGAAAGTATGTGAAGAGGCTTCTAGGCGATACATGGATAGAGACTATGAGGAAACTGAAGGCTGTTCTAGACCCAAACAACGTGCTCAATCCAGGCAAGGTGTTACCCGAAGAGTGAGATTCTATGAAGGTGCGTTTTCCCTATGGAAAGAGCTATATAGAGCTAGATTTACCTGAGAAAACCACTGTACTGTACTCAATGCTCCCCAGAGGTTTTTACGTTAAAGAGGTGGAAAAGCTAGTTAGAGAAAGCCTTAGAAAACCTATTGGTTCTGAGCCGTTGCATATCCTAGCATCAAAAAAACGAAAGGTAGTAATATTGATCACAGATAAGACCAGAGCAACACCAAATAGATTACTTCTTGAAGCTCTATTAAGTGAGCTTAGAGCTGTAGGTATAGAAAGAAGCTCTGTAGAGATTGTGATTGCTACAGGTCTGCACAAACCCCATGCGAGGGAAGAGATGGAGGAGCTTGTTGGAAAAAGTATAGTTGAGGAATACACAATATATAGTCACAATTCTGACGATGACAAGTCTATGGTGTACCTGGGGAGAACAAGCTATGGAACAGAGGTCTACATCAATAAATCTGTTTTTGATGCAGAGCTTATTATAGGTGTTGGACTTATAGAGCCTCACTTCTTTGCTGGGTACAGTGGTGGGAGGAAGCTCATCTTACCTGGTGTTTCAGCTACAAAAACTGTTTATCAAAATCATGGCTACAAAATGCTCTCACATCCAAAAGCCGACTATGGCTTCCTCGAGGGAAACCCTGTTCATGAAGATATGGTTGAGGCTTCTAAACTTGTTAAGAACTATAGGTTCATTGTTCACGTACTTTTAGATAAAGAGAAAAGGGTGTTTAGTGTAGTTGCTGGAAGTCCTTATGAGGCGCATGAGCATGGCGTCAGGGAGCTGGATAGGTATGTAAAAGTAGAGGCGCCTTTTGAAGCTGACCTCACAATAGTTACTAACGGTGGTTACCCACTCGATAGAGACCTTTACCAGGCTGTAAAGGGCATGGCCACAGCTTCTAGAGTTACTAGAAAAGGTGGCTACATAGTTATGCTTTCTGAGTGCATAGATGGCGTTGGTCATGAGTACTTCAGGGAACTTGCATCAATAAGTAGAAAACCTGAGGAAATACTTGACTACATAAAGAGGTATGAGCCTTTAAGAGATCAGTGGGAAGTGCAAAAACTTGAACAGGTGTTGCTAAAGAACAGAGTTGTTGTAGTTACAAAGAATATCAAGCATAGCGTTCTAGAGGAAATGAACCTAGTACCTGCATCAACAGCTGAAGAGGCCTTGGAGATAGCTTGTAGAGAAACCCCGTGCAAACATGTCATGGCACTTCCTGAAGGACCATACATAATTCCTATGCCACCATAGAGTTGAAGGCTAAATTCATGAGAGTTTTTGAGTATTAGTAGAAATACATTTCACCACCTGTAGTAAGTCAGAAGCTGTGATTTTCATGATTTACACACTTGTAGGGTTATTTAAAGGCGATAAATTCTCTTATGGCAGAGCACTGGTTTCACCAAAATACCTACCTAGCTTTGCATCTATGAGAATAGGCTATGAACTTAACTGTAGAGAAAAACTTGAAAAGGCATTTACAGTGGAGATCCCGCACATCGGGAAAGTTTTGGTGGATGCTATATGCACTGTTGAGAGCGCTATTATAAGCAATGGATTTATTGAAAGATCAGCTGTTTTTCATTTAGTTGACGAACCTTTTCTCAGAAAACTAGAGTGTGACGTGATACTAGGACTTGATACAATTATTTGGTGGGGTCTTATAGTAGATGAAGTGAATGGTAAGGTGTATAGCACTATAGCAAAGCGTTTCCCCACCATCAATATTTATCGATAGTTTCAAGTTTAATTAAGTTTATGAAACTAAATCCTGGACACAGGTCATAAACTTTATTTACACCTTAATGAACTTGTCTGAAACATTACTAGTACTACATTTACGGATGTGGCCTTGAATAGATGTATAGAACCTATGAACCTCTAAGGGGGCTTCGCCCTTTAGTGTGGGGAGGGGTTGAGGCATTATAGTGATTTGTCAATGACTTTTTGCAGTGAGGAGGCCTCAAGGTTTTGAAATTGCTGATGTCTGGTAATAACAAGGGTGTTAATATAAAAACTTATATATACCTCGAAACTAGGAATACATTGTGTGAAGAGGTATGGCTAGAGTTGTCCTGGGTTTAAATCTGAGCTGGGCTGTAAAGAGATGGCCATTGCCAGAGGACTGGGCTGAGATAAGCGCTAAGCTTGATGTCAAGTATGTTCAGTTCTCCTTTGATTTGCTGGATCCGAGATCTACTCAAGATGCTGTTGAGTACATGGCGTGGCTTGTAGTGGATGCCATAAAGAGGTATGGTGTGGCAATTCACTCGACATTTACGGGACTTGGCGCTTATTCCTTTAATCTGTTATCCCATCCAGACCCTGTTATGAGACAAGATGCATTAGACTGGTATATGAAGGCAGTTGACTTCACTGCAAAGATAGGTGTTAAGGCAACGGGTGGGCACATAGCTGCAAAGAGTGTTAAAGATTATGGAGATCCTTCTAGGAGATCATACATAGACTCTGCTCTGTTTGATTTGGTGAACGCCTTGAGGAGGTATGCTCAGGCAAAGGGCTTGGAAATGATTCTTTGGGAGCCTATGCCAGTGCCTAGAGAGACTCCATGGACAATGGCTGAGACAGATGAGGTTTTGAAGAAAGCCAATGTAGGACCAGGAGTGGCTGTAAAGCTCAATATAGATGTTGGTCATCAATGCACCTTAAGAGGTATTGAGGCAGATCCATATGAATGGCTAAAGAGATTTGCACCCCAGTCTCCATCGATACACATACAGCAGACAGATGGCAAAGCTGATAGACACTGGCCATTTACTGAAGAGTACAATAGAATGGGCATTATAAAGCCTGAGAAACTTGTTGAGTCAATAGATGCTTCAGGAGCAAAAGAGGTATACCTCCTTCTAGAATACATACCCCCATTTGAAGCTCCAGACAATGAAGTGCTGACAAATCTAGAGAAATCTATAAAATACTTGAAGCAGTACATACCAACAGCATAAACTCAATTCACTCTTTTTCTACAATTAAAGAGCCCTTGTTCTTTAAGGTAAAAAGAGGGTTTGTGGAATCAGCAGGGTAACTCTTTATCATTGCATCAATAGAAGCCGGGTTGTCATCATCAATCAATATATTTGCTTAGCAATGCTTTTTAATGTTTCTGTAGAAACAACTACTATAATCTAGTGTAATGGTGTTTGAAGTAAGGGTGCGGATCTTGGAGGAGGCCCCAAATATTATAAGTGATGAGTTTTTGTGCAGAGGTAGAAGGGTTTCGTTATATAGAAGGATTGTGATGTATAGGGGTAGGAGACTTGAGAAGGATTTAGTGAGGTTTGGAAAGGCTGTTGTTATAGTGCCTGTTCTTGATGATGGCAGAATTGTTTTTGTGAAACAATGGAGGGCTGCCGCAAATGCCTGGCTTTTAGAGCTTCCTGCTGGTAGGGTTGAGCTTGGTGAGGATTTGAAAGAGGCTGCACAAAGAGAGCTTAGAGAGGAAACAGGTTATATAGCAGAAGAGCTTACACAAATTGCAAACGTCCATGTATCCCCCGGCTATAGTGATGAAATACAGACAATTTTTGTTGCTAGAAAGCTGAAGCATGTAGGGGCTTCACCAGAAGCTGGGGAAATCTTACATGTTGTATTCATGAGGCCTGAAGAATTTCTATCCACAGTGAATACAAGTGCTATTGTAGATCTGAAGAGTCTTGCCGCTACTCTCCTATACATGAAATTATTTCTGACTTGACAACACTAACCTTATTAATTTTCTAGAGAAGAGGTAACACTATGGTGCGCAGTACTTGATTACAGAACTTGTGCTAACCTTATTCATATTATCATTTCTACTGATATTCGCAGGTATGCTACTCATATTCCTAAGTACACTAAGGAAAGGACTCAAAGAGTATAAGGAGGATGAGGATAGGATTAGAGGTGGTGCTATATTAGTTATTGGACCACTACCCATCGTTATAGGCACAGATAGAAAAATTGCAAAAACCTTGATAGTATTAGCAATAGCCCTAACAGTAACCAGTGTACTGCTTTTCTTAATACTTAACTGGAGTATAATGCAATCAATTGCTAGCAAATTACCAACACTCTATATTATGAGAATGCAGACTTTGGCGATAATCAGCAGGTAAACAGATATAAACCATTCATCTCTAGATGCTCATCCTCATCATTTCATGCTTATTTGGCGCATCCCACTCACCTCTTCATGGATAGCACAGCTACCTCTAGAGTGTGCTCACAGAACATCGGGGGCTAATGGCACGAACCCTTTAGAAGTTGGTCAACTAATTTATCGGGGCATTACTCCCCATCAATATTCAATAATAAAAATAATCAGAACTTATAAACTTACTACTAGATCATTAACTCTGAAAGAGCCTCAAGATAGCATTAAGATATTAAGTTACGTGGTCATGGCATATGAAGGTTTTTCGCATAGGGCTCCTTTTAATCTTCATAGGCTTTATAATGGCTTTTGCAACAGTCCTTCTACTGGTTCTCACACCCATATTACAACAATCGTCTCAAAACACTGCTGTAGTTGGTGGTGGAGGCTGTGTAATTATATTCTTTATACCCATATGTTTTGGATTCGGTCCACAGGTATTCATATGGCCGTTGATTATAGCAGCCCTAGTGCTCGCTATAGCTACTATGGTAATAGGGTATCTGATTTATAGATGGAGTGTTAAGGCTGTTGAGGAGCTGAAGAGAGTATAAGCAAAGCTTGTGTGATAATAGCTTTGATTGCAAGCATACTTGCTGGAGGAAGTTCTATTAGAATAGGGTTTGGAATTGACAAATGCTTTTATAGCACGCATTCCAAACCCCTAATCCTTCACATTGTTGAGAGACTTAGAAACTCTAGACTATTTGAAGAGGTTTATGTTTTTGTATCTTATAGAAACGCTCAACATGCTTGGGAACTAGGACTGAACACAGCTATTGATGTTATAGAATGCGGGCCTCTGTCTGCAATTTATCAACTGATTAAAATGTTTAAGGAGGTTTTTGTTGTCGCATGCGATATGCCATTCATTAGTATCAACAATATTGAGAGACTTCTTTTGCAGTGCAGCGAGGATGCTGTTGCCTGTATTCCTCGGTGGAGCTCTACAAAGTTTCTCGAACCTCTATACGCTATTTATAGGAGAGATGCTACAGACTTGTTTGAGAAATGCTTTGCCTTAGGAGAGTTGAGTATAGCTAAATGTATAGCAGGTTTAAATAAGGTGAGATTTGTGAATGTTGAAAGCACTTTTATAGAACCTCATAAAGAGTTTTTCAATGTAAATACCTTTGAGGAGCTAAAGCTTGTTGGTGATACACATCCTTGGCTAGCGAGGTAATCGTTGCACGAAAAAGAGCTTGTGAAGAGGCTTTAAAAAGAGTTCTGGAGTTAAAGCCTCGTATAATGGGTATTGGCACGGGATCCACGGTAGAGTTGTTTGTAGAAGTGCTTAGTAAGAGGAGGGAGAATTTAAGGGAAACAGCTTATGTATGCTCTTCTCTCCACACATGCCACATACTTTCTGAAAAAGGATTCACAGTTCTTCACCTAGGTTCTACAACCTCCATTGATGTCTATGTCGATGGAGCTGACGAAGTTGATTCAGAGCTCAACATGATTAAAGGTGGTGGAGCTGCAGCAACCCTTGAGAAGATACTTGCCTACGGCTCTAAATATAGAATATATGTAATTGACTATACAAAGCTTGTAAAGAAACTAGGCGAAAAGCATGCCATACCTGTAGAGGTTTTGCCAGAAGCTCTAGGAATTGTCTTGACAAGACTCAGAATGCTGGGGCTAAACATATCCATAAGAACCCTTACCTCTGGTAAATATGGCTTTGTTATGTCAGATACAAGAGGTGTTATAATCGATGTCAAGCCCCCTAATTGGTGGAGCCCTAGAGATTTAGAAAAAGTGATTAGAAGTATTCCAGGTGTTGTAGAAACAGGTCTATTTATAGATCTAGCTGATGAGGTTTTTGTTGGGTATCCAGATAGAGTGGAGGTATTGAGGAAACCAAGAAAAAACAATTTTAGGGCAGAAGAATTTTAGAGTCTTTATAGAAATATTTGACGTTGAATAAGGACTGTCTAAGTAGTCTGCTCAAAGCCTTTCGCAGCTGTTTCTAGTTTCATAAAGGTTTATAAGGTTTGACACTATTAAACATTTTGATGAGATTCCCTGTGAGGGGTGAAGAGCTGCAGAGGCTCTCCCCAAGGGCAGCAGCCCAAGGTGTGGGGTCCCTGAATTTTCTGAAAGCCCCCAAGGCGGATGCAGATCCGAGGAGCGGTGCAGGGGAATAGAGATGATGCGATGAAAAACATCAAACCACATAAACTTATATGAGAGCTGAACCCCTAAAATGGCTTGGTTTAAGTACCTGTACACACGGCTGAAACTGGTTTTGTTTTAAGTTGCTCTCTAACCATCAATATGAACATGAGGGCTCCTATGAAGTAATCCACCTCCTCTTTTGTATTGTAGATGTAGAAGCTGGCTCTTACACTACCAAACCTCTTTAACCTCTCCTCAACGCTCTTCGGCATCTCGACGGGTAGAGAGTCTTCATGGCTTATCCTCAGGCTGTAGTGAAGTGGGTGAGCACAATGCATACCAGACCTCACAGCAATGCCTAGATAATCTAGTGCTTGTGCAACTATGTGAAAGTGCAGATCCCTTATGTTAAACGCTATTACGGCTGTCTTATCCTCTGGGTTCCTAGGTCCATAGTACCTAACTTCTTCTCCTAGTTCCTCAGAAAGCCTCTTCAAGGCATAGCCAACTAATTCAATCTCATGCTTTCTAACATTCTCCATACCTATTTTCATGAGGTATTCAGCAGCTTTTGCAAGTCCTATAGCGGCTTCTATATTTGGGGTGCCTGCTTCGAATCTCCAGGGGGGTTCTAGCCATGTTACATCATCTAGAGTTACATCCCTTATGGTATCTCCACCAACCTTAAACGGCTTTAGCTCCTGTAAAGCATCTTTTCTACCCCACAAAACACCACTTCCGGTAGGGCCCAGCATCTTGTGACCACTAAATGCTAAGAAATCTACTCCCAGCTCCCTAACATTGGTAGGTATGTGGGGAACACTTTGTGCACCATCTGCTACCACAAGCGCCCCTACCTCTCTAGCCCTCTTCACAATCCTCTTAACATCATTTATTGTCCCCAGCACATTACTTGCAATAGGAAATGCGACAACTTTTGTCTTCTCAGTTATAACCTCATCTAGTTGACTATAGTCTAGATACCCCTCTTTTACAACACCTATATACTTAACCCTAGCCCCTTTAACCTCTGCTATGCGTCTCCAAGGAAGCATAGAGCTGTGGTGATCCATAATAGTAACCACTATCTCATCACCTTCCCCCACATTGTACAACCCCCATGAGTATGCAACAAGATTAAGACCCTCTGTTGTATTACTAACAAATACTATCTCATCCCAGGAGTATGCATTGATAAACCTGGCCAAAATCTCATGAGCTTCCTCATACATCTGACTAGCCTCTTGACTAAGCGTGTGAAAACCTCTATGAACATTAGCATAGTGATTCCTATAGAAATCAGCAATAGCCTCTATTACCTGTACAGGCTTCAAAGTTGAAGCTGCATTATCGAAATACACAAGCCTTCTACCATGTATTTCCCTGCCAAGTATCGGAAAATCCCTTCTAATAGACTCCACATCAAACAAAAGCACCACCTAACAATATTCACAATCCACTTCTCTCCTCTTAAACATTTATTAGCTTTGATGAATGCTGATCACATTGAACATAGATGACATATGGCTTTCCAACCTCCTCCCCACCATAAAGGACAGAAAGCTCCTAAGCAGTTCACCGGTTCCGTTTGTCTCTAGATGTACATCCTCATTAATTCATATTTACTTGTTGTATCCAGGGGCTTCCACCTCGCCCACAGGGCTCTATAGACCACTGTGGGGTCATGGGTGGCTGTCGAGCCCAATGGAACAATGTCCCCATAGCCTAAGCTGCTTCAGAAAATGCAAATAAGACCAGGGTTCATAAACCTAACTCCCAAACATCAAACACAGAACAGCACACCTTCTAGTTTTCGTGCTTGCATCACTATGTACAGAGGTGACGACTCATTACCAAAAACAGATTTAGAACGCAAGTATCTACATTTCCCACCTTAAAAAGATGGGGCTTTAAGTTGTACTTGTGATTGCAGTAGCATGGTTTATGGATATGAGTAGTCTTATATTTATGGCTATTTAGATTTATTTAATTTCAGGACTATGAGAAGAGTTGCAGGCCATTACAATCCATAGTCTTGCTAACAACTTTAGATCCCCCGAGAACAACTCAAGAATATTGGTAAGGAGAATTAGGGAAGATGTAATGAACTGAAAATGATATTAGATAACTATGAAATGCTTGAACTGTAGTTCTCAAGCGAAAAGCTGGTGTGGCAAGAAGTACAACAATATTTTTATACTGATTCCTTGCAGTATTATTGTGTGAGGTGGTTTTCATGTCTAAAGGCCCCAAGATAGCGTTCATTGGTGCAGGAAGTGCTAGGTGGACTAGCAGAATCTTAATGGACATATTTCTAAATAAAGACTTGCACAACTCTGAGATATGGCTTATGGATATAGATGATTATAGGCTTCAGATTATAGGAACCTATGCTAGGAGATATGTTGAGGAGCTGAAGCTCCCTATAAAGGTGTTTGCCACTAAGGATAGGAGGGAGGCTATTGAGAATGCCGATTTTGTTATATCCACGGTGCTAACAAGGGGTTATACGTATTATGAGACTATGAGGGAGATATCTGAGAGATATGGCTATAAATATGGTATAAACTCTGTTGAATGGAATTATGTTGGAGATTATCACACTATATGGGGGTACTACCAGTTCAAGGTTCACCTAGAGATTGCTAGGGATATAGAAGAGCTAGCTCCAAATGCATGGTTCTTCATAATATCTAATCCTGTGTTTGAGCTAACAACACTTGTTGGTAGAGAAACCAAAGTGAAGGTAGCCGGTATATGCCATGGCTTTCTAGGGTTTAGGGCAGCATTAGAAATACTTGCTATGAGGTTAGCTAAGGAGAAGCTGGGAAAGAGTATAACGTCTTTGTGCGCAATGCATGATCCTGAATGTTACAAAACTTTACTAAGTTTAATAGACTTTGATGAACTTGACTTTGAAATGAAAGGATTTAACCATGTTATCTGGCTAACGAGGTTTAGGTATGGTGGTGATAATGCTTATAAATATGTTGATGAGTGGATTAAGGAGGATGCTGAGGAGTATTGGCGTGTTTGGAGAGAACATACAACAAATCCTTGGGATGTGGATTTAGCTCCAGCTGCAATAGACATGTATAAAACTTATGGATATCTACCAATAGGAGATTCTGTTAGAGGTGGCACGTGGAAGTATCACTGGGATCTAAAAACAAAGCAATACTGGTATGGTCCATATGGAGGGCCGGACTCAGAAATTGGTGATGCTATAAGAGTTTTGACCGTGAGGAGATCTGTACAAGAAATGGCTAGCATAGCTTTCGACACCTCAACACCAATTTCACATAGAGACCCCTTGAGACCTAGTGGCGAAGTTGTAGTGCATCTAATTGACGCAATATACAACAACAAGCCTTCAGAACACTATGAACTGCCATCTCCAGTTCCTCAAGCAAAACGCTTGAAAGCACCAATATATGCAAACATACTTAACAACGGCACGTTAACAGGAATACCAAATGATGTTGCTGTTGAAATCCCTGTTAGAGTTGATGGAAAGGGCATTCATCCCAAACCAGTAGAGCCTCTACCACCAAAGGTATACAAGTATGCTATACTCCATAGACTTATGAGGGCTGAGTGGGCTATTCAAGCGTTTTTAGAGGGTGGTAGAGACCATTTATTCAACTGGCTAATAGTTGATGTGAGGACAAACAGTGTTCAACAAGTAAATGATGTTATAGATG
>Ga0080005_143135_pt1 | contig 34766 bp, 35 predicted proteins | sample JossMetagenome_2_FD_69208 | JGI IMG/M metagenome (GOLD analysis project Ga0080005, IMG submission 69208) | Hot spring sediment microbial communities from Joseph's Coat, Yellowstone National Park, USA - JC3_ASED (SPADES assembly) (version 2) | ecosystem: Environmental > Aquatic > Thermal springs >...
TAATCCTGAATAATATAATCTTGATCCAATTACTGCCAATCCATTTACTCTTCCAACTTCATATCCTTCAGTTTTTATTATTTGATATTCTTTCCTTCTTTCAATATAATATTTAGATAATTGCTCTTCAATTGTTAATGCCTTTTCCTTTGCCTCTATAACATCTTCAGGTTCAACATATATTTTTCCTTTTGATTTTGCAATATCTCCTGCCAATCTTACCAATCCACCCAAATCTCTTAATCTTAATGTTAAATAACTTTTTCTTCCAGATCTTCTTTGAGCTTCCTTAATAATTTCTATTACAGCTTCTTTTGTAAAATGTGGTATATTACCTGTCTTTTTAACTTCCTGCGCAACAAATTGAGCAAATTTTTTTGCAGTTTCCTCAGTAAATAATATTTCAGAATTCATAAATACTTCATATCCATATCCCCTTATTCTTGATCTAAATGCTGGATGTAATTTTTGTAATGTTTCCAAATTTCCAGCTGCAACTAGTACAAAATCAGCAGGAGCTGGTGTAGTTCTTACCATCGCACCAGCAGACCTTTCAGATCTTCCAAATATTGGATATTTCTTTTCTTGTAAAACAGATAATAATTCTATTTGAACTTCCGGTCTTAATGTACCAATTTCATCTATAAATAGCACACCTTTGTGTGCTTTATGTATTGCACCAGCAATTACTCTTTGATGTGGTGGAGTTTCAAGACCTCCAGATTGAAATGGATCATGTAATACATCTCCAAATAACATACCTTCAAATGCACCTGTAGCATCTACAAATGGTACAGATGTCCTATTTGAGTTATCTACCAATAATTTTGGTACATTTTTCATTATTTGCTTTTGCATTGCTTGAAAAGAAAAAGATAATCCAGCCATTAAAATCATAAATCCAATAAATGTTGCACCAGCCATTATATAATTTCCTGCATAATAAAAGTACATTGGAGTAAATGCAGATATAAATAATAATAGAATATAAAAATATTGGAACATCTTTGTTTGTTCTAAAACCCTTTTTCTAATTTCCTCTACAATTTTTTTACCAGCTCCCATTGGTACTGTCTTTATTATTGGCTGATATTCATCATTTGGATTTGGAAATACTAATATATCTTCTAAATTTTTAACTTGTTCCTTATCTTCTGACAATATTTCTGCCAGTGCCTGTGCTAGCATAGATTTACCAGTACCAGGATCTCCTATCAATAAAACATGTCTTCTTTGTTTAGCAGCTTTTTTAATTATATCCAATGCCTTATCCTGTCCAATAATTTGCTCCGATATTTTTTCAGGTACATTTATTTCTTCTGTAGTCTTAAATGTAAATATGTTATATAAGTCCTTTATTGATATTACATTGTTTTCAGACATAATATATTTTATAAAGTTAAAAAATAAAAAGATGAAATATGTTTGAATATATAAAAATAGATAGAAGAATAGTATATTATTTGATAATTGTAGGTTTTTTCCTATCTTTTAATCATTGGGATAATTTATTTATTGGATTGGCTAATCTATTTTTCTCAATAATTTATACAATAATTTCATACTTTATACTTTTATTTATATTTAATTTAGTTTCATCATTTTATGGTTTATATATTTATTTAGATAATGTTATTGCAGAATTGAAAATATTATTTTATAAAAGAAGCTCATATGCCTTTTTTTATTATCTATTAATTATTTTAGAAATAATATTATTCTTTATATTTAGATATAACTTGTTTGTATATGTTATTATATCTATTTTTGTAATATTATTCTTTTATAATTATATAAAACAAATGAAAATAAAAAGTTCAAAGCAAGATCAAATAAATTTTACATATATAAGGAGACACAATCTAAGTTATATAATTACAATTATAATATCAATAATTACGCTTGGATTATATGTTCCAATAATATTTTCCATGAAACCAATAGTAGTAGAATATAAAAGAATTGGAAGAAGTAAAAATATAGAAGTAAGAAATGACGAATTATTAAGGATATTTTTAATTTCTACAATAATATTATGGATAATATATTCATCAATAAAATATATATCATACTTTTCAGCATTATTAAATGGTTTTGTTTATTACTTCTTTTATTTCTTATTTTTCTTTACATATACATCAATAATACCAATAGGAATATTATTATCTCCATTTTTATCAATTAGAAAAGGATATACATATCCAAATAAATTTATTGGAGATATATTAATATTATCAACTACACCATTTTATATTGCATCTGTTGTAACTATTGCTCTATTACCAATATTTTCTATAATATTTAATCCAATAGAAGTAATAATATTTTCATTAGCAATATTTTCTATAATATGGATAAGAAAACAATTTGATGTTCTAACAAAATGATATAAAAAATACTAAAGGTTATATTCATTGATTAATAGTAAAAAATTGGTAATGCTTAAAAGGTTAACTTTATAAACATAATATTTAAAAATTTATTATGGTCCAAAAGCTTATAAAAAATCCTGAATTGAAATGTCCAATATGTGGAAGTACAGAATTTATATACAATGAGAAGACAGCAGAATTAGTATGTGCAAAATGTGGATATGTAATTGAAGAAGTTCCATATTTAGGAAAGGAATATAGAACAATAAATTCAGAAGATGCGGAAAAATTATCAAGAACAGGTAGTGCAATGAGATACACAAATATACCAAGTATGATATCGACAGAAATTGGAAAAGCGGAATCAAAAGATGAAGATATTGCATTATCTAGAAAACTTAAAAAATGGCAGCAAAGATCTACAAGTTCCTATGAAAGAAATCTAAAATTAGCACAACAGGAATTAAAGAGAATTTCTTCATTCCTTCAATTGCCAAAACAAGTAGAAGAAACAGCATTAAAATTATATCTAGATGCTGTTGAAAAGGGATTAATTAGGGGAAGATCTGTAGAAACTGTTATTGCTGCATGTACATATATAGCATGTAGAATACATGATGTTGCAAGAACAATAGATGAAATAGTTAAAGCATCTAATATACATAAAAAAGAATTGGGAAGAACATATAAGCACTTATTACAGGCATTAAAGATAAAAATACAACCAATAGACGTTACAGAATATGTACATAGATTTTCATCATTATTAAACCTACCACCAGAAGTAGTATCTACTGCAATAGAAATAGTTAATAAAGCAAAAGAATCTGATATAACTGCAGGTAGAGGTCCAGCAGGAGTTGCTGCAGCTGCAATATATTTAGCATGCGTAAAACATGGAATACAGAAGACACAAAAAGATATAGCAGAAGTTGCTGGAATAACTGAAGTTACAATAAGAAATAGATATAAAGAAATGTTAGAAAAATTAAATCTTAAAGATATTGAAGCAAAAATGAACAATGTTGAGGAATGGTAATATTACCAAAGGCTCTAAAAATTAAAAATAGATATATCTTATTAGATTTTTTTGATGAAGAAAAATTAAAAAATGATTTTATTAAATATTTTGGATATATAAATTATTATGATTTACATTTGAATAAAATAGAAATAAATAAAAGAATAATTTTGTCTATAAATAAAAAACATTTGTATAAAATAATCTTTTTATTATATTTACAAAATATAAAAAATTTTAAAATATTTAAAACATTAAAAGGTGCAAAATCTTTTTTAAATATATCTTAAACTTTATCTTTATGGAAACTGATCTTGGACAATTCGGACCAATGGATAGAGGATGGGCAATATTTTCACCAGAAGGAAAATTAATATTAGTAGAATATGCAAAACAGGCTGCTAAAGCTGGATCAACAGCAATTGGAATATGTACAACAGATGGTATATTAATAATTGCAGATAAAAAGATTCCAAGTAAATTAATTATAACAGATTCTATTGAAAAAATTATGGAAATTGATGATAATATAATTGGAACATTCTCTGGATTTATACCAGATGGTAGAGTACTAATAGATTATGCAAGAGAAATTGCACAACAACATAAATTACAATATGGAAAACAAATAGATATAGAACTATTAGTAAGGGAAATAAGTGATGTAATGCAATCCTATACAAGATTTGGTGGTGTAAGACCTTTTGCTGTATCATTAATAATTGGAGGAATAGATAAAGATGGTGAACCAAAGTTATTTTCATTAGATCCCTCTGGAATATTCTATAGATATAAAGCTGTTGTAATTGGAGAAGGAGAAGATAAAATTACACCAATATTAGAAGAAAGATATAAAGAAATGGATTTAAATGAGGCAATTAAATTTGGAATAGATATATTAAAAGAATATTTAGGAGATAATTTTGCATATGAAAGGTTAATATTATCATATGTAAAGAAAGGTGATAAAGTTAAAACAGTTGAAAATCATGAAATAAAAGAGTTATATGAAGGATAAGGATACAGAAATAAGTATAAAATATAAAAAAGGAGGCTATAATTTTGAGATAATTGTATATTTAAGAAAAGCTCTTGAATATAAAGAAGGAAAAATAAAGGATATAAGGGAAGTATTAACTGTAGAAGAAATTTTTAAAGATTCTAAAAAGGGAGAAAGAGCATCAACTGAATCTCTAAAGAAAGCTTTTGGAACAACAGATATTCTTGAAATTGCAAAAGAAATATTAAAAAATTCTGAAATTCCATTACCAACAGAATATAAGAGAGAATTAATTGAAGAAAAGAAAAAACAAATTATTGAATATATAAGAAGAATAGCATATGATAGCAAAAATAATATGCCATTAACATATGAAAGAGCAAAAGAATTATTTGAAATGGTAAAATATAATGTAGATATAAATAAACCTGTAGAAAAACAGGCTGAAGAGGTTTTAAAGGAAATAAGAAAAAAATATCCATTAAAGGTAGAATATAAAAATATAAGACTTATAGTATACCCAAATAAATTCAAAATAATTGGAATAATAAAAAATAAATATAAAATTATAAAAGAAAATTGGGGTGAAAATTATGAAGCAATATTAGAAATCCCAATTGGATTATTATCAGAATTTTATTCAGATATAGGAAAATTGTGTGGAGAAGATTGTATAGCTGAAGAAATAAAAAAATAATTATCCAGATCTTCCCTTATCTTCGCCTTTTTCACTTTCAGAACTAGGACCAGTACCAGATAATATCAAAAATACTCCTATTAAAACAAAAAATATAACTGCAAATAATATATAAGGATTAAAAGTTATTATATAATTCAGTGCTCCTGGAGATGTACCAAGAGTTATTGATAAAAAATAACCTTGATATGTATAATACATAGCTAATAAAGCAAATAAAATAATAAATATTACTATTATCAATGGTATATATTTAGCGCTACTTTGTCTTTCACCCGAAAACATTCTTTTTTCTATTAATTCAAATATTTTTCCATTTGTTAAGAAAGCTCCCAAAAGTATAAAGAAAAAGAATACTAAAATCATTGAAGCTATAAAAGCTACAAAATATTGAGTATATAATACAAAACCAGTAAATGTTGTTAATAATAATGATGCAGAAACAGATATAATAAATGCTAGTACACTATTTATATCTTTCTTTCCTTCTTTTTCATCTTTTTTTCCAATAGAATCTAATAGGAATTTTATTAGAAAATATAATATTCCAAAATAAAATAGAAAAACAAATATTAGATTTATTCCCAATATATTTACTAGGTTTATTATGAAACTTGCAAACGATGCCATATATCAAAATTAATTTTTGTTACTTTTAAATTATTACATAGACTCATAAATATTTATATATTCATTTATATTATTTTTCCAATCAAATTTCTTAGATATTTCATACATTTGCTTTTTTATTTCCATTTTATCATATAAATCCAAATTATAATATTGCAAAAATTTATTATATATAAATTCTTTATCCAAATTACTTGGATCTACACTAATTATATATTCATGACTTATATTTTTATTTATTAAGTTTCTATAAAATCCAGTTTTATTGGATAAAACAATTGGAACAAAATTATTCAACGCTTCTAGAGATGTATATCCATAAGGTTCATATCTTGATAAAAATATACCAAAATCAAATGCTGGCAATATATATTCTGTATCTAAACTAAATAATACATCATTTCCAAGATAAACAGGAACATATATAACTTTTACATAATTATTTTTATCATTATTTAAATTATTTTCTCTCAATTTTTCAATTATAATGTTATTTTCTACATCATGAGTACATATTGGTGGATTTTTATTCTTTATTCTATCTAACTTATCTAATATATTTTTTCCATTATATAAAGATCTAATAATTAAATGCATATTTTCTTCTATATTTTTCTTCAATTTAATATATTCTTTATAAGATCTAATTATATTATCATTTTGTCCTTTAATATTATAAGGAACAAAAATAAATGCAATAGTATTTAATTTATTTTCATCCAAATATTTTAATAAATCAATAAATAAATCCAAACCTTTATTATATGGTTCATATCTACCAATAGTATATATTAGTAAATATTTTTCTGGTAAATCATAATATGGATAAAAATACCATGTTAAAAATTCATCTATCCATTTTTTTGAAATTTTATAATAATTAAATAATTCTTTTTCTTTTACATTTATATAATTATATGTTATATAATCTGGTTTTCTCTTATATATTTTATATGCTTCTTCTCCTAAATTATCTGATACAACTGTAAATATATCTGAATTCAATATTGCTTGTTTTTCCAATTGATATTTTGAATTTATTCCTAATCTATATGAATCTTTATCAGGATCTATTATATTTAATGCATTCTCTACATTTACATTTTTTTCAGATAATGATCTTCCAATAACTGTTCCATGAATTGTTAATATTGTTTTATAATTTAGATTGTTCTTCTTTATATATAATATTGTACCTCCGGATAACCATTCATGTGCATGCAATATTTTTTTCTCATTAAAATATTTATCTAATTTTTCTAAAAATATACCAACAGCAACAGACCATAATAATGGCTCATCAAAAGTAAAATCTGAATTTAAAGAATCTATTTTATACCATTCCCAATATTTATATTTCCATAAATTTCTTTCTTTATTAAAAAATTCATCAAATTCTATTAGAAATACATTTGGCTTTGATTCAATATTCCAATATCCATAATGTACTTTAATTCCATCTAATTGATAATTTATTTCTTTTATATAATTTGGAGGATCTAATTCAATAAATTCTGAATTATTTTTATGTGGACCAATCAAAAAATATTTATCCTTATATTTTTCTTTTATATATTTTGCCTTAGTAGATATTACAGTATATATTCCTCCTACTTTATTGCATACTTCCCAAGATTGTTCAAATAATATCATCTAAATATAATATCAAATATACTTCTTTTCTTTTTATTTCCAGTTATACAATATGCTAATTCATCTATATATTTCAATGCTTTTGACTTTTCGTTATAAAATGCTATTGGTTGATATTGAAGTTGATAATTAATAAAATCTTTAACTATTGGAATAACTGTATATACTTCTTTATTAAATACATCTTCTATAAAATCTATTTCAATACTCTTATCATATTTATTTAATATTATTTTTACCTTGTTTTTATCTAAAAGATCATATAATTTTTTATTTACATATAAAGAATAGAAATCTGGATTTATTACTAAAAAATTTATGTCCGATATTTTTTCAATACTTAGTATATAATTTATATTTGGAAGTACATCAAAAATAATTACATCATAATACCTTTTCAAATAATTTAGATCATTAATACTAAAATCTAAATTATCTATAATTTTTAAATGGAAGTATGGTAATATTTTTATTCCCTCATATATTTTATTTCCAAAGAATTTTTCATTATTTAGAAATATTAGATTCGAAGAATAATTTCCATTTGTATCTATTATCAATACTTTATAATTATATTCCTTTTTTAAATATGCTGCAAGATTATTAGCCAATGTAGTTTTTCCAACTCCTCCCTTTAATGATATAAAAGATACTATCATAATCCTAATAGTTTTGAAAATTTTATTTCGGCTTCTTCTTTTGAAATTTTTTTCTTTACATATATTTCATGAGCTTTTAAGAAATTTCCTATTATTTTTATATATTCATCCTTATCTTTTGCTTCCTTTATCTTTTCATACAATCCCTCCTCCTTTAAAGAATTTTTTATCCATTCTGGAAAATGATTTTTATGATAATTAAATTTGTCTTGATCTGCATTGTATAGCCAAATTAATAAATCTTGAAGACCATATAATTTTTGTCCATCAATAGTGATAAATGCTTGTTTTTCATCATCAACTTCAATCATATTAAATTTTATATTGTTACATCTTTAAAAAATATTTATGACAGGCATTGTATTTTATTTCCATGCACATCAACCAAGAAGAATAAGATATTATTCTTTTTTTGATATTGGATCAAAAAATTATTTCAACGATGATCTAAATAAAAAAATATTAGATAGGGTTGTATATAAATGTTATAAACCAGCATTGGAAATGATATATGATAATATTACAAAATATGATATAAAAGTATCATTTTCAATTTCCGGAACATTAATTGAGCAATTAGAATTATATCATCCAGAAATTTTGGAATTATGGAAAAAATTGGTAGATACTGGAAATGTAGAAATTGTATCAGAAACTTATTATCATTCATTGGCATATTTAATTGATAAGGAAGAATTTATTAATCAAATAAAATTGCATAAAAAGAAAATAAAAGAAATATTTAATTATAAATCTAAAAGCTTCAGAAACTTTGAACTTGTATTTAATAATGAAATTGGAGAAATTGTATATTCTTTAGGATATAAAGTTGCATTAACTGAAGGAACTGAAAAAATTTTAGGAAATAGAAGCCCAAATTATGTATATAAATTAAAAATAAATAATTTAAGATTATTATTAAGAAATTATAGATTGTCTGATGACATAGGATTTAGATTTACAAATAAGAATTGGTCAGAATATCCATTAACTGCAGATAAATATTATTTATGGCTAAAGAATACTCCAGGAGATGTAATAAATATATTCATGGATTTTGAAACAATTGGAGAACATATATGGAAAGAATCTGGAATATTTGAATTTTGGAATAAGTTATTTGAATATATTGGAAAAGAAAAATATTTTGAAACATATAATATAACTGAAGCTATAGAAGAATTTGATTATAAGGATGAATTAAATATTCCAGAGTTAATATCATGGGCTGATATTGAGAGAGATTTGTCTGCATGGATTGGAGATAGTATACAAAGAGAAGCTTTAGATTATTTGAGAGAATTGTATAAAAAATATAAGAATGATGAAAAAATATTAAATATATTAAGATATTTATCAACTTCAGATAACTTCTATTATATGAGTTTAAAATATAATAGTGATGGAGATGTACATAAATATTTTAGAGAAGAGGCTTTTGCAACCCCGTATGATTCATTTATATCATATATGAATATTTTAAAAGATATAGAATTAAACCAGGCTATTGAAAATAGAAATTAATTTTTCTACAGAATTTTTCCAAGATAAATTTTTTATATCTTCTAAACATAACTTTATCTCAAATTCTCCTAATTTTGGATAAGATAATAATGCTAATATATAATCTGCCATTTTATTTACATCCCAAAAATCAACTGCCAATGCATTCTTTAATACTTCATACACTCCTGTTTGTTTTGATATTATAATAAAGTCCTTATATTTTAATGCTTCAAATGGTGTTAAACCAAAAGGTTCTGATATAGATGGTAAAACAAATATATCTGCTATTGAATATAAATATTCTGCAAGATCATCATCAACCCATCCAGTAAATATTACATTTTTTGATATATTTAAATCTGCAGCCATTTTTATCAATTGTTCCAACATTTCTCCAGTTCCTGCAAATATAAATAATACATCCTTCCTTTTTTCCAAAACTTTTTTAGCTGCTCTTAATAAATAGTCTGGACCCTTATGCATTGTCATTCTCCCAAGATATAATACTATTTTATATTTTTCTTTTATTTTACTATTTATTTTTTCTCTTATATTAAAATCATCATCTGGAGCATTATATATTACCTCAATCTTCTTTTCATCACAATTATAATATTTTACCAATATATCCTTTTCCCTTTTACTTACTACAACAATTTTATCTGCATATTTACAAGCTTCCAATTCTATTCCATAGTCATAATCATATAGATATTTTAATACATCTGGATTCCCTCCAACTCTATCATATACTAAAGAATGAAAATGAACAACCAGTGGTTTTTTGTATATTTTCTTTATTTCTATACCTGCTAAAGCAGTTAACCAATCATATGCATATATAATATCAAAATCTAATTTCATTTTCTTCAATATATCTAATATTCTATCTTTATATTCAATTACCGCTCTTTTATAGTCTATAATTTTCCTTTTATATAAAGTAAAAGATTCATATTTAAAATAATCTATATATGATTGATATACTTTCATATTTAATCCGAAGATTTTTGAATTCTTTAATTTATTATTCCAAAAAGATTTTACATCATCGGTCAAGTTTAAAATAAATAAATAAACATTATTATTAAAATAATCAAGATATTTTAAATAATAATATGTTACTTTTTCTAATCCACCACCTTTTTGAGGAAACACTCCCCATGATAAAAACAGTATTTTCATAATTAGAAAAATGAATAAAAATAATTATAAATCTTTTAACAAAAATATTTGTATGGAAAAAGAAATTGAATTGGAAAATTTTGATTATGCTATCATAAATAATAAAGGTTCCTTTTTGTTTTTACCTTTACTATATAACAGTAGATATTTCGGTTTATTACAATATTATAACAACAATTTTATCAAAATAATAGAAAAAATAGAAAATAGGGATATAAATTATAATGAAATTGAAAAATTAATATTGAAGGATTATAATGATATAAAAATAATGTATAAAAATGGATGGGAAGAATACAAATTAATAGATAATAAATTAATATATAAAACAAATAAATATTCTACATTGAATGTTTATTTTGATATAAGATATCTATATGATATAGATGAATGGGGGAGAATATATAATAATGAAAAAAATAAGGATTATGTAAAAATAAAATTTAATAAAGGTGATTTAAACTATGAAGTAATAATAAAGGGATTTGAAGTTTATCAAGAATTAAATAAATGGGTAAAAGTAAATTATAATTATGATCTATATAGAAAATCTCCTCCATTTGAAAGATATTTATATTTACCATTTTCTTTTTATGCAAAAGAATTAGAAATAATATATAAAAATGATAAAGAAAATTTAAATGGAAATAATTTAATTGAAAATAGGTTATTATCCTTTATTTATGATAATAATATTTCTGCAGGTTTTCCATGGTATTTTCAAGAATGGAGTAGAGATCTATTAATTTCATTAAATGGATTATATTACATTAATAAGGATATTGTAAAAAATAAGTTAATTGAATATTCAAATTATTTTTTATTAGATGGAAGATTAAAAAATATAAAAAATGAAAATGTTGGAAATTCTGATGGAATAGGATTATATATTTTTAGATTGTTTCAATTCAAAGATTTATTTGAAAAAGATTTATTTGATAAATTGGTAAATAATACAATTGAAAAGTTAAAATTATTTGAGGAAAATTATTTAGATGAAAAATTATTTTTATTTAAAGCATATCCAAATGAAACATGGATGGATACATTAAATAGAATTTATCCAATTGAAATACAATTTTTAATGGCAAATGCATATGATAATTTATATAATTATACAAAGAAAGATGAATATAAAGAAAAATTAGAAAAAATAAAAAATTCAATTAGAAAGAATTATTTATCAGATTATTCATTATATGATGATATAAAAGATAAAAAAATAAGATGTAATGTATTTTTATCCTATTATTTTTACCCAAAGATTTTTTCAAATTATGAATGGGAAAATATATTTGATTACTCATTAACTCATTTATATCTAAAATGGGGAGGAATTAGCAGTTTATCTATATTTGATAAAGAATTTATTCCATATAGTAATGAGGATAATTATTTTAAAAATGAAGGAAAATCAATGCATAATGGAGATTCATGGATTTTTATAAATAATATTGCTGCTATAGATTTATACAATTTAAATAAGGAAAAATATGGAAATATAATAAATAGTATTATAAAAGCTGATGAAAGATTGATAAAAATGATAGGAACATTACCAGAAAGATCTAGTGCATATGAACTAAAACCTGCAGGGGCCTTACATCAATTATGGTCAATATCAACTTATATAGAATTATTAAATAATATAAAATAAGATGTGGTGGAAAGAATATGGGTTCTCTAAAAATCCTTTGGATATAAGACCAAATGAAAATTTAGTTGGAGTAGATGATATAATAAAAAAAGTAAAAGATTCAATAATAAATGGAGAAATATTTTTATTATATGGACCAATTGGATCTGGAAAAACTTCTTTAGCATTTAAAATTAAAAAAGATCTATCAGATGATTATAATGTAATATATATAAATGGAGAATATGAAAAAGATAAAGATATAGATGAAATAATTGAAGAAAATAAATATATTAAGTTTTTATTCTTTAAATTTGAAAATAAATTACCTATAGTATTGATATTAGATGAATATTATAATTTCCCAGAAGATGTATCTAAAAAACTAAAATATTTATATGATAATAGGATTGTTCATTCAATAATGCTAATTCAACCATCCCCACAAATAATGAACGCTACATTATCTTTCTTAAATAGATTATATAGAAAGATTGAAATGAAATTCCCTCCAGAAGATGAAATATTAAAATTGATAAATAAAAAATTAAAGGGAAGAATAAATATAGATGAAAAAATATTGAGAAATATAATAAGAAAGAATAATAATAATGTTAGACAAATATTTATTGAATTAAATAATTTATTAGAAGAGGGGATAAATAATATAAATTTAGAAGAAATAAAGAATTTGGAAAGTGATATAAAATTGTCTAATACACAAAAAAGAATTTTAGAATTATTATATAAAAATAAAATGTCTTCAAAAGAAATATCAAAAATATTAAATCTTCCAAGGAATACTGTATCAAAATATTTGAATAAAATGCATAAACAAGGTATATTAATAAGAGAAATAAATAACAACGAATATATTTATAGTATAAATCCACAATATATAAATATTATATCAAAAAAGATAGGAAAATAGCCACCGTAGCTCAGCGGTAGAGCGCTACCCTGGTAAGGTAGAGGTCCCGGGTTCAAATCCCGGCGGTGGCATAAATTTATATTTGAAAAACAAAATAATATTAAAATGATAATAAACTTTGGCATACAAGAATATCTATTTCTTTTTATAATATCAGAAATAATTGTAGGATTAATATTGCCATTTATAATAATAAAGGAAGAAAAGGAAAAAATAGTAGAATTAAAAATATACTCATTGGTAGGTTTTATATTATATGTACTATTTGGAATGACATTTATAGTTATATTAGCATCAATAGATTATTATTATAATTTTTCGCTATTTAATTACAATTTAGGTTATATTATTGGATTTTCACTATTTATAATTGGACTAGTATTACAAGGTATTGCTGAAGCAACCCTTGGAAAATATTATTTACCATCTATTGGAACTGTAGAAGGTCAAAAAATAATTAAAAATGGTATATACAAATATATAAGACATCCTGGATATTTTGGAGAAATAATAATATTCTTTGGACTTGGATTTGTAACATATAGTCTATTAGGAATATTGGGAGCTTTTATTGTATCATTAATGATATATTTTGGAGAGGTAATTCCAGAAGAAAAATATATGTTAGAAAAGTTTGGAAAGGAATATGAAGAATATATGAAAGAAACTTTTAGATTTATTCCTTATATATTTTAATTTTTTCATATATTTATCTGGGACCGTAGTCCAGCCTGGAAGGATGTCGGTTTGGGGTGCCGGTGGTCCCGGGTTCAAATCCCGGCGGTCCCATTAGTATAAAATATATAACATTACAACTATTACTCCAATTATTCCTCCAATTAATAATCCAATATTTAAATAATTATACTGAATTTCTTTATTAAACTGTATAGAAATATTTAATGGTTGATTTACAACATAATTATATCCATTTTCATAATAAATTGTAGTATAAAAGAATCCAGGATAAATATATTTTGATGGTAAAATATTTATCATAGTTCCATTATTTAAAAAAATAGAAATATTCCCATAAGTATTTATAGAATTATTTATAGAAATATTTACTAAAAAAGGTGTATTAATATTTACTAGATATTTTAAATAGCAATAATTTGATAGATCAATACTTTTTGGAGTATTTATATTTAATGTTATATTATTTGGGCAATAATATTGATAATTTCCAAAATTATATGTTTGATTTAAGTAAATATTCAATAAATTATTTGCATAAAGAGAATATATATTATTATAATAAGTTTCATTTAGGTAATTTCCAGAAATTGTAAAATTTATTCCAATGCTATCATTTATAGTAACTAGATAATATTCTGTATAGTTTGCAAAAATATTATAATTATTATCTACCGGTAAACTTATATTAACATACTGTTGAGAATAGTCAATATTATAATTTTCTCCATTTATTGTTAAATTATTCAATAAATATAGTATATTATTTTGATAAATATATATTGGAATATTCATATTAAAAATTGTTCCAAATGGATATTGATAATTTACATATGAATTATTGTAAGAATAGTAAACTGATATATTATAATTTAAAGGAGTTGTACTTCCCAAATATTCTGGATAAAAAGGACCTTCAGATAAATTTACAAATCCTTGAGATATTATATTTTCATTGATATTTGAAGAATATTCTGCTGTATTAATACCAAAATTAAATATTGAAGGATCTGGGGTAAGATATTGATTATTATATAAATAATATAAACCTAAATAACCACTAATATTGTTTATATCTATACAAGTTCCATATCCTGGCCCACCAATAACTAATTCTAAATCTTCTATATTATTAGAATTCGTAAAAGATGGAGAAATAACTATACTACCATATGATGGAATTAATAATGTAACGTTATCATACCAATATATATTTTGCCCATCAAAACTATACCCAAATTGAATTTCTGGATAATAATTATTTTGAGTAATATTAATTATTAAATATACATTTAATGGATATTGTAGAACAAAGTTATTTGTTTCATATGCATAAAATGAGTTGAGACCATAATTATTTACTATTCCATTACCATTAATTAAATCACCTGAAATATAAGAATTTGATAAAATAAGTATATTAGCAAGTACACTAGATGAATAAGAATTTTCTGAAGTAGAATTCCATATATTATCAGCAAATTCAAAATATCCACCAGTATTATTTATTAATAAAACATTTTGTAACCAATAATATTGACCATTAGTCAATTCTAGGACTGCATTTAATTGTATAGAACCAGAATCTTCGCCTATAAAATTATTAGAACATAAAGGATCAACATATGAACTAAAATTATTTAAATAAACTTCTCCAATAACTTCGTTTGTTATAATATTGTATCCATAAATATTTCCATTATTAATATATATACCATAATCAGAAATTCCTATTGGAGAATAAATAACATTTTCACTTTGATTTGTTAAACTATATATAAAATAATAATATGCATTTCGTACATTATGATTATTGTAAATTACTATATAATAATTTCCTGAAGGTAAATATATACTTTGGTTTATATAATTTGTATATTCCTGATAAATTGGATTGAAGTTCCCACCAAATTGAAAATTTAGATAATCTTGTTGGTCCATTATATAAAAATTTAAAGGAATTGATGAATTAAAATATATATTTAAATATTGATTTGATGAATATATTGGGTAATAAAAATAATATGAAGGATATAAAATATAAAAATTGCCATAAGATCCTTGTCCTAAATTATATAGATTTAATTGATTTACATTAATAGATTTTATTGGAATATTAAACAATGTTGATGAATAATTTTGCGAATATATATTAAAAAAATTAAATATTAAGATCAATAATGCAAATAATTTTAGTTTTTTCATATGATTTTATTATTATCTCATTTTTATAAGATTTTATTTGAATATTTGATTATGAGAACATTTATTTTTTATTCAAATACAATAAGAACCGATGGAAATTTTAAAAATATATATTATTCTGGAAGATTAGATATTGCAATTAATTCAATTATACATGCTTTTTTTGTATCAAATGGATTAAGAAAAAATATTAGATTTGATCTATATTTAAATGGAAAACCTGTTCCTCCTAGATTAATAAGAATAGAATCTAATATAAATACTCCATGGTCAAAAAAGGATATATCTACATTATTATCAATATCATTAAAAAAATATAATAAAAAGAATATTAAAAATCCATTTCCAGGCATATATGTTGATAAAATTGATTTCTTCAATTTATTAAATGAATATAAAAATAATGGAAAGAATATATATTTATTAGATAAGGATGGGGAATTTATTGAAAATATAAAAATTGAAAATCCAGTATTTATTATTGGAGATTTCTTAGGAATACCAAAAGATATAAAGAAAAAAATAGAAAATGATGTAATAAAAATTTCTTTAGGTGATATTAATTATTTTTCATCACAAGTTATTGTAATATTAAATTATTATTTAGATAAAATGAATTTTGAAAAGGATATATATGATACTTCATATAAATTTGTTTATAGGGAATGATACTTGGTTTAGATCTATCTGCAAAGGAAAATAATAAAACTGGATATTTTTACTTTAATAAAAAACCAATCTTTGGAATATTATATAAAAATGAGGAAATATTAAATTTAATAGAAAATGAAAAATTCAAATATATATTTATTGATGCTCCTTTAAGTTATGGATATCCATATAGAATAGAAGAAAAATTATTATATAAATATGGATTTAAACCATTACCATTATCTTTAAAATCAATGAAATTATTATATGAAAGGGCTAATTTATTAAAAAGTAAAATAATGGAAATTAATAAGAATATAGAAGTATATGAAACATTTCCAAGAGCTGTAGAAAAAATATTAAAATTAAAATATCAATATTTTTCAAATGTATTTAAATATAAAGACATTTATGATGCATATTTATCCTATTTAGCCGGTTTATTCTTTAATTTGAATAAATATGAAAAATTTGGAAATTTAATACTACCAAAGATATAATATATATAGGACCCGTAGTTCAGCATGGATAGAATTCTCGGTTGCGGTCCGAGAGGTCCGGGGTTCAAATCCCCGCGGGTCCATATAAATTTTGTTACTATATGAAAACATATGTCAGAATATTTATTGCTTGATACAAGAGTTTATGAAATAGAAATATAAGGTATAAACTCATATAAAATACATGCACAGTCATTTTCTGATGAACCTAAATTTTATACTTTTAAAACAAAAAGGGATATTATGAAAATATTAGAAATATATGAAAATAAAGAAGGAGAAAATATAAATTATCCCGAATTAATCATAATACCTACCCCACTATATGGAACATATAATCATCCCATCCCTCTTGATGGTAACTTTTATTTAGCTATAGGATATACAAGAGAGATACCACCCTATGTACATTTAGATAACTTAATTATTACATCAGATATAACAATTTATGGAGAAAAAGATAAAATAAAAGGAATGTATATTAAAGGTTTCTGTGGAACTGACACTTTTAATAAAAATATAAAATCAAGATCTTATAATATAAATCTAAAAAAAGCTAAATTAGATGATATAATTGCTTTTATTAAATATAATATCATAAATCCAAAAATTATAGAAAAAACAGAAATAAAAAAAGTTGGCTGGTTTATTATTATTGATGGAAAAAAATGTTTGCAAAAAATCTGAAATAACCCCTAAAGAGATTAAAATTCTTGATATATATAGGTAAAAATTTAAGATGCGGCGGAGGGGATTTGAACCCCTGACGGACCTTATCCAATCGGACCTAAACCGACCCCCTTTGACCTCTCGGGCACCGCCGCTTATAAAAATTAATTGACTTTCTTTATATAAAATTTATCAACTTTCTTTTCCCCTTCTTTTAGATTAATTATTCCATCTTTACATTTTAAATTAATATCATTTATTAAATCTTTATACTTTAAAATATATTTTATTATATCTGAAACATATAAATTAGTTTCTAAATATAATTTTCCATCCTTTATATTGTTTTTAATATATTCCTCTAATATTGTATTTAATTTTTTATTATATTCATCCCTTTCTTTATTTATTTTCTCAATATAATTATTTAAATTATTTATGTCAATATTATACTTATTTTTTATATCCAAAATTTTTTCCTCATAATCTTCAAATTCTTCTATAACCCTATCACCAGCAACAAATCTAAATCTTATTAATCCATCTGCAATTTTTTCTACACTTTTTATTTTTACTAATCCAATTTCTAATGTATTATCTAAATGTGTTCCTGAACATGCTTCAACATCTGTATTTTCTATTTCAACAATTCTTAATTTTGTTTCTGGTATGAATCCTCCCTGATATATTATAAATCCATATTTTTCTTCAGCTTCATTTCTTAATAAATAAAATTTATTTATCTTCCTTCCCTCCAATATTATTTTATTTAATTCTTTTTCAATTAATTTTATTTCATCATATGAAGGTACCTTATAGTGAGTAACATCCAATTTTCCTTCATATTCATTTTTTTCAGCACCTGCCTGCCATATATGATTTCCATATACTTTTCTTAATACAGATGTTAATAGATGTGTTGCAGTATGATGCCTTGATATTCTATATCTTCTATCTTTATCAATAATTTGTAAAACATTTGAATTTATATCCCAATTAATTTTTCTATCTATTTTATGTAATATTATTTTTTCATATTCAATTACATCAATAACTTTTGCAAAATAATTTTCAAATCCTTCAATTTTATTACCATTTAAATAATCTTTTAATATTTCTTTTACATAATATGGGAAATCATAATTATTCAAAATTTCCTTTGAATAATTTTTTATTTCATCTAAATTAAATATATATCCAGTATCACTTACCTGACCGCCTTTTGTTGGATAAAATACAGTCCTATCAAATATTAAATATTCATTTTTTATCCCTATTAATTTTCCAATATCATAATATTTTTTCCATGATTCATAAAATGATTTATATGTTTCTGGATAATTTAATTTTAAATTTAATTTTTCTTCCTTTTTTACTTTTTTAGATTTTTCTTTATGTTCTTCAATTAATTTATTTAATTCTTCTCTATTTATTTTTATATTTGGATTTATATCTTCTATAATTTCTAAAGAAATTCCATATGATGTATATAATTCAAATATTTTCTTTGTATCAATATCTTTTAAATTATTTAAAATTTTTTGGGCATTTTTCTTTACTTCTAGATATTTCTCATATTCATATTTTAATATATCAACAATTTCATTTATATTTCCCTTTAATTTTTCTTCATACCAATCTTCAGAAATTTTTATTAATAATTTTCTTAAAAAATCTTCTATATCATTTATTTCAAAATATTTATCAATAAAATAAAACATCCTTCTTGCAATCAATCTTAAATTATAATTTCCACCAATATTTGAAGGTAATGCTCCATCAGATATTGCAATATATAATGATCTAATATGATCTGAAATTGAATATATTGCCCTCATTATTTCAATATTATTCTTTGGATCAATTCCTTTTCCCTTTAAAAATTCTTCAAAAGATCTTATATCATTTTTTTCAAAATCAAATAATGAAGAATACATTGAAATTTTTGATAATAAATCTAAATCAATTTCATATTTTATATTATCTAATAAGAAATTTATTGTTTTTGGAAATACAACATCATATGATGTACTTGTACCATTTGTAATCCATGCAACCCTTTCTTGCCCCATTCCCATATCCAAAACTTTTAATTTATCCATTTCTATCCATTCATTATTAATAATTTTATATTGCATATATACTTGGTTTGCAACTTCTAAACCTCTTATAAAGAATTCAATTGATGTACCACCATTTCCTCCACCTTCCCATTTATCTTCATGAAATATAAATTCATTCATTGGAAAATTATTGTCTTCAAACCAATAATATAGATCTAAGAAATATTGATTAATATCATATTCTTCAGGTTTTACAAATGCATGTTGTCCAATCATTACAAAACCAGTATAATGTCTTCCTGTCAATCCAACATTTCTTACATCATTAAATCTTAAACAAAATTGAGGAACAGTTAATTTTTTTGAAGGAGGATCTGTATATCCTTCAACAACCCATGGCTGAAAATCTGCAATTGATGCAATTACAAAATCTATATCATCCCTCCATCTTGCTACAACAGGATATCTATTTATTGTTGCATAACCCTTTTTATTTAAATATTTTGAAAAATTCTCCCATACTTCTTTATATTCCAATTTTTTTCCAACAGGATTATTTATAAAACCATAATTTTCATGATCTCCACATATTTCTCTATTTTTATCAGAAGTCCAAAAATATCTCCCACAAATTTTACATTTTTTTCTAAATAAACCCAGACTTTCTAAAGATTTTTTTGGATATAATTTTTCATAATTAGATTGCACCCTTTTTCTTTAATAATTCATATTTTTGCATTACCAATATTTCATCCATTGATAATTCAGAACCATTCATAATTTTTTGTTGTATCCTTGAATATTCTTCAATTATTTTATTCTTTTCTTCATCTGATATTTCAATTGTTTGTTTTTGTAATCTCTGACTTATATATTTTTGTAGATCTTCATTTAATTTATCTTCAAGCTCTCTTATTCTATCTTTTATTTGTTTTATTTGTTCTTTAAGTTTATTATATTCATCCATTATCTGAGTTAATCTTTCCTTTATTTGTTTTATTTGTTCTTTTACAACCTTTCTTTCATCAATATTTTTTCTAATATTTTGACCTATTATTGATAATTTAGATCTATAAGCATTATATTCTTCTTTTAATCTATCAATTTCTTGTAAAACAGAAGATATTTCTTCATATTTACCTAAAAGTTTTCTTAAATATTTTATTCTGTTCCAAATTTTCTTTTCTTGAGAATATGATAAAACCTCAGTCTGTAAAACATATTCTAATGTTTCCAACTCTTTTTTATATTTACTTATATCTTTTGCAATATCTTTATTCTTAAATATATCTTTTCTTGCTTGTTTTATATCATCCAATTTTTTCTTTAATTCTTCTAACTTTTCCAATGTTTTTTGTCTTTCTTCCATTAAATTATCCAATATTTTACTATATTCTTCTTTCTTACTTCTCAATTCCTTCAATTTTTCCAATAATTCCTTTCTTTCCTTATATAATGCTCTCTTTCTAGAATATAAATTTTCCTTCTCCTCTCCTAACTTAATTAACTCCTTTTTTGCCAAGATAATGCCCTTATAAATCTTATCTGAATCAGTCACCTTAAAATAAAATTATATATAAAAATTTATAAATTTTAGAAACCAAACAGTGATGATAAACCTTCTAATGCTTGCTCTTCTTTCTTTTCTTCCGCCTTATTTTCCTGTTTTTCTTCCTTCTTTTGCTCTGTTTGCTGTGGAGTAGGCTGTGCTGGGGCAAATGATAATGATTCCTCCTTTATTTTATTCAAATCAACTCCCTGTAAGCTTGCTAATACAGCATTTATCATTGCATCATTTGGTTCTATTCCTACTGATGTTAATACCTTCTTTATATTATCTGCATTTATTTCTTTTTTAGCTTCATGCAATAACCATACTGCATATATATATTCAAGACCCATTTATTATTGTTAAAAAAATATATTTAAAAATAATACCTTCTTACTTTATATCCTCAAATCTTTGAATTAGTTTATCTAATATGGGGTTTACTGTAGTTGTTAATAGATCTTCATATGATACCCTATGTGGTTCAAATGGACCATGTCTTCTTATATAATCTGCAATTTCCAATGCTTTATTTCTTGTATAATCAAATGCTGGATCATCAAATAAATCTTCTGGTCCATATAATTTATCTTTTTTTACCTGAAATCCCAATGCAATTACCCTTGGAGGTCCATCAAATCTTGTTGCTCTAGCATTTTTTAAACTTACAGGTAATAAAGGACCCCAATATGATCCCCTCATCCATCCATTTACCATATATGGAAATGAAAATGCTTCTAATATTTCTCCAACAGCTGGGAATCCTTTTTGAGCTCTTACAATCATTACTGGATCATCTTTTCCAGCATATCTTCCAGCCTCTTCATATAATCTTTCTGTAGAAGAAACTGCAACAGGTTCGTCCTTTGGATATTTATCAGATCTTGGATATACTCTTTTTATAGCAAATCTTTCAGATGTTCCAATTAATAATAATAAATCATAAATTTCTTCTGGAGAATTCAAATATATTCTTTTATGATTATATAGATCCCATACTTCAAATCTAAATCCTGGTCTCATATCAGGATCAATTACCAAACCTGGTGTATTAAATGGATTTGCAAACATTTGGAATAAAGGATAATTAAATGCTCCAGATTCTGTTTTATCTGCAGCAAATACAATTATTGATTCTGAAGACCTTAATGTAAATTCCATTTCTGCAACCCCAGGTCCCATTCCAATTAATGAACCTGTAAATTCATTTTTTAATAAATCCCCACCTGCACCATATAAATTCATTTCCTTTGCAATTTCAGAATTTTTCTTAAATATTTCAAATGCAATTTGATGTATTTCCCTATTATTTTCTCCCTTATTATGCAATATTATTAAATTCAAATCGTCCCCAACATGCGATACAAAATAATCAAATATTTTTTCTCCCTTATATTTATCTAATATATCTGAAGCCGTCTCTTCAAATATTTCTGGAATTGTTGAATTTCCAACTAAACTTCCTATATCAGCTTTTATAACACTTATTGTTACTTTTTCTGATGATGTCATATAATAAATTTTGATTTCATTTTTTATAGTATTATTATACCACCTGGAAGTATAAAAATTTCAATAGTTAAATACCTTTCCTAAAAATATTTAATAATGGCAAAGACTTCACCACCTTACATAAAGTATATGATACATGCATCAGTATATATTGATGGAGTAGTTGAGAAACCAGATGTAATAGGGGCAATATTTGGGCAAACAGAGGGACTATTAGGATCAGAAATGGATTTAAGAGAATTGCAAAGATCTGGAAAAGTTGGAAGAATAGATGTAGATCTAAAAGTAGAAAATGATAAAACAATTGGAGAAATTAGGATACCAACAAGTTTAAATAGATTTGAAACTGCATTAATTGCAGCAACATTAGAAACTGTAACAAGGATTGGACCAACACATGCAACAATAAAAGTACAAAAAATAGAAGATATAAGAAAAACAAAAGTACAACAAATATTGGAGAGAGCTAGAGAATTATTGGCAAAATTAGTAAATGAAGAATTACCAGATCCAAAAGAATTGTTATTATATTTAGAATATTCGCATAATATGAAATCATTAATTGAATATGGACCTGAAAAATTACCTGCAGGACCTGATGTAGATAAATCTGAAGAAATAATATTAGTAGAAGGAAGAGCAGATGTTCTAAATCTATTAAGATATGGAATTACAAATGTAATAGCATTGAATGGATTAAATGTTCCAAAAACAATAGTTGATTTATCAAAGAAAAAAATTGTAACAACATTCTTTGATGGAGATAGAGGTGGAGACTTATTAGTAAAAGAATGCATGCTAAGTGGAGTTGATATTGATTTTGTAGCAAAGCCAGAGCCTGGAAGAGAAGTTGAAGAATTATCTGGAAAAGAAATATTAAAGGCATTAAAAAATAAAATATCATTTGATCAAATTAGAGCATATTATGAAAAATTAGAAGGAAATATTGAGGATATAAAAAATATTAGGAGTGAAAAAAGAATAAAGGATCCAATATTACAAAAATTAAAACCGTATATGAATGATATATTTAAAACTGATCAGGCTTTATTATTGGATGAAAACTTCAATATATTAAATAAAGTACCTGTAGATAAATTGGATGAAACAATATTGAAACATAATAATCTAGCATATATAGTAATGGACGGAATATTAACAAGGGAATTATTAGAAGAAATAGAAAAAAGTACAAATATAAAATATATATTATGTATAGATAGTATACAAAAGAGTAGTAATAAAGTAAAGATATTTACAATAAGCGATCTTGATAAAGTCTAGCTTTTTTCTATTTGATAATTTATTATTCCATTAACAGAATTATTTCCTATAGATGAATAATATAATGTTAAATATAAAATTCCACCAAGTTTTTCCCATTGAACAATTGTCAATCTTGTTTGTTCATCTAACTCAAAATTATATTGTAATGTAATATGATTATCTGGTTGTATTATATATATATTTTGTAAAAAATTTCCAGAAGTAATTATTGATGACGTTTGATATGAATTTCTTAATCCTAAATATGAAAAATATACTTCAACAGAATAATTGTTTGGATTATTTACATTAAAAGAAAAATAATTTCCACTTACAGTAAAGTTTGATATATATAAATTATATATATTTTCAGGATTTACCATCTTATTTCCACTAAAATATGTTGAATATGAATAATATATTAGATAAATTACTGGTATAGAAAATGCTAGGAATAATATATTTAATATTATTTTTTCTTTATCCATAATATATGGATGAATTTAATAAATTAAAAATATATCATATGAAAAAACTTAAAGAGGCTAAGGAAAAATATTTAGCAGATCAACCAATATATAATGTTCTAGATCTTATTAATTCATTAGATTTCTTTTTTACAACATCTTCATGTGCAGGAAGGATAATTTTATTAAAAATACCAAAAAGTGGAAAAAAATTTGAGGCAGAATTTTTATTTAAATCACATTATTATATAAACTTCTATTATATATGGAATAAATTGTTAGAAGTATATAAAAATTATGATGAAAAAATATATTTTAAACAAGAACCATTTATTTTGCATGTATCTTCAAAAAATATAGAAAAAGCATATGAATTATTAAATATTGCAAGAAAATCTGGATTTAAACATTCTGGAATATTTTTAATAAATGATAAAAGAGTAATGGTTGAAATTGTTGGAAATGAAAAAATTGAAACAATTGTATCAAAAAATAGAAAATTATTAGTAAACAAAGAATATTTTTATAATTTAGTAAAGGAAGCAAATGAAAAATTAAAGAATGTAAGAAAAAGGATAGATATATTTTATAAAAATCTTTTATCCTATTATATAACAATATAAATTATCACAATAATCATTTATTGTTTCATTATTTATTTTTACAAATTCATATAAATAATAATTATATGTAAATTGATTATTTATATGTGTTTCTGGAACAGTACATTTAGCATTAAAATAATAAACTATTTTATATTCATGTACTCTCATTGGATAGCATCCAGATTCAATTGTACATAAATTTGATAAATAATTATTTAATAAATTTTGTGCTGATGAACAATTATTATAAGTATAATATGGTCCAAATTGTAATGTTTCATCATTTATAGAACAACTAACATTGCTATAATTTATTTGAAGATCTACAGGTATTAAAGCTGGATAATATCCATTAGTATAATATGCATAATTTTCCAATATATTTTCAACGAAAGTTCTATTAACTTCTACATTTTTTTCATTACTAATATTTACACTAGTCATATTATACCAATATCCATTGAATATATTCTCTTTATTTAATATTATATGATTGAAATTTAACAATATATTATTTATATTTGAATATAAACATACATTCATATATTCATTATATGTATCATTTACAATACATTGATTATTTACAATCTGTCCAACAGATTCACATGGTATTACAATTGTTACATTTGTAATGCTTGGATATTCTGGTGGTATAGGTTGATATGTGTACAAATCCAGAACATAATAATAGGTATTATTAAATGACAAATTTAAGTATAAATTATCACCTAATGTTATATTAAAATACGAATTTTGATATAAATATATATAATCTGATTGATTTGTTAAATTATAATATATGAATTGAAATGTTCGATTATATAAATAATCAATTAATTCATTATAATATAACAAAAATGGATATACTGAATAATCTATTTGATTATTTAATTGAGGAAAAGATAAATTTCTTTCATATTTATTTGATACAAAGAAAGAATATTTAGGATTTGATAATACAAAACTATTACTATAACCATCATAATAAAAATCTTGATATGAAAAATTTGCATATTTAAAATTTAAAATTCCAATTTCTTTTTTTAAATCTTGTTTTACAGTACTTCCAACACTATAAAAAATAATATTATTTATATCACTTAAATTATTTAAAGAAATTATTGGAATACATAATGAATAATTTATATAATAATTATTTCCAATATAATAAACAGGATAAATTATACTGGTAGGATTTCCATTATTTTTTATTCCTAAATAAAATAAAAAAGGTATTTTGCATTGAGAATAATAATAATCTGGAATATTATTTCCAAATACATAAACCTGATCATACATAGGGTAATTAGAGTAAAAAATAGGTATTAAAAGATTATTTATTAAATTATATCTAATATCAAATGGAATATAAACAAATAATAAATATAAAAATCTCTGATATGCAATATAATCTTCACTTAAATATTTTAAAGATTGGGTTGAAAGTTCCATTTGAGAATTTAAATAATATATACCAAAGAGGGTTAAAATTATTACACCTATTAATAATGCCAATGGCGCTAAAGATGTTTTCATATAAGATCAATGAATTTTAAAATTATTAACTTTAAGTTAATTGATAACTGTAATTTACATAAAAATTATATAATACTGTTGGCGGACAAACATAGAATGTATATAATTTACCATCTAAATAAACATTATAAGGTATATATTCTTTATTCGGACATACTCCAATGACTGTATAATTATTAAAATAAAATGATAGAATTGTAGCTGAATTATTTAAATAATATAATTCATCATTTATCAATTCATTTATTATATAACTATCCAATTCTATATCATTATAAAACCCTGCATATATATCTATTACAGGAACAGTTACATTATCAAAGTAAATTAAAGAATCTAAAAAGCCATTTGCAGATTTATATTCAATACCAACAGTATTTAAATCTGCAATATTATTTAGTGTTGGATTTCCATATGAAAATATACCAAAAATAAATATAAAGAATACTACTATAATAATTAATATTGCAACTATAAATGATAAAAAGAAACCAATTTGTATTTTCATTGTACTTTAATAATATGGCAAGAAGATATATTTATTTGGCCTCCAGCAATTGTATTACATGTTACATTATATATTCCAATCATATAAAGATTTCCCACTCCATATAAAGATACTATTACAGGTTCTCCACTATCATATTCTGGTAAAGTAATATAATATGATGCTAATGGCTGAATATATACTTCAGTATAATAAGCCCCATCTGCATAAGCATTATATATTGCAGTATTATTTATAATTTGATAGTTTTCATATGCATTTTTTGTTTCATTAAATATATATAAACTATAATTATAGAAATAATTGATTAAAAACTGATTTAAGGATGCTAAACTTCCATCATATGTATAACTAACATTATTAGTATTATATGCAACATAATTTGGATTTACACTTATATTATTTTCAAAACTAAGGTTATATGGATCATAAAAATATGAATTATTTATATTGTTAATATCATAGAAAAAGAAATATATATAATCATCATAAGAAAAATTTAGATATGTATAGTTAACTTGATTTGATTGATTTGATTGATTAATATAATAATAAAGTGTTCCAGATACATTCATGAAACATTGTTGATATGTATTATTATATTCATTAATAATCTGCAAATTTGGAGCATAAAATAATAATAATGGATTTCCTGTATTTTCATATAAACAATAATTTAATCTATCAATCAATAAACTATTAGTAAATTGCTGATAAGTATATTCTGAATATGACTCAATATTAAAAAACGCATATAATATTGCTACAATAAAAAATGTAAATATTATAATAACTGCAGCAGCTATATATTCAATTATATCTTTTAAGGATAATGATCTCATGATTCAGAAGATAATACTGATACATTTAAATATGGGCCTCCAGATTCTACACCCACCTTCGATAAAATAATAAACTCTGGAAATACTTGCTGGCCTTTATCATTTATGTTTCCTAAATCTAATTTAAATATATTATCTTGTGACTCATCAGACGAATTATAGATATATGTAAAGCTTATATTGCATAAATAATAATCTGTACATCCATTATAAAATGTGAAATTTGGATTATAATATATTGATAATGTTAAATATGGTTGATATACTGTATATTCACCATTTGGAAATATATAAAATACATTACCTTGACTTATAAATTGATTATAATAGCAATATGCATATGGATTAGATGTAGCTCGCCAATATTGATATAAAGTGACTGCTGAGGAAAATGCTAAATTAAATGCAAAACCGGCTACAAAATCAAATGGAGGTGGTAAAGTTTGATCTAATATCATATCTACAACCTGCATTATAGTAACTTCTCCAGTAGCCCATAGAGAAGGCCCTACTGAAGATTGCAATGCATTAAAAATATCTCCCCATATATTATGACTTCCATATGAATATTGCAAATATGCAGATTGTTCTGTATATGAAGTATATGTAATGCCAAAACCTATTAATGATTGTTTAGCAATTGCTGGTATTCCTTTAAATACATCATTTAAAACTTCTGATATAGGTTTTGTTAAACCAAAATTCTTTAATCCTGGTAAATATGAAAATGTTTCAAATATAAAAGAATTTAGTGCATCATTTGCGATCTGTTGCCATAAATCATATACATAACATATTCCAATACTAACTAAAAAATCATTATTATTATATAAAGGAATAAACAGAGAGGATGAATGTATTGGAGGAATTATCCTAAATTCATAGAAAAAGGTTGGTCCATTAGTTACTAAAAATGCTGCCTCCATATTTCCAGGTTCTGATGTTGAATATGTAATAAAACCAGCAACTTCTAATATTAAATAAGGATTATGAGTACCAAATATTCTTGTAACAATATATGGAAAATATATTCCTATTAACGATACAATTATTAAAAATATTGATGCTATTATTGCATCTAATAATTCATCATCCATATTATGAAACAGTTTCTCCTATATATATATTAATATCTGCCATTCCTTCACTACTATTTACATCTATATACATTGCTGTTGGTGGTAAAGAACCTGCAAAATATAATAATGGAAAGTTCATTTGGAAGAGTTGAATAAGATAAGTAAATGTTTCAGAACTTATTATTTCACCTTCAAAATTACTAAGAACTACTTGAGGATTTTGTGGAAATCCTGATAATTCAACACATACCAATGGATTATATGTTAAATTATTTGTATTTATATATGGATTTGGAGCACAATATATACTACCACTTTCTCCGGTTGAGGAAGATGTATATGTACATCCTCCATTATTACAAGTTATTACTGTGTCATTTAATATAGCAAGAAACATTGAATATGTCACTGGAAAGAATTTATTTATTAGATTTATAATAATTTGAAAGTTATTTAAGTTCTTATTATTAGAATACAATACTAATAAACCAGCATTATCATTTAATCCTTGTATTGTTATATTTATTTCACTTACATTTAATGACTTTTGTTTTATTAATTTACAATATGCTAATGCTGGTGCAAATACTATATCTCCATTATCTGTTGTAGAAACATTCCAATATGCTAATTTAACAGATAAAAGACCTACAACAAAGTTCGGAGGAAAACAATGATATAATTGTAAATACCATCCATTGTTATATGTCAATACAAAAACATAATTATAATCATAATTATCTATAAATATCTGTCCATTAGCTTTATTATTTATAGCATCAGCAATTGAATTTAAATATCCAATATATTTAAAATCTTCCCCCATAGCTAATCCAATAAGTGCCATAATAATAAAAAATATTAAAAGTACCAATACAATTAATACTATTATATCAAAAATTATTTTAATAAGAGAATCTCCTTTCATATTATCCTAATCCAGATTGATTTAATACTTTATATCCTACACTTGTTGCATTTACTTGCATAGAATGATTTACTATAGAATAATAAAATAATATTGCTAAAATTATTATTATTAGTGCTATAATTAAAAATATTAAAAAATTTATTGAATTATCAGCCATAGTTATTACTATTTATACTATTTACAACATTTGTGCCATTTGTTTGAGGTATACTATTAAATAAATTTACTCCACCTTTAAAATAAAAGTACATAAATATTACTAACAATACTAAAGCAACTATAAATAATATTATTGCTACTAAAAATGTATTTACTTGAGTTCTTTTATCCATTTCCTCCTATTAATTGATATTTTGCAAATATATTTATATTTAGCCCTATTTTTGGTCCCAATATGACAAAAACAAATGTTAATATTAGTACAATAAATATTAATGCTAGAATTATCTTTAAAAGTTCTCCAGTTTCCATTATAAATCTAAAAACTTTGCAATTTATAAACTAACTTCCCCCTGAAATTGATGTTAATAGAATTACTCTATTTCCTCCCTCATATGTATATTCTATTATTATACCATTTGGTAATGTTAGATTACCTGGAATAATTGTAATATTATTTGGTGGATAATTATTTGAAGTTGAACCTAATGAATAAATATTACCACTTGAGTCCACCTCATACGAATTTACTAATAATTTATTATATACATTTGAATATTGTGGATTTGGTGACATTAAACTACTATTTACATTACTTAAAACCTGACAGGCAATATTATTAGTACTATTTTTTATTACCTTATCTCCATACATAACTTCCAATGGAATATAATTATAATATTTCATCATTTCCAGCATACATAAAACATCATTTAATGTAACATTATATGTACTATTATAGTCAAATAATAATAATGCATATTCATTATGATTTCCTGCTATAGTTACACTTTGTCCCAGTGTTTCTCCATATGTATAGAATAAATATTTTGCAACTAAATATGTTGCATATAAATTTTGACATGCTGATGATGTTGGATCAGAAATACAATCTCCCCCTATATAATTTGCATATGACTGATTTAAATCATTAAGCATTTCATTTATTTGGGAACCACCAATATTACTTAAATTCACAGCTACTACACCTTCTGGAACTAAATAATATAAAACTGGCTCTTGCAATGCATGAGCTAAATTATTTAAAGCTTGAGATGATAAATCTAAACCAATAGTTCCAGCTAATAAACCACCACCAAAAGGATTTAAAAATACTTTTTTATATGCATTTGTAATACCATTCACAAGATTACCTGCCGCAAATCCTCCATTCTTAAGATCTGTAAATAACAGATTTATCGACTTTATACTATTTATCTCTTCTTTACTATATCCTAAACTTTCTAAAAATTCTATATTCTCATTATAATTTTCATAAAATCCACGAGCTATACCAATAGCAGTTGTGACACCAATAATTCCTAATACAACATAATTTGCAATTGTTGAAGCATCAGATACCCCTTGTGCCATTGGATTTACAATAAAACTTATACTTCCCGATAATGCATATCCAAACTTTGCTTCTGGTCTACCTGCATAGCTAAGACCTTTTAATACATTAAAGAAAACTAATATTACAAATATTATTATAATAATTGCAATAATAAGTTCTATTACATTATCACTTACCGATTTCATATCATTTATAAAAATTTTGGATTTTATTAATCTTTATATATTCATCTGATTATAGATTTTTGATACTAATTATAATGATCTAAATCTATTTTGATAATTAGAATATTTTAATAGTTAATTTATTTTTAAACTAAGGTTAGGAATATTTATAAAACTTATATGAAGAAGTCTATTTATTTGATAATTATAAAAATAATTACCTTTTTAAAGCTTTACTAAAAATATATTATATGCAAGGACATGAGAATTTAGATAAGATTTTAATGAGAGATGTAAAAATTAATTTAGGAAAATTTAAAGATAAAGTTAAGAGATTTAAAGAATATCTAGATGATAAATTAAAAGAATATGAAATAGAAAATATAAAAAGTAATTTAGGAAAATTTAAAGGTAAAGTAAAAGAATATGGACCAGTAATAGCAGGTTATGCATTATTATTATCTCCTTTAACAAGAGCTTCACTTTCAATAGGATCATATTTAGAAGGAAGACTTGGTGGTCGTAGAGGTATAGCTGCAAAATATGCATCAATATTAGTTGGTGTTGGTCTTACCGCCCTTGTTATAGGAGTTGCATTTGGAATACATGCATTACCTTCACATAATGAACATATACAATATTTAGGATCTCAAAATGGTTATGAAGCATTTGTACCAAACGGTCAAACGATAAACTATAATGGACAGACAGATCCTGTAGGTGATTTAATATTAAATAATGGAACAACATTACATAACGTAATATGGAATGGACAATATGCAAGTACAATAATTAATAATCATAATCAAATAGTTCAATTGAATAACCAATTTGTTGGACAGACTGATCCAGTAAATCATCAACCATATGTGCCCTTACAGGACTTCTATGTAATTAAGGGTCAGGTGCCAGTTGAACAGGCAACAGTAAATGGACAGACATATTATATAATAGAGGCAAATAAAATAAATCCAGCAAACATTGCAGGGTTCTATACGTATGATAAATGGGTATCCAACTTCGTAGCGGCAATGAACATACAAGGAACATATGCAGCAGTAATACCCGGAAACTCACCAGTATATGACTGGGCAAATGTAACAGGAACATTAGTGTACCAAACACAATTATATGAGGGACATGGAGTTGGAGGGGGAAGAGGAGTATTAATAGAACCCAATGGACCTATAATTTCATATGGTGTAACTCATAGTCCCTCAGGTTCGGCCCTTTCTAACTTTACTGCTCCATACAAAGTATACAATCCTTCCAGTTAATTTTTAACAATTTTTAAGATATGCTTATTACATAAGGCACACCATAAGTTACTATTATCCAATCTAGATACATAAAACCAGAACCTGCTCCAGAACCTGCCGAAACAAATAAATAAGGAGTTCCAGAATACATACTTGCATCATCTTGTAAGTAATTTATATAAAAACTATTATATCCTTCATTATATCCAAATGTTCCAGGTACAAAATTGTTGTTTATATATTGGGAAGTGGGATAAAATTCATAATATCCATATAAAGCTAGTTGAGAATTTACAGGTTGATTAAACGCCGTATTATATGCATTTATGTATGATTGTGCGAATATTGGCTCTCCCGTTGTTGTAATTGTAGATGCTGGTGGATTTGGTGGTATTGCGTACGCATAATATGGATAACAACCAACCCCCCACACACAATTCTCTCCTAACATGTATGATTCTGAAGCAAGTGAGTAATTGAAAATGTTTCCATTCATTAAGAAAAATATATTCATATTATTATTTTCTGCCTGAAACCAATTATATAACCAAAATATACCATATTGAGAATAATAATTATTATTTTGTTGATCTGAAGGAATAAATGGAAGAGGATAACTATTATCACAAACCTTAAACTCCTTCCCTTGATTTCCTTGAGTGCTAACTAATTCAAAATAGTAATGAAGACTTTTGCTAAGACTCCAAAAACCACAACCAGTCGAACTCCATCCTGATCCTGAATAATAATAATCATAATATCCATGTGGATTTGGATTATTTGTATATTGAGTAGTTAAGAAATATCCTATACTATCATTATATTGCAATATTCCAACATAATAACCTGAAGAATAACCTGGACCTGGACCACCAAGCGTCCATCCATATTCATACATAAATATTGGGAAATTAAGTGGTAAATATGTATCACCTCCAACCTTTATTCCTATATTTGGATTTCCTAGATATGTCTTTGTGTACTCATAACCATAATAATCATATATATTATAATTATTTACTGTATCAGCAGGGAATTGGCCATTGTTATCATAACTAACATATGATAATACTATAGCATCTGCAACTAATGGGTTTGTAACAGTACCTAGAGGATCTTCCCAGGGTATTCCAGAAAAATATACAAATGTTTGTAATCCCAATCCATTTTGTGATTGAGATAATTGATTAAAAGTATTTTGTAAAACATTTGATGTAATTAATGCATAAGATCCTTGATTTTTTCCATTATCCATCACTAATCCTTGTAGAGTTCCATTTGTTACAACTTCTATATTAACTCCTGTTCCATTTACATAAATACTTATATTATTATATGTAGGTAATACATCACTAGATTGATTATTGATAAAACATACTTTAAATCCATTATTACAGGATATTTCTTGTTCTTCTACAATTCCATTATATGGATAAAAGTTAACATATATTGGAAATA
>Ga0080005_175622_pt1 | contig 34712 bp, 27 predicted proteins | sample JossMetagenome_2_FD_69208 | JGI IMG/M metagenome (GOLD analysis project Ga0080005, IMG submission 69208) | Hot spring sediment microbial communities from Joseph's Coat, Yellowstone National Park, USA - JC3_ASED (SPADES assembly) (version 2) | ecosystem: Environmental > Aquatic > Thermal springs >...
TGAAGACAGTTCTTAGAGTAGCAAAGGTGAGTGGAAGAGCCCTTGAAAGAGATGTTATAGGAGCAATAAACATTGGGTTAAAGCACCTAAACACAGATGGGAGCCCCGTGGCGTTGGGCTCGACAGGCACCCATGAGGTGTGGGTGAAGCTAGTGAGCCCACATAGAGGTGCAACCCCACTAACGGAATCACAATTCACAAACAACATCGAGTACCGTTAGAGGGGAAACGCTTGCTGGTTTTGCTCTTCTTGTGCTTACCTACCTAATACTTGTCTATGGTGTTTATTACCCAATGCAGAAGGGTCTTCCAATTGGGTTGGAGGGGCTAAAGGTGATAATAGTATTTGTTCTTACAATGGTTTTTGGTTTAGCAGGGCTTAAGCGCTTCACTACTGGGGGTAGAACAAGGTGTAGAGGGGGATGCCTAGCAGAGGCTATCGGAAGAGCATTCTTCGCAGGTATTGGAGTTGCGCTGATAGCCATAGCTTGCGCTATTGCTGATTATGGTCTTAGAAAAGGGTTCATACCGTTATATGGATTGACAGAGATTGGGAATATACTGTCAGCAATGATATTTCATACTCATATTCGTTGGCGCAATACTAATAGCTATTGCGCTGAGTTAGGAAACAATTCCTCTTAACCTCAATGAAACACACCCAAAGCTATATTAGAAAGGCTCTTTAAGTATATGCATGGTAACTTAAAGACATATTTTCCGTAGCTTAACTATGTATCGAAGTTGTTTTGATTGGGTAAGAGGGTTATGAGTGAAGGTGTTAGAAGAAGGCTGTTAGGTGCTGTACTGGTACTGGTAGTAGCTATTGCTATGGTTTCTCTACTCAATGCTGTTCTTCCTCTGCTTTCAAAGGATTTGACGCAGGCATATGCTGCTTACAGGGGTTTTGTTGTTGCCGCTATAGCTCTTGTTGTTGGTATCGCTATTATACAGCTTATTGCGTCTGCAACTGTTATCTGGTTGAAGAGGGGGAGAGAAGCTTATTTAGTGAGAAACGTTGTTCTAGTTCTTGGCTACATCGTTCTAGGGTTTGTTGTTGCCGCTATTCTTGGGTTAAGTGGGGAAACAATACTTGCTAGCGCAACGTTCTCAGGTCTTGTCATAGGTCTTGCTCTACAGCCTATACTATCAAACTTCTTCTCAGGTCTCCTAATCCTCTTATCAGGCTACGTAAAGCCTGGCCAGGATGTTAGGATAGCTGGTGCTATACCGATATCATTCCTTGCTTTCCCAGCCTACAAGTTCTTTAGCAGAGACTATGTTGTGCCTAGTGTTAGAGGGAGGGTAATTGAAATTGGTCTTCTGTACACAAAGATAGTTGATATTGATGGAAACGTGGTTAAGATATCAAACAACATATTGCTGAACTCAAGCGTAGTCCTTGAGAAGGTGTATGAAAGTAGAAGGGTTCAAATAAGGTATGAGTTTCCAGTGGCATGTAGTCCAGGACTGGTCCTGGGTAAGCTTCGTGAAGCATTCAACAATACATTAAACGATTACGAGCTCTATATCGAGGAGCAAAGCGATAAACAGTACTACATAGTCTTGCTAATAACTACAGCACCTCCAAACATAAAGGTAAGGGAGTTTAGATCAAAACTACTCAAAGAATTCATAGAAGTTCATAGAAAGCTAACAATCAACGGACTCTGCCAACAAACACAGCAACCAGCAAGATAAGAAGACTTTGGTAAGCAAAACAATTACTTCTCAACCAGAAGAAATATCGAGACGCAAAAGAAAGCAGAGATGAGCAGTGCCCAAGTCTCGAACCACACCTCTTACCATAGCATTAAACCCTAAACCATTTCTATATAGATACTTACCTCTCCCTATGCTTAAAGCCATATTAAAAAGCTCTCCAAACAACATGCCTAGCAACCCAAAGCAATATCCCTAAAAGCTTATGAACTCCTTAAAAACTAGACTATTAGCTTGGGGCCCAGGGACCCAAGTCAGCTCAATACCCGTTCATCACATTCAGTTGCGTAGGTTTAATCATCCCTGGGCCCCCGAACACACCTTCTCAAAACTGTGGCAACAATTTTTAAGTTGAGGCACCCGCCACTAATTCAGCTCTTCCTATATTCTGGAACACCTTGAGCTATATTCTTCAAGTCAATGACCAGAATCAATGGCTTTTGTCGAAACATTCAGCTCTTTTACGCTGCAAGACCCGGGCTCTGCAAATCAAACTCATGTTTCCTGGGGTACACAGTCATTGACAGCTGTCAATGACTCTAGCCTCTTAAACGAGTTCAATGCTTCTTATGAGAGAATGTGTGCAGAGCCCCAGGTCTGCAAAGTAGGTGCACCTAGAAAAGAAAAAGAGTTGACTATTCCAAGTCTACCTCCTCCTAACCATGAAGCCTATTGCTACGCCCATTGCTATTGCTAGCCCTGTTGCAATCATTAGCGACATCGTGTCGAGCTCCTTAACCACTTGTGTAGCTGTCTTCTCTATTGTCACCTGCTTCTCAACTGTTGCTGTTGTGGTTACAGGTAGCGTCATTGTATAGCTCATTATAGCCGTTCTCTCTATTGTTAATGTCTCTATACTGGTAACAGTCTTCTCAATAGTTGTTGGCGAAACGCTTGTAGCTGTAGCAGTCTTCTCAATGGTTATAGGAGTAGTTGTTGTAACCATGCTTGTTATTGTTGCAGGAGGCAGAGCAGTTGTTAATGTACTTGTCTCAGTAACAGTAACAGGTAAAGTGAAGGTCGTTGTGACTGTTACTGGCTCGAAGAGCATTCCCCAGGTGAAGTTCTCGGGGGCGGGGCAGTATGCCCAGCACGGGTACTTATTCTGCATACACTCAATGTTGTGTACATGCGTTGCATTGTGCCTGTAGTACCATGCACTTATAACGAACCATCCATTTCTCCAAGCATTCTCATCAACCTTAACGTACCATAGGAAGAAGCCTGCAGGTGGAAAGCCTTTGCTTAGTGTGTACGCCAAAACATCATTGATGTCAATAGTAAAGTATCCGTAAACACCGCTACTATTTAGGTATGCCCACAGGAACCTCCTTGTCATTGGGTCGTAGACCAAGACAAAGTCTAGCCAATATCCGACCCTTCCATAATGCTCTACTGTTGGGTAAATCAGGAAGACAACCATGTCAATGTCTACAGGTTCTTTCTCGTAGACGCTTGTGGAGAAGCCTCTGAACACCTCCTTGTAGGTGTAGCATGTACCTGTATAGAACCTCTTGGCAAACTCTCTATATTTATCGAGGCTCGGCATGTCTGGCGGCAACCTAGTCATGTTCTTTATGTATGAAATTGTAGCATTATCTAACACCCAACCAACTTCATCCGCATATGTGATTGCATGGACATAAACGGGGTACATAGACGAGGCTATCAATGTGATCAGAACGAGCATTGCCGTGATTATCGCTAGATTTATTGCTCTTGCCATGTGCTTCACCCGCTCGTTTCCCCAAGATATACAGTATGCTATGATATATACTATATCATCGATGTTTATAAGCTTCATGTTAAGCAATAGAATAACGAGATCATGTGCTGAGTAACGAAATTGTGTTATTGTTGTAGGTGGCGTTATTGTATGGCAATAGGTTCTTGTATAGGTTTCATGATTTGTTTGTGTTTTGTTGCTGTGTTTCCCAGTGTTGAGGAGTTGATGTAATGGCATGGTCTCCAGGCATAAAGGTAAGGGTGTTCGGGTCATGTCTGCTCAAAGAATTTGTGAGACCTATGAAGAGCCCTCTGAGCAGTGATCAGTTGTAGTGGCAAGTGGAGTGAGCTTGCTGTGAGATGCGAAGGAAAGTATGTGTCGATGATCAGATGCCTAAGACAAAAACTCATGGAAGTCCTGTCTAAACACATCCCCTTTTAATCATTATTGCACATCTGCAGCACCTTTCTAGAGAAACGATGTTGTATTACGCTACTTACTAGCTACTAGCCGGCTTCATACACAACCTCTCTCTCAACACTAGACAAAGCCTCTACCAAAGCACCGACTATTGAGCCTAGAACCATACCTGATAAAGCACCTATAATGGTGTTTGCAAGCTTCTCCAGGGAGTCCCTACCTTTTTGAGAACCTGCCAAACCACCCAATACAGCGCCTATAGCCGCAAAGCTTTGCTGTGTTCTTGGTGGTGCAGAGCCTTTTTCAATGAGCGTCCAGCTACCATCAGAAGCTATGTAGTATCTAGAGCTGCACACAGGGCACCTAACATAGCCAATCCTGAAGCTGTATAGCTTAGTGTCGCAAACCTCGCATGTATGTCTATAGACACCCTCCTCAACAATATCGGCATAGCTATAGACATCTCTATAGCCGCACCTTGGGCAAGTAACAGCAAAGTGAATTGGAGCCTCACTCCTGAGCCTGAAGGGCAGGTCAATTCTGTAGCCACAGCCCCTACAAACAATGTACGTAGCCATACTTAGTTCTCTCTCAGCAAACACTCTACACTACACTCATTATAAATACATGTGTTTATGGAATAAGCATCAAATACCTTGCTTGGTGCAATCAAGTAGTTAGCTAACCCTACCTTAGAGAGTAAGTCATGAATACTTTCATGTAGAGCTCTGTCCATTGTAAGTAAGTACACTACACAATTACCTGATTTACATTCATAAGTCTTCAGTAAGCTTATGCTGACCATCACCTTATCAGCTTTTTCTTTTAAATTCTTCAATGTCTTGTGAAGCTCGCCCCCAATATAACTTAAGATTTCTCTTAAACTGCTTCCTAGCCTGTGTAACACTTTGTTGAGAGTAACAATAGTTGGTTTATGCAATCTCATCGGTCCTACAGCTGGCATCTTCATTAATTTCATTATATAGATTGTGATTTCGTTTAGTATCTCGGCATCAACATACTTGCTAAGTTCTTCAAATGTTTCCTGAGGTATGATCACATCAACTCTGAGATTACAGTTACAGAATATCTTTTGGTGTATCAGCTTCTTAGGCAACTCAATAGGATTGGACTCACTACTTAGTGTCTTGATTAATCTAAGCAAGATGTTTGTGTCTAGTACAACGTAGTTCACGGTGTTTTACCTTGGCTAGATTTCGCCATAGATTTCAGCAAGCTCTTCAAACATATGCTTAATGTATACAGCTCCACTCTTAGTCACAGTTCTCTCCTCAGCCCTTCTATTTAGAATCTCGTAAATCTTTATATAATCCTTAACCTCCTCTTCAGCTGCTTCCTTAGTTAGTGATATGAGCATCTCTGTGCTATGAGTCGATATGGCAATGATTAGTGAGTCCCTCAATTTCTTAATCATGGAGATTATGTGTTTTGCTAGCATTCTCTGCCTCTTGAAGTCTAACCCTAGCTCAGGTTCCTCCACCAATAGAGCTACCTTAGCACCTTTCTCAGCAAGCTTCTCTACATATACAAGTGCTATGGTGAGTGGATATATGTGTAGAATGCTTGATGGAAGTAGCTGTATAGTGCTCGGCGATTCACTAAGACCAGGTAAAGCAATGTTGTACTGCTTAACCTCTGGAAACAGCACCTCTCTAATGATATAGTCGGCTCTTTTAACAATCTCGTGAAGCTTAACCTTGTGAATCCCGCCAATCTCTATATTGAGGTCTAAGCGATACAGTATAGGCTTTACCATGATTATCATGTCGTGTAGGGATGGATTTGCGTAGAGAAAGGCGAGAGAGTTGAAAGCCTCAATAACAAAGCTCCTTATTCGGGTAGCTGTTGCTATGTTAACACCTTGTCTGCTGAGTATCTCAATAATGTTATTCAGTGCTTCGCTAGTTCTCATCAATGCTTTTACAAGTGTTGTAGTATCCTTAGCCTCTTCAAAACCCTTGATAATATCTGCAATAATTCTCTCTTTCTCTTCACTAGTAATGCCAGGGACTTTCTCTAGCACATTCCTGGCATACTCGTTAATAATGCTAGTAAGAGGTTTTGTATTGATCGTGATTTGCTCAGTGCGAAGGTATGTGTATGGGGTGAAGTATATCCTTGCCCCTGAAACAAATATTGCTTCAGAGGGTGTGCAGTCATGATCCAAACTCTCTATTTTATTGGTTTCAGCATTGTACCTCAAACCCCTGTTATAGCCCGAATCACTAAGCCTTATCTCCAAAACCTTTGACCCTCTAAATAAAAGCTTACTGAGGTACTGAGGCTCGGTATAGATAGTGTCATTGCACATCCTCGCTATCATGCTAGAGACATCAGGGTATCCATTTACACATGGAGCAAACATTGCGTGTATAGCTCTAAGCAAAAAACTCTTCCCAACAACATTAGGCCCAGTAAGAATTGTTAGAGGAGCCAAATCAATATCAGCACTCTCAAAAGGTCCATAAAACCTTACAGACAGTTTAGCGAAACCCAATCACCTCACCACAGATCCCAGTATCTAAGCACAACTAATATACTGTTACAAAACTTTTGAGAGAAATCCAACATTCGCTTTACTCTTCTATAAAATAAAACTTTAGCACATATTAAAACATTGTATAGCCGCGTGCGTATAAGGTGATATATTGCTAGATAATAGTAGAGCATGTATTTAGATATCTGCTCAATGTTCAGAGAATATGTAAGATAAGGATCTCCAAGGTTTACCTGAGCATACATGCCTACTCTAAATCTTTTCTATACATAATTCTATCAACATTCTTTATCTCGCTCCTCAGCACCTACTGCCCATTTTCCATTATTTTCTTTATCACATTGTCTGAACCACCTTTGGTTTTGTGGCTTTCAGAAGAAGTTCTCAAACAATCTATTCAGAAGATTGTTGGGATGTGGATTGATAGGGGGTAGCTGGGAAGAGGTAAAGAGGCTTGTTGATTGGCTTGACTCTACAGCAAATTCTCTACTTCAAAAGATTCTTAACAGTAGTGGCTACATCGATTTTATATACAGGTGTTTTGAATTTTGCTTCAAGGGTTGTTACGGTCACTGTACCTATCTACATCATTTTCGCTACATCTGTCACAGAGACTCTACCACTTACCACAACCATCACAACAACTATCTATGCTGATATTGCTATATCTGTTTACTACATAACAACATTGACACTTGCTAACACTAATACAACACTGTACAACAGATCCTGCTATTGGCTTTGACTGGGTAATGATTGTGCTAGCTCTGACATGTTTGTCAAGTGGAGGATGAGAAAGGAGAGAGTGAGTACAAAAAAAGTGTTGTTTTCATGTTTTTGACATTTCTTCAGCTACTCTAACTAGTAACAATACTAGTGTTAATAGTATTATTGAGTAGCATATCGCTAGTTCTGCATGTATTGAGCCTTCTGCAAAGCTCTTCACAAGCTTCTCTATGTATGTAATGTTTGTGGTGCTTATGTTTGTAACTACCTTGTGTGCTGCTTTTATCTCTAGCAATAGCTCTACCATTGTGAATAGCGCTGCCACTAGAAACAAGCACCACAGCACCAGCAGTATCGCGAACTTTTGGTAGTTAAACCCACTCACTAGCACCACCTCTACTCACAATCAGTACTCCAAGTATACTACTCTCATTAAATGCACACAACAACTACCACTGCACATAGGCATAGACACTACCGCTATTAACACCAATCCGCTCTAACAATTGCCTAAACCCAAGCATAAACTTTGAGACGGTGTAACGAAGCATAGACACCACAACCAGTAGAGATAAGGATAAAACACTTAAATCACTTGTTAAAGGGCTTGCAACTCCCAAACAAAAAGTACTGAGCCTGGGCATCAGAACACCTAGATCCAAAGATAAGGCACTTTGAAGCAATATCCCAAGCCCTTGAGAAGTATAGGAATAGCCATGCATGCTACCACTTTGACTCCTTGAAGCTTAAGAGTGCAAGAGACATTAATGCGGTAAACATACCACGGCTAATACCAAGTCTGCTACAAGACTAGCACAAACAGAAGACGAGATCATAAAGCACCCCAAAACAAAGAAGCTGTTAAAACACTCTAAGAACCTATCTGCTGAGATCTTGATACTGCTTCACCAATAAACTTCCCAAGCCTATTCATCAAATCCTCTATCCTCTCCCTAATCTCAGCACCATCACACTCCTTATAGATTCTGTAAAGCTCTTGAGAAACAGCTGCAAATGCTGTATCCACGTCATCAACAACCTGCTGAAGATCGTTGAGAACCTTGCTAAACTCGTTAAAAAGCTCAAACTCGTCACTAAACCTCTTTCTCTCAGCCAACTCCCTAAGCCTTCTAGAAAGCACCTCACCAAAAACCTCACAGCTATTGCCACAATCAATACCAACCTCATCGAGAAGAGCATAGAGATGATCAGAATCCTCAACCATATCAGCAAAATACTCCAAACAATCAGAACCACCAGTACAATAATCATGAACAGTCCAAGCATTGGTGCAAAACCTCAAAACATGATCAACAACAGCATCAACACCTATAGGACTTGACATCACCTGCTCACCACATAAAGCGGCCCAACAAAATAGTTTTAAACCTAGAAAACCCTTGTTAAGTAAGTTCCCTATGTTACTATGATAGCAGTGATGCAAGTATTCTTGTCATCTTCTCTATGTTTATTTCTGTTTCTGTTGGCGGTAATGGTAGTATAACTAGTTTCTTGCCTGTTGGTAGTGTTATTTCTAGTCCGCCCTTCTCTTTAGCAGCTTTCAGAATTCCTACTGTTTCTTGCTCCTCATCATCCATTCCTCTCCCAGTTATTGGTCCTGGATACACCAATATACCTGCATCTGCATTATACTCATAGATGTATGCAAGTGTTTTGAACCTTGCTTGTGTTAGGTACGATGGCGTGTTACTGAACTTAGCTTCTATAATCACCTTAACCCCGTTATACATCCCAATATCCGGTTTCCCAGCAAGTGCTGTCAACTCATTCTTGTTTATAACCTCTCCTGTTAGCCATTTTGCTTCTGCGTCCTCGATTATACTTCTTCCTGGTTTCTCACCATATACAACAATTATGCTTTTTCCATAGTTGTACTCAATCCTTATGCTCCTTGCTTCGATCTCCTCTATAGAGCCCTTAAACACTTTGAGTACAGCTGCCAATGTTACCATGTATGTGTAGATCTCGTAAAGTCTGAATGCGAGGAACCTCACGGTTTTTGAGATGTCTTTCAGAACATCTTTATCTAGTCTTTTATGTAGAAGTTCAACAACATTTCTTAGACTGTTGAGGCTTTCCTCAAGGTTCTTAATGCTTTGGCTAAGTCCAATTGTTTTCTCAACCCATTTTGTTCTCCAAGGCTTTGACCTGATAACTCTTATCAATTTCTCTATGTAGCTCCAGCTAACATCTTTTGGTACATGAACAAATTTTAAGGGGTAGTAGTCAATAAGAGTCTTCAGAGTTGTTAGCAACGAGTCTATCTCATTAAGAACGTAATCTGCTAATGTTATGAAGCTCTTTGGTGCTAGGGTGTATGCAGAAGCTATTAATGGGTTTTGCTTTGTCTTCTCTATTGCTGCGCCAATCCCGTTTCTGCTCATCTTTAGAATATTTATGGCTTTGATTACAAGGCTTTTGAGAAGCATGTACTCAGGTTCTGATAAAGCCCTTGTATAGGTTGCTATCACGGGTGGTCTAAAACTGAGGATATTCTTAATTGTTAAAGGCCATATAACTGCTCCACTAATGCTTGAACTTTCCTCAACTTCAAAGCTACGCTTAGTTACTAGGTACCTAGCGGCATTTCTAACAGCATCGATGATGTCATTTTGCATACACTTAATATTATTCATTGCAAGTAGAGCTCTTGAAATCTCCTCGGGTTGGAAAACCTTGTAAAATCCCTTAGGAGGCTGAAGCATTGTTGATACAAGGTCTTTGACTGCTTCTCTCGGTAGTAGAAGACTATACTTGTAGAACTCTAGAACCTCTCTATAGAGAGCCTCTAGATAATCCTCAAGAATACTCCTATTATCTTTGCTCATTAGTATCTCAAAGCCTCTTTGAGTTCTTTCTCAACCTCTTTTCTCAGATCTTCATCCCATAGTGGCGTTATTGATAGTGAGCTCTCTATGGCATTCCTAAGGATCTTCCTAGCCTCATTCCTAACACTTTCTATTGAAGCTCCTGTAGCAAGCTTTAGCTTTGCTTCGGCTAAGAATGTGTGTAGAGTGTTTAGCAGGTGTGCTGTGCCAAAGGCGAGCCTATTTATCTTTCTAAGCCTAATCACAGTCTTCTTTACTGTGTCTCGAACCTCATCTAGAATCTTGAGGGCCTCCTCATCGAATTCCTTGCTCCTCCTTATTTTATTTACTAATATCTCTAGCTCCTTATCCACATACACCTCTAGATCATTCTCGTCCTGTGGATAGTCAATAACAATTCTAACGAATCTTCGTGTAAATGCCTCACCAATGGTGAACAAGTTTGAGACGTCCACGTAGTTCATGGTTCCAATGACTCTGAAGTCTGGTGGGATCATGTAGCCTCTATCTGTCTTGGGCAAAGCATTGACTATTGTGTTGAGATCCTCGTGGTATGGATCCTTCCCACTGTTCTGGGATGTATACTTCTCCCACTCTCTAATAATGGACTCTGGAATAATCCACTCACTTGGTTCAGGCCCCGAGAATATTGTGAAGAACTCTCCAAACGCTTTATCAACATCAGCCCTGTTAATCTCGTCTATTATTAGCCATACACCTCTCCACCTATCTCCCTTCACCTTTAGGTGCTCTGCTAAAGCCTGCATCAATATGCCTGGTCTCCATGCCACCATATTAGCTATGAACATGGGTCCCCCAATAACATCAACTCTACTCCAGTGTGCATTAGCCGTGACTATTATTGGTTTAAACCCAAGCCTCTCAGCAATGAACCTTGCAATACTTGTTTTACCTGTACCAGGCCTTCCAATCAATAAAACATTCTTACATCCGTAGACAAGGATTGAGAGGAGGAAGTCAAGAAGCTCTGGATCTATAACAAACTCCTTCAATACCTCCTCCTTAATCCTCCTCAGATCATCTGAAAACACATTCAATACGCACTCCTCTGATGGATATGGATAGACAGGTGCATGCTCCTCCTTTCGCTCCTTAAACGCCTTCATGACAGTATCTAGATCCTTCTCAACACTATCCATCAAAACATTGAGTATTGCTTGCTTAAGTTCAGGTTTTCCTTCAAGAGATCGGATATACCCTTGGAGATAGCCCTGACTTTTTATATTACTTGGAGCCTCAATTCCACTCCATTTGCTCGGATCGTTGATATTGGTTAAAACTGATTGATGCAACCAAACAACCTTCGTAAACCACCTAAAAATATACTTCCTAGTTTTGTCTCCAGCAGCTTTCTCTGCGATCCAAAATGGGTTAAGACCATCTATTACTATAGCTATAACAAGCCCTAAACCAATTATACCCTTGTTTCTACAATAGAAAATGTTTATTATTGGAGGCTGGAAAACGCCAAAACTTTTATCTTTATACGAAGACCAATAGGCTTCAAAAAACTTCTTTTCATTATTTTCAGAACCCCATGGAGCAAACCCCCATTAATTTTTGCAAACATTAATGAGTCTCTCCAATGAGTTTCCTCCCCCGGTAATATATACATCTTAACTTTCTCATCACTACAAAAATTAACATCACTAGTGCAAGCCTTTAACAATTTGATTAAATGTGTTTTAATGTAGTTATCTAACTGATCAATGAATTGCATACTGAAATAGTTATCTAAATACATGCTAACCCACATCTAACATACAATACATTGGAATACACTTTATAAACGTGAAAGATATTATAGGGAGAAAATGGAGGCAAAGATAAAACTCAAGAATAGCATCATAATTATACCATACAACGATCCAAAATCTATTGAGAGAATACTTCAAGGAGTATCGGAACTAAGGAAAAATGAAAATCTGAAGAAAGATAGCAAAGAAGAGCATAAGTATCTCTAAATATTTGATACACTTTTTCAGTTTTTCCCGGTGTATATGTATTTGCTATTACTATGAGTTTCTTTCATGTTTTGCAAGTTCCTCTATTGTGTAAATCCCTATGGCTACAAATTGTTTACTCAATTATATATGCTATTTTCTTACTGATTAGATGTCAAATCCTCGGCTCTTCTTATGGCTTCAGCCTCGTTCCACAGCTTTTCAAACTCTTCTACGCTTCTTCTAACCTCCTCAGGGTCTATAATCACTTGTGCTGTCTCTATGTTTGATGTTAGTGCTGCTTTCGTTAGGTTAAAGCTTCCTTGAATTGTGGCAACCTTGTCTACTATAATCATTTTTGCGTGTAGCTGCCCCTTGTTATAGAGTCTAACCTCAATACATTGGTTAAGTTCTTGGGATAGCCTCTTTAGGCTATTTATGGCTGAAGTATAGGCGTTGTCATCGCTGAATATGCCTCTCCCAAGCAACAACCTAACTTTAGCTCCATTGCTGCAGACCTTCTTCAAGGCTTTGATTATATCGTCGTTGTCATGTATTGATAGAACCCATGTAGATATATCAATGCTTGACTTGGCTTCCTCGATCCACTCTATAACAGGTTTTTTCAATGGTTTTTTGAGACCTGATTGAAATACTCCATCGGATATGGTCTTAGCTATTACGCAGCTTACAGAGAATGGCTGGATAAAGGGCCCTGAAATGCAACTCTCTTCAATGAAGTAATAGTTTATTGTGCCATCAAATAGGTTGAAGGTCATCAAGAACTTGTCTATAACCTTATTGAAGTGTTCTTTCAGCTTGCCAGGGATTATCTTAGCTAAGCATCTGTTTACTGTGTAGTTATGCGGCGTTACCCTATGTGTGTTGTAAAGATGTGAAATTCTGCTTGTTAATACATCAATCTGCTTTCGAATAGAGTCTAATCTTTGGATCTCTTGTTTTGATAATGATGAGGCTTGCCTTAGGTCGGCAATTGTCGATGAAACAATGTTGCGAAGCATAGACAGTGTATTAGAATCTACTGAGACGATACATTGATTAGGCTGTAAAACATTGCGAAAAGCGTTGCTCACAATTCTATAGAGAACCTCTCTATGCTCAGCCAAGTACTTGAGGAAGCCGTAGCCCCCTGAAGAAGCTTCAAAGACCCAAATATCGTAAGATTCATCCCTAGGCAGTATAACATAGCTTAACTCGTCGCCCGAAAGCCCTAGGTAAGACCAAAGCCCAAGCATAATCATATGGGCAAGTGTGTGAACAGCTATAAACTTCATTGCCTTCCTCATGCTGGTGGAATCGGCATTGAATATCTTCTTCAAGATTTCCTCTCCAGTATTATCATTGATGCTATTGCAAAGCATACGCTCAAGCAGATTCCATGGCTTGAAAGGAGCACGTCTACGTTCTTCAGGTAGTGCATTAGCTATGGTGAGGAGGTCAGCCTTGAACTCTAGCCAACTCCAAGCCAGGGGGTCCTTCATCAAGTCTTGTAATAGATCTTCAAGAACTTTATCACTGAGTGTTATCCTCAGGGCTGAGGTCATATAAAGCCTTATGCCAAGAGTTTTATTGAATTTTATTCTTAGCATTCTATCAACAAACTTCTTAGGCAAGAAGTTTACAGCGTCATAGTATGCAAGAACGTTAATCGGATCAATAAATACCACTTTAAGGAATGGCCTCCCTTTATATGGCAAAACAAGCAGTGATCTTAGAACCCTGACCTTTTCCCCAATAAATTCCCTGATCCTGATCCTCACATCAGCTGTGACCTTGTATAAACCAGCGTAGCTCTCCCTAGCATTACTCCAGCTTATGAAATGCGGACAGGAGTTGCTGCTAGGTGATCTTGTAAGAGGGCATATGTTGATTAATGGACATGGATGTCTATGTGTTATTAGTACAAGGCCATAGCGACAGAAGTTAGGTCTGTTAATGCTTTCATAGCTGAATTCTGCAAGAGCAAATGAACCCATCTTACATGAGTTCTCCACAGCTTTCTTAGCTACATCTTTAGATACCTTACCCTCTAAATACTCTAGAACTGTTCTATTGATTATGACTATATACTTCTTGTTCTGTGGGGAGAACTTGATTGCCGGGAATCTCTCGTATATATAAATCTTGTTGCCTATCTTCTCGCGGAGTGGAACTCTCCACAATTCTCTAAAATGCTTGCATTTGTTATCTCCAACAATATTCTGAATAGGTCTAGAGAGAAACTGGTTATCAGCATCTTTACAGAAGAACCCTGTCATCCCCTTTGGGTACCAGAATGATATAATAGTTGCGTCCTCAGCACCTTGTACATGAGGTGAGGTGTATATTATTTTAAATGGTGTGAAGGCATAGAGAGCTGCTAAACCTTGACGTGAATATGAGCTGTGGGATGAGCTCATAGATTAGTCACCTAATTTCAAGTTCTATGCGGTCGACCTCATAATGCGGAACCATGCCAATGAGGATTCTGATAAGTTCAAGAACATATTCTCTCAAACCATTACGATGCCATACAGCCTCAAAATTATTCTGGGTAACTACATTGATATGTCTATACTTTAGTGAAGGTCTAAGTAGCGCCACTATGAAAGATCTTATATCACTTGATTTTGATAGTAAATCAATGAGCTGATTAACACTACTCACCAATGAATCGATAGCCTTTGAAAAATCATTTATGTTTTCTCTGCACTTCTGAGGATTTTGAATCTTGTATAGATTAATTACTGGTTGCTGTATTTCTGAGGCTGGTAGCAAGAACATCGCTTGATTATCAGTGAATATTACTTGAGGTTTTTTGTCAACCCAATTACCGATTTTTCGCATGAATTTATTTAGTTGTTCCTTAGCTTCATCGGGGGTCAAAAGTGCTAAGCCTACTCCAAGCTCTGCATATTCATCAAATATGCTTGTCAATTTCTTAATCCAGTCCCTAGCATATTTGTCTACAATATTTGCAAGTGTAGCACCGATTACAGAGTCGCCTCTAGGCTTGCAAACCTTGGGCAGCGACTCTGCTTTTTCCTTTACAAGCTTCTGAGAATCTATCACATTCTTAATACTACTTCTTATATTATTCAAGATGCTGAGGCTGAGCAGAGGTATGGAAGTCCACAATGCTTTGTATGTTGTATTGAATTCTTTAGTCAAAGTATCGATTATGTTGTTTAAAACGATGCGTCGAAGATCTTGCGGTTTTAAAGTTCCTCCAGATGCTATTATATATTCAAAGAGCCTCTGCAACTTTATGTCATGCTCCAGAGTCTCAACTTTGAACATCTTGTGAATAATGGCTGGGTGAGGAAGTGGTATTGACTGTGGTGAAAAACTTGATTGTGTGATGGTCTGTTGAGAGACCAGCGTCTGGATTAGCATAGGTGTGTATGTTGGTATATAAAATGCCATGGCTATTTTAAATGACTCGTCTTTCCTACCTGCTCTACCAACTCTTTGAATAAGCGCCTCATCTGATATAGGCTCCTTGTACTGGACAATAAATGTCACATCATCGAAGTTAACTCCTAAGTCAAGGGTTGAAGTAGCTAATAGAACCTTATACGATCCTTTTGTAAATCCTTGTTCTATAGCTCTCCTCACATCATCGTTTAATGCACCGTGGTGCTCTTTGATGATGTCTGCAGCACTCTGTATTCTACTTAGCAAGTTATCTACATGTTTATTTATTAAATCTGATGTAGGGATGAAGTGGCTCCAGCTATAATCGTCGTAGGTGTCTGGCTTTGTGTCTAGAACCCTCCTGATGATGTTAGTGTTTATGGTTACTCCTTTACTGTGCCTACAGGTGGTGGCAAGTATGTGATCGCATATCTCCATACCTTCTCTATAATGGAAAATTGTGTCGATGTACTTCATTAATGTTGAAACTTCTGAGATGCTATCAACAAATATTATGGCTTTTAGCTGCTTGTGCATCAAAGCTGTTACTAGTATCTGTATTACTCCCTGTACAAGGGTTTCGATGGATAGTCTATATGGTAGGAGGGTAACTATAACCTTCAATACTTTATTTGGGTTGTCAGGCTCAAGCCTATCGTAATCAAGTAGAGATACTTTGTTGAGGTCTATGTCATGTGATGAACAATTATCATCTTTACAGAGTCCAAGTATCCATTGGGCCAATTCTCTTTTATCTTTTAAAGGTATTGTTGCTGAGGATAGAACAAACTTTAATCCATTTCTTGCTTTGGAGGTCATTATATGTCTGTAGAGCTTTAGTGCCGCTACAAGGTCAAGATAATTAATGTTGATATATACATGGGCTTCGTCGAACACTATAAACCTTCTTTCAGTGTATGCATTGCGGAAGCTAAGCTTTGAGCTCTTTATCCTTTCTCTAATTGCCCATGGATTGGTTATTAGTATGTCCGGCTCTTGGGACAAGATAAAGTCGCGGTCTTGGGAATGTAGAACCATTCCTTTGAAATATGGTATAGAAATCGTTTGGTTGTTGCCTAGATCTAGAAAAGTCTCTAACTGTATGTTGTTCCCCTTCTTAGTGCGAACCTGTACAAGTTTACCTTGTAGGTTGTTGCCTAGTTCAATCTCTGCAATCTCTTTTTTATCATACTCCTGACTTCCTGCGACCCCTTTATCAATTGCAACAGTTAGAACTATGTTTAGCTTCTGTCTAAGGTTGGTATTTACATGGTGTAGGATTTTTAGGAGTATCTCTAGCTGCTGTTTTTGAAGAGATTTTCTAGGGTAGACAAGCAGTGCACCAGTTTTAGAATCTTCAGAAACGTCGTTACTTGTATAATGCAGTTTGTTCAGAAGTGCATAGGCTATCGCTGGAACCATGAACACTAGGGTTTTGCCTGTTGCCGTAGGAGCATCGACAACGTAGTAGTCTTCTGCTTCTAGAAGTATGCTCTCAATAGCTTTGTACTGCCACAATGCTAACGATTTGAATCCTGCCTTCTCCAAACCTTCGACTATGGCTTCTGCTGCTGTAGTAGACTTGTTGTTGTCTATACCCCGCCCTTTGAAGAACTTCGCTAACAGCTCTTTCAACTTTTCTAGCTTAGCAGCATTGAAATTTGGTAGCCTGGACTCTTCATATTCAATGATGTAGTGTCCTACCCATCTACCATCTAAGTCATCTTCGTAGGCACGGCCACGTATAACTCTAAATGCTATGTCTCCATGGAGAGTGGTATATATTGGTGCATTATCTATTTTGCTAAGCTCTATTAGCACACCTTTAGAGATTAACCCTTGTAATATGTCCACGCAGCTTGAAAGTTCTTGGTCTTTTGTAATGTCATGGAGTGTATACTTGTAGCCTAGGCTTGTTTTATATATTTCTGTAGGGATTTTATTGGATGGGTTAAGGGTGTATACAAGGTATTCAATAATGTTAGCATTTTGAGAAGTTCTAAAGTGTTCGAGTTGCTTTTTTACAAGCAGCTGATAACATCTAATCTCTTTGGGTGAGGGTGGCAAGACTACACCTAGTATACCTTTGTGTAAACTTTATTAAAAGCGTTAAAGATAATTAACTAGATAAACTTTGCTTGTTGTTACATGTATTTAATGTTCTATGCTATGTATTATTGTGTATACCTTGTTTCCTCTGGGTCCTATGTTCCTCTGTTCTTTTATCTCTACTACCTCAATCTCTATGTTGTTCCAAACCTTTTTTGCAAGTTCAATTAGTTTCTGCATCACCTTCTCATCTTCTTCATGTAGTATTAGAACCTTCTTTCTCAACATCGCTGTTTTTCTCATGAACACTTCTAAATCGTTTAGGTATGAATCGAGTGTTTTACCCCTCTTCTCATTAACTATGATCTCTCTGGACATGTAAAGCCTCGGGGTTTTCCCTGTCAGGGTTTTAACGATTTGTGGAAAACTTGATGTTTTTAGCCATGCCCAGTAGAAGTATGATAGTTCTGCGTACTGTATTTCGTCTGCGTGTGGAGGGTCTGTAATAAGTGTCCAGTCGCTTCTATACCTAATTGTTAGGGCGTTGCTGAGAAGGATCTTTGCATCTGCGTTGCATGTTTGTGTGTAGCATACGTTATAGAATTTCTTGGTTTTGAAGAATGTGTGGAATCTTTTAATTGCTTTCTCAAGAGCTTCTAGAGCATCCTCAGGACATCTTTTTTCTGGTGCCCAGTAGCTCGGCACTCCCCAGCTTCCAGCACCACACCTCCTCATATATGATGCTGGGAATAAGGAGACGCAAAATGCTAGGTAGAGTGCTAGCTTTGTTCTCGGACTAGCCTCTACAGAATCTATAGATGCTAGGATTGCTCTAAGCTTCTTCCTACTCTCTGGAGAAAAGAACTCACTTACCCTCTCAAAATTTCTCTTCTTAAGAAATGAAACACCGCGATAATAGAGATAGTCGTTCGGGAGCTTAGCAGAGCTTTCAAGTCTCCAAACCCTAGAAGCATTATTGAGAACATTAAGAGCTGTAGATAGGAACTCATCAGCATCAGCACCAGCTATATGAACATTTACAACAAGCCATGCGTAAGGGTTTATATCAGAGTATATAACCTTCTTGCCTTTTTCAAGAGCGGCTAAAACAATAGAGCCAGAGCCGCCAAAAGGGTCAACAACAATATCATCTGAAGAATCAATAAACCTTTCAGCAATTGAATGGGGTTTTCTACCCCAGAACCTAACAAGCATTCTATGTACCATAGCTTCTAAAGCCCCACAACATACAAAAACTCTTTTAAAAAGTTAGCAATAAGAACTTTTCACATTTCTTCACAGCCTGCAGAAATCCTGCATTGAGTACTCCTTAGATATTACTACAGCTTGGATTTAAATCATTGCTAAGCTTTATTACCTCCCAACAGCTATAGCTAATTGGGTGTAGAAGATGGTTGAACGTTTCGGATTAAAGTTCAATCCGTTTCCTAGGGCAGAAGCTGAGCAGTACCGTAATGAGCCTGAAAAGCTTGATATAATCTTGTTTAATTATGAGAAGAAAAAGTTAGTGGAGTATGCTAAGGCTATTCAAAATGCTACTGTTAGCTTTGCTGTTGTTGGTCCCTGGGGTACGGGCAAAACCCTCTTCCTCCTATACTTCTACAAGCTATTGAGGCAGTTGTATGGCGTTGATAAGGTTAAGTTCATATATATTAAGGCACCTTCAAATAATGAAGATCTCATAAAAAGGCTTTGTAATGAACTAGGAGTGTCAGTCTCTAGTAGGAAGTTGACTGAGTTACTAGAAGCTGTAAGACAGAAGATTATAGACCTTGTTAACAACAGCTACATTGTTTATATAGCTTTAGATCAGCTGGAAGAGACTTATAGGAATATTAGCCATGATGAAGCACAAGTACATGAGTTTGTTGAGATTTTGAGAGGTAAGCTCTCGGCAATGGTTGAAAAGCGTTATGCCCTGGGTATCTCAATTGTGGAACCTGCTTGGGGTGACTTAGTAGCTAGGTGGCCATCTATAACAGGCATAGATGCTATAAGGCTTAAGGCTTTAGAGCCTGAAGAAGTGGGGTTATTTATTGCAAAGTATCTTGAGAAGGTTCGTGCCCCAGAGCTTGTAAAAAAGTATAATCTTGAGAAGGAGATTAATGAGAATCCCACATACCCATTCACGGATGATGCAGTAATAGAGATGTATAGGTTGTCAAGTGGTGTTCAGAGGAATATATGCTCTTGGGCATATGAACTGCTTGAAAAGAGTAAGGATAAGTTTGAAAGAATTGATTCGTATATCGTGCGGCTCTTAATAGATAAAAAGCTTTACTTGTGGCAAAGAAGCCTAGAGGAGATACTACCTTACCACTCAATGAGAGCTGCCATGGTAGTTAAAGAAATTATGGCATATATATGGAATAAGTATGGCTCAAAGTACAACATTGTATGGTCTGGATCCATAGACCGAAACATTATTCTCACGAACATAAGTGGTAAAAATATCATTCTATACATAGCTGCTAAGCAAACAATCACAGTGGAGGATCTACAAATTATTACAAAGTACCTGCAGGAAGGAGTAACAATAGATAGTGAAAAGCTTGAAATACATAGTGCAATAATCTTGCACTTCACATCTCAAAGCACTCCATATAGCAAACTTGTTGATCCTAAAGCCTCAATATGGTTTATGAAGATAGGTGAAAAGTTAAAGCGTAAAATTGTGTTTGGAGACTCCGTGAAGGAGTGGGGAAGACTTGCAGCATTTTATCTACACATAAAAAATGAACTCATCTCATACATCACCTCAGAGGATGAAGAAGATTTGGAGATAAGGGAAATACTGAAGATTCTTGGCCTCGTATAAGGAACAACTTAAATGTGCTATTGCAATACTTTAGCGTGAAACGGGTTGAGCTCAAGAGCTGAGTACATTCTTCAGCAAAAGGTTGCAAGAGCACTCTATAAAATTTATGGAGACTGTGCTGATGGATTCATAGGGTTTACATACATTGCTGTATCTCTCTATACACCTGACATTGTGATACTGTCTCTAGAGCGTATGTGTAAAGATCTTCATATAGCCACGATATTTGAGGTTAAAGCAGCTCTTGAGTGGGAGTCTCTAGGTCAGTTATATAGATACAGTCTTTATGCGCCAACCTACATTGTTGTGCCTATAGATGAAGCTGATAAGCTTAGGAAGAGAGAGTACACATTGTTTCAGACACTGAGAAATTTAGGTATAGGTGTAGCCACCGTTGATTTGGATAAGGAGGATCTGGGTATAGTCCTTGAGCCAAGCAAGAGCTTTGCATTAGTGGAGCACACACTTTACGATGCCATAGCATGGCAAGCATTCATAGACTTATTGAGAATTCCACCGCTAAAATTATCAAGAGCTCATAAAGTATTGATAGAGTCCTCGTATGAAAGCTCTGAGCACATTATAAATGTAAATAAAGTGCCTAGTAAAGAAGATAAGCAAGCAATCAGAGCACTTGTTAATGCATTATCATTACAGAAAAAAGCTTTACCCTTAGCAGAAAACCCTCTCATTGCAAAGCTTCTAGATCCTGGTGTGCTCAAGCTTTCACTGAAAGAATTCATAAGGCGAACTCTCCTATCAAAACCTTTTGTCGGAGTAGTGAGCTTTGTATTGAAAATGATGAGAAATCACAATGAGGCTAAACCCCTACAACAATGTTACATACCCACACCACTATTACTGATCTACACAAAAGGATTGCCTCTTCAGATGGTTGGAATACCATACAATGATCTATGTCAGAGAATCTACGAAAATCTTAACGATTGCTATAAGAACATAGTGTTCTACTTAAGTGAAGAATAATTTATATGTGTTCTAAGGTTAGTAGTAATGCGACTTATTAACTTTATTACAATAAAACAAAATACAATTGAAATATATTATGTGGAGGAGCCAGAGAAATGAATACAGATATTTACGTGGCTAGGGGGTCTGAGAGGAATATTTATAGAAGTGTTGTTAAAGGTGTTGAAAAGAGCATTGTTGAGAGTATTTTAGGTGTTTCAGCACCTAAAGAATCCATTGATTCTTTCGGCTATGTCCATTTGTGGGGTGTGCCCAAGAGCGGCGCTGAAAAGTATTGGAGAAGTATAAAGAGAGGAGATATAATCATAATTTTGCCTGTGAAAAAATCCAGGAGGGAGCTTAATGAGTGCTACATAACAATAGTTATTGACAAATATCCTATAAATGCTATTCCAGAAGAGATTGAGAGGAGCGTGAAGCTGTCAAGAGTTGTTTGGGAGCCGTATAGGAGGAAGCAGGGAGTTACAGAATCATATCCATACATAGTATTCCTGGAGAGCAGAGTGAGTATTGAAAGCATTAATAATGTCCTTAAGATGCTGGGCAAGGATACAAAGTCTCTAGCTGGATATAGGGAAAGTATTCAGAGAGTAAGGGTAATATCTGAACAAGCACTACAAGAACTGATTCAGAGGATATACAAGGTTCCAGACATAGCAACAATACTATCATTATTTGAGGAGGCTTATCTAGAGCTTTCGACGAGGTTTGGTTGGAATCCTGTTAACTGCTACTACTACTCAACAAAGTACAACGTGTGCTATGGTGCTCCGATACCGCTTGGGAATAAGGAGGTTTGGGGAAGGGAAGGACTATTTGAAGAACTGAACAAGAAGCTTGTTGAGAAAGGCTTCAGACCGATAACATGGGAGCTACTCAAGCAAATAATAAAGTCAATAACTAGACCGGGTATGGTATGGGCATCGTGGTTCTCATCAGTATACACAAAACAAGTAGAGCCACATGATGTGACTATAATGAAGCCACTGACCCAAGAACCACAATAAAAAGCAATAAACACAGCAAAAACCATATATCCAGAACAAAAATAGAAAGAAAAACAGTGCTAGACGCAAAGTACAAGAGAAGAATAGAGTTAGAGGATACAGAGATAGCAACATACGTAATAGAATTCTCAAAACCAATCAAAAACAAGCTCTATGGAGCAATAGCAATATTGCAAAACACAAAAGTTGGTAAAGAGAAAGGCTCTAGAGACAAGGCTCTGGGAACAGAGATAGAGGTAGAAGTGCTAAGGGTAGACCCAAGGCAAGGAGACAAAGAAGTCATGAACACCCTAAGCAAAACCATATCTTTGCTAATATAGCAAGAAAGAGTGTTATAGCTTTAACTCAAAGTATGCATTAAGCCTCTTCGTGTAATTGATGTAATCTTTCATCAGCTTTCTCCACGGTGTGCTAGCGTTTGCAATTACTATCAGCTTCTTCCTTGCCCTTGTAAATGTCACATTCAGCCTTGCGTCTTTAACTTAGTTTCCGAAGTGTAGACATTAAAGATACTGAGGTAAAGCCTTTTTAGCTATGTAGGTCAAAGTTAAGGTATTGAATAATTAATTCAATGTGATCCACACGCCATTTTGAAGTGCACTATCCATTCTCCAACTTTATTGAAGGCTTCCACCATAGTATCTACAAATTCTTTGAACTCCTTGAATTCACTTATTTTACTGCATAGACTCTTATCCTTACCGTAAGCCTCAATTTCATAAGGTCTGAGATCGTAAGGTATCTGTAAGCGTATTTCATCAGCTTCTTCAGGGCTTAACCAATACTCGCAAATATCTCTACAAGAATTTGTGTGGCACACGAATTGACAGTGATGTGTTAGTTCATGCGCTAGGGTAGTGCAGATATCTCTTGGTGGATCTAGTATAGGGAGTATTATAGTCTTCTTCTTAGGGTTGTAAAGACCCTCTACATCCCTACGCATACTAACAATTGTCTTTACAGCTTTGTCTATCTCAGATTTTAAGGGTATCTCCTCTATCTCATATTCATAAAAACGCTTAAGAGTTAAGATAATTCTTAGATCCTCAGTGAGGTTAATGCTTCTACATATAGCTTTAGCAAGCTCTGTAAGCTTTGCTGAATACCCATTCAAAATTTTGAGAAGATCTAAACAAACATCAAACTGCCTCTTAATGTCTTCAACAGTAATAGTCTTTTCAGAGCTCATAGATAACACCAGATATGAGTTAGTACTATGAAGGAAGTGTTTATAAATTCTCTAGAAAGCCATATACTAGGTTAAGAGAAGCTCAGTACATTATAAATGGTGAATGACGTGATTAAATGTCCTTACTGTGGTTTTGAGAATGAGTTTAAGGTTTTAAAAACTTGGAAATTCAGGTTCTATGAGGTTAAGAGGCTTCAATGTTCAAAATGTGGTGGCAGATTTAATTATTACTATGGTGTTAGTCCTAGAACAGGTAAGGTTTCTGAATTCATTATTAGGAGGTAGAGGTGAATGCTTTGAGTAAGGAACTTCAATTTGCAATTCAATTACAGGATAAGCTAAGGGATTATCTCAGCAGGTATAGTGTTGCTGGAAAGAAGCTAAAGGTAGTTTTTGGTACTGTATCGTACAATGGTAAAATACCTGATATAGTGATTGCAGATGAGAAAGGGGTTCCTGTACTCATTATAGAGACTAAGAGGAAGAGTGAGGGTAAGTCTGCTGAGGACATCATCAACCCATTTAGGCCTGCACCAATAGCTCAAGCTCTTTGCTATGCTACTTTAGCATTAGAGAATCACAAGCTTAGTAAAACTCCTCTCTTTGCCACAGCAAATAAAGATGTGATGTATGTATTTAAAAGTATTGAAAGAGATCAGCTAGAGAAATTTGTTGATATTGATAAATGTAGAGAGAAGCATGCATCGCCAGATGACTGGAGGAAGGTGCTTAAACATGATGCATACAAAATTCTGATTACTGGTGGTTATCTCTTAGATGTTTTAAAGAAGCCTCTTTCTGATGATGCAATCAAAAAATTGTTTGATATACTAGCAGAGCGAATTAGAGAAGCTCCTCTATCTCCAATATCTCCAGCTCAGCTGTACAGAGTGTTGATAGATCAGCTTAGGCACGAAATTGAGAATCTTCATGATGAATATGTTGAGGATGCTGCTAAAACGAAAATTTTTAGAGATCCGCAGTACTTCAAGGAGCTACACGAGTTAGCACAGAAGCAAGGGTATGCCAATGGCTTGCTAAGTCCTGGCATACTTTCGCTGTGTCCAGATGAAGAACGAAGCTCCAAAGAGAATGTATGTAAACCTTTAGCAGATAAAACTAGTGAAATCCTTTCACAAGCTAAAGATGCTCTGCATCTTTACTCACTATTCATAGATATAGCGGAAAAGTATGTTAATGAACTTGTTGAGCCCTGCGAAGAGGAGGCAAAGCGGAGTGGAATTCTTCTAGCAACATGTAGTAAGAAGATTAAGGATGTAATATCATTTAGAAACTTATCAAGAATGATGACATACGCTCTTGCCACTAAGATCCTAGCTTACAAAGTTCTAGAGGTTCACTACCGTGATATACCTAGCCTTACCCCCTTAGATGCTGAGAAACTTAGAAGCTCAGATGATATAGTTAAAGCCTTGAACAGCTATTTCGAGAATATTCCGAAAATAATTGAAGAGAAGTTCAAGATCAGGGACTTTACACCAATATTCAGGACAGGACTTTTTGATAGGATCGTATTTAAAGGTGTGGATGCAGTTAGCAGAGTCAATGCTTTGATAGAGATTGCTGACGCTATTAGAGATGTTATTAAGTTTTTCCCAGGTATAATAGGTTATGTCTACGAAGGGTTTATACCGCCTCACGAAAGGCATCAGCTCGGTCAGTTCTATACACCACCAGCTGTAGCAAGACTTATTGCTAAGTGGGCTATTAGATTACCAAATGACAGAGTTCTTGATGGTGGTTGTGGTTCAGGCACATTCCTTATAGAGGCCTACAAAAGACTCCTACTCTTAAAGTTTAACAAGGAGTATGGCAAGGATTACCCAGCATGCAAAGAGGGTGTTAATGAGCATCAAGAAATATTGAATAGCCTTTACGGTGTTGATATTAACGCTTTTGCAGCACAGCTAACATCGCTACACCTAATGTTTATGGAGCCTCGATGCCCGTTTTCAAGACTTAACATTGAGGCCATGGACTTCTTCTCAATACCCAGAGGAGATTTCGATGCTGTGATAGGCAACCCGCCATATACTCGATGGGTTGAGATACCTGAATCAACAAAAGAGCTTATCAAGAAGAGGGTTGGAGATCTAATAAGCAACTATGATTTAGTTCCTGATATCGAGAGAGGAAGAGAGCCGGGAATCTATGTTTACTGGATACTTCACATAGCCAAGAACCTCCTTAAGAATGGTGATAGGCTAGGCATGATAATATCTAATATGTGGTTACAGACAGACTACGGCATAGACTTTGGTAAGTTCTTGCTCAACAACTTCAAGATCAAGGCACTGATAGACATATCCTATAGGCTCTTTGAGGCTTTGATATCAACCGTTATAGTATTAGCTGAGAAGGAATCTGATGAAAATGCTCGCAAGAACGATGAGGTTCTACTTGTAAGGATACCACCAATAGATAGCAAGCTCAGTGATAAAGAGGTTGAGGCAAGAATTGATGAAGCTTTGAAGTGCATTGAAAATACTATAGCTCCTAACTATGAATTCAATAAAGCAGCTCTTGAAGTATGTAAGCAGAGGCACGGTATTTGGTATGGATTCGTTAAGCAGTCTGAGGTTCCAAGAGATAAAAAGTGGATTAGCCTATTCTTTGAACGTGTAGAGGATATCGTGAAAACACTTGAAGCACATCCATTAATGATAAGAGCTGGAGAGTGGTTTGCACCATCCTATGGTAATGCCTTGTATCTATGTTTAGCAAGCTGGGGTAGAATAAGTGGAGTACGTAACCTAGGGGCTAAGGACTTCTTCTACTTCAGCAGGGATAAGATAGTTGATTGGGATGCAAAGGTTAAGGGATTCAAGGACATTGTAATGAAGTACCTGGTACCAGCTATAACAGCATCTAGATATGTGAAGACGTTTACATTTGCAGAGAGAGACTGGATGGAGATAAGGGATAGAAAGAGTAGATCGAGGGGGAAAGAAAAATATCCAAACGCCTGGATATTAGTACTTCACGAACCCAGGGAGAAGGTGTCTCAACCACTACAGGAATACATCAAATGGGGTGAAACGGAGTGTAGAACACAAATTAGAGGTACAAGAGGTGGTGGTAGGATATGTAGTGAGGCTGAAGCGTGTAAGGCTAGAGAAGAATCTAGGAAACCATACTTCTATGGATGGTATGATCTAGGAGGGTTCATACCAACACTAATAATGGCAATTAGACAGCCCGGATATCATCCACAGTTCTTCCTAGTTACAACGCCTGTAGTTACTTATGATGCTATCATAGCGCTGATACCGAGAGTTAAAATAAAAGCAACTAATGCTATTTGTGATCCTATTGAATTCAATAAGCTTTATGGTAATATTATAGATAATGCGAAGCCTAATATTGAGCTTGACGAAGTTGAGGTTAAGGCTCTTCTAGCATACCTTAACTCAACATTTAACTGGATATGGCTTGAACAATCTGGTAGAAGGACTGGTGGTGGCATATTAGCTCTTGAAGTTAATATTGTTGAGAGAATGCCTATACTAAATGTTAAGAAGATTGATCAAAGGTGTGTTGAAGAACTTGCTCAACTCTTTGATAAGCTTGAATCTGCCGCACGATTAATAATGAGTACTGGTGCTTTGTTATCTAAAGAGAGCAAAGAGGAGGAAAGCGGGGAAGAGGAGGAAGGTGGTGAAAAGCTTAGGATGTTTAAGGAACTGAGACCAATATTTAGGGAGATAGATAGTAAGATTGCTGAGATTCTTGGGGTCTATGTCGATGTTGATGAGCTTTGGAAATATGCTTGGGAAATGATGGAGAGAAGGATTAAGAGTGCAGGTAAAAAAGTAGCACCAGGAGCCGAAGGAGTAGAGCTAACATCAGCTACTAAAAAAGCTAGAAAGAAGGACAGGAAGAAAGAAAACTTGCAAGATAAGGTAGTGCCGCTCACAAAGTGGTTTAAACAAGGTGATGAACAAAGTAAAGATGAAATTTAGTAAAACACTCTGTTATTTGTTGATAATCATAATGATTGTTGCAAGCTGGTTGTAACAGTTATTAATTAATCCTATCATTGGCTTTCTAAAAGTTTTGAAGAGTCTAAGAGTACTACATGTAGCTGGTTTTCAAGATGCTTATCTAATCTTTTCTGTGGTTCATTAACTACTTAGATTTACTAATTAACTTGATCCAGGATGTTTGGATTCTCCTAAGAATTTCAGCAAGTTCTTGTATGCATGTAGTTAGTTCCTTCAAGTCTTCTACAACATCCTTATCGAGGCTGGTAAGCGATAACATCGTATATGCCATTAAACCTTGCCCTGCCGTTATTTTTGAACTAAGCTTTGCTATGATACTGTTTTGATGAAGCCAATTAGATAACTTATTCCATAGCTTTCTAATTTTATCTCCTAAGTTTTGACTTATTATGTGAGTTTGTGTAAGAAGTTCATTTATAGTTTCGCCAAAAGTTTTCTTCTTATCGATACTTTGAGTAATAATCTGAATGTATTCATGCAATTCTTTGATACTTTTTATTCTTATTGGAGCTTCAGTAGACCAGTATTTGTAGTCTAGGGCTAAGCCAATCACGGCTGTTTCTAGAATTAATCGTAAGTATGTAAAGCAAGTAATTAAATCTCCTAGCACAAAATGGTAAAGCAGTGAAATAGCGTAAATCTCGATAAACTCCTTCAAATTCCATAGAAAGCTACCATTAATAACACGTTCCAGCGCATCTTTTGGAACCCTTAGCTTGTCAGGATTCATAAATTCGTAAAGCACAAAGTATGCAAAGTCTGTTACAACGCTGTAAGCCTCTTCAAGCTCATTCAACCCTAATACATTAGCATAGTTTGCAAGAATTAATGTCTTGTAATACCTTAGTGTGCCATAACTACGCCACCAAGAATCCTTAATATTACTAGCTATCTTATTACAGAGCGCATCTGGATTATCAGAACAAACAATAATTATTGAGTTGAGGTTCCTATCCCTAAACCCTACAACAATATGCTTAACCTTATCAAATATGAAGATATTTGGAATATCAAACCGTGCAAAAATAGCTGTTGAATCATCGAATAAGAAGTTTATATGCCTAGCACTAATGTCCTTAATCACATACTCAAATAGTGTTTTGGGATCTTCAAACCATAGAAATATAATATCTATACAAGCAATATTCAAATCGTATGCCTTATCCTTTAAGTAAACCTTACATCTGCATCCAAATGTAGCAGACATAATTAAATCCTCATCTCTTATAATATCAACATATCTCCAAGGTATTCAAAGTAGTCCTATCAATAACTGTATTGACCTTAGTTTGAGAGTTATATACCTACATGAAGATTTTTGAAGGTTCTATGCATCAAAGCATAGTATTCCAATAAATATTCGATGTATTAACAAACATCTTTTTATTAAAACCTTCATTACTTTTGTATGCTTGTTGCGTATAATTGCTCGTCTTTATTGTAGGGTTTAACCTTGATGCGCCGCTCAAGCCCTCAGAATAGTTTCCTCAAGCTTAAATTACGGCTCTGTAGAGAATTTATAAAAGTATTCCATGCTTAATTATGTTGATGTTGAACTATAATTTCATGTTTTGCAAAATCATCTTAAAGCAAGGCATTTTTATGTTATGTGTGTGGCAATTCTACTCAGCATACTCCTGATTACTTCATCTTTGATTGGAGAGGGAAATGGTTATTGTTAGCCATAAAGTGTCTTTGGTGATTGTATATTAAAAGTGGTGGGGTAGGCTAGGTGTGACTTGAGGTTTCATTGATCTGGGTTTCTAAGCTTTGTAATGCTTTTATAGTATGCATCTTTATATCACCTGCTAGGTCTTGTTCTCCCATTAGCTGTAAACCAATGTTTACGTATGTGAATAACACTGCAATGTTGTTTAATGTCGCGTCAAGTCTCCGTAAATATATGGCTATAGTATTTAGGATGTATGTAGGCTTCGTGCTCAGTTTTGCCTTAAGATCTTTATCGTGAATGATCTCTAACGCATTGCTTCTACATAGCTCTTCCTTTGCATAGAATATGCATTTCTTACAGTTTGGAATCAAGATTTCTTCTCCATTAGGCGCTATATCCTCTCTTACATAGTTATACTTTTTAGCAGGATGAAGTATCTTTACCCTTATACTATCTGGTTTGTATAGCGATTTTCGAGATGATAACAATTTTTGAGAAAGAAGCCATTTTACATCACTACGTCTTAAAGGCCCTATCTCCATGCAGAGAAGCTTTAGTAAAGGTCTAACATACTTTATCTCATTCCAGGCTTCCTGAGCCATGCCAAGAATTATGAAAGGAATTTTTTGCGCCTCCTTTCTTTCCATTCTGATTAGATTATTCGATACAGTAACGCTTACATTATACTCCCGTAGTATGCTCATCAGCAAAGCTATGAATTCGTCTTTTAATATGTGAGTATCTAGAAAGCCGTTAGCTATGGCGCTATCAACATCTATTTCAACACTATTGCTGCTCATTTCCTGATAAATTAATGCGTGAAGAATCCATAAGACCCTATATGTATAGTCCCTATAGTCCCTAAAACCCTTTATAATGAAGCTTTGAGCTAGATCAATAGCATCAGCAACTCTCTCATCTTTAACGTAGTAAGCAGTTTTGTTTTGAAACCTAGCATGAACAAACACGTTGTCCAAGTCGATATATGGATTAATCTTGGTAGCATTCTCACTAATTTTATCAACAGCTTCAGCTACAATCGCACGAGTATCAGCATCAAAGAAAGACAGAGGCACATCGCCCTCAACAATATCCCTAGGCTTTATAGCTGCAGTAGTAGCCCATATAACATCTAGGGGGATACCAAATATGTTTCTACGCATACACCGAAACACCATATTAATTATCTGTAACAGACTATATAAGTTTGTTACGTAACTAAACTGCCTTGTTACGTTTCTTAGCTTCTTAACTGTAATATATTATTGTGTAGTGAGACTCGAGGTGAGCTCCTTGAGTATGCAACAAAACGATGTTTACACATGCTTTAAGGCGATAATTGAGGCTAATCTAGCAAAGATATCGAATTGTAGAGATTTTGCAAAAGATGTTGCACTAAGTTTTGATCACTGTGCTAGTTATGCTGGTTCTGTAGATTCCAAAGATCTTGATGATGTCTACAACTATGTTACCAGTATACTGAAGTCGAAGGGGATGTACAGCGTGGATGTGTTTACGAGGTTATTATGTGTTGCATCTAGGGGTCTTATTGATGCAGAAGAACTTTGTAAGTATTTTAAGAGAAGAGCTCTGGGGGTATTAACAACTTTAACCTTAAACTTTAGATTTAAGAATCTGAATGTATATACAAAGTTTAGGTCTCATATTATTGGTGATGTGGAAGTACCTATATATAGTCTCAAGAGAAGTAGCAAGAGATTCTCTGAAATCCTTTCTGAAATTCTAGGCGTCAACGTCAATTCTGAAGCGGCGAAAGATATCTTTGGTTTTAATGAAGATTACTACCTTTACGATCATCAGGCCCAGGCTGTTGAAGAGTTGAGGAAACCTGGATCTAGAGTTGTAGTAGTTTCAACACCTAATGCTTCTGGTAAAACTGAGATAGGGATCTTGGCAGCAATGGATTTTGTTAAGAGGAGTAGGAATGTATTAATACTTGTTGTATACCCAACGAAAGCTCTTGCAAGAGATCAGTATGACCGTTGGAAAGAGAGGTTTCGGAGGTTATGTGAGAAAGTTCTTAATTGCAGCATCCAAGGCGAAAATGATTACTATTTGAGTACAGATAAGCTGCATGTAATTCTCTCGGACGGAGATACAGTAAAGAAGCTAAGTGATGTAGTAAAAGCTGTTGCACGTAGAAATGAACCGTTAATAGTCTTAACAAACCCGCAATTTCTACTTTCAATACTTCAGGAAAAAGGTAGATGGAAAAAGACGTTTGGATCACGATGCTTGCAATTCATAGTACTTGATGAAATCCACTTCTATAGAGCTCGAGACCTAACACTTCTTATAAAGATCCTCGAACCAACAATAATGAACTTCTACGTATGCAAGACGTCAAATAATAAATCTGATTACAAGGTATTAATACTTTCAGCTACTATGGGCGATACAAAGAAATTTGAGGAAGGCATTAAGAATGCTTGGCAAATTAATGATGTTGTAACAATTAAGGCTGATCTAGATACAGCAAACGTTATTGGAAAGAAGCGCATTTATATCGTTAAGGTTGATGATGATAGCATAGCGGAGGCACTGATCAAGGAGTTTCTAGACGAGATGTTTAAGAAAGCTAAGGATCCAAGCGATATTGACAAGACTCTCATATTCACACCAAACAGAAACGTTGCTGATAGATTAGCAAGAGAGTTTCAATCAATAGCTCTGCGTACATTCAAAGTGTACGAACCTATTGTTGATAGGCACGTTGGTGATATGGCACTTTGGGAAAGGGAACATGTAGAGAGAAACTTTAAGGAAGGAATAACTAGGATACTGGTAACTGTTAAGACTCTTGAAGTAGGGATTGACATAGGTGATGTTTCAAGAGTTATACACTGGGGCTTACCCTCTTCACTAAATGACATGATTCAGAGAGAAGGTCGTGCAGGGAGAAGACCCGGGGAATACGAAAGCATTATAATTGTAAGAACTGCTCGCGACAAAGACCTTGCAGAAAAGTATTTGCAGTTACTTACTATAGTAGCTAAGGGAGGAAGTGTTCAGGGAATTACAAAGCATATCCATACCCCTATGTTTAATCTACATGCAGCAATAGTCAAGAGATTAGATAAATATGTGAAGAAGGAGTTGGCACACAAGCCTCTAACTAATAATAGTGTTGTATATACAAAGCCGCCATTAATTCCAGAAATAATATATATACCATTACCAGAAGCTCATAAAGAAATCGCAGTAATAATCTCCTTCTATACTCAAGATAAACGAATGTTTAAGGTTATAAGAATTGATGGGACTAGACTAAGATCGTTAAGGGAGGTTAGAATAGAGGATGTAATATTTAGGTATCTACTTGGCTCTATAAGACCAATAACAAAAGTCTTTATTGTCAAGGATATAGATCCTGATAAGAAGGAGATTGAAATTGTTGAGTTGAATAACGAAAAAGATTTATATGCTGTCTGGGGAGGGAATGTCAATGAAACAAGATATTGCCTTGATATAAGTTCGATTAACAAGGGTGCACTATTTACTGTAAGCGATGTAGAGATAGAATTTAAGGCCTATAGAGAACTTGGAGAAATACTTGACTGGATAGTTATACGTAAGATACCTAATGGAACAAAGCTTGTCAGAAAGTATTACGATCGAAAAGTTGTTACGCTAAAGGATGGAAGGATCGAGATTGTTAATGTTCCTAAGTTTAGATTATGTGGATACAAAGCTTTACTCACGGATCTGAAGAACAAACTAAGCACAATGCTCATAACTCGCGGTATATACATCTCTATGAAGTTAAGCGATGTTACAACCCTTTTAGAGAGGCTTGGATCAGAATTGAAAGAGTATGTAGGATCAAGTGCAGGTGACTTGGCTAAGGGAGAAGCTACTAAGGCGACACTAGAGAACTTAGAGATGATTTCACATTTAATAATATATGACTATATGCACTATGCTACTCACTTAATACTTGATATTGCTAGTGAGGTAAGCACGATACGTGTAGATGATCTTGAGCACTATATTGGCGTAAGTATTAAGAGTAGTACTGATAAGCTTCAGAAGTTCCTTACTGAACTTATCTTAGGTAAGCAGATTGAGGCTGAGGATCCATTTAGAATTGGGCTTGCGATAGCAAATGAGGTTGATCTTGTCGCTGATATAAAGTGGCATGAGGTGTATAATAGGATTAAAGAGTTGAAGGAGGAGTTAGAAAAAGCGAAAACTGATGCTGATCTCATGAGTGTTATACAGGAGGTTGTACCAAGACTTTACATACCTAGATGTTATTACGAGCCGTTAATAATTGAAGATCTTACTTCAAATATGCAATCCCAAGGTTCGCTGCAGAAACTTCGTAAAGAGCTGGATCTCATCCTAGATCTAAGCCTCTACATACTTGGTAAAATCATTCAAAGAATTCAAAATAGGGGAAAGTGAGGACTAAATCGATAAGCTAAGCATGTAGACCTTGTAAATTATAGCTGGCAGTACGATGTAACCATAATCTTTTAACACCTTAGCTATGTAAATGAAATCCTTATTCTCCTTCTTTTTTAAGTACTCTTGCATAAGTTTTTCAATATTACTTGCTCTACTTCTACAATAATGTATCATGTAATCGCATTGATTAGCTCTATCAGGTTCCTTGACTTTGTAGAGAGTAGCAATGATTGAGTATATAGATTTGACCTCAACTTTACCTAGATAAGCACTATTAACAAATCTTGCAAACGACTCAAATTCTCTACCACACACCGATAAAACTAGGATCCTGTCCTTAACGTTGCGTCCGAGGGCTGAACTATGATTAAGAACCTCATTCAATTCGTAATAGAGGGTCTTTGACGATAAACCTAAAGTAACCTCAATAAGAGTACATGAGCTTTCTTCACATAGTTCTATATCTGGTAAACTAGCTCTACTCATGTATGGTATTAGGAAATTATCCTTAAAATCTAGCAATCCATTCCATAACAAAAATTTATGGCTCTCTATAATGCTAGCATTTCCTTTACTACAGTTGCTACTCCAAGCATAGACACTAATATTATATAGCTTAGCTAAAGCTAATGCAACAAGAAATTCATAAGCACCAGAGACTATAGATATAACCTCCTCCGCAACCTTTTCATCATACTCTTCCTGAAGATTCATAATGAAGTGTGTGAAAACCCTCTTCTTACTAAGGATAAAACACAACTCATCAAGCAATAGATCAATATTCTTATACAAGTTAAGCTCTACCTTTCTAGTACACATTTCCCTAGATTTCTCTTCCTCAACTCCTCTAATTGATTCGTTAAGCAATCTGGTTCAACCTAAAATTGTGCAACTACTTTTAGGACCTCTTACATAATACATAGGCTTATCTATCATGGAAAAACATTACGTAAGTATTTGAAGACCCAGCTTCGTGATTATATCAATTTTAAATTGAATTGAATTATAAAATAATTTCTGTTTTCTACCTTATTTTGATAAGCGTTCTCTACGTAGTTCAGCAGCGCCATGACAGCATTATATCGTAAAACTGTATCTCTAAGCTACATCTAAGCCTGGTTAATGGTTCTCTTTCATGATTTTGGACTCTTTGCTATTGAGGATTTTA